>MDSZ01013464.1_pt1 | contig 114771 bp, 110 predicted proteins | sample 811201 | NCBI WGS metagenome assembly MDSZ01 (sample SAMN05326647, study PRJNA326480) | marine metagenome | isolation source: seawater | place: Indian Ocean: North | collected 2010
ACAACAGAACAGGATATTGGTCGAAATGGTAACAATCCGTTTGGCTCGTGGCGGCTCCAAGAAGCGCCCGTTCTACCATCTGACAGTCACTGACAGCCGCAGCCCGCGTGACGGTCGGTTCATTGAGCGCGTTGGTTTCTACAACCCGGTCGCCCGTGGCCAGGAAGAACGTCTGCGTGTGAACCAAGAGCGTGTGAACTACTGGCTGGAGCGTGGCGCCCAGACTTCCGAGCGCGTCGCCCAGTTGCTGAAGGCTGCCGGGTAATCGTTTCGGTTGCGTGAAATTTCCGGGGTTGCGGGCATGACACAGACTTCGCAGGAAACTGTGCTTGGCCGGATTACCTCGGTGTTTGGGGTTAAGGGGTGGCTCAAGGTCTACTCTTACACCGACCCCAGGGAAGGAATCCTGAGCTACCGGAACTGGACCCTGGTTCAGGACGGTCAGCGGATTTCAGCCCGGCTTGAGGACGGTCGCCGCCAGGGGCAGGGGATCGTGGTCAAGCTGAAAGGTATCGATGACCGCGACCTGGCCCGGAGTTATTGTGGGGCCGAAGTGCGGGTTGCCACCGCCGAACTGCCGGAGTTGCCCAGTGGCGAATACTACTGGTATCAGCTGGAGGGGCTGGAGGTGGTGACGGTCTCGGGTGACTGCCTGGGCACGGTCAGTCACCTGATGGAAACCGGGTCCAACGATGTCCTGGTTGTGCAAGGTGGCCCGGGCTCCGTCGACCAGCGTGAGCGGCTGATTCCCTACCTGCCGGAGCAGGTGGTTCAGGACGTGGACCTGGCGGGTGGGCGCATGATCGTGGATTGGGATCCGGAGTTCTGACGGGTGTGGATTGGCGCGGTCAGTCTGTTCCCGGAAATGTTTCGTGCGGTCACGGATTACGGGATTACCGGGAGAGCGGTTCGGGACGGTCTGCTGACGTTCCGGAGCTGGAATCCCAGGGACTTTACCCACGACCGGCATCGCACGGTGGACGACCGGCCCTATGGTGGCGGTCCCGGCATGCTGATGAAGATACAGCCGCTGCGGGATGCTATTCATGCGGCTCGGGAGGCGGCACCCGGTAAGCCCTGCGTGGTTTATCTGTCGCCCCAGGGAGAAACCCTGACGCAGTCTGTTGTCGAATCCCTCGCGGAGGCGCGACAGCTGATTCTGGTCTCGGGGCGGTACGAGGGTGTTGATGAGCGCCTGATCTCGACGGAAGTCGATCGGGAAGTGTCACTGGGTGATTTTGTTCTTTCCGGTGGCGAGCTGGCGGCCATGGCCGTCATTGATGCGGTGACTCGCCTCATTCCCGGCGCGCTGGGCCACGCGCAGTCGGCGGAGCAGGACTCCTTCGCCGATGGCTTGCTGGATTGCCCGCATTACACCCGGCCCGAGGTCTACGAGGGTTTGGCGGTGCCGGAAGTCTTGTTGGGCGGGCACCATGAGCAGATCCGGCGTTGGCGGCTGAAGGAGTCGCTGAGGCGAACGCGGGAGCGGCGCCCCGACCTGTTGGCAAAACGGGTGCTGACGGACGAAGAGCGTGAGCTGCTGGAAGAAATTTTGAATGAACCGGGTGTCTCTGAGTGATCAGGGCATTGAGAGATTGGGTATCAGGAGCATTACGATGAGCGGCAAGAACAACATCATCAGTCAAATTGAAGCAGAACAGATGACCAAGGACATTCCCGCGTTCGCGCCGGGTGATACCGTGGTCGTTCAGGTTCGTGTCACCGAGGGCAACCGTGAGCGTCTGCAGGCGTTCGAAGGTGTGGTCATCGGCAAGCGTAACCGTGGCATGAACTCCTCCTTCACCGTTCGTAAGATTTCCTACGGTGTGGGCGTGGAGCGCACGTTCCAGACTTACTCCAAGCTGATCGACAGCATCACCGTCAAGCGTCGCGGTGACGTGCGTCAGGCCAAGCTGTACTACCTGCGCGATCTGTCCGGCAAGGCGGCGCGCATCAAGGAGAAGCTGGGCTGATTGATCCGCGGATCGGTCAACTGGTAAAAAGGCAGCCTCTGAAGGCTGCCTTTTTCTTTTTGGAGGAGAAGCGTGAGAACGCAGGATGAAGCCGTGGTGCGCCGGTTTACCGACGCCCTGTGGCTGGAGGAGGGGCTTGGCGAGCGTACCCGGGAGGCTTATCGGAGCGACTTGAAGCGCTTATCCCGATGGCTGGCGCAGCGCCCGGGAGCCCCCCTGCTGACGGCGGTGCGCCGTTCCGACCTGCTGGCTTGGCTGTCGGCCGGCCTGGCCGAGGGGGTCAAGACCTCCACGGCGGCCCGGCGCCTGTCCGGGCTCCGGCGTTTCTACCGCTATCTATTGCGGGAAGGGGTGATCGACGAGGACCCTACCTTGCAGATCGACAGCCCCCGATTGCCAAGGCGTCTCCCGGATACCCTGACGGAAGAGGACGTAGAGTCCCTGCTGGATGCGCCGGACCCCGAGACCGCCCTTGAACTGCGCGACAAGGCAATGCTGGAAATCCTGTACGGTTGCGGTCTGAGGGTGTCCGAACTGACCTCGCTGCGGGTTGATCAGGTGAACGTGCGACAGGGCGTGGTGAGAATCACCGGCAAGGGCGACAAGGAGCGGCTGGTGCCGCTGGGCGAGGAAGCGGTGGACTGGTTGCTCCGATACATGAAGGAGGGGCGACCTGAACTCCTGCAGGGGCGCGCCAGCGACGCTCTGTTTCCCGGCAGCCGGGGGGCTGCCATGACGCGCCAGGCATTCTGGTATCGGCTCCGGCATTACGCCGTGCGCGCGGGTATTGACAAGCCTCTGTCGCCCCACACCCTGCGTCACGCCTTCGCCACCCATCTTCTGAACCACGGAGCCGATCTTCGGGTTGTGCAGATGTTGCTGGGGCATGCCGACCTGTCCACCACCCAGATCTATACCCATGTCGCCCGCCAGCGGCTCCAGGCGCTGCATCAGCAACACCACCCGCGCGGATAGCGCCGGGTCCTCCGGCAATGTGATATCCTCGCTGAACTTTTCCGCCCCGCTCTGGTCGCAAGCAGGGCCAAGTGGCCGTGTCGGCCGACGATTCGCTCATGGGAAGTTGATATGTTGAAACAGATGATTTGCAAACGGTTGCCGCTGGCGTCTCTTGCCGTTGCCGGCCTGCTGTCCGCGACGGTAGCCTCGGCCGGGGATCTCGAGGACGGGATTGCCAAGCGGCTTGAGGCCGCCGTGCCCGGCCTAGAGGTGTCCTCGGTGATGAAATCGGAGGCCCCCGGTCTCTATGAGGTCGAAAGCAACAACGGCCAGACCATCTACACCACCGAGGACGGCCAGTACCTGCTGACGGGGGATCTGCTGAAGATCACCGACACCGGCATTGCCAATGTTTCGGAGCAGGCCCGTGCACGCCAGCGCAAGGCCGCCCTCGAGGCCTACGGTTCGGACGGGCTGATCCGCTTCCCTGCCAAAGAGGAAAAGGCGGTCATCAACGTGTTCACCGACATCGACTGCCCGTATTGCCGCAAGCTGCATGACGAGGTGCCTCAGCTGAACCGTTACGGCATTACCGTCAATTACTATGCCTTCCCCCGGTCCGGCCCGGATACACCGTCCTTCCGCAAATACGAGTCGGTGTGGTGTGCCGACAATCCCCAGGCGGCGATGACTGCGGCCAAATCCGGCCAGCCGGTGGAGTCGGCCCAGTGCGACAACCCGGTTCTGGAACAGTATGAGCTGGGTGGGCGGATCGGCGTCACCGGCACGCCCGCCATCGTACTCGAGGACGGCAACATGATCCGGGGGTATGTGCCGGCCGATACCCTGGCCAAGGGGCTGGGCCTGCTCTGATCCGCTGGGCGGGGTTATTCCGCCGCCCCTGAATCGGTATACTATGCGACCTTGATTTGAATCCATTCAGTGCCCCTTGGGATCAGAGGTGAGAGTTTGAAAGACGTCAGTGTCGGAATCTGCGGACTGGGAACCGTTGGCGGCGGTACATTCAACGTTTTGACCCGGAACGCCGCGCTCATCGCGGGCCGGGCCGGGTGCAACATCCGGATTGCCCGGGTTGCCAGCCGCCGTGGCCGGGATGACCTGGATCTGGGGGGCGTTCCGTTCAGCACCGACATTTTCGACGTCGTCAACGACCCGTCGGTGGACGTGGTGGTGGAGCTGATCGGCGGTTACGATGTGGCGCGGGAGCTGGTCCTGGCGGCGATCGCCAATGGCAAGCATGTGGTGACCGCCAATAAGGCCCTGATCGCGGTGCACGGCAACGAGATCTTCGAGGCTGCCGAGAATGCCGGCGTGGTTGTGGCCTACGAGGCTGGCGTCGCCGGAGGCATCCCGGTGATCAAGGCGGTCCGGGAAGGCATGGCGGCCAACCGGATTGACTGGATCGCCGGCATCATCAACGGCACCGGTAACTATATCCTGACGGAAATGCGGGCCGGCCGGGAATTCTCGGACGTGCTCAAGGAAGCACAGGCGCTGGGCTACGCGGAGGCCGATCCTACGTTCGACGTGGAAGGTATCGACGCGGCGCACAAGCTGACCATCCTGGCCGCCTCGGGCTTTGGCGTGCCGCTGCAGTTCGACAAGGCGTATACCGAGGGCATCGCCGGAATCACCCCCTACGACATCGCCCACGCCGAACTGCTGGGCTATCGCATCAAGCATCTGGGGATTGCCCGCCGGCGCGAGGACGGCATCGAGCTTCGCGTGCACCCGACATTGGTTCCCCAGAGTCATCTGATTGCCCAGGTGGACGGTGTCCTGAACGCCGTTCTGGTGGACGGCGACGCCGTCGGCCAGACCATGTACTACGGCCCGGGGGCCGGCGCCGAGGCTACCGCCTCCGCGGTGATCGCGGATATCGTGGACGTGGCGCGCTTGGTGGCCTCGGGCGGCTCTCCCCGGGTCCCGTATCTGGGCTTCCGGCCGGAAGCCATGGCGGACCTGGGGGTGCTGCCGATGGAAGACGTCCAGTCCGCCTACTACCTGCGCATCCAGGCGTTCGACCATCCGGGCGTGCTGGCTAAGATCGCGTCCGTCCTGAGTGAGCATGGCATCAACATCGAATCCATCATGCAGAAGGAATCCGAATTCCGGGATGGACGGATTCCGGTGATCATTCTGACCCACACGGTCCTGGAACGTCAGATGAACCTGGCGATCGAGGCGCTGGAGTCGCTGTCGGAAATCGATGGCAAGGTGGTGCGCATTCGCGCGGAAAACTTCAACTGACAGGTACGCACGTGAGATACATCAGTACGCGGGGCGAGGCGCCCGCACTGGGCTTTGAAGACGTCCTCCTTACCGGCCTGGCCAGCGATGGCGGCCTCTATGTTCCCGAGTCCCTGCCGCACTTCAGCCTGGAGGAGATCCGGAGCTGGCGCGGGCTGTCCTACAGCGAGCTGGCCTTCAACGTGATGCATCCGTTCGTGGAAGACGCCATCCCGGCGGACGACTTCCGCGACATGCTGGAGGAAACCTACGCCGTCTTCGCCCACCAGGCGGTGGCGCCGCTGGTGCAGCTCGACAGCAACGAATGGGTGCTGGAGCTGTTCCGTGGTCCGACCCTGGCGTTCAAGGACTTCGCCCTGCAGCTGCTTGGCCGCCTGCTTGACTACGTGCTGGAAAAACGCAACCAGCATGTGGTGATCATGGGCGCCACCTCCGGCGATACCGGTTCGGCGGCAATCGAAGGCTGCCGCCGCTGCAAGCACGTCGACATTTTCATCCTGCACCCGTATCAGCGGGTGTCCGAGGTCCAGCGCCGGCAGATGACCACGGTGCTGGGTGACAACATCCACAACATCGCGGTAAAGGGCAATTTCGACGACTGCCAGCGCATGGTCAAGGCCAGTTTTGGCGATCAGTCCTTCCTCGGAGGCAAGACCCAGCTGGCCGCGGTGAACTCCATCAACTGGGCCCGGATCATGGCCCAGATCGTCTACTACTTCCAGGCCGCGCTGGCGCTCGGAGGCCCGGACCGGAGCGTGGCCTTCTCCGTGCCCACGGGCAACTTTGGCGATATCTTCGCCGGTTACCTGGCGAAAAAAATGGGCCTGCCGGTGTCCCAACTGGTGATCGCCACCAACCGCAACGACATCCTGCACCGTTTCATGAGCGGCAACAGGTACGAGCAGCGGCAACTGGAGCACACCCTGTCGCCGAGCATGGACATCATGGTGTCCAGCAATTTCGAGCGCCTGCTGTTCGACCTGCATGGTCGTGACGGCGCCGCGGTCAAACAGCTGCTGGAAGATGCCGCGAAGGGGCCGGTGAGCATCGCGGATTACCGCTGGCGACACGCCCGCAAGCTGTTCGACAGTGAGTCGGTGGACGACGAAACCACCTGCGCGACCATTCGTGAGGTCTACCAGCGCAATGAATACCTGCTGGACCCCCACACCGCCATCGGTGTGAGGGCCGCGCGGGCCTGTCGGCGTGATCCGGCGGTGCCGATGGTCACGCTGGGGACGGCCCATCCGGCCAAGTTCCCCGAGGCCATTGAGCGTTCCGGTCTGGCGGTGAAGCCGGCGCTGCCGACGCACATGGCCGACCTGTTCGAGCGTGAAGAGCGCTACACGGTGATTGACAACGATCTGGCCCAGGTGCAGGCGTTCATCGCCTCTCACTGGCACGATGCCTGATTCGGAATGACGCCGAAGAAGATCCTGCGCCGCCCCCAGCCGGATGGTGTTCCGGCCTGGGGGCAACACCTCCCGCCGCTGCTGCGGCGCCTGTATGCCGCCCGTGGCGTCCGGTCCGATGCTGAACTCGCCTACACTCTGAAACACCTGGCCTCGCCCCTCGACATGCGGGGCATCGACCGTGCCGTGGCGTTGCTGGCCGAAGCTATCGAGCAGCGGCAGCGAGTGCTGGTCCTGGGGGATTTCGACGCCGATGGCGCTACCAGCACGGCGGTGGCCTTGCTGGGGTTGTCGATGCTGGGGCTCCAGGACATCGATTTCCGGGTACCCAGCCGCTTTTCCGACGGTTATGGGCTGACGCCGGGTATTGTCGAGCGTCTGCACTCGGAGGGTGCGCTGCCGGACCTGCTGGTCACCGTCGATAATGGCATCTCCGCCATCGAGGGCGTGCGGGCGGCCCGGGCGCTGGGTGTCCGGGTGCTGGTGACCGACCACCACTTGGCCGGCGAGTCGCTGCCCGAAGCGGATGCCATCGTCAATCCAAACCAGCCGGGCTGCCCGTTCCTGAGTAAACACGCCGCAGGCGTGGGCGTGATGTTCTATGTCCTGACCGCGCTGCGCCGTCACCTGCGGGAGACCGGGCGGCTGCCGGCCCCGGAGCCGAATCTCGGCAGCCTGCTGGACCTGGTGGCCCTGGGCACCGTCGCCGATGTGGTGCCACTGGATCACAACAACCGGATCTTCGTGGAGCAGGGGTTGCGGCGCATTCGCCAGGGGTTGGCCCGTCCGGGCATCCTGGCGTTGCTGGACGTGGCCGGTCGGGACCACCGGCAGGTGAGTGCCACCGATCTGGGTTTCGTGGTCGGGCCCCGTCTCAATGCCGCCGGCCGGCTCGACGACATGAGCATCGGCATTGCCTGCCTGTTGGCAGACGACCCCGAGGAGGCCCGGCGCCTGGCGCGCGAGCTGGATGCCTTCAACCGGGAGCGGCGTACCATCGAGCAGGAGATGAAGAGCCAGGCCCAGGAGTTGCTGGCGTCTATGTCGCTGGATGTGTCGGGCCTGCCCTGGGGGTTGGCGTTGTTCGATCCGGACTGGCACCAGGGGGTGATTGGAATTCTGGCGGCGCGCATCCGGGAGCAGACGCATCGGCCCACGATCGCCTTCGCCCCCGATGACGGCCAGTACCTGAAAGGCTCGGCCCGGTCAATCCCTGGTCTGCACATCCGCGACGCGCTGGCGACGCTGGATGCCCGCCACCCGGGTTTGCTGAAGAAATACGGCGGCCATGCCATGGCGGCGGGCATGACCATCGCCCGGTCGGACTTCGATGCCTTCTGTGCTGCGTTCGACGCCACCGTACGGCAGCTGCTGACGCCTGCGGACCTGGAAGCCGCCATTGTCACCGACGGCCCGCTGGAGCCCGCCGAGTTGTGTCTGGAGACGGCCCATTTGCTCAAGCATGCCGGTCCCTGGGGGCAGCACTTTCCGGAGCCGTTGTTTGACGGTGAATTCCGGGTGGTGAGCCAGCGGGTGGTGGGGGAGCACCACCTCAAGCTGGTGCTCCAGCCGCTGGCCGGGCGGGAGCCGGTGGACGCCATTGCCTTCAATACCGGACCGGAGGTGCCGGACTTTACCCGTACCGGTGCCCGGGTGGTCTACAAGCCGGATGCCAACACCTTCCGTGGGCGCACCAGCCTGCAGTTGCTGGTGGACTACCTGGAGCCGCTCGCCGGCTAGGGCGGCCCCGTTCCAGCTGAATTGCCTCGGAATTTCCGGTAGAATTCCGCCCCTGTTTCTACCCCATTTGCCAAAGCGAGAAAGGGTTTCATGGAAATCAATCCCATAGTGACGAAGATCAAAGAGCTTCGCGAGCGCACTGAAGCGCTGAGGGGGTATCTTTGACTACGATCAGCGCAGCGAGCGCCTGATCGAAGTAGAGCGCGAACTGGAACTGCCGACGGTTTGGGACGATCCCGATCGGGCCCAGGCCCTGGGTAAGGAGCGGTCGGATCTGGAGCTGATCGTTCACACCATCGACCGGCTGACCAACGGTCTGGCGGATGCCGAAAGCCTGTTGGAGCTGGCGGTGGAGGAAGAGGACGAGGCCACCGTCGCCGAGATCCAGGCCGATCTGGAGGCGCTCGACGGCGAGCTGCAGAAACTTGAGTTCCGCCGCATGTTCTCTGGTGAGATGGACGCCAACAACGCCTATCTGGATATCCAAGCCGGTTCTGGCGGCACCGAGGCTCAGGACTGGGCCAACATGCTGCTGCGCATGTACCTGCGCTGGGCGGAGCGCCGGGGCTTCAAGACCGAAATCGTGGAGCTGCAGGAAGGCGAGGTAGCAGGCATCAAGAGTGCCACCATCCATGTCCAGGGGGACTACGCCTACGGCTGGCTGCGTACCGAGACCGGCGTACACCGCCTGGTGCGCAAATCGCCGTTCGATTCCGGCAACCGTCGCCACACTTCCTTCTCTTCGGTGTTCGTGTCGCCGGAAGTGGATGACAGCTTCGAAATCGAGATCAATCCGGCGGATCTGCGCGTGGACGTCTACCGGGCCTCCGGCGCCGGCGGTCAGCACGTCAACCGGACCGAATCGGCGGTGCGTCTGACGCACAAACCGACCGGGATCGTAGTGGCCTGTCAGGCCGGGCGCAGTCAGCACCAGAACAAGGACCAGGCCATGAAACAGCTGAAGGCCAAGCTCTTTGAACTGGAAATGCAGAAGCGCAACGCCGAGAAGCAGAAACAGGAAGATGCCAAGGCCGATATCGGCTGGGGCAGTCAGATCCGTTCCTACGTGCTGGACGACAGCCGCGTCAAGGATCTGCGTACCAAGGTTGAAACCAGCAACACCCAGGCGGTCCTGGACGGCGATATCGACAAGTTCATCGAAGCCAGCCTGAAGATGGCGCTGTAATCCGGCGCCGTCGACTTCCTCTTAACCCGGACAACCCGAATCCGAGCGAGCCAACATGACCGAACACACTCAACACGCCGCACAGCACGAAGACAACAAGCTGATTGCCGAACGCCGCGCCAAACTGGCGGAGCTGCGTCGTCAGGGCCACCCGTTCCCCAACGATTTCCGTCGTACCGCGACGGCTGCCGAACTTCAGGAAATGTACGGCGACAAGAGCAAGGAGGAACTGGAGGCACTGGCGGTCAAGGTGGCGGTGGCCGGCCGCATGATGCTGGACCGTAAGGCGTTCAAGGTGCTTCAGGATATGAGTGGCCGTATTCAGATCTACGCCACCAAGGAAGTCCAGAAGGACACCAAGCACTGGGACCTGGGGGATATCGTGGGGGTTCGGGGCACCCTGGCCAAATCCGGCAAGGGGGATCTGTATGTCACCATGGACGAGTATGTGCTGCTGACCAAGTCGCTCCGGCCGCTGCCCGAGAAGCATAAGGGGCTGACCGACATGGAGGCCCGCTACCGGCACCGCTACGTCGACCTGATGGTCAATGAGGAAACCCGGCGCACCTTCCAGATCCGCACCCGGATCATCAACAGCATGCGCAACTATTTCAATGCCCGCGGCTTCATGGAAGTGGAAACGCCCATGCTGCAGGTGATTCCCGGTGGCGCCACGGCGCGGCCCTTCGTCACCCATCATAACGCCCTGGACATTGACATGTACCTGCGCATTGCGCCGGAGCTGTACCTGAAGCGGCTGGTGGTGGGCGGCTTCGAGCGTGTGTTTGAAATCAACCGCAACTTCCGTAACGAGGGGTTGTCCACCCGGCACAACCCCGAGTTCACCATGGTCGAGTTCTACCAGGCCTACGCAGACTACAACGATCTGATGGACCTGACCGAGGACATGCTGCGCCAGATCACCCAGGAGGTGCTGGGCACCACCGTGGTGGTTAATACCCGGGAACTGGCCAACGGCGAGACGGAAACGGTGGCGTACGACTTCGGCAAGCCGTTCAGACGCATGACCGTGGTTGAGGCCATTCTGGAGCACAACCCCGACATCCAGGCCGGCCAGCTGGGGGACGAGGCCAGCGCTCGTCGCGTGGCCGAAGGACTGGGCATTCCGCTGAAGGACAGCTGGGGTCTGGGTAAGGTGCTGATCGAGATCTTCGAGGCCACGGTCGAGCACAAGCTGATCCAGCCCACCTTCATCACCGACTATCCGAAGGAAGTGTCGCCGTTGGCCCGTTGCCGGGACGACGACCCGTTCGTGACCGAGCGCTTCGAGTTCTTCGTGGGCGGCCGGGAGCTGGCCAACGGCTTCTCCGAGTTGAACGACGCCGAGGATCAGGCCGAGCGCTTCCGGGCCCAGGCCGAGGAAAAGGCGGCCGGGGACGACGAAGCCATGTTCTATGATGCCGACTACGTGATGGCTCTGGAGTATGGTCTGCCGCCGACGGCCGGCGAGGGCATCGGGATCGACCGGCTGGTCATGCTGCTGACCGACTCGCCGTCGATCCGGGACGTCATCCTGTTCCCGCACATGCGGCCTGAACACCGGTCCGAGCCGGCGGCGGGCGAGTCCGAGGCGTGAGCCGATGCATCCGGTAGAGGGCCTGGCCCACCAGCTGAAGCCGGGGCGGGGTTGGGACGAGTATCTGGCTCCGGAATTTCATCAGCCGTACATGCGGGCGCTGGCGGAGTTCCTGGCCGCCGAGGAACAGGCCGGCAAGGTCCTGTTCCCGCCCAGCAGTCACTGCTTCAATGCCCTCAACAGCACGCCGCTGGAACAGGTGAAGGTGGTGATTCTGGGGCAGGACCCCTACCACGGTCCGGGGCAGGCCCATGGCCTTTGTTTTTCCGTGCGGCCCAATGTGCCGCCGCCGCCGTCCCTGGTGAACATCTTCAAGGAAATCGAGGACGACCTGGGGATCGCGCCGCCGGACCACGGCTGCCTCCAGCCCTGGGCCGAGCAGGGAGTGTTGCTGCTCAACAGCGTATTGACGGTGGTCCAGGGCCAGGCCGGTGCCCATCAGGGCAAGGGCTGGGAACGCTTTACCGACAAAGTGGTGGAAACCGTCAACCGGCATCGGGAGGGAGTGGTGTTCCTGTTGTGGGGAAGCCATGCCCGGAAGAAGGGCCAGCACATCGATCGCCGGCGCCACTTGGTGCTGGAAGGCCCGCACCCGTCGCCCTTGAGTGCCTATCGGGGCTTTTTCGGCTGCCGTCATTTCTCAAAAGCCAATACCTGGCTGCAACAAAAAGGGCAGAACCCCATCGACTGGGCTCTGCCCTCCCGCAACGAGCTGTTGGCCCGTTACCGCAAGTAGCCGGTCTCGCCGCTGCCCGGATTACTTCAGAAGGGCCATGGCCGCTTCCATCTGGGCACTCAGGTCTTCTTCCTCGCCCATGTCGATGTTCGGGTCCAGGCCCAGACGGTCGAAGGCGGAGATCCGGTTCCAGTCCATGTCCGTCCAGGGATGCTCGGTGCCCGCCACCAGTTGCGGGTTTGCCACCATCACCAAGTCGGCGTAATCGGCGGTCGGCACTTGGCGCTGGAAGTCGGTGTACTCCAGTGGCACGTTCTGCAATTCTTTCGGGAAATCCCATTTCTTGAGGATCAGCGCACCGATGCGCGGGTGCAATTCGTCGATGACGTTGTCGAGCATAATGCTGCTGATCTGTATGTCCCGGTCTTCCACATAGCGCAGAATTGGCAGCACGCCGATCAGGTGCACCAGGCCGGCGAGGGTGGCCTGCTCGGGTTTGAGACGGGTGTAGTGCTGCGCCAGCACATGGCAGACACCGGCCACTTCCGTGCTGGTCTGCCAGGTTGCGCGCAGGCGCTTGTCGATCATGTCGGACGTAGCCTGGAACATCTGCTCCATCGCCAGCCCCATGGCGAGGCTGCTGGTATAGGCCATGCCCAGGCGGCTGACCGCCATATTCAGGTTCTCGATGGCCCGGCTGCCGCGGAACAGCGGGCTGTTGCAGACCCGGATGATCCGGGCCGACAGGGCGGTGTCGTTGCTGATCACCTTCACCAGATCGGCGATGGCCGAGTTTTCCGATTCGGCGATTTCGCGTACCTGCAGCGCCACTTCCGGCAGCGTCGGCAGGATCAGTTTGTCCGCCTCGATGGCGTTGATCAGGTCGTTCTTAATGGTTTCAACGATATTCGACATGGGCGTTGGAATCCGCTGGTGAGCACGCACGCCGAGCCGCCGCTCGCGGCCAGGCACGTTAAGAGGGTCCTTGGCTCCCTTTATAGCAAATTTCCCCGAGCTTGCCTGTCAACTTATGTATCGGCGTTGGCGGGGCCTTCCCGTTCCGGAACCGGGTAGGGCAGGGGGCGGGGCATCAGCGGTTGCCCCTCAACGGTCAGCGGCTGTCCGGCAGCGTCGTGGCGAACCACGGCCAGCAGTTCGGAGGAGCCGTCGGTATAGGTCACCGCCGTGACAACCTCGCCAACCGCCTGATTGCCGGCCAGGACGCGGCTGCCGGTGCGCACTCCGCCCGGGCAGGAAAACCGGTACAGGCTTTTCTTCAGTTGCCCGAGAAAGTGCATGCGGGCGATGACTTCCTGGCCGGTGTAGCAGCCTTTCTTGAAGTGGACGCCGCCCAGGTGATGCCAGTTGAGCATCTGGGGCACATAGGCTTCCCAACTGTGGGTGTCCAGCTGGGGCACGCCGGCGGCGATGTCCCGGGCCTGCCAGTCGGCCACGGACAGCTCGGGCGTGCCCGTCAGGTCCGGTGCCGTGTCGCCAGTTTGCCAGAACTCGAAACGGACGATGCCCCGGTCGTCGTCCTCGACGCGGATCAGCAGGCCCGAGTCCAGGGGCTGGGCATCGGCCGGCATTCCCAGAGCGGCGGGCGTGGCGCCGGCGATCTGCGCCGCAGCGTCCATGCCGACCAGACCCCATACCTGGGCGTTGGCCAGGGGCGTCATGGTGGTGCCCCGGAACAGTCTCAGGTACTTGTCGAGCTGAGCCTGGGTGGCTTCAAGCAATGCCTTGGGCAGCACCATCAAGACATCCTCGCCGTCCCGGGCCAACCGGGTCAGGGCATAGGCTCGGCCCTTGGGGTTGGCGGCGGCGGCCCGGGGTGCGTGGTTTGGGGCTACCTCATCCAGATGCTGACTGAACTGGCCCTGAAGGAAGGCACGGGTGCCTGGCCCGGAAACCCGGACCAGGGTCCGGTCCGACAATCTGGCGTGGCCGGTGTCCGGTATCGGCAGTCGGGCCGGTTCGTCGCTATCGGAAGGGGTGGCGATGACGGTGTCCGTATCAGTCATGGGTGCTCCGGGGCAGCAGTCGGAATGGGTCCCGGCAACCCCAGCCGCAGCCATTGGCGGAACTTTCGGAAACGATCCGGGCAGACATTGCCTGGGTAGCGGTGGCCGGGAGCCAGGAGAATCACGGAATATACTCTGAATTTGGTGCCGGGCGGACGGAGTTTCAAGAGCGCGAAGCGAGCCCCCAGGTGGCTGCTGGCGGTTGGTATCACCTGAATCGGGCCCTCGGCGGTATGGGCGGTCAGCCGGTTGCCGTCGACGCTCAGGGCGGTGATGGCTCGTGAGCCCCGCAGCCGGCCCAGGCGGCGATAGTGAATGATGGCGCCAGCGGCGGCCAGGGGCAGGCAGACCAGGAGCCAAATGTGGCCCAGGCCGGCGGCTGTCAGGAGAAAGGCGGCGAGAACCGCCCAGGGCAGCAAGGCCACGAGGCCCGCCGCCCAGGACGGCGACAGCGACAGGTCAATCCGGTTGCACACGATCGAGGATCATGTCCACCATGCGCCGCAGGTCCGGATCCTCTGGCCGGCCACGTTGCATGAACCAGGCGAACAGGTCCGTGTCCTCACAGTCGAGCAGTTTCCGGTAACGGGCCTGATCTTCTGGGTCGAGGTCCCGGTAGACCTCCTCCAGGAAGGGAATCAGCAATACGTCCAGCTCCAGCATGCCCCGGCGGCTGTGCCACCAGAGGCGCTTGAATTCGGGATTGTCGGATGCGGGAGGGGTATTGGCCATAGGGGTTCGGTTGCCTCGCGGTTCGTTGGTTCAGGGAGCCAGGGTACGGTAGGTGGTCGGGACCAGGACCGTGTCCCGGGCCTCGTGGAGCAGTCCTGGGTAATCCAGGGTGTAGTGCAGGCCGCGGCTTTCCTTGCGTTGCAAGGCGGAGCAGATGATCAGGTCGGCGACGGTCACCAGGTTACGCAGCTCCAGCAGGTCGTTGGAAACCCGGTAATTGCTGTAGAACTCGCTGATTTCCCGGCTCAGCAGGTCGACCCGGTGCTTCGCCCGCTGCAGACGCTTGGTGGTGCGCACGATACCCACGTAGTCCCACATGAAATGCCGCAGCTCGTCCCAGTTATGGGAGATCACCACGTCCTCGTCGGAGTCGCGCACCTGGCTTTCGTCCCATTCCGGAGCCTCGGGCGGGGCCGGAATATCCGCTTCCCGGCGGGCGATGTCTGCCGCTGCCGAGCGCCCATAGACCAGGCATTCCAGCAGCGAGTTGCTGGCCATCCGGTTGGCGCCGTGCAGGCCGGTGAAGGCGGCCTCGCCAACAGCGTAGAGCTGGTTGATGTCGGTGCGCGCGCGGGCGTCAGTGATGATGCCGCCACAGGTATAGTGAGCGGCGGGAACCACCGGGATCGGTTCCCGGGGGATGTCGATGCCCAGACTCAGACACTTCTCGTGGATGGTCGGGAAGTGGTGCTTGATGAAGTCGGCCGGCTTATGACTGATGTCCAGAAAAACGTGATCCACCCCCAGGCGCTTCATCTCATGGTCGATGGCCCGGGCGACGATGTCGCGGGGGGCCAGTTCCGCCCGTGGATCGAAACGGTCCATGAAACGGTTGCCGTCCGGCAGCGTCAGCACCCCGCCTTCGCCCCGCACCGCCTCGGTGATCAGGAAGGATTTGGCGTGGGGGTGGTACAGGCAGGTTGGGTGGAACTGATTGAACTCCATATTGGCGACCCGGCAGCCGGCCCGCCAGGCCATGGCAATGCCGTCTCCGGAGGCGCCGTCGGGGTTGGTGGTGTAACGGTAGGCCTTGGAGGCGCCGCCGGTGGCGATCACCGTGAACCGGGCGCGGAACAGCTCCACGTGATTGTTCTCCAGGTTGAGAACGTAGGCGCCCACGCAACGGTTGCCTGGCAGTGACAGCTTGCGGTTGGTGATCAGGTCCACCGCCACCCGTCGGGTGAGCAGGTGGATGTTGGCGCGGGCCTGGGCCTGGGCCGCCAGGGTGGTGGATACGGCAAAACCGGTGGCGTCGGCCGCGTGGATGATCCGCCGATGACTGTGGCCGCCTTCCCGGGTCAGGTGGTAGTGTTCGTTGTCGTCCTCGCGGGTGAAGTTCACGCCGGACTCGATCAGCCAGTCGATACTTTCCTTGCTGTGTTCGACGGTGAAGCGGACGGCGTCCTCGTGGCACAGTCCGGCGCCCGCGGTCAGGGTGTCCTGAATGTGGTTCTCGACCGAATCCTGGTCGTCCAGTACGGCGGCGATGCCGCCCTGGGCCCACAGGGTGGCGCCACTGCTGATGTCGGCCTTGCTGATGACGCATACCTGCAGGTGGGGCGGCAGATTGAGGGCCACGGTCAGGCCGGCGGCACCACTGCCGATAATGAGAACATCGTATTCGTAGGACTGTGGCATTGGATCGATAACGCAGGCCATAATGTGGAGGTGTATTGAACTAAACTTTACGCCCGCTGTCTATTTGGCCGGATGGGGCGCCCATGCCAGGCGCGTTTCTCGGGACCGAACATCAGGCGGTGGTGGATGACACAGACACTTGTCGTAACGGCCGGTCAGCTGGCCAGGAAAACGGGGACTACCGGCAAACCCTCCATGACGCCCGACCAGAATCAAAGCCAGGGTGACCATCCCGACAGCCAGACGGACCTGCAGCTGGTGCGCAAGGTCCGGAACGGTGACCGCGCCGCCTTCGACCTGCTGGTGGTCAAGTACCAGTCCCGGGTGGCCTCGATCATCAGCCGCTATGTCTACGACCCCCAGGAAGTCATGGACCTGGCCCAGGAGACCTTTGTTAAGGCGTACCGGGCCATTGACCGGTTCCGGGGCGACAGCGCCTTTTACACTTGGCTTTACCGGATCGCCGTCAACACCGCCAAGAACTTTCTGGAGTCCCGCGGGCGTCGCCCCCAGCCAAGTGCCGATGTGGCCGAGGCGGAGAACTTCGACGACGGCCGCCGGCTGCGGGATCCGGCGTCTCCGGAACGCCTGCTGCAACGGGAACAGCTGCAGGAAGCCCTGTCCCGGGCCATTGCCCAGCTGCCAGAGGACTTGCGCTCGGCCTTCCTGCTCCGGGAGTACGACGGTCTCAGCTACGAAGACATCGCCCGAATTCTCGATTGCCCCATCGGCACGGTCCGATCTCGGATATTCCGGGCCAGGGACGCGGTGGACCGTTATCTCGGCCCTTTACTCAACCCTTCAGAGACAGTTTGAGGTTGCATCCGATGGATGATCGTCTCAGAGAAACCTTGTCGGCAATGATGGATGATGAGGCGGATGAACTGTCGGTTCGCCGGCTGCTGTCTTACCCGGAACAAAACCAGGTGCGGGAACAGTGGCGACGCTGGCAGCAAATCCGGGACTTGATGCACGGTGGCCACGGGCCGGCCGAGGGGATGGATGTGTCCGCCTCGGTGCGGGCGGTGCTGGACGGGCGTTCCGGCGCCGGACCGGAGTCCGCGCCGGCCCGGCGTGCCGGTGGCGCGTCCTGGCACTGGCCGGTGGTGGCGATGGTGACCCTGGCATTGGTGATTGGCTTTGGCGCTGGCGCGGGTTGGGAGTCCGGTAGTGTCGACGGCCCCCGGGTGGCGGCTCCGGGTCCGGGCGCTCTGCCGTCGCCGGTAGCGGCGCTGCCTGAGCCGGCGGTTCCCGATCAGGAAGTGGCGTTGCAGGGGCTGGACGAGGAGCAATGGGAGCTGATGAGCCGCTATCTGCTGGAACACGCCCAGCACAACAGCGTGGGGGCTGGACGTGGCGCCGTGGGATACGCCCGGGTGGTCAGTGCCGGCCACGGTTACTGATGACGGAGAGCCCCGAGTGACGGTTGATACGACCATCCGACGCGTTCCTTGGTTCCCGGTGGGGCTGCTGCTTCTGGTGCTGCTGGGCGCGTGGATGCCGCTGCGGCCGGCCCTGGCCGAAGAGGCGCCGGTCAACCAGTGGCTCGAGCGTTTGGCGCCCGCTCTGAACATGACGTCCTACCGGGGCGTGTTTGTTTACGCCCGGGGAGATCAGGTGCATTCCATGCGGATTGCCCATCGCTATCACGACGGTATGGTGGAGGAGCGATTGGTGCTCCAGGATGGCGGCAGCGGTGAGATCGTTCGCCGCGGAGCCGACGTGGTCTGTGTGTTGCCCGACCAGGGGCGGATACGACTGGATCAGGTGATTCCATCCGGGCCGTTCGCGGAAGCGTTTACCCGACAGCTGATGCCGGTCAACCGCTGGTATCGCGCCAAGCTGGTGGGGGAAGATCGGGTGGCCGGCTATGACACCGTCAAGATCGTTCTGGAGGCTCGAGACGCACACCGGTACAGCCACAAGCTGTGGCTGGAGCAGAGTACCGGCCTGCTGGTCAAAAGCAGTGTCCAGGATGCGTCCGGCAAGGTGATGGAACACTTCCAGTTCACCAGTCTCGAAATCACCGATGATATTTCCGACGATGAGTTTCAGGTTAAGACCACCGGCCGGGAGATTGCCCGTACCTTGCCGGGTGCGGCGCCGGTTCCGGCGCATACCCCTGCCAGCCGCATGAACGGCTGGGAGCTGGGCTGGCGCCCGGATGGCTTCATGCCGGCGGCCGCCCCCCGCAGCGGCCGGCTGCGGGCCGTGGCGTTCTCCGATGGGCTGGCGGCATTCTCGGTGTTCGTGGAACCGCTGGGCCGGCTGAAGATGCCGATGGGGGTTTCTCGCATCGGTGCCACCACGGTGTTTACCCACGAGCTGGATGTGGCGGGGCAGCCGTTTCTGGTGACGGTGGTGGGCGAGGTGCCGCCGGTGACCGCCAGAAAGGTGGCGGAATCGGTTCGGGTGGACGCCGCCCAGGTGTTTGGAGACCGGCGGCCATGATCACCGAAACCGGCAAAGTGATTGCTCTGAAGGGTGACCAGGCGTGGGTGCAGACGATCCGGGCCAGCGCTTGCCAAAGCTGTGCCGCCCGCCACGGCTGTGGCCAAAAGGCACTGGCCACCGTGACCGGCGGTCGGGCGAACCAGGTGCTGGTGGCCAACACGGTGGACGCCCGGGTGGGGGATGAGGTGGTCATTGGTATTCCGGAACAGGCCCTGCTGGGAGCGTCGCTGCTGGTGTACGCCTTGCCCCTGCTGACCCTGGTGCTGGGCAGCGTGGTCGGCCATCAGCTGGCCCCGAGCGGGGACCTGCCCGCGATGATTGGCGGTGCCGGCGGTCTGGCCTCGGGCCTGGGCTTGGCGGCGCTTTGGCAGCGGCGACTCGGTTCCGCCTGCGAGCCTCGCCTGGTGCGGGTGCAACGTGCCGCTTCCGCCGCCTGTCAATAATTCCTACGGTTTTGTAAGTTGAAAACGGGTCGTGCGGCCTCAACACTACTTTTGGATTTTCCGAGTGGAGGGGGAGACATGCCGAGAGTCAGAGCAGTTGCAGTACAACCACGACCAGCACTTCGGATGGATCGGGCGCTCCACGCCCTGCTGGTATTGTCGGTGATGCTGGTGGTTCTCTGGAGCCAGACCGTCAGCGCCCGTAGCCTGCCCGACTTCACCGATCTGGTGGAGGAGAATTCCGGGGCGGTGGTGAACATCAGCACCACGACCGAGCCTAAAGCCGGCAACACCGGCTATGGCTTGCTGTTCGACGAGCGCCAGCTGGACCAGATGCCCGAGTTTTTCCGGCACTTCTTTCGCGGTCCGCAGTCTCCGTTCGCAGATCCCGACACCGTCCAACCCCGACACTCGATTGGCTCCGGTTTCATCGTATCCTCGGACGGTTACGTCCTGACCAACAACCACGTGGTCGAGGGTGCGGATGAAATCGTGGTGCGTCTGAGCGACCGGCGCGAACTGCCGGCCACCCTGGTGGGGACCGACCCGCGTTCCGACGTGGCCGTGCTGAAAATCAAGGGTGACAACAAGCTGCCGGTGGTCAGGATCGGCAAGTCCAAGGAACTGAAAGTGGGGGAATGGGTGTTCGCCATCGGCTCCCCCTTCGGCTTTGATCACACCGTTACGGCGGGCATTGTCAGTGCCGTCGGGCGTTCCCTGCCAAGCGAAAACTACGTGCCCTTCATTCAGACCGACGTTGCCATCAACCCCGGTAACTCGGGGGGGCCGCTGTTCAACATGGATGGCGAGGTCGTTGGCATCAATTCCCAGATCTATACCCGCTCCGGCGGTTTCATGGGGGTCTCCTTCGCGATTCCCATCGATGATGCCATGAATGTGTTCCGGCAGATTCGTGACAAGGGCTCCGTGTCCCGCGGCTGGCTGGGTGTGCTGATTCAGGAGGTCAACCGTGATCTGGCCGAGTCGTTCGGGCTGAAGCGGCCCCGTGGTGCCCTGATTGCGGAAGTGATGGAAGGTTCTCCGGCGGAGGAAGCCGGGCTGCATTCCGGCGACATCGTGCTGGAATACGACGGCGAGGAAATCCGCTTTTCGTCCGACCTGCCGCCACTGGTGGGCCGCACTCAGGCCGGAGAAACGGCCCGCCTCACCATCCTGCGTGGTGGCCGGGAAATGGATGTCGATGTGAAAATCGGTCAGTTGCCGGACGAGGGCGCAGAGGTGGCGCAGGGCCCGTCCGGTGACAGCGGCTCCGCCAGCGCGCCACTGGGCATGTCGGTGGAGGACCTGCCCGCGGAAGCCGCCGACTCCCTGGGTATCCCGGGTGGCGTCCTGGTGACCGGTATTGCCCGGGGTCCGGCGTTCGATGCCGGTATTCGGCCCCGGGATGTGATCACTGAGATCAATCGCCAGCAGGTCCGCTCCGTGGCTGACTTCCGTCAGGTGGTCGCATCCCTGCCGGAGGGTCGGGCGGTCTCGGTTCGGGTCATCCGCCAGGGTCGGGCCCTGTATCTGGTGCTCAAGCCCTGACCTGAGCACGGGTTAACGCCGCCGGGACGGGTCTCGGCGGAACTCGAGCCCCCGTGGTTGTGCAAAAGACAGCCACGGGGGCTTTTGCTATACTCTGCGGACTGTGACGGGCCGACGGGCCAGGGACTGGGCTTGCTTAGATGATGAATAAGAAGGATCTTCCCCTCCGTAAACTGCTGCAACTGCGCCATGCCTGGGCCGCGTGGCTGGTGCTCGGCGTGGCCGTGGCCGCCACGGTGGGGCTTTGGCAGCTGTGATCCGCCTGGTCGAGGATCGCACCGAGGCACGTTTCCGCACGCAATCCCTGCAACTGAAAACCGCCATCGAGGAACGTCTGCTCAATTATGAGCAGGTCCTGGCCGGCAGCGCGGGCCTGTTTGCGGTGGCGGGCGAGGTGTCCCGGGAGGCGTGGCGGGAATACGTGGAAAAGCTGGATATCAACCGTTACTACCCCGGTATCCAGGGTATCGGCTACGTCAAGCGTGTCGATGTGCGCCAGATGGCGGACCACATTGCCTCGGTGCGGGCCGAGGGCGTCCACGACTACCTGGTGACCCCGCTGGGGGCCGGGCCCTTCTACTACCCCATGGTGTACCTGGAGCCCAGCACCGACCGTAACCGTCGTGCGCTCGGCTACGATGCCTTCAGCGATCCGATCCACCGGGAGGCCATGGAGCGGGCCCGGGACGAGGCGGTGCCCACGGTGACCGCCAAGGTGGTACTGGTGCAGGAGGAACTGGCGGAAGACCAGGCCAGTTTCCTGATGTACTACCCGGTCTACCAGGGGGGCGAGATTCCCGAGATCCGCGCCGAGCGCCGTATGATGCTGGCGGGATACGTGTTCAGCGCCTTTCGCACCAATAACCTCCTGGACGGCATTGTCGGCCTGATCGCGCCGTTCCTGGATGTCCGCATTTACGACAATGGCGTGGTCAGCCGGGACAACGTCATGTACAGCTCCAACCTGGGGTCCCTGGACAACGAGTTCAGCTTCGAGATGAGTCAGACGCTGACCCAGGGCGGGCGCAACTGGTTGCTCCAGACCCGGTCCACGCCGGCGTTCGACTATCTGGCGTCCGATCCCCGGCCCCCCATTGTCCTAGGGAGCGGCCTGCTCATCAGCCTGCTGCTGTTCCTGTTCGTGCTGGCGATGGTGAGATCCCGGCTGATGGCCCAGATCTCTGCCGGACGCTACCGGGCCATCACCGAGGGCGCCGCCAATGTCACCCTGGTGATGAATCCGCAGGGGGAGCCCCTGTATGCCAGCCCCTCCAGCCTCGATATTCTGGGGTTCGAGCCGGATACCGTGGCCGAACTTGATTTCGAGAGCCTCGTGCACGCCGACGACTGGGGCCAGCTGCAGCGAGGGTTCGAGGATTCCATGAAGTCCCCGGGCAAACAGATGCCGATCATCCGGGCCCGGATCCGGGATGCCGCGGGCCGTTGGCGGGACATGGAAGGAACCTACACCGCCATGCTCAAGGTGCCCGGGGTCAATGGCGTGGTGCTCAGCTTGCGGGATCTGACCCAATTGAAGGCCGCCCAATCCGAGTTGCATCGGCTGGCGTTCTACGACCCGCTGACCGGGCTGGCGAACCGGCAGCTGTTCCGTGACCGCCTGAGCCATGTGGTGCGGCGGTCGCGCCGCAGCTCCGAGCCGGCCGCCCTGATGTTTCTGGATATCGACGGTTTCAAGCGCATCAATGACACGCTTGGGCACGATGCCGGTGATGAGCTGCTGGTGCAGGTGGCCCAGTGGCTGGTGGGCTGTGTGCGGGAGGAGGACTCCGTGGCCCGCCTCGGTGGTGACGAGTTCGTGGTCCTGCTGTCTCGGATCAGCGGCCCCGACGCCGCCGGCACGGTGGCGGAGACCATCCTCCGTCGACTGTGTCAGCGCCTGCGCCTGAATGACCACGAGGTCGGCATCACCGTCAGTATCGGCATTACCATGATCCCACACGACAGCGAGGACCCAGGCACGCTGATGAAGTACGCCGACCTGGCCATGTACCGGGCCAAGGAATTGGGTCGCAACACCTACCAGTTCTTCACGCCGGCGATGAACATCAAGGCGGCCCGGCGCCTGCTGCAGCAAGAGGAACTGGCGACGGCGCTGGAGGGCGACCGCTTCGAGCTGCACTACCAGCCCAAGATCGACCTGGCGACGGAGCGGGTGATCGGTGTTGAGGCCTTTCTGCGCTGGCACCATCCGGAGAAGGGGCTGGTGTCGGCCCAGCAGTTCATCGGGCTGGCGGAAGAGACCGGGCTGATTGTCCGGCTGGGCGAGCTGGCGTTGCGCCAGGCCTGTATTCAGATCCAGGCGCTGGAACGGGCCGGTTTCGAGTCCCTGAAAATGGCCGTCAACTTTTCCGTCCGGCAGCTGACCGATCCCGGTTTCCTGGACATGATCCGCAAGGTGATCACCGAGACCGGCGTGTCCCCGGACTGCCTCGAGCTGGAGATGCCCGTCGAGCTGCTCAACGAAGATCCGCGCATGCTCAGGGAGCTGCTGGTGTCCCTGAATGATCTGGGGGTGTGTCTGATTCTGGACGACTTTGGGGCCGGTTCCTGTTCGCTGGTGTCGCTGCAGCAGCTGCCCCTGGACGTGATCAAGATCGACCACCGTTTCATCCGGGACATCCCCTACAACGTCAGTGCCACGGACGTGGCCTCGGCGGTCATCGCGCTGGCCCGCAAGCTGCATCTGACCGTGGTGGCCGAAGGCGTGGAGACCCTGCAACAGCTGAGCTTCCTGAAATCGGCCGGCTGCGCCCAATGCCAGGGTAATCTGTTCAGCTATCCCCTCGACGAGGACGCCCTGATCGGCTTCCTGATCCGCCAGTATGAGAAACCGCTGATTTCCTGATCATGGCAATGACCTGCGGTAACCGGTAAAATCACGCCGTCCCCGGACCCTGGCAGCCAGTCGCCCGGCCTCTCCGGGCGCAATTCTTCGTCCACATTGCGAGTGTTCATTGTCTGTGACCGAACTGAGCCGAATCCGTAACTTTTCCATCATCGCCCACATTGATCACGGCAAGTCCACCCTGGCGGATCGTTTTATCCAGATCTGCGGCGGCCTGAGCGACCGTGAAATGGCCGAACAGGTCCTCGACTCCATGGACCTGGAGCGGGAGCGCGGGATTACCATCAAGGCCCAGAGTGTCACGCTCAACTACAAGGCCCGGGACGGTGAAACCTACAAGCTGAACTTCATCGATACCCCGGGACACGTGGACTTTTCCTACGAGGTGTCGCGCTCCCTGTACGCCTGCGAAGGGGCCCTGCTGGTGGTTGATGCCGGCCAGGGCGTGGAAGCCCAGTCCGTGGCCAACTGCTACACCGCGATCGAGCAAGGGCTCGAGGTGGTGCCGGTCCTCAACAAGATGGACCTGCCGCAGGCGGAGCCGGAGCGGGTCGCCGCGGAAATCGAGGACATCATCGGCATTGAGGCGCAGGATGCGGTACGTTGCAGCGCCAAGACAGGCCTGGGCGTGGAGGATGTGCTGGAGGACCTGATCCGCAAAATTCCGCCCCCCAAGGGCGATCGTGGCGCGCCTCTGCAGGCCCTGATCATCGACTCCTGGTTCGACAACTATCTCGGGGTGGTGTCGCTCGTGCGAGTGGTGGAAGGAACCCTGCGCAAGGGCGACCGGATTGTGATCAAGTCCACCGGCAAGGCCTGGCTTGCCGACAAGGTGGGCATCTTCAATCCGAAACCCACCGACACCGACATCCTCGAAGCCGGCGATGTCGGCTTCGTGGTGGCCGGTATCAAGGACATCCATGGCGCGCCGGTGGGCGACACCATCGTGCACCAGAAGTTTGCCGAGGAAACGCCGGCGCTGCCGGGCTTCAAGAAGGTCAAGCCGCAGGTGTACGCCGGTCTGTTCCCGGTCAGTGCTGATGATTACGACGATTTTCGGGATGCCCTGGAAAAGCTCACCCTCAACGACGCGTCCCTGTTCTTCGAGCCAGAGAACTCGGATGCTTTGGGGTTCGGTTTCCGCTGCGGGTTCCTGGGCATGCTGCACATGGAGATCATCCAGGAGCGTCTGGAGCGGGAGTACGACCTGGACCTCATCACCACGGCGCCGACGGTGGTATACGAGGTGGTGACGCGCCAGGGTGAGACACTGTTGGTGGACAACCCCTCGCGGCTTCCGGATATTGGTTCCATCGAAGAGATGCGCGAGCCGATTGTCGAGGCCAACATCCTGGTGCCCCAGGAACATCTGGGCAACGTGATTGCCCTATGTGAAGAGAAACGGGGCATTCAGAAGAACATGCACTTCATGTCCACCCAGGTGCAGCTCACCTACGAACTGCCCATGGCGGAAGTGGTCATGGATTTCTTCGATCGGGTCAAGTCGGCCAGTCGTGGTTTCGCCTCCCTGGACTATCATTTCGTGCGCTTCCAGACCGCCAACTTGGTCCGGCTCGATGTCCTGATCAACGGTGACCGGGTCGATGCCCTGGCGCTGATCGTGCATAAGGAACAGGCGCACTACAAGGGCCGGCAGCTGATCGAGAAGATGAAGGAGCTGATTCCCCGGCAGATGTTCGATATTGCCATTCAGGCGGCTATCGGCAATCAGGTGGTGGCCAGGGTGACGGTCAAGGCGCTGCGCAAGAACGTGACCGCCAAATGCTACGGTGGCGACGTGAGCCGCAAGAAGAAACTGTTGCAGAAGCAGAAGGAAGGTAAGAAACGCATGAAGCAACTCGGTAACGTCGAGGTGCCCCAGGAAGCATTTCTTGCCGTATTGAAAGTCGACAAATAGCAGAAGGCCCCCGGATGGATATTGATTTTCCCCTGGTATTGGTGGTCCTCACCCTGGCAACCGGACTGATCTGGCTGGCGGATATCCTGTTCCTGCGCGAGCGCCGGCTATCGGCCGCGAGGGCCCAGGGAGCCGGGCAGCCGACCGGGACCGATGGTCTCCCGTCCGAGCAGGACGAGCCGAAAGAACCCTACCTGGTCGACCTGAGCCGCTCGTTCTTTCCCGTGCTCGCCATCGTCCTGATCCTGCGCTCGTTTCTGGTGGAACCGTTTCAGATCCCCTCCGGCTCCATGTTGCCGACACTCGAAGTGGGGGACTTCATCTTGGTGAACAAGTACGCCTACGGTCTCCGGCTACCGGTGCTCGGTACCAAGATTGTCGACGTGGGCGAGCCCCAGCGTGGCGATGTCATGGTTTTCCGCTACCCTGAGGATGGCGAGACCAACTACATCAAGCGGGTGATCGGGTTGCCGGGGGATCACATCCGCTACCGTGACAAGCAGCTGTTCATCAATGGCAAGCGGATCGAAAGCCAGTTCGTGGCCCGCCTGCCGCCGGTGGAGTTGCGCCGGGAGATCCTGGGCGAGGTGGAACACGATATCTTCCTGACCCTGGGCCGTCCGGGCACCTCCGGTGAAGGCGAGTGGGTGGTGCCGGAAGGGCACTACTTTGTCATGGGTGACAATCGGGACAACAGCAACGACAGCCGATACTGGGGCATGGTCCCCGAGGACATGGTGGTCGGCAAGGCCTTTGCCATCTGGATGCACTGGAAGTCGTTGGGCAGCCTGCCATCCTTTGATCGTGTGGGCAGTATCGAATAATTCGGGCGATTCGGAGCGCGGTAACAATGAAAACGGACAAGCTTTCCTCCATGGGGCGCCAGCGCGGCGCGTCGGTGCTGACCACGCTGGTGATGGTGCTGTTCTTCGGCAGCCTGCTGACGCTGGTGATCAAACTGGGGCCCGTCTACATTGACGATCTCACCATCCAGGAGGCGTTGGAAAGCCTCGAGGGCACGGAGGGGCTCTCCGGCATGGGGCCGGCCCAGATCCTGAGCCTGATCAACAAACGCCTGAGCGTGAACAACATCCGCGGCTTCGACCTCAAGCAGATTCAGATTGAGAAAGACGGTGACATCGTCCACCTCAACGTGGATTACGAGGTTCGAAACAACATCATCAGCAACGTGGATGCGGTCATCCACTTCCAGCACGAGTACGAGTTGAAGGGCAAGTGAGTTCGCAACCGGATCTGGACCAGTTACAACGACGCATCGGCTATCAGTTCCGCTCGCCTGAGCGGCTGCTGCTTGCACTGACCCACCGCAGCTACGGCAATCAGAACAACGAGCGCCTGGAGTTTCTTGGTGACTCCATCGTCAACATGGTGATCGCCGAATACCTGTACCTGCATTTCGAGAAGGCCCGGGAAGGGCAGCTCAGCCGGCTTCGGGCCCGGATGGTCAAGGGCACGACCCTGGCGGAGATCGGCCGGGAGTTCGAGCTGGGTAAATACCTGCGTCTGGGGTCCGGTGAGCTCAAGAGCGGTGGCTACCGGCGCGACTCCATCCTGGCAGACGCGGTGGAGTCGATCATCGGTGCCATCTACCTGGACAGCGACTTCCTGACGTGCCGGGCGCAGGTGCTGCGCTGGTTCGAGCAGCGACTGAACAACCTGGACCTCCAGGACACCCAGAAGGACCCCAAAACCCGGCTGCAGGAGTACCTGCAGTCCCGGCAGTTTCCATTGCCCCGCTACGACGTTATTTCCGTCGAGGGCGAGGCCCACAACCAGACGTTCCACGTCGCCTGCGCCCTGCCGTCCCTGGATCGGCGCACCACCGGAAGCGGCAGCAGCCGCCGGGTGGCGGAGCAGCAGGCCGCTCGCAACGCCCTGAAAGAACTCGGCGTGGAGAATTCCTGATGAACGAGATCACGCGCCCCGACGACCCAGACAGTCGTTGCGGCTTTGTCGCCATTGTCGGCCGCCCCAATGTTGGCAAGTCCACCTTGCTGAACCATATCCTGGGGCAGAAACTCAGCATCACCTCACGCAAGCCCCAGACCACCCGTCACCAGGTGCTCGGCATCAAGACCGACGGCCCGGTGCAGGCCATCTACGTGGACACGCCGGGCATGCACGAGGAGGAGCCCCGGGCCCTCAACCGCTACATGAACCGGGCCGCGTCCTCGGCCCTGGTGGATGTGGATGTGGTGGTGTTCGTGGTGGACCAGCTGGCCTGGACGCCGGCGGATGAGCTGGTGCTGGACAAGCTGTCCAGGGTCCGTTGCCCGGTCATCCTGGCCGTTAACAAGGTGGACAAGCTGGCCAATCGGGAACAGCTGCTGCCCCATATCGAAATGCTCTCGAAAAAGCGGGAGTTTGCCGAGATCATCCCGCTGTCCGCCTTGAAGGAAACCAACCTGGCGCCGCTGGAGGCTGCGGTTGGGCGTTTTCTGCCCAAGAGCGTGCACTTTTATCCGGATGATCAGATCACGGACCGGAGCGAACGCTTCTTGGCCTCGGAGATCGTCCGGGAAAAGATCACCCGTCAGCTCGGGGCGGAGGTTCCCTACTCGGTGGCGGTGGAGATCGAGCAGTTCAAGCACGAGGGTAAGACCTTGCACATCGCGGCCTTGATCCTGGTGGAGCGGGAGGGCCAGAAGAAGATCATCATCGGCGACAAGGGGGCCCGCCTGCGCCGAATCGGTCAGGAGGCGCGCTTGGACATGGAGCGCCTGTTCGGCAGCAAGGTCATGCTGCGTCTGTGGGTCAAGGTCAAGCGTGGCTGGGCCGACAGTGAGCGGGCGCTGAGAAGCCTGGGCATGGACAGCCACTGAGACCGCCATGAAAGGCGCGGAACACCAGGAGCCCGCGTATGTGCTGCATCGCCGGCCCTGGCGTGAACACAGCCTGCTGGTCGACCTGTTCACCCTCAACCACGGCCGCGTGACGGTCATTGGCCGTGGTGCCACCCGCGCCCGAAGTCCGCTGAAGGCCCAGTTGCAGCCGTTCCTGCCGCTGTTGCTGGACTGGGCCGGCCGGGGCGATCTCAAAACCCTGACCCAGGTGGAGGTCCGTTCCGGGCCGGCCCTGTCACGCCCGATTGCACTGTACAGCGGCTTGTACCTGAACGAGCTGTTACAGCGCATCCTGCCGGTGGCGGATCCCCATCCGGATCTGTTCGCCGCGTACATCGACACGGTGGCACACCTGGCCGAGGCCGTGGACATCGAGCCCATCCTGCGCCGCTTCGAGAGGCGCTTCGCGGCCGCTCTTGGCTATGATTTCGCCTGGGACCGGGCGACCGACACCGGCGCTCCGGTCGAACCGGACCGGTCCTATGGCTACGACCCGGAACAGGGCATCGTGGCTACGCCGGCCCCCGGCGTCCGGTTGTGGCACCTGCCGGGGCGGGCCTTGCTGGCCCTGGCGGAGGACGATCTGGTTTCCGCCGAATGCCGCCGGGTGGCCAAACAGGTCATGCGGGCGCTGGTGGACTACCTGCTCCAGGGACGTCCCCTGAACAGTCGCCGGCTATTCACCCAGCTTCGTGGAGAACACCATGAACCCTAGAGTTTTGCTTGGAGTCAACATCGATCACGTGGCAACCCTGCGCCAGGCGCGGGGCACCCGCTATCCGGATCCAGTGCAGGCCGCCATGATCGCCGAGGAGGCCGGTGCCGACGGCATTACCCTGCATCCCCGGGAAGACCGCCGCCACATCCAGGACCGCGACGTCCTGCTGCTGCGGGAAACACTGCAAACCAAGATGAACCTGGAAATGGCAGTGACCGAGGCCATGCTGGCGTTTGCCGAGCAGGTGCGCCCCGAGTGCGTCTGCCTGGTTCCGGAAAAGCGGGAGGAATTGACCACCGAGGGCGGTCTGGATGTCGACGGCCAGGAAGACCGCGTGGCCAGTGCCTGCGAGCGCCTGTCCCGCATCGGTGCGGAAGTGTCGCTGTTCATCGACCCGGATCCGGTCCAGATCGACGCGGCGGTGCGCTGCGGTGCCCCGGTGGTGGAACTGCATACCGGTGAATACGCCGAAGCCAGAACGCCGGAGGAAACGGAGGCGGCGTTTTCGGCGCTGGTGGAGGCAGTGGCCTATGCCCGCAAGAAGGGATTGGTGGTCAACGCCGGGCACGGTCTGCACTATCACAACACCGAGCGGGTCGCGGCCATCCCCGGGATTCATGAGCTGAACATCGGCCACGCGATCATTGCCCGGGCGGTGTTTGTCGGACTCAAGCAGGCGGTCGCCGACATGCGGGCGATTCTCGACCGTGCCCGAGGACGCGCCTAGGACGCGGTTTCCGCCTCGCCCCGATGTTCCCGGAACAGCTGCTGCCAGTCCATCTGCTCACTCCAGGCCAGCAGCCGGTCGATGGCCGCCAGCAGCTGTTCCAGCAATCCCTCCAGGTCCGGCTCGGTACGTTTCAGCCCGGTTTCCAGGCGGTTCGCCGCCGTCCTCAGTTCGGGTACCCCGCAGTAGCGAGTGGCGCCGTGCAGCTTGTGCACGCAGTCAATCAGTGCCTCGGTGTTGCCGGCCGCCCACAGCCGGTTCAGTTTGTCCCGGTCCGTGATCAGCTGTTCCAGTAGCATGCTGAACAGCTCCTCCGCCAAGTCGGCCTTACCCGCAGCCAGCTGAATACTTTCCTCGATGCTCACGCATTCCTGCTGCAGCTTCCGGCTGGACGGACGCAGGGTGGCGCGGCGGGTATCCCGGATGTCTGGGGTGGCGACGGTCTCGCCGGTGACGCCGCAGTCGTAGCCGGTGAAGTCCCGTATGAGCGCGGCCAGCTGGCGGCTGCTGATGGGTTTCGCCATGTAGCCGTCGAACCCCTGCTGGGTCAGTTGGTGCTGCTCCTCGGACAGCGCGTGGGCGGTCAGGGCAATGATCGGGGTGCGGTGATGGTTGTCGTCCAGCTCGCGGATGCGGGCGGTGGTCTCGACGCCGTCCATGCCCGGCATCTGCAGATCCATGAACACCAGATCAAACGGCTGCTGTCGGGCCTTGCTCAGGGCCTCGAAGCCGCTGGCGGCACCTTCGGCCTCGATCTGGAAGTCTCGCAGCAGGGTCAGGACCAGTTTCAGGTTGGCTTCGTTATCGTCCACCGCCAGCACCCGGGGGGCTTGTGGGGTGGGGCGGGGCGGTGGGGTCACCGCAGGAAACTCCGCCATCACCGGCTCGCGGGTGTGGATGCCATGCACCAGGAGCAGCAGCTCCTCGTACAGGGCATCGCGGCAGACCGGCTTGGTGAGATGGCCGCTGGCGAGGTGGGTCAGGCCGTTGTCGTGGGTCTCCAGCGTCGGGGTCAGCAGCAGCGTGCGACAGTCGCGCTCGATCTCCAGGGTCCGGACCAGGTTGATGTACTGGCTGGAGTTCAGCAGGTGGCGGGTGATGCCGATGACGGCCACGGCGTAGCCCGCCTGGTTTTTCTGGGCCTCCTCGATCTGTTCCTGCATGGCGCCGGGTGAGGCCACCCGGTCCACCGTCATGCCCCAGTCCCTCAGCATGTGTTCGATAGCCAGGCCGGTGGTTTTCTGGTGCTCCAGATAGAGGACCCGCTCACCCTGCAGCGCATCCTTCGGACTGACGGCATCACCGCTGGCCGCTAGGTCCGAATTCAGCGTGAACCAGAAGGTAGAGCCCTTGCCCAGTTCGCTTTCCAGCCCGATTTTGCCGCCCATTTCTTCCACCAGGCGCTTGGAGATGGCCAGACCGAGCCCGGTGCCGCCATACTGCCGGGCGGTGGAGGCGTCGGCCTGGCTGAACGCATTGAACAGGGACTGTTGCTGCGCCCTGGAGAGGCCGACGCCGGAGTCGGTGATGCTGATACGCAGGGTGACGCGGTTGCGTTCCTTGTCTTCCTCTTCCAGGCTGGCGCGCAGCACCACCTCGCCGGTTTGTGTGAACTTGATGGCGTTGTTGACCAGGTTGGTGATGATCTGCTTGACCCGCAGGGGATCGCCCATGATGTTGTCCGGTACATCGTGGTAGACCAGGGGCACCAGATCCAGGTTCTTGGCATGGGCCGCCGGCGCCAGCATGACCATCACTTCCTCGATGGTGTCTCTGAGGTGGAACGGCACCCGATCGAGGATCAGCTTGCCGGCTTCGATCTTGGAAAAGTCCAGGATGTCGTTGATGATGGTCAGCAGGATCTCCGAGGATTTGCGGATGGTGTTGAGGTGATCTCTCTGGGGTCGCGGCAGAGGGCTCTTGAGCAGCAGCTCGGTGAAACCGATGATGCCGTTCAGTGGCGTCCGGATCTCGTGGGACATGTTGGCCAGGAATTCGGACTTGATACGGCTCGCTTCCAGAGCCTCCTTGCGGGCGAAGTCCAACTCGATGTTCTGGATCTCGATGGTCTCAAGAGTTTCCCGCAGGTCCTCAGTGGCCTGGTCGATGTTCTGCTGCATTTCCGCCTGTGCCCGGCTGAGTTCCTCGGCCATGGCGTTGAGCCCCGATTCCAGCTGCTCGAACTCCGGGCCGGCGCCGGTATAGACCCGGGTATCCAGCTTGCCTTCCTTGAGCTTGGCGACCGCCGCGTTCAGTTCGAAGATCGGATCGGTGAAGGCGCGGCTCAGGCGCAGGGCGATGGCGAGGCTGACAATCACGCCGCCCAGTACGAGCAGCAGGGAAATCAGCATGGCCTTGTAGGTTTCCTTGTCCGTGCGCACGTGGGACATTTCCACCGACACCCAGCCCAGCGGCTTGCTCAGCTCGGACGTGGACGGGCGGATACCCAGATCGAGCATGGACTCGATCATCAGGTTTTGCAGCTGTACCGGGGTCACGAAACGGGTGCTTTCCAGGTCGACCACCCGGGTGGCGCCGCTGGCGGGCAGGTGTTCGGCGGCGAGTCGCTCGGAGCTGCCGGGCCCGGTGTGCAGCAGGCGGCGGCCGTTGCTGTCATAGAAGGTGATGGAACGGACGTCCTGCTCCTCCAGAAAGGCGTTGGACAGGCTGCTGAGCAGGCTGCGGTTGCCGGTGAACAGACTGTATTCGGCACCGGCGGCGAGCTGGCGTGACAGCGACTCTCCCCGGTCCCGGAGCAGGATTTCGATGTTGTTGACCCAGCTGTAGGTGAAGAACAACCCCAGCATCAACGTCGTCAGCAGGGTGGGGACAAGCGTCACCACCAGAACTTTCTTGCGAATACCCCAACGTCGCATACGGTAGTCCTGAATCTTGTTCGCGCCGGCTCGTGGGCCGGGCATCACTTCCCTGTCAGAATAGACGGTCCGGCCGGTCCCCACCGAGGCGGTCCCAGCCCCTCCGAATCGGACGGATATAGCCGGTGGTCATGGATATAGCGACAAGCTGTATTGGGATGACGCGGCCATAACGCGTATTATTCGGAGCCAAAAGTGTACCACAGGGTTGGATTATGACTTTCCCCACCATCGAAGATTATGTTGGCCACACGCCCCTGGTGCGGCTGCAACGCCTGCCTGGCGAAACCAGTAATATCATCCTGGCCAAGCTCGAAGGCAACAACCCTGCCGGCTCGGTCAAGGACCGGCCGGCCCTGAGCATGATTCAGGAGGCTGAGCGCCGGGGTGAGATTCAGCCCGGCGATACACTGATCGAGGCCACCAGTGGCAACACCGGCATCGCTCTGGCCATGGCGGCGGCCATCAAGGGCTACCGGATGGTGCTGATCATGCCCGAGAACATGAGCGAGGAGCGGCGGGCCGCCATGCGTGCCTATGGTGCCGAGATCGTTACCGTGAGCCAGCAGGAGGGCATGGAAGGGGCCCGTGACCTAGCGCTGGCCATGGCGGCGGACGGGCGGGGCAAGGTGCTGGACCAGTTCAGCAACCCCGACAACCCGCTCGCGCACTACCGGACCACCGGACCGGAGATCTGGGAACAGACCGGTGGCCGGATCACTCACTTTGTCAGCGCCATGGGCACCACCGGCACCATCATGGGCGTGTCCCGGTACCTCAAGGAGCGCAATCCAGGGATTCAGGTGATTGGCCTGCAGCCGAGGGAAGGCGCGTCGATTCCCGGTATCCGTCGTTGGCCGGAGGCCTACCTGCCCAAGATCTACGACGCCCGTCGGGTCGACCGGGTGCTCGACATCGGCCAGGACGAGGCGGAACAGACCATGCGGGCGTTGGCCGCCCGAGAAGGTATCTTCTGCGGCGTCTCCTCCGGTGGCGCCATTGCCGCGGCCCTGAAATTGTCTGAGCAGGTTGAAAACGCCGTGATCGTGGCCATTATCTGTGACCGTGGTGACCGTTACCTGTCCACAGGCGTCTTTCCCGGCGCCTGAATCCGTCAGCAGTAGAGAACCCACTATGAGCAAGAGACGCCGGAAGGTTCTGCCCCAGGAGCCGGTCCGATGTGCTATCGAAACCCTCAGCCATGACGGCCGGGGCATCGCGCGCCAGGAAGGCAAGACGCAATTCGTGGACGGTGCCCTGCCGGGGGAAACCGTGATGGCGAAAATGGTGTCCAGCCGTCGCAAGTTCGATGAACTGCGCACGCTGGAGGTTCTGGAGCCGGTGCCGGAGCGGCAGGCGCCTCCCTGTGAGTATGCCGACCTGTGCGGCGGTTGCAGCCTCCAACACATGAGCGGCGATGCCCAGATCCGGTTCAAGGAAGACACCCTGCGCGAGCATTTTGCCCACTTTGGGGGCATCGAGCCGGAACACTGGGAAGCCCCGATGCGCTCGGAACGCACCACCGGCTACCGCCGTAAGGCCCGCCTTGGTGTGCGTTACGTCCGGGCCCGGGCGTCGGTGCTGGTTGGTTTCCGGGAAAAGCGGAACAATTTTCTGACGGACATCGACCGTTGCGTGGTACTGGATCCGCGCATTGGTGAGCGTATCACCCCCTTGCGCGAGTTGTTGCAGGGGCTGGACGCCTACGACCGGATTGCCCAAGTGGAGGTGGCCTGCGGTGATGACACCGCAGCGCTGGTATTCCGCAACATGGAGGCCTTGAGCGAGCGCGACCGGAACCGGTTGATCGACTTTGGCCAGGCCCACGACTTGCATATCTACCTGCAACCGAAGGGGCCGGATACGGTGCACCGGATCTGGCCGGCGTCCGGGGATGCCTCGGAGGAGCGCCTGGACTATCGTCTGGAGGCGTTCGACCTGACCCTGCGTTTTCATCCCATGGACTTTACCCAGGTCAATGCAGACATCAACCGGGCGATGATAAATCGTGCCGTGGACTGGCTCGACGTGCAGCCTGGTGAGCGGGTGCTGGACCTGTTCTGCGGTCTGGGTAACTTCACCCTGCCGCTGGCACGCCGTGGCGGCCAGGTGGTGGGCGTGGAGGGCGATGAAGCCATGGTGCGGCGCGGCCGCGAGAACGCCAGGCTCAATGGTCTGGACAATGTCACCTTCTACGGTGCCGACCTGCAGGGCGACTTTACCCGTGAGCCTTGGGCCCGGGAGGGGTTCGACAAGATTCTGATCGATCCGCCCCGGTCCGGTGCGGAGGACGTGTGCCGGTACCTGACGGCCTTCGGTGCCCGGCGGATCGTCTATGTGTCCTGTAACCCGGCCACCCTGGCCCGGGACGCGGGCGTCATGGTACGCAATGGCTATCGCCTGGTGCGTGCCGGTGTGATGGACATGTTCCCCCACACCACCCATGTGGAATCCATTGCCCTGTTCGAACGGGCGAATCACTGATGGGTTCGGTGCCGCCATGGAGGGCGGCGATGACAAGCGGGAATGGCAGTGCGTTATGGTCAAAGTTCGCGAAAACTACGCGGTAACCGGTGACGGCGAGGTCGACCTCGAAAAATGGGTCGCCCACATCGCCTCCCAAACCCACCTTGAGGACCTGGATCAGTTCCGGCGTGCCTGTGAGAAAGCCGCCGAGATCGACCGGCAGGCATCCCGGGAGGATCGCCTCTGGGCGCCCGGGACCAGCAGCTTCGAGATCGGCCTGGAGATGGCCCAGGTGCTGGCCGAGCTGCATCTGGATCAGGCCAGTTTGGTGGCAGCGGTCCTGTACCGGGCGGTCCGGGAAGAGCGGGTGCCGTTGGAAGAGATCCGCTCGGAATTCGGTGACGAGGTGGCGGGTCTGATCAGCGGCGTCCTACAGATGGCCGCCATTTCCTCGGTCCATCATCCGCTCAAGGGCAATGTCCTCGGTCAGAGCGAGGGCCAGCTCGATAACGTGCGCAAGATGCTGGTGACCATGATCGACGATGTCCGGGTCGCCCTGATCAAGCTCGCCGAACGCACCTGCGCCATTCGTGCGGTTAAGTACGCGTCGGAAGAAAAACGCATGCGGGTGGCCCGGGAGGTGTTCGACATCTACGCGCCGCTGGCGCACCGGCTGGGCATTGGTCACATCAAATGGGAGCTGGAAGACCTGTCGTTCCGCTACCTGCACGAGTCCGCCTACAAGAAAATCGCCAAGTTGCTGGATGAGAAACGGCTGGACCGGGAAGGTTACATTCGCCGGGTCATCGAAACCCTGCAGAAGGAGCTGAAGGCGGCCGGCATCGAGGGCGAGCTGTCCGGGCGGGCGAAGCACATCTACAGCATCTGGCGCAAGATGCGCCGCAAGGGCATCGACTTCTCCCAGGTCTACGACGTGCGGGCGGTGCGGATTCTGGTGCCGGAGGTCCGGGACTGCTACGCCGCGCTGGGTATTGTCCACAACCTGTGGCGGCACATTCCCAACGAATTCGACGACTATATCGCCAACCCCAAAGAAAACGGCTACCAGTCCCTGCACACGGCGGTGATCGGCCCTGAGGGCAAGGTCATGGAAGTGCAGATCCGGACCCACAAGATGCATCAGGAAGCCGAGCTGGGGGTCTGTGCCCACTGGCTGTACAAGGGCACCGACAGGAACAACAAGTCCACCGGCTACGACGCCAAGATCAACTGGCTGCGTCAGGTGCTGGAGTGGCAGGAGGAGCTGGGCGACCTGTCCGGTCTGGCGGACCACCTGAAGTCCGATGTGGCCTCCGACCGGGTGTATGTGTTCACGCCGGAGGGCCATGTGGTGGACCTGCCTCAGGGCGCCACGCCAGTGGACTTCGCCTACCGGGTGCACACGGAGATTGGCCACGCTTGCCGCGGGGCGCGGGTGAACAGCCGCATCGTGCCGCTGACCTATCCGCTCAAAACCGGGGACCAAGTCTTCATCCTCACTTCCAACAACCCGGCGCCGAGCCGGGACTGGCTGAACCCCAGCCTGGGCTACATTCAGACGTCCCGGGCCCGGGCCAAGGTGACCCATTGGTTCAAGCAGCAGGACCGGGGGCGTAACATCGCCGATGGCCGGGCCATTCTGGAGGACGAATTCAAACGGTTGTCGCTGTATGACGTCAGCCTGGAACAGCTGGCCAGGAAGGTGAACTACCAGAGTGCCGAGGACATGTTCGCGGCCATCGGCGCGGGCGACCTGCGCCCGACCCACGTCGCCAACGTCGCCCAGCAGATGCTGGAGCCGCGCACCGAGCAGCTGGACCTGAAGCTGACGGGGCAGCGGAAATCCTACGACACCGAGTCCGATATCCAGATCCTCGGGGTGGGCAAGCTCAAGACCCAGGTCGCCAAGTGCTGCAAGCCGTTGCCGGGGGACCCGATTGGCGGCTACATCACCGTCGGTCGGGGCGTCACCGTGCATCGTCAGGACTGCCTCACGTTCCTGAACCTGAGGGAGTTCGAGCCGAACCGGATCATCGAGGTGAGCTGGGGCGGCAAGCCGGCGGCGGTCTATCCGGTGGACATTGAGATCGAGGCCTACGACCGCGCCGGCCTGCTGCGGGACATCACTCAAGTGCTGTCGGCCTCCCGCAGCAACGTGCTGGCCCTGAACACCCAGACCAACAAGGACGACAACACCGCCACCATGACCGTGACGGTGGAAATCTCCAGTCTGGAACAACTGGCGAGGCTGCTGGCTCAGATCCGCAACCTGCCCAACATCATCGACGTGAGGCGCCGGCGCGGATGAGTTACACCATCGAAGATCTCAAGACGCTGATGGCCCGGCTGCGCGACCCCGAGACCGGATGCCCCTGGGACACCCGGCAGAGTTACGACACGATCGTGCCGCATACCATCGAGGAAGCCTACGAGGTGGCCGACGCCATCGAGCGCGGCGACTTCCCGCATCTCAAGGACGAGCTGGGGGATTTGCTGTTCCAGGTGATCTTCTATGCGCAGCTGGGGCGGGAAGATGGCCACTTCGACTTCGATGCGATTGTCGATCACCTGGTGCGCAAGCTGCTGCGACGGCATCCCCATGTGTTTCCGGAGGGTACCCTGGACAGCCGGGTGGATCCGGAGCACCGTCCGGACGATGCCTGGATCAAGGAAAGCTGGGAGCGCATCAAGGCCGAGGAGCGCGCCGAAAAGGGGGCGGACGACCGGCCGGTCAGCCGCCTGGATGGCATTGCGCGGGCGCTGCCGGCCATGGCTCGGGCGGAAAAGCTCCAGCGCCGGGCGGCACGGCATGGTTTCGATTGGCCTGGGATCGCCCCGGTCTTCGACAAGCTGCACGAGGAAATCGACGAGCTCAAGGAGGCTTGGCGGGCCGCCGAATCCGGCCAGGGGGATCGGGACGCGGTGGAGGACGAGCTGGGTGATCTGCTGTTCGTCTGCGTCAACCTGGCACGATTCATGAAAGTCAATCCGGAACAGGCGCTCAAACGGACCAATCACAAGTTCGAGAGCCGGTTCCGAGCCATCGAGCGGGTGCTCGCCCGCGAGGGGCGTGACATGGACGACGAGTCGCTGGAAGCGCTGGACGCCATCTGGCAAGCGGTCAAAGGGGTGGAAAGGCAGGACCAGGAAGGCTAAGAGCGGCGGTTGGTAGGTACAATCCGTTACCAACTTTGCGGCCCCGGAACGCCGGGCTTCGTCTACACTTCCCCGGAACGGATGCACTGTTTCGATGCGCCGTTGGCGACCCAAGAAGAGGCAGGAGTGAAGGCACCATGAAAATCAAAGATCTGGTCAATTACTGGGACAAGCATGCCCGGGGTCGGCTGACCCGGGACGCCTACTTCGTGGCGTTGTCCGACCAGCATCACAAGCGGCTTGAGAAACTGGCCGCGCTGTACCCGTTGAAGTCTCCCCAGGACCTGATGCGGGACCTGATTTCCGCCGCTCTGGATGAGCTGGAAACCAGTTTCCCCTACGTGCAGGGCACCAAGGTGGTGGCGTACGACGAAGACGGTTTCGAGATCTACGAGGATCAGGGGTTGACGCCGAAGTTTGTCAGCCTCAGCCAAAAGCACATCCAGCGCCTGAAAGCCCGCCAGCTGGAATCCGTGGCCTGAGTACCTGCAGGCGCGGGCCGGGGTGGCGGCGAAGCCACTCCGGCAAGGATTTCATTTCCCCTTTGATTCCTTTCCTTCCAACCGGTCCCTGATCGGCGTCTGGCGCACCAGATCGTCCAGGGCGGCTGCGATCATGTCATTGAGAATGTCGGATTCGCTCCGGTCCGGATAGAGTTCGGCCAGGGCGGCAATCCGCGCGGCATCTTCCAGCGGCAGGCGCAGGTTGTAATCGTGGGTCCGCTCCACGGGCTCTTTCTTCTGTTCCCAGTGCTTGGGCAAATCGGTGACTTTCATGGGTACTCCTAGCGGCCACTTCCAGTAGCGTCGATAGACTTCGTCGACTGGTTCTTAGTATCGTAAGTTTACTTCGCCGCCGTCAATTCAAAAGGATGCCAACGTGACAGAGCTACACCCCGATTTGCGAGAAAACGTGCGGATGCTGGGCGAGTTGTTGGGCCAGAGCATACGCCGTTACCCCGGGCAGGACTGCTACGACCTGATCGAGCAGATCCGGGCCGCAGCCAAGGCGGACCGACGCCAGGAGAGTGGCTCCGGGCAGCGTCTGGTCAGCCTGTTGGGCAAGCTCAGCGACGACGAGCTGCTGCCGGTGACCCGGGCCTTCAACCAGTTTCTGAACCTGGCCAATCTGGCGGAGCAATATCACGGCATCCGGCGCAAGCGCGGGCACCACTCCGATCTGATGGTGGAGTCCCTCGGCGAGGTGTTTGCCCGCCTGAAGACGGCGGGCGTGGACGCCGAAACCCTGCACCAGCGGGTGTCCGACCTGCGGATTGAGTTTGTGCTCACTGCCCATCCCACGGAAGTTGCGCGCCGCACCCTGATCAAGAAATACGACGAAATGTCCGATTGCCTGGCCCAGCTGGACCATGACGACCTGATGCCGGCCGAGCGGGAGGCGATCGTGGCGCGGCTGGCCCGGCTGATCGCCGAGGCTTGGCACACCGATGAGATCCGCCATGAACGCCCGACTGCGGTGGATGAGGCCAAGTGGGGGTTTGCGGTCATCGAGAACAGCCTCTGGCAGGCCCTGCCGGATTTTCTCCGCAGCCTTGACGTGTCCCTGACCGAGGCCACGGGCCAGGGGCTGCCGCTGCACGCCACGCCGATCCGTATCGCCTCCTGGATGGGCGGCGACCGCGACGGCAACCCGAACGTGACCCATGAGGTGACGCGCAAAGTCTTTCTGCTTGGCCGCTGGATGGCCGCCGACCTGTTCCTGCGGGACGTCCGGGCCCTGCGTGCCGAGCTGTCCATGTGGCAGGCCAGTGACGAGCTGAAAGCCCAGGTGGGCGATGCCCGCGAGCCCTACCGGCAAGTGCTGGCGGATCTGCGCGACCGCCTGCTGAAAACCCGGGACTGGGCCGAGGCGCTGGTCAACGGTGAACCGGCGGATGCCAGCGGCATCCTGTTCGAGAACGAAGACCTGACCGGCCCTCTGGAGCTGTGTTACCGCTCCCTGGTCGAATGCGGCCTGGACACCATCGCCCAGGGCCCGCTGCTGGACACCATCCGGCGGGCCCACACCTTCGGTTTGCCGCTGATCCGGCTCGACATCCGTCAGGAGGCCTCCCGCCATGCCGAGGCGGTGGCGGAAATGGTGGATTACCTGGGACTGGGGGACTACCGGCAATGGTCCGAGGTGGAACGACAGGCGTTCCTGGTACGGGAGCTGAGCGGCCGTCGGCCTCTGGTGCCTCGGCACTGGCAGCCGTCGGAACCGGTGCGCGAGGTGTTGGCGACCTGCGAGGTGGTGGCCCGGCAGACCCCGGAAGCCTTGGGCTCCTATGTCATTTCCATGGCCAGCAAACCCTCGGACGTGCTCAGTGTGATCCTGCTGCTGCGGGAAGCCGGGATGAAGTTCCCGATGCGCGTGGTGCCCCTGTTCGAAACCCTGGAGGACCTGCGGGGCGCGCCCGAGGCGATGGCGGCGCTGTATCAGGTGGACTGGTACCGTGACTACTGCCAGGGCCGCCAGGAAGTCATGATCGGCTATTCCGACTCCTCCAAGGACGCGGGCCAGCTGATGGCGGCCTGGGCCCAGTACCAAGCCCAGGAACAGCTGACCGAGGTCGCCCGGCGCCACGGCGTGCATCTGACCCTGTTCCACGGTCGGGGCGGCACCGTCGGCCGGGGCGGCGGCCCTGCCAACCGGGCCATCCTGTCGCAACCCCCCGGCTCAGTGAACGGCAGCTTCCGGATCACCGAGCAGGGTGAGATGATCCGCTTCAAATTCGGTCTGCCGAGGCTCGCGGTCCAGAGCCTGACCCTGTACAGTACGGCGGTCATCGAGGCAACCTTGGCGCCGCCCCCCGGGCCGGAGCCCGAGTGGCGAAAAACCATGGACTGGCTGACGGAACGATCCCTGAGCGCCTATCGTGAAGTGGTTAGGGAGAACCCGGATTTCGTTCCCTATTTCCGGCAGGTCACCCCCGAGCAGGCCCTGGGCAAACTGGCCCTGGGCAGTCGTCCGGCGCGCCGTAAACCCAGTGGTGGCGTGGAAAGTCTGAGGGCGATTCCCTGGATTTTCGCCTGGACACAGATGCGGCTGATGCTTCCCAGCTGGCTTGGCAGCGATGTGGCCCTGGAGGAAGCGGCTCGGCACGGCCGCATGCCGGTGTTGCGCGAGATGATGCAGGGCTGGCCGTTCTTCAGAACCTATGTGGACATGCTGGAGATGGTGCTGGCGAAGGCCGACCTACGCATCGCCAGCTATTACGAGCAGATCCTGGTCCGGGACCCGAGCTTGCGAGCCCTCGGCGAAAGCCTGAGGTCACGGCTACAGGGCTGCATCAAGCGCCTGCTGGAGCTCAAGGAACAGGAGCGGCTGCTGGAGCATGAGCCGGTATTCGCCCACTCGATGCGGGTCCGAAATCCCTACACCGATCCATTGCATTACCTGCAGGCGGAGCTGTTGCGCCGCGACCGGGAGAGTGAGGGCAAGGGCGAGGTGCCGGAGATGGTCGAGCGCGCGTTGAAGGTGACCATGGCCGGTATTGCCGCGGGTATGCGCAACACCGGCTAGTGACGGACGGCATGGGCCGGCGTGTCCCGCCGGCCAGGAAAAAGGAGACTTGCCGTGGCGCTTGCCGCGAGACTGGAACAGTTCTTTAACCGCATGGGCATTGCCTACCGGGAGTGGCCGATCGATCAGGTGGTGAACCTGGACGCGGCCGTCATCGCCTCCGGCCGGCCCCAGCACGACTTTCTCAGGGCCAGCTTGCTGATCGATATCCAGGGGGCGCTGATGGTGGTGCACCGGTTCGACAGCAGCCTGGACCTGGACGCCGTCCAGCAGCTGACCGGTCGGCGCCTGCAACCGCTCACCGCCCGCCAGGCCATGCGCCTGTTCGGGGACTGTGACCCAGGCTTCGTGCCGCCCGTGGGCGCGGCCTATGGTTTTCCGGTGCTGATGGATGAGGATGTGGCCGGCGACGGTCCGGTCCTGTGTTCCGGCGGCACTGACCATGCACTCGTGGAACTGGACGCGGGGGCCCTGCGGCAGGCCCTGGCGGGCGCCCGCACCGGTCGCCTGGTGATCCGGGGGCAGGGCGCGTCCGTGCGCAAGGCGCTGACGCTGGAGGAAGTGGCGGACAAGCTGCAGAGGCTGTACCGCCTGCCGCCGATGCCGGCGTTGGCGATCCGTATCCTTCGCCTGACCAGCAATACCGAGGCCACCGCGCGGGAATTGGCGGAACTGATCGAGTTTGATCCCAGCCTGACCGCTCAGGTGATGCGTTACGCTCGCTCGGCGCTGTTCAACTATCCCGGCCAGATCAACACCGTCCAGGAAGCCGTCACCCGGGTCTTGGGGTTCGACCGGGTGGCGCACATTGCCCTGGGCATTGCCTCGGTGCGGGCATTCGACGTGCCCCGCAGGGGCATGCTCGGCATGGATGCATTCTGGCGCCACTCCCTCTACTGCGCCTTCCTGTGCCAGATCTTGGCGCCCCGTTGTGACGCCGACAAGGGACTGGCTTACCTGTGTGGGCTGCTGCACAACTTCGGACTGCTGCTGGTCGGGCACCTGTTTCCCGCCGAATACGAGGAGCTGAGCCAGCTGCGGGAAGCCAATCCGGAAGCCAGCATGCACTCTCTGGAGCAGCAGGTGTTCGGCCATGGCGACAACCAGGACATTCTGTCCGTCGGGCACGGTGCCATTGGCGGCATTCTGCATCGCCTGTGGCAACTGCCGGATCCGGTGGTGAAAGCGGCGGGCATGCACCAGCACTGCGGCTACCAGGGGGATCACGAGCGGTACGTGCTGATGGTGCAGCTGGCCAATGCCCTGCTGAAAACCCGGGGCATCGGTGACGAGTTCAACGAGGACGACCCCGAACCGCTGCTGCGTGCCCTGGGCATGGCACCTTCCGACATCGCTGACCTGGAGCGGGAAATGGAACGTGTCGCCGACGACCTGGACGCCCTGGCCGCCTCGCTCTCCTCGTGAGCGACGGCGGGCTCCCGGCTTTCGCGCCATTTGCCCTGTCCTGGTGCATGAGACGGAGGTCGACTTTCTATGACGGGGCGGACTTCGTATAATGCGCCTTCGCCGATCCGCACGGACCTCCGACAGCGGTGCGAGAGGTTGTCGCAAAGGCAGGGATCTTTGCCGCAACTTTTCAAACGATAATGACGAAATCGGGAGCACAGCGTTATGCGAATCATCATGTTAGGCGCACCTGGCGCAGGCAAGGGAACCCAGGCCCAGTTCATCACCGAGCGGTTTGGCATCCCTCAGATCTCCACCGGCGACATGCTGCGGGCGGCGGTCAAGTCGGGCTCCGAGCTCGGCAACCAGGTGAAGGAAGTCATGGCCTCCGGGGGCCTGGTTTCCGATGACATCATCATCGCCTTGATCGAAGAACGCATTCAGCAACCGGACTGCCGGAACGGTTTCCTGCTGGACGGTTTCCCACGCACCATTCCTCAGGCCAAAGCCCTTAAAGATCAAGGTATTGCTATTGATTATGTGGTGGAAATCGCCGTGGACGACGAGGAAATTGTCAATCGCCTGTCCGGTCGTCGCGTGCACGAGGGCAGTGGCCGTATCTACCACGTCAAGTACGATCCCCCCAAGGTGCCTGGCAAGGACGATGAAACCGGCGAGCCTCTGGTGCAGCGGGAGGACGACAAGGAGGAAACGGTGCGCAAGCGTCTGCAGGTGTATCACGAGCAGACCGCGCCGTTGATCGACTTCTATCGCGACTGGGCGTCGCGGGAGCCGGAAGCCGCGCCAACGTACGTTCGCGTCGAAGGGGTCGGCAGTCTGGACAGCATCCGCGATCGGATCCTGTCCCAGTTGAAGTAATCTTCCCAATACCGGATTTCCCACTCCGTGAAACTGCTGGCACTGGACACATCCTCCGAGGGCTGCTCCGCGGCCCTTCTCATCGACGATGAGCTGACCGAACGCTTTGAGCGGGCGCCCCGGGGACACACCCGCCTGCTGATGCCCATGGTCCGGGAGCTGCTGTCGGCGCAGGCGCTGACTCCCTCGGATCTCGACGCGTTGGCGTTTGCCTGCGGTCCGGGTTCCTTTACCGGCCTGCGCATCGCCACCGGGGTGGTTCAGGGCTTGGCCTGGGGGCTGGAACGGCCGGTGGTGCCGGTTTCCTCGCTGGCGGCGGTGGCCTATGGTGCCATTCAGGAAGCGGCCGTGGCGGAAGGAGACGGCGTGGCCGTCGCCATCGACGCACGCATGGACGAAGTCTACTGGGGCTGTTTCCGGTGCCACCAGGGCCTGCCGGAGGCGGTAGCGGAGGAGCGGGTGTGCCCGCCTTCGCAGGTTGCCTTGCCGGAAACGGTCAAGTCCTGGATCGGGGTGGGGGCCGGCTGGCACTACCAAGACCGTATGCCGGGCGGTGTACGCGAACGTGTGGTCTCGGTCGATACCGGCATGACCGTACGTGCCGCCTGGGTGGCCCGGCTGGCACAGGGGGCCGCCGAGGCGGGCCGAACCGTCCCCGCGGCCCAGGCCCAGCCCGTCTACCTGCGGGATGAGGTGGCCTGGAAAAAACTGCCGGGCCGGGGCTGATCGGGCCCCTGGCCGGTTTACAAGGCCGCTGCCTTTCTTTCATACTCAGCCTGTTTCTGTCCGTTTCCAGCCGGTAACCTGCCATGTTGATTGGTTCCACCACCGGTGGCATCGCTCCTGCTCAGACCAGCGGCACCGCCACCCGCAAGGGGGACCCCGGTCCCGCCAACGCCGGTGCCCCGGAAGCGCCGCCGGCCGCCGCGTCTCCCGTCCGGGAGAGTGACGGCTATGCACGCCGGGTTGAGGCCCGGCGGGCCGCCGAGGATGCCCGCCTCGAACGTTTCCGGGCGGATGATCTGCCCCTGCCGGCTGCCCGGGCCTTGTCGGCCTTTGCCAGTGTCGCCGCCGTCGGCGATGACTCGGAGACCGCCTCCGGCCTGGCGGGGATTGATATTACGGTGTGATGTCCCGCAACCCTGGTTCCCCGAATTCTCCCTCGCCCCTGCCACTGGCGGTTGCCTGCAGCCCACTGGCGGAGAGTGCCCGTGCCCGGGCACTGGCCGAGCGTTTGGCACTTCCGTATCTGGGGGTGGCGATGCCAAGGGAGGTGCGGCAGGCCGAACGGCTGTTGTTTCTGGACGAGGCCGGGCTGTGCCTGCAGGTGACCGGCCGGGGCGCGCCGGGGCCGATCCGGGCCGAGTTCGTGTCGGGCAGGATGGGCTACCGGCGGGCACATGGCGGGGGTGCCGGCCAGCTGGTGGCCCGGGCGGTGGGGTTGCGGAAAACCCGGCAGCCCCTGCGGGTGCTGGATGCCACTGCGGGGCTGGGGCAGGATGCCTTCGTGCTGGCCAGTCTGGGATGTTCGGTAACGCTGTATGAGCGCAACCCGGTGATCCACGCCCTGCTGGCCGATGGCCTGGACCGGGCCGCACTGAACCCGGACTGCGCGCCTGTGGTGGCACGCATGACGCTGGCGGAGGGCAACAGCATCGAGGCGCTGAGGCACGCCGGACACCCTGTGGCGGACGTGGTGTATCTGGATCCGATGTTTCCACACCGGGACAAGTCGGCACGGGTAAAGAAGGAAATGGCGGTGTTCCGCACGGTGGTGGGGGACGACCCGGATGCCGGAGCCTTGCTGGCGGCGGCGCTCAAGGCCGCCGCCTATCGGGTGGTGGTCAAGCGCCCGCGCAAGGCGCCAGCCATTGCCGGACCGGAGCCCAGCACCCGGATCGAGGGCAAAAGCAGCCGTTATGACATATACGCGCTGAAGGCGCTGCCCTCGGGCTAGCGTCAGGCCCCCAGCATGGTGACCTGCTGGATGGCCTGACGCTTCTCTACGCTCAGAACCAGGCGAGCGTCGTCCGCCACTTCCTCCAGTCCCTCGCCATAAGTGATCAGCCCGTTCTCGTCGGTGTCGATGACGCCGTTTTCCTGTAGGTTGGCGATGAAATTCCGGAACAGGCTCTTGTCGAAGAATTCCGGCGCGTTCAGCCCGAACAGGATGGACATTCGCTCGGCCAGGAGGGCGCTCTGCTCTTCCAGCTCGGCGGCGCTGATCTTACCGGAACCGTATTTTCGCAGAATACCCAGCGCGATATGGTAGCGCTCCAGGGTCTGGATGATGAACCGCGACAGTATTCGCAGCTTCAGGGTGGCTTCGGTGCCTTCTTCCGGTCGGCCGATGCGGCCGTCATCCAGCGCTTTCAGCAGGCCCTGGGCCACCAGAACGTCGATCCAGCGGTGGATGACATCCTCCACCCGGTCCTTGTCATACCTGAGGAACAGCTCCGACTGGAGATAAGGGTAGGCCACGGACGACAGGAACACGATCTTCTCGCGCCGGAGCGATTCCTTGTTCTCGAACAGGCTGGCCACCAGCGAGGGCAGGGCAAACAGGTGCTGGATGTTGTTGCGGTAGTACGTCATCAGGATGGCGTTGCTGCCTTCCAGGGCAATGATGTCGCCCAGTTTCTGGGGCTGGCGGGCGACCAGCCCCATGGCCTCGCAGTAGCTCACCCAGTCACGACCGGACCCTTCCGGCAGGGTGACGGTCTCGGCGTAGGGGTACGCCCTGAGCAGCGAGGCGAACTGGTCCAGTAGCCGGATCAGCTGGCCCTCGTCCATGGCCAGCCGTTCGGTGCCCAGCAGGACGGTGGCGGTTAGGCCGATCGGGTTCACCGCCACCGAAGCGTTGATATGCGAGGCCACCCGGAACGCCAGCTCGTTCACCACCTGGGGCAGCCAAGCCGGGCGATAGTCCGCGTCGTAGGCTTCCTGACGCCAGCTGTCATGCACCTCGTCCAGTACCTGCGCCAGCGGGATGGCGTCACCAAAGTTCACCGACACCCGGCCAAAGGAGTGAGTCAGTTTGCGCATGGCCTTGGCCAGCCCGAAGATGCTCTCCTTCTGTTTTTTCTTGCCGCGCAGTTCGCCCAGGTAAGAGCGGCCTTCCATCACCTTTTCGTAACCGATATACACTGGCACGAACACGATCGGCTTGCGGTGATCCCGGAGGAAGCTGCGGACCGTCATCGACAGCATGCCCGGCCGGGGCTGCAACATGCGGCCGGTCCGGCTGCGCCCACCCTCCACAAAGTATTCCACCGAATAGCCCCGGGAGAACATCACGTGCATGTACTCGTTGAACACGGTGGCGTAGAGGGGGTTGTCCCGGAACGACCGGCGCATGAAGAAGGCGCCGCCCCGGCGCAGGATCGGGCCCACCACCGGCATGTTCAGGTTGATGCCGGCGGCGATGTGCGGTGGCATCAGGCCGTTCTTGTACAGCACGTACGACAACAGCAGATAGTCAATGTGGGAGCGGTGGCAGGGCACGTACACCACGGCGTTGTCCTGGGCCACCTCCTTGGCCACTTCGATGTTGTTCACCGCGATGCCCTTGTAGATCCGGTTCCACAACCAGGAAAGTACCACCTCCAGAAACCGGATGGTGACAATCGACATGTTGGCGGCGATTTCGTCCGCGTACTTGTAAGCCTTGGCCCGGACCTTTTCCGGGGGGATGTTGTCGCGGGCTGCGGTTTCCCGGATGGCCTCCTTGACGGCCTGGGTGCGCACCAGCCCTTCCACCAGGGTGCGACGGTGCGACAGGTCCGGCCCCAGCACCGCCTGGCGCACGCGGCGGAAATGTGTGCGCAGGATCCGGGCCAGCTTGCGGTTGGCCCGGCCTTCGTTGTGACGGTACTCGTCGATCACCTGCCTGAGTGACAGGGGACGGTTGAACTGAACGTAGGTGTTGCGCCCATGTACCAGAATAATGAGGAACTTCTGCAGCCGCCCGGCCACGGACCAAGTGTCCGACAGCAGCAGTTTGACCAGCGATTTCTCCTTGTCCGGCGAGCGGCCCCAGAACAGAGAGACGGGGACGATCTGGACATCCTGTTCCGGGTGCTCGATGCCGTAGTGAACCAGCGCCTTGAATTCATGGGTGGGCACCGGGGTCTGCCGCCGGCCCTTGAACAGGCCGCCGGTACGGCGATACAGAAAGAAGAAGGAGTGTGCCGGCCCGTTTTTCACCGGCAGGGCCTCGGTGGCACCGGGCAGGCCGGCCCGGATAACCTCCTGTTCCAGAACCAAGCGGGCGGACAGGGAGCTGTACTGCAGCACGTAGCAGACGGGTTTGTCGGGATCGAGCCCCAGGGCTTCGGCACTGTTGCCGCTGACATCGGTCCGCACCCAGAGGAACAGGATCTTGCGGAACATGGTCAGGATCAGGCTGCGAATGCCCTGGTAAAGTCGCATATCGAATGGCTCCGGTGACTCGAGACAGGCGCTAAGTTTACTTGCTTGATGGCGGTGCGCAAAGCCGCGCCGGCGTTCTGGGCCGGAACCGCGATGTGGTACATTCTGGCATCGACTTCGGTCATTGCGAGGAGCCAGAACACGATGAACGCAGACACCGCCTGGAACGCCGGCTGGAGCCCTGATCCCCCCGTTCCCGGAGCCCCCACCCTGGTGGTTTCCGGTCACCATATCCTGAAACCGGCCCAGGGCTGGCTCCTGCCTTGGGGCCGGGGCCCCCTGGCGGATGCACCGGCGACAGCGGTGATGGTTGGGGAAATGGCCGGTGAGCGGGTGTATGTCACCGAACGGTCGGAGCCGGATCCGGCTCTTGAAACCGTGTCCCTGCGGGAGGCTCTGCTGGCCCGGGAGGATGCGCCGGTGGACTTGCTGAATACCGGCGTGCAGGTCTGGCATTGGTGGCGTGATCACCGCTATTGCGGGCGATGTGGCCGGGAAACCGGGGTTCACCCGAGAGAACGGGCCAAGTGGTGCGAGCCCTGCCAGCTGCCCTGGTATCCACGCATTGCGCCCTGTGTCATCGTGGTGATCCGCCGGGGTGACCGCTTCCTGCTGGCCCGGAACGCTCGGGTCCACCGCCCCTTCTACAGCCTCATCGCCGGATTTGTTGAACCGGGTGAAAGCCTGGAACAGGCGGTAGCCCGGGAGGTTCTCGAGGAAACCGGGTTGCGGGTGGACAACATCCGCTATGCCGCGTCTCAGCCCTGGCCGTTCCCGCACCAGCTGATGGTCGGGTTCTTCGCGGACTACGCCGGCGGGGAGCTGGTGCTGCAGGAGGACGAGCTGGCCGACGCCGGTTGGTTCCGGCCCGGCGACACACCGCCGGTGCCCCCCTTGACCACCATCGCCGGGCGTCTGATCCAGGCCATGGAAGCGGATATCCGGGCGACGGGGGGTGGCCGGTGACACGGGACGCCCGCCCACGCATCCTGGTCTTCGACTCCGGCATCGGCGGCCTCAGTGTCACCCGCTGTATCCGGGCCGTGCTGCCGGGTGTCCATTTCGTCTACCTTGCCGACAGCGCCGGTTTTCCCTACGGCGATCAGTCGGATGGCGTGGTTGTCGAGCGTTGTGTCGCGTTGGTCGAACAGGCCCTGGTCGAATTCCGCTGTGATCTGGTCGTGGTGGCCTGCAACACCGCCAGCACGGTGGTCCTGCCGCACTTGCGAGCCCGGGTGTCGGTGCCGGTGGTTGGGGTGGTGCCGGCGATCAAACCGGCGGCCGGACTGACCCGAAATGGCCGCCTGGGGGTGCTGGCAACGCCGGCGACGATCCGCCGCCCCTACCTGAACCGGCTGATCGACGAGTTCGCGAACCACTGCCTGGTTGAGCGGGTCGGGCACCCGGCCCTGGTGGCCTGGGCCGAGGGGCTGGTCCGGGGGGACCCGGTGCCGGTTTCCGAGCTGGCCGGGGTGCTCCGGCCGCTCAGGGAGGCCGGTGTCGATACGGTGGTGCTCGGCTGCACCCATTACCCCTTGCTGCTGGCGTCGTTGCGCCAGGCGCTGCCGGAGGTGGTGCATTGGGTCGATTCCGGCGAGGCCATCGCTCGCAGGGTGTCGTATTTGCTGGCGCAAGGGGCCTGGCCCATGGCTCCGCTCCGGGATCAACGGGCGTACCCGCCGGTGGAGGCCGTCCTGTTGTCGGGCGAAGCCCGGGAGCGGCTGCCCGAATTCATGGTGGAGCTTGACCTGGCCACCGGCCGGGTCGAAAGCCGCTGGGGTGGCCTGGCGCCGGTCAGAGCAGCCGGGTCAGTTTGAACATCGCCAGGAACTCCAGCGCCGGGATCGCGCGCCGGTGGCAACAGTAGGTTTTGACGGTTTCTCCCCGGAAACGGGACTTGGTGAACTCCAGTCCCTTGAAGTTGTATAGAAAGTTGCCTTTTTCGTAAACCAGGTGCAGTAACCGCTTGAGCAACCGGCTCTCCTGTGCCTCGGTCTGCGGCGCGAGTGACAGCGGGATCAGGCCGAGGTCGAGGTAGGGTACGCCCTCGGCCTTGAACACGGCCATCGCGTGTGCCATCAGCGTATAGAAAATACCCTGGCGAAAGTCGGCGTTGGCCCGGGAAATGTTGGGCACGTAGCTGATGATCTCGTTGTTCCGGTAGATGGGATCGAAGTATATGAATCCGACCGCTTTGCCATTCTCGTAGGCGTAGAAGTGGCGTTCATTCTCCCGGTAGTCCATCTCCATGGGACGGATCAGGAAGCGGATTTCGTTGCTCTTGCACTTGCGGGTGCGGATCCAGGCTTCGGAAATCTCGCGGGTGTGGTCGTCACTGAACCGTTCTTTCACCACGATGCCTTTCTTCTCCGCCTGGTTGAGCGCTGTGCGCAGGATCTGCTTTTTCTTCCCGGTCAGGTTCCAGCGTTTCAGGTCGATGCGGGACTCGCTGCCGAACTGGGTGCCGTAGAGACCAAACCTCAGGTGCAGGAAGTCCACCACCGGCCGGGATACCTGGATGTAGCTGGCGTTGGGAAAACGCCGGTGGAAGTGTTCCAGAATCACGGGAAAATGCTCCGGTGCGCACACTGGGTCGGACAGCACGAAGGTCCCGCCCCATTTGCGCATGTAGGCGACATAGCCGATGTCGGGCAGGTCGAAGAACTGCATGCCCGGCTGCAGGGTGGAAAAAGATTGGGAATGGGTTCCGTACTTTTTCAGGTACCCGACCCGTTCGCTAAAGGTGAAGTGGCCGGATGCGACGCCCTGGAGACTGTCCAGGGCCAGCAGTTGGTCGGTCATGTCTCGACTCCCGGTTTCTTGTTGTTGTGGGTCGGCTCAGGACATCAGGCCTGTTTTTGCCCGAGAATGGACCAGTAGCAGTCCATGTTGAGCAGCTTGAAATGCTTCTTGGCCGTGACTTCCAGGCCCAGGCGCCGCATGTGCTCCGGGTAGTTGTAGATTTTGTGGAAGGCGTTGTTGGCGAACAGCCAGAAGACGAATACCGCCATGTACCAGTACGCCTTCTTGAACAGGCGTGACAGGAGGTTCCCGGTGGGGTAACAGAAATCGCCCACCACCACCTTGGCGTCCGCCTTGCCCAGACGGATGAGGTGCTCCAGCACTTTCACCATGGTGTCCTCGTCGAACACGTTCAGGAAAAAGTTGGCGACCACCATGTCGTACTGCTCGAATTCCTCCACCTGCATGATGTCGCTGTGAATGCGGCGGATGTTCAGCTGTGGCGCCTCCTTGCGCTGGGCCTCGGCGAACTTGCGCAGCATGGTTTCGGACAGGTCCACCACGGTGACCTCGGCGCCCAGCTCGGCGGCGCGCAGGGCGTCCCGGCCGTGGCCGACACCCGCGAACAGGACGCGATCGCCGGGGCGGACGGTTTCCACATCCAGCATGGCGGTCTTGCAGCGGTGAATGTTGCGGCCGCTGTAGAGGTTGCTCAGAAAGTCGTAGACAGGACCAATGTACTTGTACTTGTCGCGCATGATGACGGCTGCCTGTTGTTCTTGTTCCTCGGATGCTGACACCTTGTTGTTGTTTTCACTCCGGTCCGTAGAGCGGGGTGTGTCGGTATCAGCGACGTGAGACTTGAGATTAGAGAACAGGCTTGGGCAATTGTGTGGCGCACTCCGCATTTTCGGATACATGCGGTAACGCAAAGAAACACTTTGCAAACCGGGTCATGGTTTGGTTTTGGAGTGTTGGACAATCTTAGTGGCTAGAAGGAGGCTACCCGGGCCGGCCAGCTGCCCAGCAGGCGGTTGATGTCCTCGGGCGGGCGGGCCGGGCCGTAGAAAAAGCCCTGCACCTGGTGGCAGCCCAGGCTGCGTAGGTAATCCAGCTGCTCATCCGTTTCCACGCCCTCGGCCACAATTTCGAGCTTCAGGCCGTGGGCCATGGCCACGATGGCGTTGACGATGCAGGCGCCGTCCTCGCCGCTGCGAATGGCTTTGACGAAGGACTGATCCACCTTGAGGGTGTGGATGGGCAGGCGGTGCAGGTAGTTGAGCGAGGAGTAACCGGTCCCGAAATCGTCGATGGCGATGCGTACGCCGAAGGCGGCCAGCTCCCGGAGTTTCTGACTGATCTGTTCCAGGTCGCTCATGATCACGTTCTCGGTGATCTCGATTTCCAGGTTTTCAGGCGGGAACTGATGGGCTTGGACCCGCTGCATCAGGGTCTCCACGAAACGGGGGTGTTCCACCTGGACCGGAGACAGGTTGACGGCCAGTCGAAGATCCGGATGGCCGGAACGGATCCAGCGCCCCACGTCCTTGCAGGCCCGGTCCAGGACCCGCTCGCTGACCTGGCTGATCAGCCGGGTTTCCTCCGCCAGCGGCAGGAAGTCGCCGGGGTAGAGCAGGCCCCTTTCGGGGTGTTGCCAGCGCACCAGGGCCTCCAGGCCGACGATGCGGTTGCTCTGGGAGCACACCTGCGGCTGGTAGTAGACCTTGAGCTCATCCCGCTCCAGGGCCAGCCGAAGGTCCCGCTCCAGGCTGAGGCGGCTGGCGGTGTCGACGCTCATGCTTTCCGAGTAGAAGCGATAGCCGTCCTTGCCCCGGGCCTTGACGTGATACATGGCAATGTCCGCGCTCTGGATCAGCTGGTCCATGGTGCTGCCGGCTTCCGGAAAGACGGCGATGCCGATGCTGACACCGACAAACACTTCATGCTCGCCGAGCTGGAAGGGCGCCCGCAGCGCCCGGATCAGCTTCTTTGCGATGTGCTTCGCATCGTCGTGGCTGTGGATGGACGGCAGGAGCAGCGTGAATTCGTCGCCGCCGAAACGGGACAGGGTGTCGCCTTTGCGCAGGAACTGGGTCAACCGGTGGGTGACGGCCTGCAGCAGGCGGTCCCCCATGGCGTGGCCGAGGGTATCGTTGACGATCTTGAAACGGTCAAGATCCAGAAACATCACCGCCAGCTTCTGCTGATTGCGGCGGGCCTGGGTGATGGCCAGCTCCAGCCGGTCCTTGAACAACGCCCGGTTGGGCAGTCGGGTCAAGAGGTCATGATAGGCCTGGAAATTGATGAACGCCTCGGCTTCCTTGCGGTCGGTCACATCCCGGGCAATGCCGTAGTAGCGGGCGGTCTTGCCGCTGGCTTCGCCGGCGAGGTTGCTGCTGGGCGGCCAGGTTTGTGGGTCCACCGGGAAAGCGGTGATCTCAAAGTGGCGGGTGGCGCGCCGGCTGCCCCGGGTTTTCAGACGCACCTCCAAAGTCCTGGGGTTGTCCGCTGAAATGCCCGGGCCCTGCAGGGCGTACATGCCCCGGGCCACGTCGCGGTCGTCCAGTACATGGCGGAAGTGCTTGCCGCACAGTTCCGCAGGTGTGTAGCCCAGCAGGCTTTCCACCTTGTGGTTGACGAAGCAGAAATGCCCGTCCTCATCGAGCATGAACACGATGTCCGGCGAGCTGTTGACGATGTAGCGATGCAGCGCCTCGGACTTCTCCAGGCGCATCTGGATGTGCTCGTGGGCGCGCATCAGCGACTGCTGGCTCAGTACGCTTTCCACCGTGGCCAGCAGTTCTTCCGGGTCGAACGGTTTGCGGATGTAGTCGAGGGCGCCCCGGCGCAGGGCACGACTGACCGCGGTAAAGGCGCTTTCCCCGCTGACCACGACGGCACCGCAATCGGGCTGGCACTTGGCCAGGTGGGCCATGACATCGAAGCCGTCCACGTCGGCCATGCGCAGATCCAGCAACGCCAGGTCGAAGGGGTGCTGGTCGATGAGCTCACAGGCCCGTCGGCCACCGGTAGCGGCGGTAACGTCGTAACCCTGCTGACGCAGCAGGGAGGCCAGGGTGTTCAGGAGGCGGGGCTCGTCATCTACAACCAGAATGCGCGCCGAGACTGCTTGACTGCGTGGCTGCTCCGTATGTTCCGGTGTCATCGGTCGGTACCTGTATCGTCAATCTGTCTCGTTGTCGTTCCTGGTCGCCGCCGGGAACAGGATCCGGAAGGTGGTGCCTTCCTGGCTGGTCCGGCAGGCAACGATGCCCTCCATGTCATCAATGAGTTGCTTCACAATACTCAGGCCCAAACCGCTGTGGCCTTCTCCCTTTGTGCTGCTGACCGGCATGAACAGACGTTCCCTGAGGTGCTCGGGGATGCCCGGGCCGGTATCGCTGATTTCCAGTTCCACCCAGGTCCGGTGATTTTGCCAGATCGGGGCGGAGGTTCGTATGGTCACTTGGCCCCCGTCCGGTGGCAACGCTTCCGCGGCGTTGCGCAGTAGGTTGAGCGCTACCTGCCGTATCGACGAGGCCTTGCCGCGAATGGTCGTCGGTGCCGGACACAGGGCCAGACGCAGTTGCCGGTTATCGCGGCTGAACAGGGTGTCCTCCAGGATCCTTGCCAGGCTTCGCAGCTCCTCGTTAAGTTCCACGCCCTGGTCGGTGCGGGCGGGGGTGTCGCTGTGACTCATTTGCAGCAGCAGGTTGCCGGCCCGGTCCAGTTCGTCCCGGATCACGTCCAGTTCCCGCTGGAGGTCCGTGTCCTCCAGCCGGCCCCTGAGCTGGTAAATGTACTGGCGGATGATGGTCAGGGGGTTGCTGATTTCGTGCACCTGCCGGCGCAGCTGCTCCCGTTCCAGTTCCTGTCGCAGCCGGTCGGAGTCCGGCATCGTTTCGCAATCGTTCTGCCGGGGGGCCAGGACCCGGCCCAGTTGCTGGGCAAACAGGGTGGCCCGTTCCAGCGTCGCCGGCCCGGGCGAGGTTTCCGTGCCCAGCACAAAGACTCCGGGACAATCGGTGCCGATCACCACCGGTATTGCCAGCAGCGAGGGCGTGTGCAGCAACGACAGCAGCTGCCGGTCCAGCACGGTGGGGCTGCGCTCGCCCAGGGCGAGCGGCTGGTGGGTGTGGAACGCCTCGGTCAGCACACTGCCGCCTCGGGTTGAGGTCACGCTGAGTTCCGGCATCGGTCCGCAGCTGCCGGACAGCAGCACCAGCGACTGCTCGACGGGGCCGAAGCACAGGGCCGGGTAGCCGGTCACAAGGGTCAGGCTGGCAACGGTTTCGGCAAGAATGCCCTGGCGGCCACCGGCGAGGTCCGCCAGACCGATGGCCTGGCTGGCCATGGCTTGGCTCAGGATGGCCTGACGCAGTTTGCGGGTGGCGTCCTCGCCATCGTAGGTCTCGTCCAGAGGGATGCCCAGGGAGGCTGCGGTGCCGGCGACTTCGTGGTCAATGCGGCGGCGGATTTCCCGGGTCAGTTCCTCGCTCAGACCGAACACGGTGCCCGCCGCGGCGATACCGGAGGCATCGTTCAGGGCCAGGCGGGTGGCCAGGCTGATGACCTTGACCAAGTGACCGGCGTCCCGCAGTTCATTGGGCAATGCCTGCTGGTAGCGCAGGGCGTCGGCGGCCATGGGGCCGAGACCCCAGGCTGTGACCAGGTTGGCGGCCAGGTCGGCCTGATGGGTGAAGTAGTACTGCTTGGTTTCCGGTTCCCGGGTCTTGATGGCGATCAGTTCGCCGATGTTGTGAACCATGCCCAGCATGAAGGCTTCATCGGGTTCGGGGTAGCTGGTCAGCGTCGCCAGGGCGCGGGCGGTAAGGGCGGTGGTCAGGGAATGGCGCCAGAAGTCTCGCAGCTGCTGCCACTCGTCACCACCGAGCTCGAACAGGAGCTGGCGGAGCGCGGCGGTCAGGACCAGAGTATGAAAGCGGCGAGTGCCCAGCCGCAGCAGAGCCTGGTCGATGGAGCGTATGCGGGTGGCGGGGCCATAAAGTGCCGAGTTGGCCAGCGCGAGGATTCGGGTGACCAGTGCGGTATCGTTGGAAACGATGTCGGTGATGGTCCGATAGTTCGCGTCCTGGTGGCATGCCTCAAGCGCCCGTAGGGTGACCTCCGGAAGGCTCGGTAGCTGAATGTCTGGCGCCATGTGCATAAAACTCGCTTGCCGCCCGGAACGAGCGCCCAATATCAAGTGACCAATAGGGACATCAGTCTTTCTTTTTATTGTCCAGTGAGATTAGACAATAAATTGTACATATTAAATAGTTATTGCTCTTTTTTTAAGCAATATATGATCTGATCTGTGATATGTGTAGAATTTTTACAGGTTAGCCCGACGGGCTTTGAATTGCCATGGATGAAAACGCACGCCGATGACCTCCAGCTCCTCCACCTCCAAGCACAATCCGGACCTGCCCAGAACCCTTGCCATCGCCGGAGGCAAGGGCGGCGTGGGGAAAACCTCGGTGGCCCTGAACCTGGCCCTGACCCTGTCGCGGCTCGGGCATCGGGTGCTGTTGCTGGACGGTGATACCGACTTGGCCAACGTCAGTATCCTGGTCGGACTTTACCCCAAGAAAACCCTGGCCGACGTTATCAGTGGAGACTGCCGGATCGAGGATGTGCTGTTGCACGCCGACTACGGTCTGCACATCGTGCCGGGGGCTTCCGGCGTCCAGGCGTGCATGGACCTGGGGCCGGAGGACAGTGCCCGGGTGCTGGGCGCGCTGGCGCGCCTGGAGCGCCGCTATGACTATATCCTCATCGACACCGCCGCCGGCCTGCAGGCGACCACGCTGCACATGATCGCCGCCGCCGAGCTGGCCTGCGTGGTGGTAACTCCGGACCCGGCGTCCCTGACCGATGCCTTTTCCCTGATCAAGGTCTTGAGGCGACGCGGTTACCGGCGACGGCCGAGTATTCTGGTCAACATGGCCCAGGGGGCCAGCCAGGCACGCTCGGTGTTTCAGCGCCTGGACGCCGCCGCGCGCCGGCACCTGGGCGACTCCCTGCATTATCTGGGGGCCATCTGGCGCGACGAGACCCTGCGCCAGTCGGTGCTGACTCAGCGGCCGGTGGCGTTGCTGCCGGCTTCCGACCCCTCCTGTCGGCAGTTTCATACCCTGGTGGACATGCTGGAGGTCCGTCTGTCCCAGTTGCCTCCCCGCAAGGCGGGCATTGCCGCTTACTGGTATTCGGCGGCCCGCAGGCAGGCGCGAAGCCCGGTATCGGCACCGGTGGTTCCTGCCGAAAGTGCCCGTCAGACCTGCCAGCGGGCCATCGATCAGCTGGACACCGTGTTGGCCCGGGATGACGCCGATGTCATGCTGCGCTATGAAGCATTCAACCGGCTTTTTGCACTACTAGGGCGCACGCTCGACGGCGACGCCATCGAGATCGTCCAGACCGGTCTGGCGGCGCTGCCGTGGGAGCGGGTGCCGGCGGACCTGCGACAGCGGATGGCCCGTCATCTTCGGGATCTGGCAGACCAGCTGGCTGCGCCGGAAACCGCGGCCGATCCTGTCGGCGAGGACCACGAGACCGGGGCGGAGCCGGTGTATGACCGGGTCAGCTTTGGTGATCAGGAACGCCTGCTCCAGGTGTTGCGGGAGCAGCCGGCGGACATCGCCCTGGACGAGCTGCTGCGCTCGCTGGCCGGCAAGGCTCGAAAACCCCGGTCCTGAAGCGGTCGGGCGCGGCCGCCGCCCGGGGGATTTTTTGGTATCGCAACTTTGCAGTGTGTCACCATGTTGCCATGGAAACTGTGCAACGATTGAGCAGGTGCCCGCGATCGTGGCCCGCAATATGCAATGTCTTTCGGTGAAGATCCGATACTTGAGAAGGAGTTCTCCCATGGCAACACCGCATGTATCCACCGAGTCGTCCTCGAACGTCCTGGAAACGCTTCGGGGCAAGCACGTTCTGATCACCGGCACCACTGGGTTCCTGGGCAAGGTGGTGCTGGAAAAACTGATCCGTGCGGTGCCGGACATCGGCGGCATTCACCTGCTGATCCGTGGGAACAAGCGGCATCCGGATGCCCGCAGCCGGTTTCTGAATGAAGTGGCGACCTCGTCCGTATTTGAACGCCTGAGGGCGGAGGACAACGACGGGTTCGAGGCGTTTCTGGAGGAGCGGGTCCATTGCGTTACCGGGGAAGTCACCGAAGCCCGGTTTGGTCTGGCCGATGCCGAGTTCAGGGCCCTGGCCGGCCGCTTGGACGCCGTCATCAACTCCGCGGCGAGTGTCAACTTCCGCGAGGAACTCGACAAGGCACTGGCCATCAACACTCTGTGCCTGCACAACATCGCCGATCTGGCTGCGCGCAATCCTGACCTGGCGGTTATTCAGGTCTCCACCTGCTACGTCAATGGCATGAACTCGGGGCAAGTGACGGAATCCGTTATCAAGCCGGCGGGGGAAGCCATACCCCGGACCGCACACGGCTACTACGAAATCTCCGAGTTGGTGCGTCTGCTGCAGGACAAGATCGCCGACGTCCGCTCCCGATACTCCGGCAAAACTCTGGAAAAGAAACTGGTGGAGCTGGGCATCCGCGAGGCCAACCGCTACGGCTGGAGCGACACCTACACCTTCACCAAGTGGTTGGGCGAACAACTGTTGATGAAGGCACTTGCCGGCCGGACTCTGACCATTGTCCGGCCCTCCATCATTGAGAGCGCTCTGGAAGAACCGGTGCCGGGCTGGATCGAGGGCGTTAAGGTGGCGGACGCCATCATCCTGGCCTATGCCCGGGAGAAGGTGACCCTGTTCCCCGGCAAGCGCTCCGGCGTGATCGACGTGATCCCGGTGGACCTGGTCGCCAACGCCATTGTCCTGGCCTTGGCCGAGGCGTTGTCGGCCCCCGCCGGCCCGCGTGTGTACCAGTGCTGCAGCGGCAGCTCCAACCCCATTTCCCTGGGGCAGTTCATCGACCACCTGATGGCGGAGTCGAAAGCCAACTATGCCGCCTATGACTCGCTGTTCTACCGGCAGCCCACCAAGCCGTTCGTGGCCGTCAACCGACGCCTGTTCGATGCCATCATGGGGGGCGTGCGTCTGCCCCTGAGCCTGGCCGACCGGGTCTTCAGGCTGCTGGGACAGAGCCGGGAGCTGAAGATGCTGCGCAATCTGGATACCACCCGCTCGCTGGCCACCATCTTCGGTTTTTACACGGCGCCCGATTACATCTTCCGCAACGACGAGTTGCTGGCCCTGTCGGCCCGGATGGGGGCCGTGGATCAGGCCCTGTTCCCGGTGGATGCCCGTCGCATCGACTGGTCCGTCTACCTGCGCAAGATCCACCTGGCGGGGCTGAACCGCTACGCCCTGAAGGAGCGCAAGCTGTACAGTCTGCGCTCCGCCAAAGCGAGAAAGAAACAGGCCGCCTGAGTCTGAACCAAGGTCCGGCCCGCCGGGGCCGGACCTTGCGCTTCCCCCGTTCCCGTCTATTCTTGAGACAGCTTCCTTTTTGAGCGATTTTCTGTCCGTTTCCTGCACTTTTCCGTGTGTTTCTGTCTAAAAGTGCAGGCGCATTAGGACGTTAGTCTAATTCATTGTGTGGTGGCACACAGGTAGAACTAGCACTATCCGTCTTCCGGGCCCGGCAGGCCCGCCGCTCTATTTCAAAACCGACAATGACAACAGACTCTGAATCAAGGGGGAGCACAATGACAGACAAGCACGTATACCCGGTCAGTCCCGAGGTGGCCCAGCGCGCGCTGCTGAACCGCGAACAGTATGAGGCCATGTACCGTCAGTCCATCGAGGATCCGGACACCTTCTGGGGCGAGCATGGCAAGCGGATCGACTGGATCAAGCCATACACCAAGGTCAAGAACACCACGTACGACTACAACAACCTGTCCATCAAATGGTTCGAGGACGGCGTACTGAACGCCTCCGCCAACTGCCTGGATCGCCACCTGGAAACGCGGGGTGACCAGACCGCCATCATCTTCGAGGGCGATGACCCGTCCGAATCCCGTCACGTGACCTATCGCGAGTTGCACGAGGCCACTTGCCGGTTCGCCAATGTGCTCAAGAGCCGGGGTGTGAAGAAGGGCGACGTCGTCACCATCTACATGCCGATGATCGTCGAAACCGCCGTGGCCATGCTCGCCTGTGCCCGCATCGGTGCCATCCACTCGGTGGTCTTTGGCGGCTTCTCGCCGGAAGCTCTGGCGGCCCGGATCGTCAACGGCAAGTCACGCTATGTGATCACTGCTGATGAAGGGCTGCGTGGTGGCCGAACCATTCCGCTCAAGAAAAACGTGGACGCCGCTCTGCGTCACGAGGAAGCGGCCAACGTCGAGACGGTCATCGTGGTGACCCGCACCGGCAATCAGGCGGTGCCCTGGACCGAAGGTCGTGACTTCCGTTATGAGGACTTGATGAAGGCCGCGTCGCCGGAGTGCGATCCGGAGCCGATGAACGCGGAAGACCCGCTGTTCATGCTCTACACCTCCGGCTCCACCGGTGCGCCCAAGGGCGTGTTGCACACCACCGGGGGTTACATGGTGTACGCCTCCATGACCCACCAGTATGTGTTTGACTACCACGACGGTGACGTCTACTGGTGCACCGCTGACTTCGGCTGGGTAACCGGCCACAGCTACATCCTGTACGGCCCCCTGGCCAACGGTGCCATCACCCTGTTGTTCGAGGGCGTGCCCAACTATCCGGACAGCTCCCGGATCGGCAAGATCGTGGACAAGCACCAAGTCAACATCCTGTACACCGCGCCGACGGCGATCCGTGCCCTGATGGCCGAGGGTGAGTCCTGCATGGCGGGGACCTCCCGTGAGAGCCTGAAACTGCTCGGTTCCGTGGGTGAGCCCATCAACCCCGAGGCCTGGGAGTGGTACCACCGGGTGATCGGCAACGGCAAGTGCCCGATCGTGGATACCTGGTGGCAGACCGAGACCGGCGGCATTCTGATCGCGCCCCTGCCTGGCGCCATCGACCTTAAGCCGGGGTCCGCCACGGTGCCTTTCTTCGGAGTCCAGCCGGCGCTGGTGGACAGCGAGGGCAACATCCTGGAGGGCGCGACCGAGGGCAACCTGGTGATCCTGGACAGCTGGCCCGGCCAGATGCGGACCATCTACGGTGATCACGAACGCTTCGTGCAGACCTACTTCAGCACCTACAAGGGTATGTATTTCACCGGTGACGGTGCCCGTCGGGACGAGGATGGCTACTATTGGATCACCGGCCGGGTGGACGACGTGCTGAACGTCTCCGGCCACCGACTCGGCACCGCCGAAATCGAGAGTGCCCTGGTGGCCCACGAGAAGGTGGCCGAAGCGGCCGTGGTGGGGTATCCGCACGAGATCAAGGGGCAGGGCATCTACGTTTACGTCACCCTGGTGCAGGGCGAGGAGCCGACCGATGCCCTGAAGAAAGAGCTGGTGCAGTGGGTTCGTCAGGAAATCGGTCCGATTGCCTCTCCGGATGTGATCCAGTGGGCGCCTGGACTGCCCAAGACCCGCTCTGGCAAGATTATGCGCCGGATTTTGCGTAAGATTGCCGCCAACGAACACGATCAGCTGGGCGATACGTCCACCCTGGCGGACCCAAGCGTCGTGGATGATCTGATCAACAGCCGGGCGTTCAAGTAACGCCGGCTGTTGCCAACAACCTGTGAGGACTCTGTTGAATGGCACAAACAATTATCGTCGCTGATGATCACCCCCTGTTTCGCGCAGCACTCAAGCAGGCGGTCAATCAGGCAGTGCCGGGTGCGGAGACCGTGGAGGTCGACAGCATCAAGTCACTGCAGGCGGCGGTGGAGTCGCACCCCGATGCGGACCTGATCCTGCTGGATCTGAACATGCCGGGGGCCCACGGTTTTTCGGGGCTGGTGTTCATGCGTGGACAGTACCCCGGTCTGCCCGTGGTGGTTGTGTCGGGCTCCGAGGACTTGCAGGTGATGCGGCGTTCGATCGATTACGGGGCATCCGGCTTCATTCCGAAGTCGGCTCCCCTGCCGACCATTACCGAAGCGATCCAGGCGGTCCTGGAAGGGGATGTCTGGCTGCCGGAGGGCGTGGCCGAAAAAATCGAGCGCATGCAGTCTGAGGCCACCGACTTCTCCGAACGGCTGGCGTCGCTGACGCCCCAGCAGTTCCGGGTGTTGGGCATGCTGGCGGAGGGGCTGCTGAACAAGCAGATCGCTTACGACCTGGATGTCTCCGAGGCGACCATCAAGGCGCACATCACCGCGGTGTTCCGGAAACTGGGGGTCCGCAACCGGACCCAGGCCGTCATCGCCATCAAGCAGATGGAAATCGACCCGTCGGGGCAGTCGCTGTCCGGTGGCTGAAAAGGCCGGTGCGGCATGGATTGAACGAACAGGGGCAGCTCTCGGGCTGCCCCTGTTCGTATCCGTGACCGGCCTCAACGCTCGCCTGCATATCCGAGCCGCTTGTCCACGACGTTAAACAGGGGGCGACCCCGGTGCCAGTGGTCGAAGTTGTCCAGGAACTGATCGGTCAGTGCCCGTCGCCAGCCAATGACATCGCCGGCCATGTGTGCGGTCATGATGACGGTGTCCAGGTCCCACAGGGGGTGATCCGCCGGCAGGGGTTCCTCCTCGAATACATCCAGGGCGGCTCCGGCGATCTCGCCGGCTTCCAAGGCGGCCACCAGGGCCTGGGTATCGACGATGGGGCCCCGGCCAATGTTGATCAAACGCGCGCTCCGGCGCATGGCCCGGAAGGCATCGGCGTTGAACAGGCCCCGGGTCTGGGGGGTAAGGGGCGCGGCGATCACCACATAGTCGAAGTGACCAAGCAGGTCCAGTAACTGATCGTTGCCATGAACCGCGACGAAGTCCGGATCGTCCCGGCGCGGGGTCCGGGCCACGCCGTGGGGCTCCATGCCGATGGCCCGGACCAGACGGGCGATTTCCCGGCCAATGGAGCCGGCGCCCACCACCAGAACCTGTCGGCCCTCGACGCGCTCGGTCTCCCGGTGGCGCCACTCGTGGCGCTGCTGCAGGCGGATCGATGTCGGAAAATCCTTGGCAAACATCAGCAGCGTGCAGAGCACGTATTCGGCAATGGCACGATCGAAGATACCCCTGGCATTGGTGACCACCACGTCGCTTTCGATGAGGGCGGGAAACATCAGGGCGTCCACGCCGGCACTGGTGGCGTGAATCCACTGCAGCCGATCCGCCGCCGGCCAGGCCGCTGCCAGGGCTTCGGTCCGGAAATCGGTCACCATCAAAACGTCGGTGCCGGGCAGGGTGGCGCGCAGGGTCTGCTCGTCGCAGGCAAAGCGCACCTGGGCGCGGGCCCTCAGGCTGTCAATGCCGGGCGGCTCGGGCTCCCCCGGCGCGGTCAGTACCGTGACGACGGGCTGGGTGTTCTCGGTCATGGCTCCTCCGCTGGGTGGTGACTGACAACCGGCCCCGGCCGGTTGGCGCTTGTTACAGTCTGGTGGGCGGCGATGACCGGGTCAACCCGGAGGGGTTTACCTTGTAGCCCCGGTTTTTCGTGTCTACCCTGCAAGGGAGGTCCTTGTCATCCAGACCCGAAGGAGGGATTTATGGCCGATGTTCCCAACCGCGACAGCACGCCTGAAAAGCCCCGCAAGGTGAAGTACCGCAAGGCCAAGGCGAGCTGGAATCCGGCGATGCAGGCGGTTCCGGTCTCGGGAATTCGCCGGCTGGTGAATATGGCGGCCACCATGAAGGATGTGATCCATCTGTCCATTGGCCAGCCGGATCAGCCGACCCCCAGGCACATCGTCGACGCCTACATCGATGCCCTCAACGCCGGCCAGACCGGCTATACCATGGACGCCGGGCTGCCGGAGCTGCTGGTGGCCCTGCGCGACTACTACGGGCGCCGTTACAACCGCAAGCTCACCCGGGACAATATTCTGATCACCAGCGGCGCCACCGAAGCCATGTACCTGGCGCTGTCGGCGACCTCGGCGCCGGGCCGGCAGTTCATTGTCACCGACCCGTCGTTCCTGCTGTATGCGCCCCTGATCCGCATGAACGGCGGCGAGGTGAAGTATGTGCCCACCCGGGCCGAGAATCAGCATCAGTTGGACCCGGACGAGGTGATCCGGGCCATGGGGCCACGCACGTTCGCGCTGGTGCTGAACAACCCCAACAACCCCACCGGCGCCGTGTACCCCCGCAGCACGGTGGAAACCATTCTGGAGGAATGCGCCTACCGTGGCATCCAGGTGTACGCGGACGAGGTTTACGACCACCTTATTTTCGATGACGACGATTTTGCCAGTGTCCTGAACTGCTCGGTCGACCTGGACAACATCATGTGTATCAGCAGCTTCTCCAAGACCTACAGCATGGCCGGGCTGCGGGTGGGCTGGGTCATCTCCAGCCAGGCGGCGATCAAGTCACTGCGCCGCTATCACATGTTTACCACATCGGTGGCCAATACCCCGGCCCAGTATGCCGGCGTCGCCGCGCTCACCGGCGATCAGCAGTGCGTGCGGGACATGGTGAATGTGTATCGGGAGCGGCGGGACAAGGTGGTGGAGCTGATTGACCAGACACCGTACCTGACCGGCTACAAACCCGGGGGCGCCTTCTTCGCGTTTCCGGATCTGCCGCCGAACGTGGACGGCTCCGACCTGGCCCTGCGCATGCTCAAGGAAACGGGCGTGTGTGTGGTGCCCGGCGATGCCTTCGGGGAAGCCTGTACCAACGCCCTGCGGATCAGTTTTTCAACCACCTGCGAGCGGCTGGAAGACGCGTTTGACCGCATCATTCCCTGGATGGCCAAGCAGCCCTTCTGACGGCGAATCCTGTCCATTCCGTAACCCCGGGCAGGCTTGTTCGCCGGCGCCGGCTGGCGCAGGATAGGGGGGTCCCCAGAAGGAATCGACCGACTATGAAACGACTTCAGCCCCTTGGCCTGTGGCTGCTGCTGGCGTGCCTGTCCGCGCTGGCCGGCGGCTGTGCCAGCTTCTCCCCCTACAGCATTTCCGAACGCGAACTGGAGCGCCATCTGCAGGATGTGGTGGCGGATTTCGACCGGCAGCAGCTGCAAAGCGGCTCGCCCCTTAGCGTCAGCCTGGACGATGCCGACATCACCCTGGGCCCCGATGGTCGTGAGGTGGCGGTGATCGAGGTCCGCGGTCAGGTGGCGCTCAACGCCCTGATGACCCGGTTGCCGGTGGATATCGAGCTGAAAGTGGAGGGGGCTCCGGTGTACGACCGGGAGCAGAAAGCCATTTACATCCGCCGCCTGCGGTTGCTCAACAGCCGCGTCGATTCGCCGCTGTTCTCCGGTGACTTGGCGCCGGTCACCGACAATGTCATGCGACTGGTGGCGCAGATGCTGGAGACCATGCCCGTGTACCGGCTGGATGACAGCAGTCTGGCGCAGCGGATGCTGGGCATGGCTCCGGTGGCGGTCCGGGTGGCGCCCGGTCGCCTGGAGCTGGTGATGGACGACCAATGACGGCAGGCCCGGTGGGGCCTGCCCCGGGGCCTCATCAGGCGGTGGCTTTCAGCGCCTCTTCGAAAATGCCGGTGGCCTCGTCGATCTGTTGCTGGTTGACGATCAGCGGCGGCAGCCAGCGGATGATTTCCTGGTAGGCACCGCAGCGCAGCATCAGCAGTCCCCGTTGTTCGCATGCCTTGAGGATCCTGCCGGCCCGGTCGCCATCGGGATGGCCATCCCGGTGCATGACCACCCCCTGCATCAGTCCCTTGCCCCGAACGTCCGCCATTTCCGGGTAGTCTTTCTTCAGGGCATGCAGGTTATCCCGCAGCCGCCGGCCCATGGTCTCGGCGTTTGCCACCAGGCCTTCCTCCCGGATCACCTCGATGGTGGCGATGGCCGCGGCCGCCGCCACTGCGTTGCCACCGTAGGTGCCACCCTGGGAGCCGGGCCAGCCTTTCGCCATGGTCTCTTCGGCGGCGGCCAGGGCTGAGATCGGGAAGCCGCTGGCGAGCCCCTTGGCGATCATGATGGCGTCCGGGGTCACGCCGAAATGCTGGTGGGCCCAGAATTTGCCAGAGCGGCCGAAGCCCGCCTGGACCTCATCGAACACCAGAAGAATGCCATGGGCGTCGCAGCGCTCCCGCAGCCCCTGCATGAACCGGGTGTTCGCGGGCACATAGCCGCCTTCGCCTTGGATCGGTTCGATCAGCATGGCGGCGGTTTCCTTGGGCGCGGAGTAGGTTACGAAAATCCGGTCCAGTTCCTTCAGGCAGAAATCGGTCGCCTCGTCCTCGCTCCAGCCGTAATGGAATGCATTGGGAAAGGGGGCCACCACCACCCCGCCCATCATCGGGCTGACACCGGCGCGCAGGCCGACACTGGAGGTGGTCAGGGACAGCGAGCCCATGGTACGGCCGTGGAAGCCGCCGTGGAACACGATCAGATTGGGCCGCCCGGTGGCTTGACGCACCAGCCGGATGGCGGCTTCCGCCACCTCGGTGCCGGCATTGGAGAAAAAGAAGGCGTCCAGCGGGTCAGGGGTCAGTTCTCCCAGTTTTTCGGCCAGCTCCGGCAGGCGCGGGTTCATCACCGTGGTGGCCTGGGCATGGATCATGGTGGCCACCTGTTTCTGGGCGGCGGCCACCACTTTCGGATGACAATGGCCAGTACTGGTCACGCCGATGCCGGAGGTGAAATCCAGATAACGGTTGCCCTGGGGGTCGAGAATGTAGGCACCTTCGCCTTTGGCGGCGGTAATGCCGGTGGCCTGCTTGAGCAGGGGGGACAGTTTTCCCTTGTGGTCGGTCACGATGCACCTCCCGAGGTGAGTGAATGGCTCCTCCCCAGCCTAGTCATGGCTGCAGGCGTTTACAAATGGCCTCGCCGATGTCGTGGGTGCCCCGGGGGGTGCCGCCGTGTTGTTCCAGATCGGCCGCTACGGCATCGAACAGCTCTCGGCCGGCACTGGCGAGGGCCGGGTCCTTGCGGGCAAGCCATTCCAGCATGCGGGCGGTGGTCAGCAGCATGGCGGTGGGATCGGCGATGCCCTGTCCGGCAATGTCCGGCGCGCTGCCGTGCGTGGGTTCGAACATGGAGGGGACGGTCGGATCCGTAGGATTGAGATTGCAGGACGGCGCGACGCCCATGCCGCCGGACAACACCGCCGCCAGGTCGGTCAGGATATCGCCCTGAAGATTGCTGGCCACCACCACGTCGAAACGCCACGGACTCTGAACGAATTTCATGCAGGCGGCATCCACCAGCTCATGGTGCGTGGCGACGTCCGGATACTCCCGGGCCACCGTTTCGAACACCTCGGTGTACAGGTCGCCCCAGTGGCCCAGGGCATTGCGTTTGGTGATCAGGCAGACCTGGCTTTCACACACCCGGCCGTCGTGGGTCTGGAAGGTCCGGGTCCGCGACTGCCGAACCCGGTCCTCGGCGCGCAGGCGAGCCTGCTCGAAGCCATAGCGAATGATCCGCTCGGTGGCCCGGTAGGTGAACACTTCCACCTGGGTCGCCACTTCATCGGGCGTCCCCTTGCGCAGGCGGCCACCCTGGCCGACGTACTCGCCCTCGCTGTTCTCGCGAATCACCAGCATGTCGACGTCCCGGGCCCGGTCATCGGCCAAGTACTGGCGAGCGCCCTTGAGCAGCCGGGCCGGGCGTTCGCACACCCACTGGTCGAAGCCCTTACGCAGCGCCAGCAGCGGCGCCAGGGACTCACTGTCCGGCAACAGATAACGTTCCGGATCATCCGCCGGTCCGGGGTCACCGAGGGCGCCGAGCAGGATGGCGTCGAACTCACGGAGCTGGTCGAGGGCATCCTGGGGCCAGCAGACCCCGTGTTCCTGATGCCAGGCATGGGACGGCCAGGGAAAGCGGGTCCATTCCAGGTTCAGCCGATGCTTTGCCCGCAGGACTTCGAGGCAACGGATGGCTTCGGCCATCACTTCCGGGCCGATGCCGTCGCCTGGGGTAACCGCGATGCGGGTGGGGTGCGCCATGGCGGGGACTCCTCTTTCAGTGAAACAGCCGGTCAACAACACACCCAGTGTAGTTGCGTGTCCGTGAGTTGCCAGCCGGGCCGGTGCCCCGTGCCGGGTATTTTACCGGCGCCTCCCGGGCAGCTATAGTCAGGGGCAGACGGCCGGCCTTGCCCGGGGGCCCGTATGTGTTGACGACCTGTTGGAGGAACGCGTGAGTCGACCCACCGCACTGTTCGATGAGTCCCACTGCGACAGCTGCGCCTGTGGTGACGGGCTCGATTTTTCCTTCAGCTTTGCGTTCCAGCCGATCGTCGATGTCTCCACCGCTTCGGTGTATGCCTATGAAGCCCTGGTTCGGGGGCCGGCGGGGGAGCCGGCATCGACGATTTTGGCGCGGGATACTCCCGTTTCAACCTTCTGGTTGCCCGGCCCCCGGACCTAGTGAAGCTGGACATGGCGCTGATTCGTAACATCGACCGTGACCCGAATAAGCAAGCGGTGGTTGCAGGCATGATCACGATGATGACGGCGCTGGGGGGTGATATCATCGCCGAAGGCGTGGAAACCCGGGAAGAGTATGCTTGGCTGCGTGCCCGGGGGATCCACCTGTTCCAGGGATACCTGTTCGCCAAGCCGGGCTTTGAGTCGCTGCCGGAACCGGTCATCCCCGACCAACCCTCCATTTGACCTGCACAGGACATTGCCTTGCTGTACCGCATCATCACCGTTATCGGTGCCCTGGTTTTCGTCATTGCGCTGTTTGCGCTGATCTGGTTCTTCTGCCGAAAATTCCTGGAGCATCACGGCGTCACCGACCAGGTGTCCGACCGGGCCACGGTGCTGGCAACCTGGACGTTCGCCGGCGTCAGTGTCGGTTTGGTGTTCGCAGTGGTGGGGGCCTTCGTGCTCGGCCCTTGGGCGTTCTACCGGACCCTGCGAGGGCATGACGTGGACGTATCCGATGGCGCGGCGATCTGGTGGGGCTTCGGCATTGTCGCCGCCGCCCTGGGACTCACGGCCGCCGGTTTCCTGGGATTCCTGAAGCTGGTGGGTGCTTATTGACTGATGGCCTTGAGCTGGTCCCGGAACCAGACCAGCGCCGGTTCCCGCTCATAGGCCATGTGCCAGTAGAGATGAACGTCGATGGCCGGCAGTTCCGCCGGGGGCGCCATGATGGCGATCCGGGCGTGTTCCGACAGCAGGCGGGCGTAGGTTTCCGGCATGGTCAGCAGCAGGTCGGTTTCCTCGATGACCCGACAGGCGGCGAAATAGTGCTGGCAGCGCAGCCGGATGTCACGGTGCACTCCGAGCCGTGACAGCTCGAAGTCCTCAAGGCCCGGCCCTTCGGTACGTGACGACACCAGCACGTGGCGGGCGGCCAGATACCCTTCCATATCCAGCCCCTGCCTGGCCAGGGGGTGATCCTGTCGCGCCAGCACCACCAGCCGGTCCCGGCGCAGCCGTTCATGACCGGTCTGGCTGCTGACCGGCAACAGCACATCCACCGCGAAATCCAACTTGCCGGCCGCCAGTTGGGTTTCCATCTCGCGACGGGCAACGCGCTGGGAAACGATGTCCAGTTCCGGGTAGGGCGCCAGCCGCTTCATCAGCTGGGGCAGGAACGTGGATTCCAGAATGTCACGCAGCCCCAGCGAATAGGTCTTGCGCTGGGTGGCCGGATCGAAGGCATGAAACTGGTTCACCGCGCTCTGGATCTGGGTCAGTCCCGGGCGCATGGACTCCAGAAACCGCCGCGCCAGCGGTGTCGGAACCATGCGGTTGCCCTGGCGGGTGAACAGTGGGTCGTTGAAATGCTCGCGCAGCCGGGCCAGCGAGTGGCTGACTGCCGGCTGGGTCAGGTGCAGTGCCTTGGCGGCCCGGGTCAGGCTGCCTTCCCGGTAAATGGTGTCGAATACGTGCAGCAGGTTCAGGTCCAGGCGGTTCGTAGCCATGGCATTGCACCTCTATGGATAAGTACAGCTTATGATAAACGATAAGAATAATTCAGTCGCGTAATAACTGTGTCCCCCCTAGACTGGGACCATTCTTGTGGCGGTTCACGATCAGCGAGGTTCGGTATGGATTTCAACATGTCTGACAGGGGGCAGGACTACCTGGGACGGGTCAAACGGTTCATGAAGGAGGAAATCCTTCCGGTGGAGGAGGCGTATCACCGGGAACTGGCGTCCCTCGAGAACCGCTGGGTGGTGCTTCCGGTTATTCGCGAACTCAAGGCAAAAGCCAAGGCCCAGGGCCTTTGGAACCTGTTCTTCCCGGACGACACCTACGGCTGCGGTCTGCTCAATTCCGATTACGCCCTGATTGCCGAGGAAACCGGACGCAGCTTCATCGCCCCGGAAATCTTCAACTGCAACGCGCCGGACACCGGCAACATGGAAGTGCTGATCCACTACGGCTCCGAGCAGCAGAAAGAACAGTGGCTCAAACCGCTGCTGGCCGGCGAGATTCGATCCGCCTTTTGCATGACTGAACCGGAGGTGGCGTCCTCCGACGCCACCAACATGAAAGCCACCGCTCTCATCGACGGCGACGAGGTCGTCCTCAACGGCCGCAAGTGGTGGAGTACCGGTATCGGCCATCCGGACTGCAAGGTGGCGATCTTCATGGGCCTGACCGACCCTGACGCCCCCAAGCATCGCCGCCATTCCATGGTTCTGGTACCGCTGGACACCCCGGGCGTCAGGATTGAACGCATGTTGCCGGTGTTTGGTGCCTACGATGAACCTTACGGCCACGGCGTGGTGTCGTTCGAAGACGTCCGTCTGCCCAAGAGCGCCATCATTGCCGGCCCCGGCCGCGGGTTCGAAATCGCCCAGGGCCGCCTCGGCCCGGGGCGGGTACACCATTGCATGCGGGCGATCGGCGCGGCGGAGCGCGCCTTGGAACTGATGATCAAACGCGGCAACAGCCGCGAGGCGTTTGGCCGTCCGATCGCCAAACTGGGCGGCAATCCCGACATCATCGCCAACGCCCGGATGAGCATCGAGCAGGCGCGCCTGCTGACCCTCAAGTGCGCCTGGCTGTTGGACACCCAAGGCATCATGGGCGCGCTGCAGGAGGTTTCCATGATCAAGGCGGTGATCCCGCAGATGCTGCAAACCATTGTCGATCAAGCCATCCAGATCCACGGCGGGGGCGGTGTCAGCGACGACGATTTCCCGCTGACAGCCTTGTTTGCCTATGCTCGGGTATTGCGGCTGGCGGATGGCCCGGATGAAGTGCACCGGGCGATGGTGGCGCGGCTGGAGCTTCGTAAGTACCAAAATTGAGTGGAAGTGGATGGCGCTTCCGGCGTCCGCTCTTGCACAAAAATGACGTGACACGAAACGGTGACCACACGATGACACAACGAATCTTTATCACGGGCGGCGCCTCAGGGCTCGGACGTGCCCTGGCGCTGCGCTACGCCAAAGACGGCGCGAAGGTCTGCATCGGCGACATTAACCCGGAGCAGGGCGCAGCGGTCGCGCAGGAAATCGGCAACGCCGGTGGTGAAGGCTACTTTGTCGAATGCGACGTTCGCCGCCTGACCGACTTTGAACGGGTGAGGGACGACCTCGTTCAGAAATGGGGCGGCGTGGATGTCGTGGTCAACAACGCCGGCGTTGCCTCCGCCGGTGCCATTGAAGACACCACCATGGCCGACTGGGAGTGGATTCTGGACATCAACGTTCTGGGGGTCGTCCGGGGCTGCAAAGCCTTTACCCCCTTGTTTAAAGCCCAGGGGGCAGGCAGTTTCGTGAACATCGCCTCCATGGCCGGCCTGATGTTGGCCCCGCTGATGGCCAGCTATAACGTGTCCAAGGCCGGTGTGATCGCTCTGTCCGAGACCCTGAGCCAGGAGCTTCGGGATGACGGCATCCACGTCTGCTGCGTCTGCCCGGCGTTTTTCCAGACCAACCTGACCCGCTCCATGCGCTCGGACATCCCCGGTGTCCAGCAGAACGTCAACAAACTGATGAAGCGCTCCAGCATCACCGCCGACGACGTCGCCGAGGACATTCATCGGGCCGTGCGGGATCGGGCTTTCTGGGTGCTGCCCCACGCCCGGGAGCGGCGCCTGTGGCGACTCAAGCGCCACGCGCCCCGGGCATTTGACTGGTTGATGCACCAGGAAAGCAAACGCTGGATGAGCAAAATGGGCAAGGCGCGGGCCTGAGCACCGGACTGACCACAGGAGACAGACCATGACGCACATCGATCAGGCCACCGACATCCGCGATGGCGAGGCGCTGGACTTGGCGGCGGTTGACCGGTTCATGAAACAGGCCGTTCCTGGCCTGAAGGGTCAGCCCACCCTGCGCCAGTACCCCGGGGGTGCTTCTAACCTCACCTACCAGGTGGACTACGGTGAGCGCTCGTTCGTGCTGCGCCGGCCGCCGTTCGGGCAGATTGCCCGGTCCGCCCATGACATGCTGCGGGAGGCTCGGGTGATGCAGGCCCTCAAGCCGGTTTATCCCTACGTGCCCACCATCGTCGCCACCTGCGATGATCCGGCGGTGCTGGGCTGCGACTTCTATGTCATGGAACGGCTCGAGGGCATCATCCTGCGTCAGGACTTTCCCGAGGGCTTCAACCTGGACGAGGCGGGCACCCGCACGCTGTGCCTGAACGTGATCGACAAGCTGGTGGACCTGCACACCGTGGATGCCCGAGCCGCCGGCCTGGACACCCTGGGCAAGGGGCCCGGCTACGTGCAGCGCCAGATCCGTGGCTGGAGCGACCGCTTCCGTCGTGCCCGTACCGAGGATGTGGGAGATTTCGACGCGGTGATGGGCTGGCTGGCGGACAAAATGCCCGAGGACAGGGCCCAGGTGATCATCCACAACGACTACCGTTTCGACAACGTGGTGCTGAATCCGGACAACCCGCTTGAGGTGATCGGTGTGCTGGACTGGGAAATGGCCACCATCGGCGACCCGCTGATGGACCTGGGCAACAGCCTGGCGTACTGGGTCCAGGCCGATGACGAGCCGCCGTTCCAGATGCTCCGGCGCCAGCCCACCCATCGCCCGGGCATGCTCACCCGACAGCAGGTGGTGGACTACTACATGGAGCGCTCCGGTTTTCACGCCGACAATTTCGATTTCTACGAAATCTACGGCCTGTTCCGGTTGGCGGTGATCATTCAACAGATTTACTACCGCTACTACCATGGCCAGACCCGGGACAAACGGTTCGCCATCTTTGGTCAGGCCGCGAACTATCTGGAGCAGCGCTGTCAGCGGCGGATCCGGGAGAGCCGGCTGTAATGGCCACGTTGTATCTGATCCGTCACGGCCAGGCCAGCTTCGGCCAGCACAACTATGATCAGCTGTCGCCCCTTGGTTGGAAGCAGGGTCGGATTCTGGGGCGCTGGCTGGCAGACCGGGTGCGGCCGGGGCTGGTGGTGGGGGGCGGCCTACGGCGTCACCGGGAAACGGTGGAAGCCATCGCCACCGGTTACGGTCAGGCCCTGCCGGATATGCAGGTGCTGGCCGGGCTGGACGAGTTCGATCATCTGGAAGTGGTGGAACGGCTGCGCCCGGCGTGGGCGGACCGGGCCGTCATGGCCCGCGACCTGGCCAGTTTCCCGAAGCCGGCCCGGGCGTTCCAGCAGACCTTCGAGCAGGCCATGGCGCGCTGGCTGGGCGGTGACCACGACCACGAGTACCGGGAAACCTGGCCAGCCTTCCGGGCCCGGGTGTTGGCGGCGCTGGATACCCTGATCGAGCGGGCGGATGGCGCCGATGTGCTGGTGTCCACCTCCGGTGGACCCATCGCGGTGATCGCCCAGCACCTGCTGGCCCTGTCCGATGCCAAGACCCTGGAGGTGAACAACGTCATCGCCAACACCAGCGTCTCGCGGGTGCTTTACTCCGGCCCCCGGCGTACCCTGGCGGTGTTCAACAACTACAGTCACCTGGAAGCGGAAGCCCCCGCCCTGGTGACCTACCGATAAGCAGCGAGGGATCTATGAGCAACAAAAACCTGTTCGACCTGTCCGGTAAGGTGGCCCTGATCACCGGGGCCAGCCGGGGCATCGGCGAGAGCATCGCCCGCCTGCTGGCCCAGTACGGGGCTCATGTCATCGTCAGCAGCCGCAAGATCGACGGCTGCGAGCGGGTTGCCGCCAGCATCCGCGACGCCGGCGGCCGTGCCGAGGCCGTGGCCTGCCACATTGGCGAGATGGACCAGATCGACGCGCTCTGGGCTCACATCGACCGGGTGCACGGCCGGATCGACATCCTGGTCAACAACGCCGCCGCCAACCCCTACTTCGGGCCGGTGGAGGACACGGACCCCGGCGCTTTCCAGAAGACCGTCGATGTGAATATCCGGGGGTACTTCTTCATGTCCGCCCAGGCGGCGCGGCGTATGAAGCCGACCGGAGGCGGTGCCATCGTCAACGTGGCCTCGGTCAACGGCGTGAACCCGGGTCATTTCCAGGGCATCTATTCGGTGACCAAGGCTGCGGTCATTGCCATGACCAAGTCCTTTGCCATGGAGCTGGGGCCCCGGAACATCCGGGTCAACGCACTGCTGCCGGGATTGACTGACACCAAGTTTGCCAGTGCACTGACCACCAACGAGTCCATCAAAAAGCAGGCGCTCGCGCACATTCCGATGAAACGGGTGGCGGACCCGGATGAAATGGCCGGTACCGTGCTGTACCTGGTGTCCGATGCCTCCAGCTACACCACCGGTGCCTGCATCAACGCCGACGGCGGCTACCTCACGGTGTGATGACCGGGAGACGGTATGTCCAAGCAGCGTCGGGCGCGTGTGCGCCGGTTCATTTTTGCGTTTTACATGTCGGGCATCATGTCGATGATGATGTCGGGGGTGATCACGGTGATCAACACCGGCCTGGCCGCCGGTTTTTTCGCGCCGTTGGGGGTCCGCTTTTCTGGTGGCTTGGGGCGTGGCCTTTCCGCTGGTGATCTTCGTGGCGCCCCTGGCGGGCCGGCTTACGGAAAAGACCCTGGCCCGTCTGCTGGGTGACGGCTAGACGGCCCCGGCGCCGTCACTGGATAGCGCGGTCCGGGCCGGACTCCGGGCTCGCCTTGGATATGGCGGTGCCGGTGGGCGGCCGGAAGTGCAGGGAGTACAGGACCCGGTCAAGTACCGCCTGGCCATTCCACGCCGGGTCATTGTTGACCATGCCCACCACGGCCCAGGTGGTGTCGTTCTCGTCCCGGGTGAAACCGGCGATGGAACGGACGTTCTCCAGGTAGCCGGTCTTGATACGCCCCAGGCCGTCCAGGCCGGTATTCCTCAACCGGCGAGCCATGGTGCCGTCCATGGCGATGATCGGCATGGAGGCCATCAGGTCCGCCGCGTAGGGACTGTTCCAGGCGTGCTGCAGGATCTGGATGCCCTGGCGCGCGGTCAGACGGCCGTGGCGGCTCAGACCGGCACCGTTGTCGATGACCATGCCGGCGGTGTTGATCCCCTTCCGTTCCAGCCACTGGTAGATGACCCGGATGCCGGTGACCCGGTCATCGTGTTCCCCCTCCTCGCGATGTTCCGCGCCCAGGGTCAGCAGCAGCTGCCGGGCCATCACATTGCTGCTCCACTTGTTGATGTCACGCACCATGGTCACCAGGTCCGGCGAGGTGGTTCGGGTCAGCAGCCGAGCATCCTCGGGGGTCGGACCGGTCATGCCGGCTCCGGTCAGGGTGATGCCGATCTCCGACAGCACCGAGCGGATCAGCGAGGCGCTGTACTGTTCATGGGGCAGCAAGGACAGGTAGGTGGTGGTACGACAGCCCTGGGGCAGCTCTCCGGTCACCCGCACCGTGACATTCTGATCGCCATGGAACAGCGGGGTCCATTCAAACCGGCTGCGGCCAGGGCAGGGACCTTCGGGCAAGGCGGTGACCCGGTTGTCGATCCGGATCTCCGGCAGCGCCGGGGTGACCCAGGCCTGGGTGCCCCGCTCATCGGCCCGCACCTGGAAGTGCAACAGGTTCAGATTGGTCAGGTAGGCGGAGGGCTCCACCAGAAAGGGGGCGTAGGGATTGTCGCCGTTGTCCTCGAACGGCGGAAAGCCCTCCAGCTGAAAATAGCGGCCATCCAGAACCAGGTGACCGTCGACCCGGGTAATGCCCATGCCGCGCAGTTCCCGCAGGGTGGACCAGAGTCGTTCCAGCGTCAGCTTGGGATCGCCGCCAAAGCGTACGTAAAGGTTGCCCTTGAGGGTGTCGCCGAGAATCTGGCCGTCGGTCAGGACGTCGGTGTCCCAGCGGTGGGTCGGGCCGAGAATCTCCAGGGCGGCGTAGGTGGTGACCAGTTTCATGATGGAGCCGGGGCTCATGGGCTGGTCGGCGTTGACGTACTGTTCGATCCCTGGTCCGTTCAGGGGAACGGCCGCCACGCTCAGGGCATGGTCGTCCTTGAGGGACCGGGCGGCGTAGTCGCGCATCTCATGGCTCCAAGGACGGCCCGGGTTGTCGGCCGCCAGCGCGCCGGGGGCGAGCAGGCACGCCAGCATCGTCGTGCCAAGGGCACGGGCCAGCTGGCCGAAGGTCCGGTGTCGATTGCGGTCGTGTGTCGCCCCGAAAGTCATGATGCCCGCCCCTGTGAGTCCATGGGATAAAACATAGCCTATCTGCGCCGGATGTACTATGCAGAATAGCTCTACATGACGTTAAAAAAAGCCAGTAGTTTCCTGGTTTCTCTTGACTTTTTGTGACGCGATGTAAGTGCCCTTTGGAATCAGCCGGTTATCGGGGCAGGGCCGGGCCGGGGCTGTCAATGACTCCAGACACTTTTTTTTGCGGGACCGTGCCGGCATTTCGGTCATGGCATCGGCGGGCAAATCGGCGTCTCCTAGAAAGGTGAGCTGACGGACAACAACAACAGGAGGTCGCCATGATCGGTATTCCGCTGGGGCTCATCACCGCCAACGCCGTGGAATGGGTGTTTCACAAGCAGATCCTGCACGGGCTGGGGCGCAACCGCGACAGCTTTTGGGCGTTCCACTGGCATGACCATCACCGGAATGTTCGCAGGAACGGCTTTCTCGACGAGGACTACCGCAACGCGTTGCTGGCGTGGAACGCCCAGTCCAAGGAAGTGCTGGCGCTGGTGGCCGGCGCGGCGGTGGTGACCCCGTTGCTGCCGGTGGCGCCGTTTTTCGTCGGTACCCTCTATTACAGTGCCTGGAACGACTATCGCGTACACAAGCGTGCGCATCTGGATCCGGAGTGGGCCCGGACGCACCTGCCATGGCACTATGACCACCACATGGGCGCGAATCCCAACGCCAACTGGTGCGTGACCCGCCCCTGGTTCGACCACATCATGGGCACGCGGGAGGCCATGGCCGACCGCACGTTGTCCGGATCGTCCCGCCAGGCTCTTTCGTCAACAAAGGATATGCCATGTTCAAAGCCCTGAAGCACAACGTCCACGTGCTGGAATCGGTTGCCACCTCCTCGCTCGCTGCCTGGCGGGGCTGTCTCGTGGTTGCGGTGGCGACGCCCCCGGCCAAGCCGCTGGTGCTCTACGAATTCGAGGCCTGCCCCTATTGCCGACGGGTGCGGGAGGCACTTACGGCCTTGCACCTGGATGTGGAGATCCGGCCCTGCCCCAAGGGCGGGCGGGTCTTTCGTCCGGAGGCCGAAGCCCTGGGAGGCAAAGCCCAGTTCCCGCTGCTGGTGGACCCGAATACCAATCAGACCCTGTACGAGTCGGCGGCCATTGTCGAATATCTGTTCCGGCATTATGCCGGCCAGCCGGTGCCTGCCTCCTACCGCGCCCGGGCCTGGCAGATACCCATGGGCGTGCTGGCGACCGGTGCCAGTGGCATGCGGGGCATGACAGCGCGGCCGTCCCGGCGCCCGGAGCAGCCGTTGCATCTCTGGAGTTTCGAAGGCAGCCCCTTCTCGCGCCTGGTGCGGGAAACCCTGTGCGAGCTGGAGCTTCCCTATACCCTGCATAACCTCGGCAAGGAACACTGGAGCGAGATCGGGCCTGCCCGGCAACGGCTCAAACCCGGGCCGTACCGACCCCGGCCGGGCGGCAAACGGGAGGCGTTCTTCCTCAAGCATGGGCGGGTCCAGGTCCCCTATCTGGAGGACCCGAACACCGGTACTGCCCTGTTCGAGTCCGCCGCGATCGTAGCGTACCTGGAATCCCGCTACGCCGGCTGAGTCAGTCCCAATCCGGGGCGAACCCCGGGTTGGCCAGCCGTTCGCCCCGGTCGAGGGCGTCGATGGCCCGGATGTCCTCTTCCGACAGGGTGAGGTTCAACGCTTCCAGATTGGCCTTCTGGTGCGAGGGACGGGTTGAGGAGGGAATCGGCACCACCCCTCGGGCCACTGACCAGGCAATGGCGATCTGGGCCGGCGTAGCGTTGTGCTCGAGGGCAATACGCTGGAGAGTCGGGTCGTCCATCACTTTGCCGACCGCCAGGGGCATGTAGCCGGTGACCGTCATGCCCAGCCGTTGGGCGTGGGCCACCACCTGGCGGTTGGCCAGGAACGGGTGGACTTCCACCTGGTTCGTGAGGATCGGCGCGTCACCGAGGATCGCCTTTGCCCGCTCCATCTGGGCGCAGGTGAAGTTGGATAGGCCGATGTGTTCGGTGAGCCCTTCCCGCTGGGCGTCCCGGAGGGCCCCCAGGTATTCATCCATGGGCACCTCGTCGCCGGGCGACGGCCAGTGGATCAGAGCCAGGTTCACGTGGTCGGTTTTGAGCCGCGCCAGACTGTCGTGCAGGCTGTGGATCAGATCATCCGCCCGCAGCCGATCGTGCCAGATCTTGGTGGTCAGGAAGATTTCCCGGCGGGGGATACCGCTGGAGGTGATGCCATCGCCCACTTCCGCCTCATTGTTGTACATCTGGGCGGTATCGATGTGGCGATAGCCCAGCGACAGGGCGCTTTTGACGGCGTCTCGAGCATCGTCTCCCCTGAGGCGAAACGTTCCCATCCCGATGCGTGGCAATGTGGTAAACGACATAAGCTCCTCCTGTGAATCAGGGTGTAGGGGGACGGTAGTCCCCGGGCACTGGTTCTTCAAGAGGGGCGTCGGTATTATCGCCCCGTGCCCGTCCCCACGTGTTGAATGTGCCCATCAGTGAATGTGAGACAGTTCATGTATACCGGTCAGTGCCTTTGCGGCGACATCACCTTCCAGTACGACGGCCCGCTGGGCCCCATTGCCCTGTGTCATTGCAGCCAGTGTCGGCTCGGGCACGGCAGCGCTTTCTCGGCCAGTGCGCCGGTGCAGCGTGTCCGGTTCCGGTTCCTTACCGGCGAGGACAAGGTCAGCGAGTACCAGACCAGCCCCGGCAGGCACCGGGCCTTTTGCAGTCATTGCGGCAGCCCCCTCTACAACCGCTCCGATGCCATTCCGGGCATCCTGAGGCTGCGGGTAAGCCTGATTCGCGAGCCGCTGGATAAGGGGCCCGCGCAGCACATCCATGTGGCTTCCAAGGCGGATTGGTACGAGATTACCGACGATCTGCCCCGGTTCGACAAAACCGAGCGGACCCACGACCCTCACTGAACCGGCTGTAGTCGGTAGACCTTACCCCGGGGCGCGTCGGTGAGCAGCCAGAGCGCGCCGTCCGGCCCCATGCGGACATCCCGGATGCGCGCTCCCAACCCGGTCAGCAGATCCTCCTGCTCAAGCACCCGGCCGTCGCGGATGTCCAGGCGCACCAGTTTGCGCATTTTCAGAGCACCGACGAACAACTGGCCCCGCCACAACGGGAAGGCGTCGCTGCTGTAAAAGGCCATGCCGGACGGCGCGATGGATGGGTCCCAGTAATGCAAGGGTTGGGCCATGCCTTCCTTTTCCGTGACCAGGGAAATGGGCAGGCCGGAGTAGTCGATGCCGTAAGTGATCTCCGGCCAGCCGTAATTGGTGCCGGCGCGGAGGATGTTGATTTCGTCGCCGCCCCGGGGGCCGTGTTCGTGGCTCCAGATCTCACCGGTGTCGGGGTGCCGGGTCATGCCTTGGATGTTGCGGTTGCCGTAGGTAAAGAACGTCTCGCGGGCTCCGGTGTCGGCCAGGAACGGGTTACCGGGCGCCGGATCGCCGTTGACGGTGATGCGATGCACGCCGCCGGCATCGTCGCTCAGGTCCTGGGCGCGCGCCATGTCACCCCGGTCGCCCACGGCCACGTACAGATAACCCTCCCGGTCGAACGCCATGCGCCCCGCGAAGTGGCGGTGGGTGTCGGAACGGGGCAGAGCCTCGAAAATGACCGCCACGTCGCGCAGCCGTTCGCCATCGAAGTGGGCCCGGGCGACCCGGGTGGTCAATCCGTGCGCGTTACCGTGAGCGTAGCTCAGGAACAGCTGCCGGTTACGTTCAAAATCCGGGTGCAGCACCACGTCCAGCAGTCCGCCCTGGCCCGATACCGTCAGCTCGGGTACGCCCGGAATGGGAGCTGGCAGCAACCGTCCATCCCGGATCAGGCGCAACCGGCCCGCCCGTTCCGTCACCAGTTGCTCACCGTTTGGCAGAAAGGCCAGGCTCCAGGGGTGTTCAAGGTCCTCGGCCACCGTCACCAGCTGGAATCGGGCCAGACGGGATGTATGGACCGGACTGGCGGCCAGCGGTATGGCCAGGGCAAGCAGCCAGAAAGTCAGTCCTATCCGGAAATGGTGATGGTTCATCGGGGAATCCTCCGTTCTCTAGGGTAGCAGGTGACCGGAAGGTTCGCCGTTGAAATTCCTGTTTTAAATGATAATGATTTGCATTAATATAAGTGGAGACGCCATTAACGACATCGGGGAGGCACAGAATCATGACACCGGAACAGGAAATGATCGAGGGGTTGAAGCTGGCGGCGGGCGCAGGGGCGTTTATTGGCCTGGTTGCCATTGCCCTGGTGCTCGGCTCCGCGTTTGGCGGCTGAGTGCAGCCAGCCGATCCTTACGGTAAATGCCGCAGGTGCCGCAGTAACCGCCCTCGGGCAGCAGGTATTTCAGGCAACAGCCCCGGCGCTGGGGGATGGCGCAGGACTGTCCGTTGAAGGTGAGCGGTATCCAGTCGAGGTGGCGGCCGACCTCGTTCCCGAAACCGGCCAGCCAGGCATTGGCCTGCTCGCATAGCGGGGCCGGCTCAGCCAGATTCCATACCGCCGAAAAGGGGGCGCCCAGCCCCAGGCCCATGCTGCTCCAGTAGGCACCCGGGCTGATGCCCAACCGGTGCCGAAAGACGGCGTACCACTCCTCCAACCGTTTCCCCGTTTCCTGAACGAAGGTGGCCACTGTCACCGTGGGCTGATCCGGAGCCAGAAACCAGCGGGCTTGCATCGGTGGGGTGCCGGCTTCCGGCCGTGGGGGCGCCAGGAAGATCCGGTCCGGCTCCGGCAGCGGCGCCTGGCCGTCCCGGAACAGCCTCAGTGTCAGTGGTGCGATGACCTGCAGGGCCAAGTCCTGCTGCAGTACCGAGAGATAGGCCCGCTGCAGTCTGGGGGGGGTGGCATCGGGCTGCTCTTCCCGAAGCTGCTGGTGCAACTGCTCCGGTTGCGCCAGGTACTGTGCCAGCGATCGCAGGGCGGGGCGAGGCGCCTCGAAGGGCGCCAGGGCTCCGGACAGCACCTGCCGGGCATCCAGTCCGGTGGACCGGAGCAGCTGGTGGTAGCGCTCGGGCCCGTCAGTCCCGGCCATGACGGCTCAGCCCCCAGAGGAAATACACACCTCCGACCAAGGCCGCCAGGAGTCCGGCGGGCAGCTGGCTCGGATAGATCACGATGCGGGCCAGGTAGTCCGCCACCGCCAGCAGTGCCGCCCCGACCATCGCCGCGACCAGCAGCTGCCGCCCCACGGTCTGCTGACCGAGCACCCGGGCCAAGTGCGGAGCCACCAGGCCGATGAAGCTCAGGGGGCCGATCACCACGGTGGCCGCCGCTGTCAGCAGGGCGGCCAGCAGCAGCAGGGCAAGCCGCGCCGGCGCCACCGCCAGACCGAGCGCGGAGGCGGCGGTTTCGCCCAGCGGCAAAATCGTCAGTGGCCGAAGAATGGCCAGCAGCGCCAGGCCGACCGCCAGCAGCACCAGCAACAGGGCCACCGCCTCGGTTTCGGACACCAGCCAGGTGGCGCCGTACATCCAGGTCAGTAGCTTGGTTGCCTGGGTGCCGCCGGAGGCCACGACCAGGCGCAGGCCGGCATCCATGAATACATACAGTGCCAGACCGCCCAGCAGCAGCTGATTGCCCGCGAACCGGTGCCGGCGGGCCAGCAGGATCAGCAGGCCCAGCGCTACCGCGGCCCCGAGGGTGGCCGCAGCCAGCTGGCCGCCACGGCCGACGTCCAGCCCGGCCAGGGTCACCACCACCATGGCCAGGGCGGCGCCGCCGCTGACCCCCAGCATTTCCGGGCTGCCCATGGGGTTGCGGGTCATTCTCTGGACCAGGGTGCCGGCAAGGCCGAGGGCGACCCCCGCCAGGCAGGCCGCCAGCAGTCTCGGCCCCCGCCAGACCCAGGCCTCGCCCCACTGCGCCACCGGTGTCCAGTGCCAGCCCGACAGGCCCGGTGACCAGCCCATGGCCAGGGCCAGCAGCGCAATCAGCAACGCGCCCAGTCCAACCGCGGTCCCGGTCAGTGGCCGGCGCGCGGGCAGGAAGCCGGACGGACCGGAGTCCTGGCCCGGCATGTGGTGAGTGTTGCGGATGCGCTGCAGCGCCAGCAGGATCACCGGACCGCCGATCAGGGCGGTGGTGGTTCCGGTGGGCACCAGGGAGCCGTCACCCAGGTCGGATACCCAGGCGGCCAGGGCATCGGCAAGCAGCAGCAGACCGCTGCCGATCAGTGTGCTCCAGATCAGCCGCTGGCGCAGGGTCCGGGCGCCCAGGAGGCGAGCGAGCACCGGCGCCGCGAGGCCGGTGAAGCCGATCACACCGACGCGGCTGACCACGTTGGCACACAGCAGGACCACCAGCAGCAAAGCCGCGCCCCGCAGCCAAGTGACCCGGGCGCCGAGGGCACTGGCGGAGGCATCGCCCAGTTGCAACAGCTGCAGTGGCCGGATCAACGCCACCATCAGCAGGCTCAGTACCAGCACCCGAGGCCAGATTTCCGAGAACGGCTGCCAGTTGCTTTGTACCAGCGAGCCGGCGCCCCAGATGTAGAGGTTGCCCAGCCACTCCCCCTTGAGCAGCAGAAAGGCCATGTTGACCGCGCCCAGGAAGAAGCTGATCACCAGGCCCGCCAGGATGACCGTGACCGGGGAAAAGCCCAGGCGCCAGGTCAGCAATGCCACCAGGCCGATGGCCAGAAGACCGCCGGCGATGGCGGGCAGGTCCGGGCTCAGTGCCAGCAGCCCCGGCAGGAACAGGGACGCGAGGGTAATGCCAAACTGGCTACCAGCCGCGACCCCGAGGGTGGTGGGGGAGGCCAGGGGGTTGCCCAGAATCTGCTGGGTGACCGCACCGGCCACGCCGAAGGCCGCGCCGATCAGTACCGCCATGGCAACCCGGGGGGCCCAGCTGAAGTGGGCGAGCACCGAGGCGTAGATCTCCGGGTCGTAGGTCCAGAACGCGGCAAGCAAATGTGTCAGCGGCAGTTCCCCGGCCCAGGGCAGGGTCGTGGCCAGCAGCGCTGTCAGCCAGAGCACCACGGTGGCGGTGGCAAGGCGCGCTGGCAGAGCCGGGCGAGCCCGGGAGGGCGCGGTGGATTCAGCGTACACGGTCGGATCCCCCCGCCAGCAGGCTGTCGGTGATTAGCGTGGCCAACCGTTTGATCGGGTAGACGCCGCCAAATGGCCAGACCGTGTCGATCTGGTAGACCTGCTGCCGACGCACCGCCGGAAGATGGGTCCAGAACGGGCTGTCGGCCAGGCGCTCCGCCAGCCCCGGCGGTGTCGGGGAGAGTACGATCAGGCGAGCGTCCGGATATTCGGCAATGGCCTCCAGCCCCACCAGCGAAAAGCCCCAGAAACTGCCCGGGGTCGGCCAGGCATTGCTCAGGCCCAGGCCGTCCAGGGCCTTCTGAAACAGGCCGTTCGGGGTGTAGAGGCGGACATGCCGGTCATCCATGAAGCTGACCAGAAGCACCGGGCGATCGGTCAGGCCCGCACGCTCCAGGCGGGCTCGCTGGCTGGCCAGGGTCTGCTCGATATCGTCCAGCACCGCTTGGGCCCGGTCCTCGCGATCCAGGATCTGCCCCAGGGTCAGCAACTGCGTGCGCGCGGTTTCGTAAGGCTGCGAACCGTCCCGGTAGACGCTGATGACATAGGTGGGGGCGATCCGTTCCAGCAGTTCGGCGGCAGGGGCCAGCTCGGTGCTGGTCACGATCAGGTCCGGTTTCAGCTCGGCGATGGCCTCCAGGCTGGGTGCCATCCGCAGACCCACGTTGAAGACGCCCGACTCGGGCAGCGGGGGCTCCTTCACCCAGTAGCCGTAGCCGTCCATGTTGGCGACCCCGACCGGGGTGAAGCCCAGCAGCAGGACGGCCTCGGTGGCCGCCCAGTTCAGGGTGACAATGCGCCGTGGCGTGCCGTCGAGGGTGAGGGTTCCCAGTTCATGGCGCCAGGTTCCGGCCAGGGCCGGCGCCGCCATCAGCAGGGCCAGGGCCGCGACCAGGCCGCGTCGGGCTCGGTCAATGGACATAGGACACCCACTGCCCGGGGGCCCGCTCCATCACCCCCATGGGCACGCCGTAGATGGCTTCCAGTGTGCCGGTGTCCATGATCTCCCTGGGGCTGCCGTCGGCGATCAGCTGACCGCCTTTCAAGGCCACCAACCGGTCGCAGAAGCGGGCCGCCAAGTCGACGTCATGGAGGACCACGATCACCGTCAGTTCACGCTGCTCCGCCAGGCGGTGTACCAGGCGCAAGGTTTCCACCTGGTGCTTGACGTCCAGCGCTGAAATGGGCTCATCCAGCAGCAGGCAGCGGGTTTGCTGGGCCAGCAGCATGGCGATCCAGGCCCGCTGGCGTTCGCCCCCGGACAGGGTGTCCACGGCCCGGTGCTGAAATCCCCCCAGGCCAGTGTCGGCGATGGCCTGATCAATCAGTGTCTGGTCCTCGGTGGTGTAGCGCCCCAGCGGCCCGCGCCAGGGATAGCGTCCCAGGGCCACCAGCTCGCGAACCGTCAGGCCGTCGGTGCCCGGGGGGTGTTGGGGGAGGTAGCCCACGGTGCGGGCGAACTCCCGGGCCCCAGTGTGCCGGAAGGACGTGCCCTGGAGGCTGACGTTGCCGGTGCTGGGCTTGTGCTGCCGCGCCAGAATCTTGAGCAGGGTGGACTTGCCGGAACCGTTGTGGCCGAGCAGGGCGGTGACTTCGCCCTCCCGGAAACTGAGATTGATATCGCGCAAAATGGTGGTGTCGCCGATCCGGACACTCAGGTTGCTGACTTCGAAAAATGCCGACATTCGGACTCCCCCTGGGCTGAGAGCCCGCAGGGTAATCTAAATGCGAATAACTATCAATGGATTTGTCGGAAGGGCCAGGCTCAGGCCTGGCCGGTCTGTACCCGCCACTGGGCACTGTAGGCGCCCTGCCGCGCCAGCAGCTCGGCGTGGGTTCCCTGCTCGACAACCTGGCCGTGCTCGATGACGGCAATGGTGTCCGCGTCCACGATGGTGGACAGCCGGTGCGCAATCATGATGACCGTGCGGTTGTGCCCGATCCGCCGCAGCGAACGCTGAATGGCCGCTTCCGTTTCGTTATCCACGGCGCTGGTGGCCTCATCCAGCACCAAGATAGGTGGATTCTTGAGCAGGGCCCGGGCCAAGGACAGGCGCTGGCGCTGGCCGCCGGACAGGCGCGCGCCCCGTTCGCCCACCGGGGTGTCCAGGCCCTCGGGCAGGGTTTCGATGAACGACCAGGCCTCGGCGGTCCGGGCGGCCTCGATGATTTCCTCGTCGGTGGCGTCCGGTTTGCCGTAGGCGAGGTTTTCCCGGATCGTCCCGTCAAACAGGTAGACATCCTGGCTGACCAGACCAATGGCCTGGCGCAGGGACGACAGGCTCAGTTCCCGGATCGGCTGGCCGTCGATGCGGATCTCCCCGGACACCGGATCGTAGAAGCGCAGCAGCAGCTTGATCAGGGTGGACTTGCCGGAGCCGGTGGCTCCCACCAGGGCCAGGGTATGCCCCGCCGGCACCGACAGGCTGATGTCCTGAATGCCGCCGCCGCTGCCCGGGTACCGGAAGGTCACGTGACGGAACTCCACCTCGCCCCGCACCGGCTGTGCCAGGGCCTTGCCACCCTGGTCGTGAACCCGCACCGGCTCCGCCAGCAGGTTGAGAATGCGGCGGGTGCTGGCCATGGCCCGCTCGAACTGGTCGATCACCTCCGCCAGCGCGGTCAGGGGCCAGAGCAGGCGCTGGGTCAAGAACACCAGGACCCCGTAGGCCCCCACATTCAGGGTGCCGTTCAGGGCCATCATACCGCCGACGGTGAAGGTGGCCAGGAAACCGGCGAGGATGGCCATGCGGATCACCGGAATGAACGCCGAGCTGATGCGGATCGCCTTGCGGTTGGCGTCCACGTAGGCTTCGCTGCTTTCCCGCAGCCGCGCCGCCTCCCGCTGCTCGGCGGTGAAGCTCTTGATGGTGGCGATGCCGGCCAGGTTGTTGGCCAGCCGGCTGGCCAGGTCACCGACTTTTTCCCGGACATCCGCGTACAGGGGGCCAGCCTTGCGCTGGAAGTAGAAGGCGCCCCAGATGATCAGCGGAATCGGGGTGAACGCCAGCAGGGCCACCAGGGGCGACAGGATGAAGAACACCGCGCCCACGGCGACCACCGTGACCAGCACCTGGATCATGGCGTTGGCTCCGCCGTCCAGGAAACGCTCGAGCTGGTTCACATCGTCGTTCATGGTGGCCACCAGCTGGCCGGAGCTGCGGGACTCGAAGAAGCTCATGTCCAGACGCTGGGCATGCTCGTAGGCGTCCTGGCGCAGGTCCGACTGCAGGCGCTGGGCCAGGTTGCGCCAGAGTATCTGGAACAGGTACTCGAACAGCGACTCGCCGGCCCAGACCACGAAGGTCAGCACGGCCAGGATGGTGATCTGCTGCTGCGCCGTCTCGAAACCGAGACCGGCGACGAAACTTGCTTCCTTATTGACCACGACATCGATGGCAATCCCGATGAGGATTTCCGGGGCGATGTCGAACAGCTTGTTGATGATCGAGCAGGTGGTTGCCGCGATGATCTGTCGCCGGTAACCCCGGGCATAACGGAGCAGACGGATCAGCGCGGCGACGCTGCTTTCGGCGCGTGGGTGTGAAATGGACATGCAATCTCCCGTGCCTAGAGAAAAGCGCCAAGGGTAGCGGCAAACGCCCGGGAAAGAAACAGAATCATTCTCGCCCCTGATCGGACGGCTGGGGCCGCTCATGGTGCCGCTGCAGCCAACGGTCGAGCTGGTCGGCGAAGGTTTTCCGGTCGGCCTGGCCAAACGGCGGCGGACCGCCGGTGACCTGTCCGGCATTGCGCAGCTCCTCCAGGAAATTGCGCATGGCCAGGCGCTGGCGGATGTTGTCCCGGGTAAAGGCCTGGCCGCGCGGATTGAACGCGTCGGCACCCCGGGCGATGGCTTCCGCGGCCAGAGGAATGTCCTGGGTGATGACCAGATCGCCGGGATGAATCTCACCGATGATCTCGTTGTCGGCGACATCGAAGCCCTGGGCGACCTGGCGCCGTCTGATGTAGGGACTGGGCGGCAGGGCGATGGGGTGATTGGCGATGAACGTGGTCTCGACCCGCCAGCGGCTGGCGGCTCGGCAGAGGATGTCCCGTACCGGGACGGGACAGGCGTCGGCGTCGACCCAGATGGCCATGGTGTGCTCCCGTGTTGGCGTATGCAGCGGCCAGTGTAACCCGTGTCGCGGCCGGGGTGTCGGTGGTATCATTCAATTCCCATTGGATTAACAGGAAATGATAATGTCACAACTCCCTCCCTGCCCGCAGTGCCATTCCGGGTACACCTACGAGGATGGCGTGCAACTGGTGTGTCCCGAGTGCGGGCATGAATGGTCCGAGGCCGAGCAGGCGGCCGCCGAGACCGGCAAGGTGGTGCGCGATGCCAACGGGAATCCGCTCCAGGACGGCGACACCGTCACCGTGATCAAGGACCTCAAGGTCAAGGGCTCCAGCTCGGTGGTGAAAGTGGGCACCAAGGTCAAGAACATCCGCCTGGTGGACGGCGACCACGACATCGATTGCCGAATCGATGGCTTCGGCGCCATGAAGCTCAAGTCCGAGTTCGTCAAGAAAGCCTGAATTGAGAAATCCCCCTCCGTCGTCTAAAACTTAATCACAGGGCGCCTCCGGGCGCCCGACAGTCCCAGGCTCGTGTAACCCACGACAACAACAAGACGTTCCCCAGCGCTGCCCGTGCCAGTCACAAGCCGGCCCGGTGCCGCGGGCTTCCACCCGAAGCCGGGGGTAAGGAGGATGGGATGAGACAACGCCATGAGTTCCATGTGGATAGCGTCCGCTATCTGGATGAACACGGCCACCCCCTGGACGACCTGCCGTCCCAGGCCAGCGATACCGAACGGGTGCTGGCCGCCTACCGCAACATGGTGCTGACCCGCACGTTCGACGCCAAAGCCATCGCTCTGCAACGCACCGGCAAGTGCGGGACCTATCCGTCGGCCCTGGGCCACGAGGTGATCGGCACCGCCATTGGCCAGGCCCTGGCGGCCAGCGACGTGTTCGTGCCCTACTACCGGGATCAGGCCACCCACCTTTTGCGCGGTGTCACGCTTCAGGAAATGCTGCTGTACTGGGGGGGCGACGAGCGCGGCAGCGCCTGGCAGGCCTGTCCCCAGGATCTGCCGGTGGCGGTGCCCATCGCCACCCAGTGCTGCCACGCCGTGGGCGTGGCGTCCGCGTTTCGCATCCGCGGCGAGGCGCGGGCGGTGCTCTGTTGCGTCGGCGATGGCGGCACCTCCAAGGGCGACTTTCTGGAAAGCCTGAACCTCGCCGGTGCCTGGCACCTGCCGGTGGTGTTCGTCGCCATCAACAACCAGTGGGCCATCTCCACCCCCCGGCGGTTGCAGACCGGGGCTGAAACCATTGCCCAAAAAGCGATCGGGGCGGGCCTTCCCGGCCACGTGGTCGACGGCAATGACTATTTCGCCTCGGTGGACGTGCTGGATGCCGCCCTGGCGCGGGCCCACGCCGGCAAGGGCGCGACCCTGATCGAGGCGGTCACCTATCGGCTGGGGGACCACACCACCGCCGATGACGCCACCCGGTACCGGGACGCCGAGGAACTCCGGCGGGCCTGGGACCGGGATGGGGTCAAGCGCCTGCGGCTCTGGCTGCATGATCAGGGGCTCTGGAACGCGGATCTGGAGCAGCAATGGCAGGCCGAGTGCAAGGAACGGGTAGAACAGGCGGTGAACGCCTATCTCGCCACCGAGCCGGAGCCGGCCACCGCCATGCTGGACTCTCTGTTCGAGACCCTGCCGGCGGCCCTGGCCGGCCAACGGGAACGGCTGGCGTCCCGGTCGGGGGGAGGTGAGTCATGAGCGGACCCGACCTTCGCGCCGTGACCCTGGTGGAGGCCGTCAACCTGGCCCTGCACTGGGAAATGGCCCATGACGAGAATGTGGTGGTGTTGGGCGAGGACATTGCCACCAATGGCGGTGTGTTCCGTGCCACCGTGGGACTGAAGGAGGCGTTCGGCTACAAGCGGGTGATGGACACGCCGCTGGCGGAAAATCTGATCGCCGGTACCGCCATTGGCATGGCCACCCAGGGCCTGCGGCCGGTGGCTGAATTCCAGTTTATGGGCTTCATCTACGCCGGCATGGAGCAGATCGTCAGTCACGCCGCGCGCATGCGCAACCGTACCCGGGGCCGGCTGCACTGCCCGCTGGTGTATCGGGCGCCGTTTGGTGGCGGCATCCACGCCCCCGAGCACCACTCTGAAAGCACCGAGGCCCTGTTCGCCCATATTCCGGGCCTGCGGGTGGTGATCCCCAGCTCGCCGCAGCGGGCCTACGGCTTGCTGCTGGCGGCCATCCGCAACCCGGACCCGGTGCTGTTCCTGGAACCCAAGCGCATCTACCGGGCGGTGACCCAGCAGGTGGACAACAATGGCGAGGCCCTGCCGCTGGATACCTGCTTCACCCTGCGCGAGGGTGAGGACGTCACCTTGATTACCTGGGGCGCCTGCGTGCTGGAAACCTTGCAGGCGGCGGACCGGCTGGCGGCGCAGGGCATCACCTGCGAGGTGATCGATGTGGCCACGGTGTCGCCGCTGGACCGGGATACGCTGCTGTGCTCGGTGGCCAAGACCGGGCGAGCGGTGATTGTGCACGAGGCCTGCCGGAACGGCGGCGTCGGCGCCGAGGTGGCCGCCTCCATTGCCGAAGGGGCGTTTCTGGATCTCCAGGCTCCGGTGGTCCGGGTGACCGGGTACGACACCGTGATGCCGTACTACCGCAATGAACAGGCCTACCTGCCCCAGGTCGGGGACATCGTGGAGGCCGTCGAACAGGTGATTGCGCTATGAAACACTTCAAGCTGCCGGATCTCGGGGAAGGGTTGCCCGAGGCCGAAATCGTCGAGTGGCACGTCAAGGTCGGGGACACCGTATCGGTGGATCAGGTGCTGGTCAGCGTTGAAACCGCCAAGGCCATTGTCGAGGTGCCATCGCCCGAGGCGGGCACCATCGCCAAGCTCTACGGCGAGCCGGGTGACATCATCCACACCGGCGAGCCGCTGGTGGCGTTCGAGGGAGAGGGCGGTGACCGCGGTACGGTGGTGGGAGAACTCAAGTCCGGGGAGCCGTCCGCCGGCGGTCCGTCCGCGGACACGTTCATCATCGGCGCCGCCGCCTCCAGCCGGCGCGCCCGGGCCAACCGGGCAACCCCGGGGGTGCGGGCGCTGGCCGAGCGGCTCGGGGTGAGTCTGGAGCAGATCAAGGGCAGTGGTCCCGGCGGCCTGATCACCAACGACGACGTGCACCGGCACGCCAGCCACCAGAAACAGCTGGTGGACGCCGAGCCCCTGCGGGGTACCCGGCGCACCATGGCCAAGAACATGGCCCTGTCCCATGCCCAGGTGGTGCCGGTGTCCATTTTCGAGGATGCGGACATCAGCGACTGGCCGCCGGGCACCGACATCACCATGCGCCTGGTCCAGGCCATCGGTGTGGCCTGCGAGGTGTCGCCGGCCCTGAACTGCTGGTTCGACGGCGACAACCTCAGCCGCCGGTTGCTCCGGGAGGTGCATGTGGGCATTGCCGTGGATACGCCCGAGGGGTTGTTCGTGCCGGTGTTGAGGGACATCACCCATCGCAGCCTGAAGGATCTGCGCCAGGGGCTGGAAAACCTGCGCGAGGCGGTGGCCACCCGCACGATTCCGCCCGGGGAAATGCAGGGCGCCACCATCACCCTGTCCAATTTCGGCACCCTCGCCGGGCAATACGCCAACCCGGTGGTTACGCCACCCCAGGTGGCCATCGTCGGGGCCGGGCGTATCCGGGACAAGGTGCTTCCGGTGAACGGCGAACCCGCGGTCCGGCGGGTCCTGCCCTTGTCGCTGACGTTCGATCACCGGGCCGCCACCGGTGGCGAGGCGGCGCGATTCCTGGGTGCCATGGTGCAGTTCTTGAGGGAGACTTGAGCTCCGTCAAGGAAACGACAATTATTGACGGATGCAAGCCGGGTCCGGGGCGTGATGTGTTGGAACGCTACCTATAATACGGAGCCGTTTGTGTGATCGCTGTTTCAACAAACTCCGGAAACCCGGTTTGGCCATTATAAAACGCAACATTTGGGCCTTGTTCGTGCTGGTCTTGCTGGGCGGCGCGGCGGTCCTGTCCGTATCGCTGGCCGCCCGCTGGCAAACGATCCTGTCCGACGAGCAGGCCTATCAGGCGGCCCGGGCCGAGCTGGTGGGGCAGGCGGTGGAAAGTCTGCTACGCACCCAGGAGCTGGTGCTGGACGTGATCGGCCGGGAGCTGCTTCGTCGGGAGGAGGGCCTGCTCGATGCCAGCCGCCAGATCCCTCTGCTCGACAGCATTCTCGAGGTGGACCCCATTCTGCGGGGGTTCGGGCTGGCTCGTCCCGACGGCCAGCTGGTCCGGGTCAGCACCAATCTGGACCTGGACCGCCTGCCCAACCTGCTGACGCATCCGGCCACCCGGCAAAGCTTCCTCCAGGCGCTCGACTCGCCGGCCATGGTGGTGGGGCGGACCTACTACGTCGAAGCCATGGATGCCTGGGCCATTCCCATCCGCAAAGCGCTGCGCACGGAAACGGACGAGGTGAAGGCTGTCATGACCGCCGGCCTCAGGCTGGGCTCCGGTGCCACGGTGTTCGATCAAGTCCTGCACGACGGCGACAGCGATGGCGTGATTCTCTATCGGGAAAACGACGGCTACGTGCAGTTCATGTCTCGGGAAGGGGTGGGCCCGGAACAGTATTCCCAGGTGTTCCGGCCCGAGTCGGTGCGTCAGCAGGACCGGCGGCTTCTGGAGGAACAGCTGGGCATCCCGGTGGAAGAGGTCAAGGCCCGGGGGCGTGCGGTGGTTCTGAGCACCCAGCGCCAGGGGCAGTCCTTCGTGACCGCGGCACAGTTTATCGGCCGCTACGGACTCTGGGCCATATCGGAAACCAGCATGGCGCCCCTGTACCGCCAGTTTGGCGCCTATCTCTCCGGCTATCTGCTGGTGTTCGTGGTGCTGGCGACGGTGCTGTTCTGGCTGTTCCGCATCATCGACGGGGCCGAGCGCTACCGGCGTGCCGAGCTGTTGCACCTGTCACGGCACGACGAGCTCACCGGCCTGCGTAACCGGCCCGGCCTGCTGGACCGCCTGGACGAGCTGATGGCCCAGGGCACGGCGTTCAGTCTGGTGGTGGTCAACATCGACAACTTCAAGGGCATCAACGACCGCTTCGGTCAGGAATCCGGCGATGAGGTCCTGGCGGCCTTTGGCCGGCGCCTGCGCTCCCTGGTTGCCAAGACCGATGACCTTGCACGCCTGGGCAGCGACGAATTTGCCGTGCTAACACCGAGTGCCGAGCCGAGTGCCGTCGAGCACGCCTGTCGTGACCTGGCCCGGGAGCTGGCGGAAACCTTCCAGGCCGGCCGCCTGCGTCTGCAGCTGACCGCCAGCATCGGCGTGGCGATCTACCCCGGCCACGCGGACTCCCCGAACAAGCTGATCCGAAGCGCCCACGTGGCCCTGTACGAGGCCAAGCAGAGCCGGAACGCGGTGTGTGTGTACCGGCAGGACATGGATCTTGAGTACCTGCGCCGGCTCCAGGTGGAACAGCGCCTGCGTTACGGCTTGGCGGCGGGGCCCTGCACATGGTGTATCAGCCGCAGGTGGATGCCGAGGGCACCCCGGTGGGCTTGGAGGACCTGGTGCGCTGGCACGACGAAGAACTGGGGGATGTTGCGCCGTCCGAGTTCGTGGAGGTGGCGGAAAAAAGCGGGCTAATGGTGCCGCTGGGGGACTGGGTGCTGGAGACCAGCATGCGTGAGTACAGCGAACTCCGCCGTGCCCTGGGCGCGGCCTTAGGCTTGGCCATCAATATCTCCGTCATCCAGTTCCGGCAGCCGGACTTCGTGGCCCGGGTCATGGCGACGCTGGCGCGGTACGGAGTGGCTCCCCAGGAGCTGGTGCTGGAAATCACCGAGACCCTGTTCATGTCCTCCTTTGCCCAGGTGGTGGAGAAACTGACTCAACTGCGGGCGGAGGGTATCCGCATTTCCATGGACGACTTCGGCACCGGCTACTCCTCTCTCAGCCTGCTGCGCAAGCTGCCCATCGACGAGCTGAAAATCGACAAAAGCTTCGTCGATAACATTCTGGACGACGAGAAGGCCCACAACATGATCGAGAGCATCGTCGCCATCGCCACCAGCCACCACATGGAGCTGGTGGCCGAGGGGGTGGAGCAGAAGGGGCAGGCCGAAACCCTGGTGCGGCTGGGCTGCCGGCGCTTCCAGGGCTACTACTTCGGGCGGCCGATGAGCATGGCTGAGTTCCGTGAGCGGCTGTTGCAGCCGGACGGCTGCGACCATTAGCCGCAGCTGTCCGCTTGGCATGGCACCGGTACCCTCACTATGCTGCGGGCACGGTATCAACGATCAGAGGAATCCTGTCGATGAAAACAAGACTGATGGCCCTGTGCCTGCTGTTCGCTGCCATGGTGCCCGTGGCCCATGCCCATCATTACCGCCACGGCGACCTCACCATCGACCACCCCTGGAGCCGGCCGACGCCGCCCGGCACGCCGATGGGGGTCGGCTACATGCGCATTACCAACGACGGCACCGGGGATGCGGTCCTGGTGAGCGCACACACCCCCCGGGCCGGACACGTCTCCATTCACGAAACGGTGATGCACGACGGCGTGATGCGGATGCAGTCGGTCGACGGCGGACTGGTGATTCCCGCCGGCCAGACGGTGGAACTCAAGCCCCACGGTTACCACCTGATGCTGGAACAGCTCCAGGAGCCCCTGCGGGAGGGCGAGCGCATTCCCCTGACCCTGCAGTTCCGGGGCATGGCGCCGCTCGAGGTGGAGCTGGCGGTGCAGCCGCTGGATGACGGTGGCGACGAGGCGCACGAGGGCATGAATCACGACATGCACTCGATGGATCACTGATGCGGGACACGCTCCCCGACGCGCGCGACGGCCTGACCCGGATCGAGCGCGTTATCCTCCACGTCCTGAACGAGACCCGGCGGGAGCTGGGCGGGCGGGACGTGCCCACCGCCATGCTGTACGGCCGGGTGCTGGAATACGTCAACCTCAGCGAGGCGGAGTTGCAGATGTATCTGACACGGCTGGGGGCGATGGGTCACCCGCCTGGGTGCAGCGGGTCGAACCGGTAGAAGCCGAGCAGGGCCTGATAAACGTCCGGCTGCGCCTGCCGCAGGTGCGCGGGCTCCTGGAAAAAGGCTTCCGTAAGAACCGCGAAGAACTCGGCGGGCTCGGTGGCACCGTAAGGATCGAGCCAGGGCCGGTGATGGTGGGCCAGGGCCTGGTGCAGGTCGTCCCAGGCGTCGGTCATGATCCGGTGCCAGGCTTCGGCTTGCGATCCCGGCAGCGGAGGTGCCCCGTCGGCGGCGCCGTCCAGATAGTCCAGCTGATGGGCGAACTCGTGCAGGATCACATTGTGCGGGCAGTGGGGATCGGTGGCGGCCTCCTCGCATTCGCTCCAGGCCAGCACCACCTGGCCGTAGCCTGAAGCCTCCCCGGCCCGGATTTCCTCGCCTTCGTGCACCACCAAGTCATGTTCCCAGGCGTGCTGCACCCGGAACACCTCCGGATACACCAGGATGCTGCGGATATCGTCGTAATCCGAGAAATGCCGCCCAAGAAGCAGCAGGCAGGCATGACCGGCGATGGTCAGCCGGACCCGGTCGTCCACCTCGAAACCGTCGCAGCCGTAGAATGCCTTCTCCGAGAGGAACAGTTGCACCCGCTGCTCCAGGCGCCGCTGCCGCGCTTTGGAGAGCCGACGATAGAGCGGCACCTGATGCCACAGCAGGCGCCGCCAGGCGTCCGGGAAGGGCTTGCGCAGCGTCCGGCGGCGGCGCCAGTCACGGTAGCAGAACAGGTAGAACACCGAGCCCGCGATCAGGGCAATGGCGAAAAGGGCAAACAGCAGGGGCGGTGACACGCGAAGTCTTCTTTTGTCTGTGGCTGGATGGCACATGATACCGCGATGGCGACAGCGCCGGCACGGGGGGGCTAGAGTCAGGAAAGATACCGGCGTCCGCCGGTGTCGGATACACACCGCGAGGGCGGCAAGGAGACTGTTGTGGAAAAACTGCCGTTGGCCAAGGCATTCCTGCTGATTGAGCCCGGGCCCGTGCTCTGGGTCACCACCCGCGGCGCCGATGGGCGTAACAACCTGATGACGGCGACCCTTCCTGGCCTGGCTGGCGGTTCACGCCTGGGTGCGGGCGGTGCGGGGGCGGGCCGCCCTGGCAGCGGGGGACGCCAAGCCCCGCAGTCTTCGGGGTGTGGTGCTGACCACCCTGGCGGTGACCCTGCTCAACCCCCACGTGTATCTGGATACGCTGGTGCTGGTGCCCTCTGTCGGCGCGCAGCAGGACGATGTGACCAGCTTCGTGGTGGGGGCCGGCAGCGCCTCAATCCTCTGGTTCGGTTCTCTGGCCTGGGCCGGCTCCGCGCTGGCCCCGGTGCTGTCCCGGCCCGGGGCTTGGCGAATCATCGACGGGGTGATTGGCACCATGATGGCCGTCATCGCGCTGCAGCTGGCGGCAGGCAACTAGCGCTCCAGCAGCCGGAAGAACTGGGCAAGCCAGGCCGGGTGGGCGGGCCAGGCCGGCGCGGTGACCAGGTTGCCGTCGGTAACCGCCTGATCGACGGCGATGCTGGCGTATTCGCCACCGGCCAGTTCCACTTCCGGCTGGCACGCCGGGTAGGCAGAGCACCTGCGCCCCTTCAGTACACCGGCGGCGGCCAGCAGCTGGGCTCCGTGGCAAATGGCGGCGACCGGCTTGCCGGTGTTGAAGAAATGGCGGACCAGCCCCTGCACGGCTTTGTTCAGGCGCAGGTATTCCGGCGCGCGGCCGCCGGGGATCATCAGGGCGTCATAGTCTTCCGGGTCCACCTTGTCGAAATCGGCGTTCAGGCTGAACCGGTGCCCGGGTTTTTCGCTGTAGGTCTGGTCGCCCTCGAAATCATGGATGGCGGTGGCCACGGTATCGCCGGCTTTTTTGTCCGGACACACGGCGTCGACGCTGTGGCCCACCGCCTGCAGTGCCTGGAACGGGACCATGGTTTCGTAATCTTCCGTGAAATCACCGGTAATCATCAGAATTCGTTTGCCGCTCATGCGGGCTTCCTCCCTTGTTGGTGTGATCCTTTGAGGTTCCCTATCAAGGTAGCAGCGATCCTGGAAACGGGGTAACGCGCGGCCTAGTTTCGGCGCCCCCGGGCTCCGGTGGTCGCCTCCACCCGCGCCAGAAAATCCCGGATGTCCTCGAAGGCGGCTTCCGCCTCCGGCAGCAGGTCGACGAAAATGTGCCAGACATGCACCATGCCCGCCCAGGTGTGCAGTTCCACCGGTGAGCCTTCCTCCCGTGCCTTGGCGGCGTACCGCCGGGCATTGTCCAGTAGCATCTCCGTGCTGCTGGCATGGATCAGAGTGGGGGGCAGGTGAGCCAGGCTGCCGCGCAGGGGGGAGGCCACGGGGCTGGTGGGGGGCACCCGGAAGGCCGCCCAGGTTCCCCACCAGAGCACCGGCAGCGGAATCTTGGCCAGGCCACCGAACACCGGACCAAGCAATGGATCGGTGGCGATGTTGTCCCGGTTGCTGGGGGCGGTCAGGGTCAGGTCGGTGGAGGGAGACAGGGCGACGGCGGCGTCCGCCTGGCGGAGACCGGTGTCCCGGGCCCAGGCCAGCAGGGCCAGGGTATGGCTGCCGCCCGCAGAGTCCCCTGCCACCACCATGAACTCCGCCCGGGCCGGGCCGTCCGGGCCATGCTCCAGCAGCCAGGTGTAGGCGCGGCGACAATCGCGCACGCCATCCATGAACCGGTGTTCCGGCATCAGTCGGTAGTCCACGGCGAAGACCGCCGCGTTGGCGATGCGGGAGAAGCGGTCGGTGATGGCGCGGTGACTTCTGGGGCTGCCCGCCACCCAGGCACCGCCATGGATGTAGAGCACCCGGCGGCGGTGGTCGACACCGGGCGCCAGGACCCACTCGCCCCGGGGCGCGTCGTTGTGCCGGAACTCGGAGGCAAGCGTCAGACCCTCGCTCAGGCCGTCCATGTGCCGGCGCAGGGCCAGCAACCGCGCCTTGCCCTTCAGGCCACGGGCGGATTCCCCCAGTTCCCGGAGCCGGCCCAGTACCCGTTGCTGACCGTCCCCGGGCACGGCCGGGCGCACCGGGTAGTCGCCCTGGTCCAGCCGGGACAGGTCCTCGATGCGAAACACCAGAACGGTGGCGGCGACCACCAGCAGTACGAAGGCGAGCAGAATCCAGACAGCTTCCACGGCGTATCCTTGAATGGCCCCCGCAGTCGGGGCGGTCTATGCTGAAGACAGGTCCGGGGCGCGCCGGCGCCCCGTCGTTGAATGTCACAGAAGGAGCCGAGCTTTGCAAATCGCCGATCGGGCCCGTGACATTACCGAGGCTCATATCGTGGCCGGACTTCTGGAGGCCAACGGCATCGACGCCTACGTCGGTGGCCACTACCTGCAGGGCGCCCTGGGGGAAATCGGCGTGGCCGGGTTCAGCAATGTGCACGTCGAGGATGGGGACTATGCCCGGGCCCGGGTGCTGGTGCGGGAGTATGAGTCCAGCCATGCCCATGACTCCGAACCGGCGCGGGACGACACGCCGGATCGCTACGCCCGCTGGTTTCTGCTGGCGCTGGTGGTTACAGTGTGGCTCCTGATCCAGTTCAACTGACTCATCCTGAACGATTTTCAGACACGGAGGAAGCATGCCTGAATCACGCGTGGTTCTGGTGACCGGTGGTGCCCGGGGGATTGGTCGTGGTCTGGTGGAGCATCTGGCCGGTGCCGGCTGGCGCGTGGTGTTCTGCGACCTCGATCAGGACCCGGGGCAACGGCTGCAGCAGCGGTTGGGTGACACGGTCCGTTATGTCCAAGCGGATGTGTCCCGGGAGCCGGAAGTCCGCAATCTGGTCGCCGAGGCGATCGCAGCCTTTGGCCGGCTGGACGCGGTGATCAACAATGCCGGCCTGGCCGGCCCCCACACCGGCCCGGTGGAGGCACTGGATCTGGCCACTTGGCAACGGCGGCTGGACGTGAACCTGACCGGCCCCTTCCTCGTGACCAAGCATGCCGTGCCCCATCTGCGCCGGAGCGGTGGGGCCATCGTCAACATCGCGTCCACCCGGGCCCTGCAGTCAGAGCCGAACTCCGAAGCTTACGCCGCCACCAAGGGCGGGTTGGTGGCCTTGACTCACGCCCTTGCCATCAGCCTGGGACCGGACATCCGGGTCAACTGCATCAGCCCCGGCTGGATCGATACCCGTGCCTGGCAGGGCGACGACACCGAGGTGCCGCCGCTGCCGCCCCATGACCACGCCCAGCATCCGGTCGGCCGGGTCGGCCAGCCCCGGGATATCGCCAGCCTGGCCGCCTTCCTGATTTCCCCCGAGGCGGGATTCATCACCGGCCAGAATTGTGTGGTCGACGGCGGCATGACCCGCAAGATGATTTATCAGGAGTGACCGGTGCCACGGCTGTTCTTCGGGCTGGAGCTTCCGGCCAATCTCAAGCAGCAACTGTTGCGGCTGCAGGTCCCCGTGACCGGCGCCCGCTGGCAGAGCCGGCATCAGCTGCACCTGACCCTGGTGTTTTTGGGCCAGGTGCCGGCGCCGGCACTGCCCGCGCTGCTGGCTGCCGCCGCCGGGGTGCGGGGGGCGCCGTTCGAGCTGGAGGTCCGGGGGCTGGGCACCTTTGGTCCGCCGGAACAGCCGCGCAACCTCTGGGCCGGCGTGGTGCCCGAGACGCCGGTGGCGGAGTTGCACCACCGGCTGGTCACGGCGATGGGCGCGGCCGGCGTTGCCACCGAGTCGCGCCGGTTCCGGCCACACATCACTCTGGCCCGCTTTGCCAGGCCGGCCGGCTCCGTGGTGCGGCTGCTGGCGGCCCGGGCCGACACCGGTTTCGGACGCTGGCCGGTTTCCGAATTCGTGCTGTTCGACAGCACCCCCGGCGCCGGGGGGTCGGTGTACACCGTGCGGCGCCGCTTTCCCCTGATGGCTTGAGCGGAAGATTCATGGAGCACCTTGGCCTGTATCTGGATCATGTGTCGGTGGGGGGCCTGAGCGCCGTTTCCCTGACGGTACCGCCGGGGGCGGTGGTGTGCCTGTCCGGCCCCTCCGGCAGTGGCAAGAGCCGATTGTTGCGGGCGGTGGCGGATCTGGAACCGCACGGAGGGCAGGTACACCTCGGCGACGAGGCCCAGGCGTCCTGCCCGGCGCATCAGTGGCGTCAGCGGGTGATGCTGGTGCCGGCGGACAGCCAGTGGTGGTTCGAGGCGGTGGCCGCTCACTTTCCGGACCGGGCTCGGGGGCCCGTGCCGTCGGCGCTTGGCCTGCCCCCGGAGGTGATGGCCTGGCCGATCAGCCGCCTGTCCTCGGGAGAACGCCAGCGTCTGGCGCTGTACCGTGCCCTGGTCCGGGAGCCCCGGGCCCTGCTGCTGGACGAGCCGACCGCCAATCTCGATGGCGACAGCACCCGCGCGGTGGAGCAGTGGTTGCTGGCGGAAATCCGGCGCCGGTCGCTGGCGGTGCTGTGGGTGGCCCATGACCCGGAGCAGATTCGACGGGTGGCGGATGCCCACTACCGGATCCGGGGGGCGGAGCTGGAGCGTGCCGATGACCGTGATTGACCTGGCCTGGTGGAAACTCGGGGTGGCGGCACTGCTGGTGCTGGCCCTGGCCGCGGCGAGCCTGTGGCAGCGGCTCGGGATTGCCCACAGCCTGCTGCTGGCCAGTGTCCGTACCTGCGTCCAGCTGGCGCTGATCGGCCTGGTGCTGGAATCCCTGTTCGCGTCGGCCCACCTGTACTGGATTGTCCTGCTGGCCCTGGTGATGCTGCTGGTGGCCGGCAGGGAAGTGGTGGCGCGACAGCCGCGACGGTTGCGCGGGCCCTGGGCCTTTGGCATCGGTACCGGCGCCATGTTCGTCTCCTCCTTCTCGGTCACGGCATTGACGCTCCTTGTGATCATCGGCCCCTCGCCCTGGTACGAACCCCAGTATGCCATTCCCCTGCTGGGCATGATGCTGGGCAACACCATGACCGGCATCGCCCTGAGCCTGGACCGGCTGAACGACACCGTGTGGCGTCAGCGCACGGTGATCGAGAACCGCCTGATGCTGGGACAGCCCTGGCGCGAGGCGGTGGAGGACATTCGGCGGGAGGCGATGCGCAGCGGCATGATGCCGTCGATCAATGCCATGGCGGCGGCGGGTATCGTCAGCCTGCCCGGCATGATGACCGGACAGATCCTGGCGGGCAGCCCGCCGACGGTGGCGGTGAAGTATCAGATCCTGGTCATGCTGACCTTCACCGTGGGCACCGGTTTTGGCACCGTGCTGGCGGTGTCCTGGGGTAGCCGGCGCCTGTTTGACGAGCGCGAACGCTTGCGTCTGGACCGGTTGGAGGCAGCCCGGCCATGACTCAAACAGAGTGTTCAGCCGGGGCCTGCCCGGTTTGCCTGGCGGGGCGTCTGCACCGGTTCCGTGAGCTGGGCCCGCAGAGATACCTCCGCTGCCCGGTGTGCGAAGCCACGGTCATGGCGCCCGAGAGCCGGCTGGACGCGGCCGCGGAGCGGCAGGTGTACGAACTGCACAACAACGACCCGGAGGATCCCGGCTACCGGCGCTTCCTGGCACGTCTGGCGGAACCGCTGACGGCACGCCTGGCCCCCGGCAGCCAGGGCCTGGATTTCGGATGCGGGCCGGGCCCTGCCCTGGCCCGCATGCTGGAGGCGGCGGGGTTCACCATGCGCCTGTACGACCCGTTCTTTCATCCGGATGCCGATGCCCTGGCCCAGACCTACGATTTTGTCACCTGCACCGAGGTGGTGGAGCACCTGCATCAGCCGGCCCAGGTGTTCGCCCGACTTGACCGGTTGCTGAAGCCGGGCGGCTGGCTTGGCGTCATGACCTGTTTCCAGACCGATGATGACCGCTTCGACCACTGGCACTATCGCCGGGATCCGACCCACGTGGTGTTCTACCGGGAAGCCACCTTTGCCTGGCTGGCTCGGCGTTTTGGCTGGACCCTGGAGGTGCCCCGCAAGGATGTGGCGTTGATGCGCAAGCCCGGGCCGGGCCTAGGGTGAGGTAGCCGGGCAGGCCGGTACCGTCGGGCAGGGGAGCGTGGGCGTGGCCGGCGAGCCGCCTTCCAGGCGGGCCGATCCGAACCGTTCCGGATCAAGCCGGGCGGCGCAGGCCAGCGCGGCGCTTGCCGCCGTCCGGCAGCCCAGGCGTTCGAGAGTGAAGCCCAGGTTGTTCCAGCCGCTGGCGTAGTCCGGGAAGCGCCGGGCCAGATCGATCAGCTGCCTGGCGGCGTCCCGCCATTGCGCTTGGGCAAAGGCTAGGTTGGCCAGGGCCATGCCCGGCTCCGGCCGTTCCGGCCAGCGTTCGGCCGCACCCTGGTAGGCGCGACGGGCCGCTTGCGGGTGGCCGGTGCTTTCCAGATCGTGGGCGGCACGCAGGTAATCAAGGGGGCGGGCGGTGGCTGGCAACTGTCCCGGTGGCAGCACCACCACCGCCCAGCGTTCGGCCCGGCCCCAGGTGGCCAGGAAGGCCGGGTAGGGCATGGCATAGTGCTCACGGGTGTCGGTGTTGAGAATCACGGTTTCCTGTGCGGCGTCGTAGCCCACCACGACCGCGAAGTGCCACTGGGGCCACCAGTCGAACATCAGGTTCTGCAGCACCAGCACCGGGTGGCCGGCGTCCAGTTCCGCAAGGATGGCATCGAAGCGCGCCGCCAGCGGGTACACCACCATGTCGTGGGCCCGAGCCGCGGCCACCATTTCCACCTGCAGTGAACCCTGGCGTCCGGGCAGGTACACCAGCGCCTTGAGCCGGTCCGGATCGGTGCGCAGTCCCTGGCTGTTGAGCATCATCGCCAGGGATGCCGGGCCACACTGGTAGCGTTCCTGGGGGTAGAAGGGAACCTGGTCCAGCAGCACCCGGCCGGACGGGGCGGATGCCGGCCGGTCCGGCCAGGGCGGCGCGGTGGCGCAGCCGGCCAGCAACAGCACCCCGAGGAGGGCGAGCCGCCGGCCGGCCCGAAGCAGTGTCTGGGGCACGGGGCCGATCAGCGCAGGCAGTGGACGAACGAGAACAGGTCCGTGGCGCAGAGCATGTCAGTGACGATGAACACCAGCAGGAACAGCACGATAATGCCGACCACATCCTGCCCCGCCGGGGCTTCCGCCAGCTGTTGCTGGAAGTCCGCCAGTTCCTGTGGCGTCAGGTTCTGGATGCGTTCGGCTACCTGGGCCTGACTCACCCCCAGGTCGGCCAGCTTGTCCTGGACGGCCTGCTGGTCGAGCGTCTCCAGCAGTTGCTGACGATCCAGTTCGGTCTGCTGTTGCTGGAGCATTTCGGCGGTACCCACCATGCCCGCCTGAGCCGTTGCCGAGAACAGGGTTGCGATGGCCAGCAGCATGGCCATGATCGTGGCAACGGGTTTCCGGTAGCTGCGAATCTCGGACATTCCTGACTCCTTGTTTTCTGTCTTTTTGGCGTCCCCAAAAGGGTAGGCCGGCACGCCCGGCGGATCAACATAACAATCTGTCATGCGGCCCGGGCGGTGCCGGCGGGCGGCCGTGTCGGATCAGCGCTGGTGTGTCAGCAGGTAGTCGGAAAAACGGGGCAGCAGCTGGCTGGCCTGGGGAGCGGGGCGAACGTCGGCCAGGAGCCGGTCCGGTGCCAGTCCCTCGCGGACCAGTTCCGGTGCCTGGACCTCCAGGTAGGCGCGCATCACGGCGTCGGTGAATTCCGGGTGGAACTGAACACCCCAGGCGCAGGGCCCGACCCGGAAGGCCTGATGCGGCTCGAACGCCGAGCGCCCGAGCAGGATCGCCTCCGGTGGCAGCCGCAGCACGGACTGCCGGTGGGTGAGCTGGGCGGGGAACCGCCGGGGCAAGGCGCCAAACAGCGGGTCTTCCGCGGCTGCGGCGGTCAGCTCCACTTCCCGGGTGCCGGTTTCCCGGCCCTGCGGATGGTAGCCCACCTCGCCCCCGAGGGCGTGGGCCAGCAGCTGGTGGCCATAGCACACGCCGAGGACCGGAACACGGGCGTCCACGGCCCGGGCCAACCAGCGGGCCGCGGCCTCGCTCCAGGGTTCCCGGTCGCTGACCATGGCCGGCGAGCCGGTAACCACCACGCCGTCCCAATCCGCGGGTTCGCCCGGCAGGTCGTTTGCGGTTACGTCCGTCACCGTGGTGTCCAGCGCCGGCGACAGCCCCCGCAAGAACCAGTCGTCGAAATCACCGAAACGTTCCCGGATGCTCGGGTAGGTGGTGCCGGTCTTGAGGATCACGACCCGGGGGTGGCGCTGGCGGCTGGTCATGGCCAATCTCCGTGGGGCTCAGGATGCCTGGGGCAGTTCGGCGTTGTGGTAGACGTTCTGGACGTCGTCCAGGTCGTTCAGCATATCGAGGAATTTCTCGAACAGCGCCACGTCGTCGCCCTGCACCTGGGTGGTGGTCTTGGGCAGAAACTGGATTTCGTCGACGTCGAACTCAATGCCTGCGAAGGCGTCTTCCAGAGCCTGCTTGGCCTTGGCGTATTCGGTGTTGGGGGTGAACACGGTGATGCGGCCGTCCTCATTCTCGATGTCGGTGACGTCCACATCTGCCTCCATCAACGCTTCCAGCACGGCATCCTCGTCGTCACCCTTGAAGGCGAAGATGGCGCAATGATCGAACATATGGGCGACCGCGCCCGGTGTGCCGATCTTGCACTTGGTCTTGGTGAAGGCCAGGCGTACATCGCCAAAGGTACGGTTCGGGTTGTCGGTCAGGCAGTCGACGATCACCATGCAGTTCCCGGGACCGTAGCCCTCGTAGCGGGCGGGGGAGTAGTCCTCGCCGGCGCCACCCCGGGCCTTTTCCAGGGCCTTTTCGATGACGTGGGACGGTACTTGGTCTTTCTTGGCTCGCTCGATCAGCCCCCGAAGAGACAGGTTGGCGTGCGGGTCGACACCGCCCGATTTGGCGCACATGTAGATTTCACGGCCGTACTTGCTGTAGACCTTGGTTTTCTGAGCGGCCGTCTTGGCCATGGATTCTTTGCGGTTCTGGTAGGCTCTGCCCATCTGACCTGCCTCTGCTTGCGGTTCTGGAAAAGGCCGGATTTTACTCAACAAACGGGTTCGGGGACAGGTTTTCGGAGTACCGGGGCGGATAGGCCCCGGTGCCCGGGCTCAGATGTATTCGACGGGGCGGGTGTAGTTTTCCTGAGTCAGCAGGTCGATACCGCAGGGCAGTTCGGATACCCAGTTCAGGAACCGCTCGATCATTTCCGGGCCCTCGAAGCGCTTGCCATGCTGGGGCACGATCATGTCCACCTCCAGTTCCCGCACCATGTTGGCCCAGAACTGGCAGACCTTCCGCGAGGCGATGTAGCGACGGTGGAAGCCGATCATGCTCGGGACGTGGCGGTCGAAATCCTGCACCGGCAGGTGGTCGTCCTCGCCGCCGAGGGAGGCGCCGAGGTCACCGGAGAAGAGAATCCGGGCGACCGGATCGTAGAACTGAAGGTTGCCCACCGAGTGCATGAAGTGGGCCGGCAGGCACATGATGTAACTGTCGCCCAGCTTCACGTGGGCACCGGCGTCGGGGATGCTGATGATCCGGTCGTACACGCTGCCGGTGAGCTGGCTGGTGACATAGTTGGAGACCAGGTGGGGCAGAAACCGGGCCCAGAGGCGGGAGGTGACGACCTTGGCGCGGGTATGGACGATCCAGCGGTCGATGGCGCCGATGATGTCCGGATCCTGATGCGACGCGAACACGTAGCTCATGTTCTGGAGGTTCATGTAGCGGGAGGCGGCGACCGAAAGGGGGGTGTAGGTGAGGTCACCGCCGGGGTCGATCAGCGCTTCGTGCTTGCCGTCCACGATCAGGAACTGGTTGGACTGGACGCCCTCGCCAGTGACCAGGGAATCGAACATCAGGCATTTGTGGTGTCCGTTATCGAACAGGACGATGGGTTCGGCGGCCATCTTTGTCTCCCGCTGGGTTGGTCTTCGGCACGCTAGCCGGATATTGCAAACCAGCGGGAGGTTACAGAATTGGCCAAAATCGGCTCTTGCGCCAAATCAATTTCCCGGGCGTCCCAACGTAACGGTTTGTTGCCGGGACCGGTTTCAGGCCATCTCCGGCACCTTCCGGATACCCCGGCGGATGCCCTGCTCCAGCGCCCGCGCCAGCAGTTTGCCGGTCCCCGGGATGCGGTCCTCGAAGGTGATGGTGTAGTGCAGGTGGGTCCGGCCATCGGGGGTGTCGGCGAAACGGATGCGGCCATGGTGATTGCGGATCGGGCTCAGGCTGCTGATGCTGTATTCGATCAGGGTGTCCGGTTCGAAATTGAGCACGGTTTCTTCCAGCCCGATCGGGCCCAGGCCGATCTTGCGTACCGAGCCGATGCCGTTGGGGTCCGCCTGCACGCTGTCGCGGATGCGCCGGACCGGCGCGCCCAGCAGGCGCCCGAAACGTTGATGGTCGGCAAACAGGGCAAACACCCGGCTGCGGGGAACGTCGAAGGTTTCCTGGATCTCAATGGTATGTCGAGCCATGGAGTTATCTCTTGTTGTTGGTTGTTGCGCTCAAGATTAGCGACTTCGGGCGGTCAACAAAAGTGGCCGGAGGCGCGTCAGGTCGGCCTGGCCTTCAATGCCGCGCGGTGTGCCGGTAGTCCCGGGGGGACTGCCCCATGATCTTCTTGAACAGCCGGGAAAAATAGTAGGCATCGTCATAGCCCAGGCGGCGGCTGATTTCGGCGAAGCTCAGTTCGGTGGTGTCCAGCATTTGGCAGGCCCGCTCCACTTTCAGGTGCAGGAAGTGCTGGATCGGTGCGGTGCCGGTCTGCTCCCGGTAGCGGGTGGCGAAGTGGGCCGGCGACAGCCCCGCCAGGTCTGCCAGCTGCTCCAGGGCCAGGCGCTCGTCCAGATGTTCGCGCATATAGCCGTGGATCGTGTCCAGGTCCAGGGTGCGATCCGGCCGTACCTCCTCCGGACTCAGGGGAATGGCGGCCAGCAGCTGGCGTAACCGGTTGGCGGCGTGAACCAGTCCGCGCATGCGAAATCCGGTCTGGCGCACCGACAGCAGGCCGTTGAAATCCACCAGTAGCCGTGGCTGCCGGCCCACGGAGCGGATGCGGGTCTGTTCGTCGAAGCCGAGATAGGCATGAAATTCCGGAGCCAGGGGACCGGTGTAGTGGACCCAGTGGATGGTCCAGGGGTTGTCCGGGTCGGCGGTGTAGCGGTGGCTGGCGCCGGCGGGCAACAGCACCAGGTCGCCGGCCTCCACGGTATGGGGCGTACCGGCGACATTGAGGAACGCCCGGCCGTCGGTGCAGTAGATCAAAAGATTGTCGTGGTGATGCTCTCGGTGCATGTGGTGCCCGGCTGCTTTCCGGTAATGGCCAAAGGCCAGGGGATACAGTTCCCGGGTCAACGGGTGGCTGGACAGCAAGCGAACAATGGGCTCCGGTACCACATAGCGGACGCTGTCCGGGGGCACCGGCCACTGTGAGGTTTGCGCGGCTTTTTTGGGGGGAGCGGTCAGGGTCATCGAAAAATAATCCATCATGACCGAAATTTAGTCAATCACACCCGGGCCGGGGCCATGCTAGTCTCTGGTGCACATCGTGACCCGGACCCGCTGTCCGGGTCGTTTCCCCGCATAACAACAAACAGGGATACCCACATGAAACACGTTCCCCAGTACATCGGTGGTGACTTCGTTCAGAGCGAGACCCGCGACTGGATCGACGTCACCAATCCCGCCACCAACGAAGTGATCGCACGCGTGCCCTGTGCCACCGAGGCGGAGATGCGCCGCGCCATCGACCATGCCGGTGAGGTGTTCCGGACCTGGAAGGAAGTGCCGGTCTCCGAGCGGGCTCGGGTGATGCTGCGTTACCAGGCTCTGCTCAAAGAGCACCACGATGAGATCGCCGAAATCCTGTCCCAAGAAACCGGTAAAACGTTTGATGACGCCAAGGGCGACGTCTGGCGGGGGATCGAGGTGGTTGAGCACGCGGCCAATGTGGCGTCACTGATGATGGGCGAAACCGTCGAGAACGTGGCCCGGGAGGTGGATACCCACTCCTGGATCCAGCCGCTGGGCGTGTGCGCCGGCATCACCCCGTTCAACTTCCCGGCGATGATCCCGCTGTGGATGTTCCCCATGGCCATCGCCTGCGGCAACACCTTCGTGCTCAAGCCCTCCGAACAGGATCCGCTGACCCCGATGCGCTTGGCCGAGCTGTTCGAACAGGCCGGCGCGCCCAAGGGCGTGCTGCAGGTGGTGCACGGAGCCAAGGCCCAGGTGGATACGTTGTTGACCGACCCGGCCATCAAGGCGATCTCCTTCGTCGGTTCGGTGCCGGTCGGCCGTTACATCTATGAAACCGGCACCCGCCACATGAAGCGCGTCCAGAGCTTTGCCGGGGCCAAGAACCACATGGTGATCATGCCGGACGCCGACAAGCAGCAGGTCATCAATGCCCTGGTGGGCGCTTCCGTCGGCGCCGCCGGCCAGCGCTGCATGGCGATTTCCGTGGCGGTGTTCGTGGGTGAGGCCCAGCAGTGGATTCCGGAACTGAAGGAAGCCATGGCCAAAGTGCGTCCGGGAGCGTGGAACGACCCGGGCGCCAGCTACGGCCCGGTGATCAGCGCCAAGGCGAAAGAGCGCATCGAGACCCTGATCGCCCGTGGTGAGGCCCAGGGGGCCAAGCTGCTGCTCGATGGCCGGGGTTGCACCGTGGATGGATTCCCGGACGGCAACTGGGTAGGGCCGACCCTGTTCTCGGAAGTCACTCCGGACATGGACATTTACAAGGAGGAGATCTTCGGCCCGGTCCTGTCCTGCATGCACGTGGACTCCCTGGGCGAGGCCATCGATCTGATCAACCGGAGCCCCTACGGCAACGGTACCTCCATCTTCACCAATTCCGGTGGCGCGGCCCGGCGTTTCCAGCACGAGATCGACGTGGGCCAGGTGGGCGTCAACATTCCCATCCCGGTGCCGCTGCCGTTCTTCTCCTTCACCGGCTGGAAGGGGTCGTTCTACGGCGACCAGCACGCCTACGGCAAGCAGGCGGTGCGCTTCTACACCGAGACCAAAACCGTGACGTCCCGTTGGTTCTCCAGCGAGGCCATATCCACGGAAGCCAACTTCTCCATCCAGCTTCGTTGACCGCGTTGAGGGTGAAATCTGGGGCCGGGAGCGACCGGCCCCCTGTTTCCGTGCTTGCACGCACCCTCGAAACACAGGAGCCAGGCAATGGACTTCAATCTCACTGACGATCAGCTCGCGTTCCGCGAGGCGGCCCGTGCCTTCGCCGAGAAATCCATGGCGCCGCGCGCCGCCCGCTGGGACGAGGAGCACATCTTTCCGGTGGACGTGCTGCGTGAGGCCGGCGAGATGGGATTCATGGGCATGTACACCCCGGAAGCCCTGGGCGGCATGGGGCTGTCCCGACTCGACACCTCGGTGATCGTCGAGGAACTGGCCGCCGCCTGTCCCTCGACCGCCGCTTTCATCACCATCCACAACATGGCGACCTGGATGGTGGCCAGTTTCGCCTCCGACGACCTGCGCCAGGAAATCGTCCCGAAACTGGCCTCCGGACAATGGCTGGCCTCCTACTGCTTGACCGAGCCCGGTGCCGGTTCCGACGCCGCCAGCCTGCGGACCCGAGCGGTCCGGGACGGCGACCGCTACGTCATCAATGGCAGCAAGATGTTCATCTCCGGTGCCGGCAGCACCGACATTCTGGTGCTGATGGCCCGCACCGGCGATGCCGACAGCGGGGCCCGGGGCATTTCCACCTTCGTGATCCCGGCCGACGCCGAAGGGATTTCCTACGGCAAGAACGAGGACAAAATGGGCTGGCACAGCCAGCCGACCCGGCTGGTTACCCTGGAGGACGTGCGCATTCCCGCCAGCAACCGGGTGGGCGAGGAGGGCCAGGGGTTTGCCATCGCCATGAAAGGACTGGATGGCGGCCGGCTCAACATCGCTACCTGCTCGTTGGGCGGTGCCCGCTCGGCCCTGCTGAGGGCCCGCAACTACCTGCACGAACGGCAGCAGTTTGGCAAGCCACTGGCGGCCTTTCAGGCGCTGCAGTTCAAGCTGGCGGACATGGCCACCAACCTGGTGGCGGCACGTCAGATGGTGCGCCTGGGGGCTTTCAAGCTCGACAGCGGCGACCCCGAGGCGACGCTGTTTTGCGCCATGGCCAAGCGTTTCGCCACCGACGCCTGCTTCGAGGTTGCGAACGAGGCGCTGCAGCTGCACGGTGGCTACGGCTACATCCGAGAGTACCCGCTCGAGCGTTACCTACGGGACCTGCGGGTACACCAGATCCTTGAAGGAACCAACGAAATCATGCGCCTGATCGTGGCGCGTCGTGTGCTGGAGGCCGGTGTGGCCGAGGCCATGAATTAACCGCAAGAGACAGGAGACCCCCATGAGCGAACCGATTCAGCTCGAAAAACGCGGACACATTGCGGTACTGACCATCAATAACCCGCCGGCGAACACCTGGACGGCGGAGTCGCTGGCGGCGCTGATCCGGACCGTGGAAACCCTTGACGCTGACGACAACATCTTTTCCCTGGTGGTGACCGGGCAGGGTGAAAAGTTCTTCTCCGCCGGCGCCGATCTGAAAACGTTTGCCGACGGGGACAAGGCCCGCGCCAACGAGATGGCGCGCCTGTTTGGTGACGCCTTCGCCACCCTGACGGCCTTCCGGGGCGTGTCCATTGCCGCCATCAACGGATATGCCATGGGCGGGGGCCTGGAGTGCGCCATGGCCTGTGATATCCGGATCGCCGAGGCCCATGCCCAGATGGCCCTGCCGGAGGCTTCCGTGGGACTGCTGCCCTGTGCCGGCGGCACCCAGAACCTGCCCTGGTTGGTCGGCGAGGGCTGGGCCAAGCGCATGATCCTGTGCGGTGAGCGGGTCGATGCCGAGACCGCCTTGCGCATTGGTCTGGTCGAGGAGGTTGTACCCAGCGGCGAGGGGCTGGCCAAGGCCCTGGCCCTGGCCGAGGGCGCTTGTCGCCAGAGCCCGTCCGCCGTAGCCCGGTGCAAGACCCTGGTGATGAGTGCGCGGGACGGCCGCAGCCACAGCGACGGCTGGCGCATGGAGCGGGAGCTGTTCGTGGAGCTGTTCTCCACCGAGGACCAGAAAGAGGGTGTGAACGCCTTTCTGGAAAAACGCAGCCCACAGTGGAAAAACCGCTGAGGCGAGGGAGAGGGTGTGATGAGCGACCAACCTCTGGTGTTCGAAGAGTGGCCGGCGGGTGATGCGTCGGTCATTGCCGCGGTCCGGATCCATTCCCCGCGTAATCTCAACTCCCTGTCACTGGACATGATCCGACTGCTGCGGCCCCGCCTGGAGGCGTGGGCCGAGGATGAACGGGTGGTTGCGGTCTGGCTGGAGGCGGAAGGCGACAAGGCATTCTGCGCCGGCGGCGACATTGTGTCCCTGTACCGGAGCATGACTGAGCCCGGCGGCTCCGACCTGGGCGAGGCCTTCTTCCGGGAGGAATACCTGCTCGACCACCAGATTCACGAATTTCCCAAGCCGGTGATCTGCTGGGGGCACGGCATCGTCATGGGCGGCGGCATCGGCCTGATGGTAGGCGCCTCGCACCGGGTGGTAACGGAAGCCTCTCGCCTGGCCATGCCGGAGGTGAACATCGGCCTCTACCCGGACGTGGGGGCCGGCTGGTTCCTGAACCGGATGCCGGGCCGGCTGGGGCTGTTTCTGGGCCTGACCGGGGCCCGCATGAACGCCGCCGATGCGTTATACACGGGCATGGCCGACCGCTTCATCCAGCATGCCTTCAAGAGCCAGGTGATCGACACCCTGCGGGGCGAGCGCTGGCAGGGACGGGACGCCCACGGGGTGATCGGCAGCGTGCTGCGTCAGTTCGAGGCTCGTAGCCGAGAGGCACTGCCGGAGTCGCCGCTGCGCCGGCATTACGACGACATCCAGAGGGCCACAGACGCCGATACGCTGGTGGACACGGTAGCCCAGCTGCAGGAGCTGGCGGGCCGTGACGACTGGCTCGGCAAGAGCGTGCGCGGTCTGACCAACGCTTCGCCCACCTCGCTGGCGCTGACCTGGCGGCACCTGCGTTCCTGCCGGCTGGAGGGCTTGCGGGCGGTGCTGGATAAGGAACGGGTGCTGTCGGTCAACTGCTTGCACAAGGGCGAATTCGCGGAGGGAGTCCGGGCGCTGCTGATCGACAAGGACCTGCAGCCGCGTTGGCGATACCCCTCCCTGGTCGATCTGGACACCGACTGGATCGAGGATTTCTTCCGGGAACACGACAACAACAAGAGGTAGGAGAATCGACATGGCGAAGATAACGTTTATCGGCCTTGGCAATATGGGGAGGCCCATGGCGGCCAATCTGCTCAAGGCCGGCCATCAGGTCACTGTATTCGATCTGTCCCAGGCCGCCGTCGAGGCCCTGGTGGCCGACGGGGCCCGTACCGCCGGCTCCGCCCGGGACGCCGCCGTGGGCGCCGAGTGTGTCATCACCATGCTGCCGGCGGGGCAGCACGTGGAAGCGGTGTATCTGGGGGAGGACGGGCTGCTGGCGGCGTTGCCCCAGGGTACCCTGGTCATCGACTCCTCCACCATTGCGCCGGAAACCGCCCGTGATGTGGCCGAGGCCGCCAGGGCCCGGGGGCTGGCGTTCATGGATGCGCCGGTCTCCGGTGGCGTGGGGGGCGCGCGGGCGGGCACACTCACCTTCATCTGCGGCGGCGAGGCCGACACCTTCGAGCGGGTCCGTCCGATCCTCGAAGGCATGGGCAAGAACATTTTCCACGCTGGCCCCCACGGCTCCGGCCAGGTGGCAAAAATCTGCAACAACATGCTGCTGGCGATCCTGATGACGGGGACCAGCGAGGCCCTGGCTCTGGGGGTCAGGAATGGCCTGGATCCGGCGGTGCTCTCGGAAATCATGAAGCAGAGCTCCGGGGGTAACTGGGCGCTGAACGTCTACAATCCCTGGCCCGGGGTGATGGACGGCGTGCCGGCATCGCGCGGGTATGAAGGCGGTTTCCTGGTCAAGCTGATGGCCAAGGATCTGGGGCTGGCGTTCGACAACGCAGTCAGAAACCAGGCCGCTATCCCCATGGGCAGCTTGGCCCGTAACCTGTTCCAGCTGCACGCCGGGCAGGGGAACGAGGACCTGGATTTTTCCAGCATCCAGCGGCTGTACCACCCCGACGCGGGGGCGTGAGCTGCTCAGCCCGGGCACTGGATTTTCAGCGCCCGGGCTGGTAATTTTCACGCTGCCGGGTCCGCCTGCCGTCATGGAATCGACGAGGCCGCCCCGCGAACAATGGATGGACCCCCAACTTCAAGGATTGAAGCCATGCCCCAGGCCACTGGATTGCAGTTCACCGCCCGTGTTGGCGACCTTCCCCCGGATCACTTTGCCGTGGTCGGCTTCGAGCTGACCGAACGCCTGTCCGACCTGGCCGACGGCCATCTGGAACTGGCCAGCCGCGACCCGGCGGTGGCCCCGGAAACGGTGCTGGAGCAGCCGGTGGAGCTGGTGCTGTGGCAGGACGGCCAGCCCCGGCGCCGCTTCACCGGCGTGGTCAACGAATTTGCCCGGGGCGACACCGGGCACCGCCGCACCCGCTATCAGCTGCGCTTCCAGCCGCCGCTGTGGCGCCTGGGCCTGATGCACAACAGCCGGATCTTCCAGGGCCAGGGCAGCGACGCCATTCTGGGCACCCTGCTGGCCGAGCGGGGCCTGGTGGACCCGAGCTTCGACCTGCGCCAGCCGGTACCGGAGCGGGAGTACTGCGTCCAGCACCGGGAAAGCGACCTGGCCTTCCTGGAGCGGCTGGCCGCCGAGGAAGGCTGGCACTACCGCTACCACCACGGCGACCTGGACGGCACCCCACCGATGCTGATCTTCGCCGACCACCACGGTCACGCCCCCAGACTGGCCCCGGCCAGTTACAACGCCCGCACCGGCGGCGCCTGGCCGCACCCTGGCGTGGACCGGTTCCGGGTTCAGGAACGGGTCCGGGTGGCCTCGGTGGCCCTGAAGGACTACACCTTTCACAACCCCGCCTACGCCCTGCTGCACGAACAGACCGACCCGTCGCCGCGCCACCGGGACGACTACCAGCACTACGACTACCCCGGCCGATTCAAGCGCGACGACCGGGGCCGGGTGTTCAGCCGCCGCCGTCTGGAGGCCCTGCGCAACGACGCCTGCGTGGCCGAGGGCCGCAGCCGGCGGCCGGACTTCACCGCTGGGGCCCGGGTGGCCCTGACCGAGCACGACCGGCCGGAGTGCAACCGGGACTGGCTGCTGGTGGCGGTGCGGCACCAGGGCCAGCAGCCCCAGGCGCTGGAAGAAGAAGGCGGGGCGGGGGCCACCCGTTACCACAACCGCTTCGAAGCGGTTCCGGCGGAGGTGCCCTGGCGGCCCCGGCCGCGCCCCCGGCCGGTGATGGACGGGCCCCAGGTGGCGAGGGTCACCGGCCCCGAGGGCGAGGAAATCCACTGCGACGCCCATGGCCGGGTCAAAGTCCGGTTCCCGTGGGATCGGTACAGCCGGAACGACGAGCACAGCAGTGCCTGGCTGAGGGTGAGCCAGGGCTGGGCGGGTGGCCAGTATGGTTTTCTGGCGTTGCCCCGGATCGGGCACGAAGTGATCGTCTCCTTTCTGGACGGCGACCCGGACCAGCCGATCATCACCGGGTGCACCTACCACGCCGGACATCCGCCGCCGTACCCATTGCCGGAGCACAAGACCCGGACCGTGTTGCGGAGCAAGAGCCACAAGGGGGAGGGCAACAACGAGCTGAGTTTCGAGGACGAGTCGGGGCGAGAGCAGGTGTACCTGCACGCCCAGAGGGACTTGGTTCTGGACACCGGTCACGACCGCACCGAGTGCAT
>MDSZ01112494.1_pt1 | contig 114437 bp, 92 predicted proteins | sample 811201 | NCBI WGS metagenome assembly MDSZ01 (sample SAMN05326647, study PRJNA326480) | marine metagenome | isolation source: seawater | place: Indian Ocean: North | collected 2010
TGTACTGAGTATCACCATTCAAGCACAAACAAAACGTGATCCAAGGGTAGTAGGTATGGCAGGGGCTTACACTACAATCGCCCAGGGGATTTTTAGTGTAGGATATAATCCTGGTCTAATTGGTCTCCAACAAAATAAACCATTTATGTACCAGGGGTTCCAATTTGATTTTGGCCTAGTAGGCAATTTCTTTTCAATTGAAAATATTGCTGCCTATAGCGGAGATACTCTAGATACAAAAGAAAAAAATGCTATTTTTAGGGAATTAGAAGCTGCAGATGGTATGTCCTTTTTTATGGATACCCATATGCCGATACCGCTGCTTAATCTATCAATAGGGAATAAAGCATTTTCTGCTAATAATATGATACTGCAAAATTATCGTCTGCCAATAGGTTTATTGGAACTGATTATGTATGGTAACGGTCAAAAAACTAATTTAGACTTAGAATTTAATTATGAAATCTTGGGTATGAATGAATATGGATTTTCTTTTGGAATACCATTCAAATCTATGTCCTGGGGTGTGACGGCGAAGTATATGCAGGGTTTATTTTATCTAGGCGTAGACGAGGATTCATCATATTCTAATCTCATAACTGATGATGAAGGAATATATGGTAATGGAAGGTACATATTAAGGCAGGGAGTGGGTGGGGCAGGATTTGGATTTGATATTGGAGTAGTCTCAAGGCCTTATAAAGATTGGCAGTTTGGTATATCCATAATAAATCTTGTTGGATCGATTATGTGGAAGCAGGGAGGAAGCAATACATCTACAAGTATTAATCCTCTTACTTCAAGTTTTTATCCCTTTAGATGGGGTGATGATGAATTAAATGCGAATGAATCAATATTATATACATTCAACATAGATACAATTCGTGCAGATAGGCTCGGTGAGGACTCATTATTTACAAACAATACTGAATTTTTCGTGCCGAAAAATCAAAAAGAATTCATTACCCGTATGCCTGCCACATTCAGAATGGGATTATCAAAGCAAGCAGGAAATTTTTTAATTGCATCAGATCTTATAGCTGGTTTTGAAAACAAATATTATTCAAGAAAAAGGTGGAAATGGTCTATAGGAACAGAATGGACACGCTTAAAACATATTCCAATGAGAATAGGATTTGCTTGGGGTGGTGGTGACTTTAAGGAATTAGGTATGGGATTCGGTATCAAGAAAGGTATCGTAATGTACGATTTCGGATTTGCATTCAGAAACGGAATGTGGCTTCATACTATGAAAGGTTTTAATCTTTCGATGGGTTTAACATTAGTTGGGAAAGATAAAGAAAAATCAAATAAGAAGGGTCCCTTACCAAAACCATAGATGAATATGATTATGTTCTGCATCTCCAAAATAAAATTATTGATGCCATAAAAAAAATAAAATTCCCCATCCAAGCCGCGACTAAAGGCTCGAGGATACCCTTAAAACCAAGAGATTGACCAAATTTGATTAATGCATAATATCCAAAAATAACGAAAATGCTTGCTCCCATACCAAAGGATAAATTATTTTTTTCTTTTATCAGAACAAGAGGTATGCCACACAATATCACAATTAAGTTTGTGAATGCAAAAGAGATTTTAATTAATCTAGTTACTTCCCAACGTTTTGTATCAACACCATTCGTTTTTAGCTTTTTAATTTGTTTAGTTAACATAAAATAATCTAGCTCTTCTGGTTTTCTATAATTTTGTTGAATTTCGCCTGGTATAAATCCAAGATTCATAAGGGTGTCTTTTTTACCTATTATCACTTTTGTTTCCGAACCAGCTTGGCTAAAATACCTAATTGAATAGTTTTGCAAAGCCCATTTTGAAGAATCTTGATTCCATATGATTTTTTTTGCATCTATTCTTTTACGCAATTTTCTTTCACCTAAATCTATCATAGTTAGATTGTTACCAGTTTTTTTTCTGATGTAATATTTTGATAATGATATATGGGTTGACACATTTTTTTGAATGAATATATTTTTTAATATGTTTTTAAGCTTGTGTCTCGATTTACGTTTTACGAATTCTCTATCAATTTCAAACCGTTTTTCGTTTCCATAAGCGACAAGCATATTATCAAGCATAAAGGATATGCCAGATAATATAACACCACATAGAACGTATGGTATGGTAATTCTATAAATACTAATTCCAGATGCTTTTAAAACCGTCCATTCATTATGTTTTACTATGTTTCCAAGACTAAAAACAGTTGAGATTAAGACCGCCATTGGTAATCCAATACTTAAAAAATATGGTATAGTATAAAGATAATATTTTAGAGTAATTGCTACTGGTACATTATTATCCATGAATCGATCTAGGTTCTCTATTAGATCTACAATTAAAAAAATTGATAAGAAACCCAATAAAGCAATAGAAAGAATCGTTAAAAATTGGAGAATGAGATATTGGTCTAGTCTATTTAACATTAAATTCAGTATGATTGATTAGTGAATTTCACCAAATTGTACCAATAATAAAATGATATAGAATGGACTATTTTAAAATTTTAGAAGAAACAATAAGCAATGTTTCAGGTATTTTATGGGGACTTCCTCTTGTTTTTTTACTTCTTGGCGGAGGTATATTTTTTTCAATATACAGCCGTTTAGTACCGATTTCTTATTTTAAACATGCAATCGACATTTTACTTGGCAAATATGATTCAGATAATGATCCTGGTCAAATAACTCACTTTGAAGCACTTTCTAGTGCACTTGCCGGCACAGTTGGGATGGGCAACATCGCTGGTGTTGCAGTGGCAATTCATACTGGCGGTCCTGGTGCAGTTTTTTGGATGTGGATAACCGCAATACTGGGAATGAGTACGAAGTTTTTCACCTGTACCCTAGCTTTGATGTACAGGGGTACGGATGACAAAGGAGAAATTCAAGGTGGTGTAATGTATTTTATAGAGGAGGGTCTAGGCAGGACATTCAGACCATTAGCAATATTATTTAGTATATCAGGACTTTTTGGTTGCCTTGTCTTTTTCCAGGCAAACCAGTTATCACAGATTGTACGCGATTACTTTTATCAACCAATGGGTTTTTTTCAAGGTAACCCTTTTATTGGAAACCTAATTACTGGTGTAATTGTAGCTGTTATTGTTGCATCAGTAATCTTTGGTGGTATTCAACGAATAGCAAGGGTTGCAAGTAGAATGGTACCAACTATGGTTGGTTTGTATGTGATATCAGCTGTATTGATCTTAATCAATAATTTTACTTTGATACCTAAAATATTTATTATGATAATTGAAGACGCCTTTACAGGAAATGCTGTTTCAGGCGGAGCGGTAGGTTCAATGATAATTATTGGTGTCCGCAGAGGGATGTTTTCAAATGAAGCAGGTACAGGTACTGAGACTATGGCTCATGGTGCTGCAAAGACCAAAGAGCCTGTAAGAGAGGGGCTGGTTGCAATGCTAGGTCCATTCATTGATACTATAATTGTTTGTACAATTACGGCAATAATTATTTTAATAAGTGGTGTTTATGTTGAAGATTTAAATGGAGTATCAATGACTGCAGCAGCGTTTAAAAAGGAATTAGGTGTAGCAGGGCAAATATTTTTAACAATTGCAGTACTTACGTTTGCACTATCTACTATGTTTGGTTATTCATATTATGGTCAAAAATGTGCATCACATATTTTCGGTACAAGTTCTAAGAAAATTTACAATTTTGCATATGTTTTTATGATAGTAATAGCATCAGTAGCATCAATTGATATTGCAGTAAATTTTGTTGACAGCGCTTATGCACTTATGGTTATACCCACAATGGTTGGAACAATTTTATTATCACCTAAGGTTATTAAAGAAGCGAAAAGATACTTTTCTACTTTATAATCTCCCATGTAAAAGCCACCAACCATCCTTTTCTCCTTGAGGATTTAATTTGATCCAATCAGAAAATTCAGATATAACCTTATCAATCTGGTTTTTTTTTATTCCACAAAGAATCAATTCTTTTTCTGTAAATGACATCAAATCATGAGAATTTTCTATCAATACATTAGAAATAATATTTGAAACAACGACATCAAACTTTTTAACAAAAAGTTCGCTTGTTGAATGGTAAAATAAAACTTTTGTATTGTTTAATTTGCAATTGTAAATAGCATTTTGAATCGCTTTTCTATCAATTTCAATTCCAAAAGCATTTGAAGCACCCAGTTTTTTAGCAGCAATTGAAAGAATTCCTGAGCCTGATCCAAAATCCAAAATCGTATCTCCTCTTTTAATATTTTCGCTTATCCACTCCAAACACAATTTTGTTGTTGGATGAGTACCTGTACCAAAGCCATGTCCGGGTTCAATAATGATTGTTTGACCGCTAAATTTTTTCTTGTTAAGCCAAGGAGGTAAAATTCGTAATTTTTTTGAGATTTTAATCTCTTTAAAGTTTTTTTGGCTGTAAGTAACCCAATCTCTATCAATTATTGTTTCTTCATTATGGCTTGGTGTCTGATCTAAATCAAGAATGTCCATTACCGATTGCAACAAATCTTCTGTTCGATGGTTGCCATTTATCATCAATGAAATTTTATGTGTTGACGAATCAAAATAAGTTGGCTTCCCTTCAAGATGAAACCAATCTGAATTTTCTTTATTACGTTTGTCAATTATGGATAGTGATATGACATTTAGCTCCATTAATACATCAGTAGCTTTAATTAGATCAATTCCATTTAGGTCAATTGTTATATTTTTCCAGTACTTCACTGATTTGTAATTTACAAGGTATGATTAAACGTGGCGAATTAAATACTGAGCAACAGAACCCTAGTTCAGAAGACATTGGAAATATGGATGTCAGTACTATACTTAAGATAATAAATAAAGAAGATCTACAAGTTATTGAAGCTGTTAAAGCAGCAATTCCCGAAATTGAAACTGCAGTTAATTTTACTATAGAATCAGTAAAAAATAATGGGCGTGTCTTTTATGTTGGAGCTGGGACAAGCGGAAGGCTTGGGGTTTTAGATGCATCAGAAATACCCCCCACCTTTTCCGCGAGAAAAAATTTATTTATTGGAATAATTGCTGGAGGAGATGATGCTTTGAAAAGTTCCATTGAAGGTGCTGAAGATGATAGACATAATGCCATAATTGATCTTAAACCCTATCAATTAAATGAAAATGATGTTTTAATAGGAATCTCTTCTAGTGGTGCTGCTTCATATGTGATAGCAGCTTTAGATTATGCTAGAACTAAAGGTACCAGGACTATTTATTTAGTAATGAATCCTACTCCATATTTTAATACAGATGTAGATTTGATAATAAAAGCCAGTACCGGGTCTGAAATAATAGCAGGTTCAACCAGGATGAAAGCAGGGTCAGCAACAAAAATGATTCTTAATATGATTTCAACTGTTACTATGATAAAGTTAGGCAAGGTATACAAAAACCTTATGGTAGATTTGATGGCAGTAAATGAAAAACTTATTGATAGAGGGACTAGAATTATTGCAAATATCACTGGCCTAGACTATCAAGCTGCACAAAAAAAACTTAATGAAGCTAATGGATCTGTTAAGCTAGCCATTGTAATGCATAATAAAAATTGTAACCATAAACAGGCACGTAAAATATTGAAGGATTCAGACGGTTTTTTGGGCCCAATAATTGATGAATTATGACTAAAAAAAATCTTCATAACATATTAAATAAAGAAGAACTAAAAGTAGCTTTGAATAAAGAAAGTTTTTGTAGAATTACTGCATCTTTCTATCGTTATGTGAAAATTGAAGAACCAGATTATTTTCGTGACTTTCTATATGAACAATTTAATGATATGAATATTCTAGGTAGAATTTATGTAGCATCTGAAGGAATCAATGCGCAAATAAGCGTACCGGAATTTAATTGGAATGCATTCATTGAAAGATTGAATGATATTGAACCATTTCGAGATGTAATGGTAAAGGCCGCACTAGACAATTGCCAATCATTCTATAAATTAATTGTTAAGGTGCGTGAAGAATTAGTAGCATTCTCGATTCCTGAAAAGGAATACAGTATGGGGAAAGTGGGAAAACATCTAACGACAAAGGATTTTAATCGTGCGATGGACGACCCAGACTCGATAATCGTAGATATGCGTAATTATTATGAGAGTGAGATTGGACACTTTGAGGATGCATTGATTCCAAATGTTGAGACATCAAAAGAACTGTTGCCTGAGGTAATGCGTTTGTTAAATGGAAAAGAAGATAAAAAAATTCTACTATACTGTACTGGGGGGATTAGGTGTGAAAAGGCAAGTGCCTATTTAATTCATCAAGGTTTCGAAGACGTAAACCAACTTCAAGGCGGAATTATTCAATATGCTAATGACATAAGAGAGTATGGTGTTGAGTCCAAATTTAAAGGCAAGAACTTTGTTTTTGATAATCGTTTAGGCGAACGTGTAACTGATGATATTATTTCTGATTGCCATATATGTGGCGAACCCAGCGATGACCACACTGATTGTAAAAATGATGCCTGCCATATTTTATTCATACAATGTGAAAAATGTAGTACTGATTTGGGTGGTTGTTGCTCCAGAGAATGCCATGAATTTTCAATGCTACCAATTGAAAAACAGAGAAAGTTGCGCAAAGACCCTAATCATACAATCTCTAAAACATTTTTTGACTCAAGAGTAAAACCTAGGTTTTGAATAATTCATAATGCTACCCATATTATATTCATTCAGAAGATGCCCGTATGCAATGCGAGCGAGGATGGCACTATTCTATAGTTGCATATCATACGAGCACAGAGAAATCCTATTAAGAGATCGCCCCAAAAGTCTTTATGAACTTTCGCCAAAAGGAACTGTGCCAGTATTAAATTTATTCGATGGAAAAGTTTTAGAAGAAAGTTTGGATATTATGAAATGGGCTATAAACAAAAATGATCCAGATGACTGGTATTGTAAGAATAAAGAGGATCAGGACACTTTGATTCGAAACAATGATCAAATTTTCAAAAATAAATTAGATAAATATAAATATCATATAAGGCATACTGAAAAAACATTTGATGAACATCAGCAAAATATTGCTAAACTGCTAAGTGAGCACGATGATAGATTAGCTCAAAATAATTATTTAATTGGAGATAAAATTACATTAGCTGATGTAGCGATTATGCCATTTATCAGACAATGTGCATTTGTTGATAAAAATTGGTTTGATGAAGAATTTATCCATCTATCAAACTGGTTATCAGAATTATTAGAATCTAGACTTTTTACATCTGTGATGCACAAATATAAAATATGGCAAGAAGGCTCAAAGGGAATCATAAAAAATGGGAATTAGATTAGCAGTATTGGTGACTTTTATCCGAATCATGATATTCTTTGGTCATTTGTTTGCGAAAAATGATGGCACACTTGTTGATGATTCAAATTTTTCTGCTAAAATATCTCGCGATAGCTGGGGTGTGCCACACATATATGGAAAAAGAGACGCAGATGTTTCATTCGGTCTCGCATATGCACATTCTCAAGATGATCATGAAACATTAGTTGATGTCATATACGCTTTGAGAGGAAAACTCTCAACCATTCATGGCCGAGATGCAGCAGTAAATGATTACTATGTTCACCTTATGGAATTTTCTGATATCATACAAGGCAGATATGAGAATGAAGTGCCAGAAGATGTAAAAATTCTCTGTGAGGGGTATGCCGCTGGCATAAATAAATTTTTTGTTGATAATCCCAATAAAATGAAAAAATCATTTCAACCTGTGACCGCAGAAGAAATAATTCTTGGATTTTCACATAGAATGCCTCTGATGTATGGACTCGACGGTGTATTAAAAAAGCTTTCTAATAAAAAAGCTCCTGAGTTTATTGGTGAAAAAGGGGATAGTAAGGGTGGAATGTTTGACATGCTTGCAAGTAACTTTATGGCTATTAGTCCCCAGCGTTCAAGTGATCGTTACACACGTCTTTGGATAAATACACACCAACCTTGGGATGGACCTGTATCTTGGTATGAAGCATATTTTAAAAGTGAAGAAGGCTGGGATTTCTATGGCGCTCTATTTCCGGGGTCTCCGGTTCCTCTTATAGGCCACAACACCAATCTTGGGTGGAGTCATACAGTAAATAAACCTGACCTTATAGATGTTTATAAGCTTACTTTAAACAAACAAAATAAAAACCAGTATTGGTTTGAAGGGTATTGGAAAGACTTTGACTCAAAAGAAGTGACAATAAAAGTAAAGATATTTGGTTCATTTACTTGGCCTTTTAAAAGGACTGTGAAAAGTTCCATACACGGACCAGTAATCGAATTCGACCACGGTACCTATGCTATAAGAGTTTCATCATTAAAAGATGTAAGGTTTCTTGAGCAATGGTATAGGATGGGAAAAGCAAAGAATTTTTTAGAGTTTAGGAATGCCATGAGTATTCATGCAATACCAATGTTCAATACTGGATACGCTGATAGGGAAGGAAATATATATTACGTATATAACGCAAAGATTCCAAAACGAGACCCCCAATTTAATTGGAAAAAAATCCTTCCTGGTGAAACGAAACAAGCAATTTGGTATGAATATGTACCATTTGATAGGCTTCCACAGGTTTACAATCCTTTGGAGGGTTTTTTTCAAAATTGTAATAGTAGCCCCTATCTTGTTACAGGAAGTAAAGTGGATGTTTCAAGGCCTCTACCAGATTGGGCAGGAATAGAAACTCATCAGACAAATAGAGCACTTCGCTCGCTAGAATTATTTGGAACAGACCCATCAATAACAAGAGAAGAATTTTTTAAATACAAATATGATGTAGAATATTCACGTGAATCAATAATCGCAAATGTACGTGATAGATATGTCCGGGAAATGAAAAGAAATGGTATACCTGATGAGTTAGAAAAACCAATAGAACTGATAAATAATTGGAATTTGAGGGCTGATTCAGCAAATACTTCAGCTGCACTTGCAATATTATCACTTCCGAATGCTTTTAGAATTGATGACCTAAAATATAACCGTAATGATGTTACAAAAAAGCTAAGGAAATCAATTTCTTTTTTAGAAAAACATTTTGGCGACATAAAGGTGCCGTTAGGTAAAGTATTTAGACTTAAGCGAGGTAAGGTTGATCTACCACTATCAGGCGGACCTGGAACGCTTAGAGCCATTTATAGTAAAAAAGATGGTAAATCTTACAAGGCAGTAGCTGGCGATTGTTATATCCAAGCAGTTGAGTGGGGTCCGGTTGGTGAGATTAATGCATGGAGTATTCATCAATATGGTAGTGCTACCAAGAGAAAAAAATCACCCCATTACAGCGATCAGTCAAAATTATTTTCAAAACACGAAATGAAAAAAATACGTTAATGAGATTAATAAGAAATCTTTTCTTATGTTTACTAGTTTCATCTTGTAATAAAGTTGAGGTTCAGCCATTAAACTCGAATCAATTAATTTCTCATATTAAAACTTTTAAAGGTGAAAAAGCTGTAATTCTTAATGTTTGGGCCCTGTGGTGTGTACCTTGTGTAGAGGAATTTCCCATGATCGTTGAACTAGGTGAGGAGATTAAAGACCTAGAGATAGTATTTATAAGCGCTGATTTTGAAGACCAAGTGGATGAAGTGATAACATTTCTGAATGAGCAAAAACTCAGATCTGATTCTTTCATAAAACGGGAGAAAGATGAATCGTTCATTTTTGGTATTAGTCCTCAGTGGTCAGGTAGTTTACCTTATACTGTTGTCTATTCAAAAGAAGCTGGAATTATTGTAGATTCTTGGGAAGGAAAGAAGCCTGAATCTAGATTTAGAGCTGCTATTAATATTGCCCTCAGTTCATAGGAGAAAATTTTGAGAAAAATTATATTGTCTTTTTTTATTTTAGCCACATACTGTTTGGCAAATGAACTTAGTTTAGGCTCATATATGCCAGAGATCGACCATGAATTATATGATATAAGTGGCAGTAAATTGACTCTTAATGATATCAAGGGAAGTTCAGGCACATTGGTCATATTCTCATGCAACACATGTCCCTGGGTGATTCGTTGGGAGGATAGGTATGTTTCAATAGCAGAGAAATATGTGCCCAAGGGCATAGGAATGATAGCAGTAAATTCTAATTCAGCCAGATTCAAAGGCGATGATAGTATGAAAAAGATGGTTAAACATGCAAAAGATAATGATTATAATTTTCCCTATGCACAAGATCCTGACTCAAAATTAGCAAAAGCATTTGGTGCCAGGAAAACTCCTCATGTTTATTTATTTGATGGGAAAAATCGTTTAGTTTATACTGGGGCAATTGATGATAATGCTAGGAATGCTGAGTTAGTTGATGAAAATTTTTTGGCCAATGCAATTGACCAAATGCTTAATGGTCAATTGATTAAAAAACCAATTAGCAAGGCAATAGGTTGCTCAATAAAATTTCCTTGATGCTATGGAACAGACTTATTATTACATAATTATTGGTGCTCTAATGTTTGAGTACGTATTATCTACCCTTAGTGGGATACTTAATATGAACAGCATTACAAAGGAAATCCCAGAAGGATTCAAAGACCACTACGATGAGGATAAGTATTCCAAATCTCAATCATATCTCAAAGATAAAACTAGATTTGGTCTTTTTTCGGGAACATTTAGTTTAGTAGTAACGCTTTTCGTGATCCACGCTGAGATCTTTGGGATTCTGGATGTCTTTGTTAGGCAAAATGCATCTCATCCAATTACAAGTGGATTAATCTTTTTCGGTGTTTTATTCATAATTAACGATATAATTAATTTACCTTTCTCAATTTATAGTACTTTTGTCATTGAAGAAAAATATGGTTTCAATAAGACAAATTGGAAAACATTTCTAACGGATAAATTAAAAGGATATGGACTTACTGTTGTATTAGGTACTATCATCATATCCCCTATTCTGTATTTTTTCAATGTTTATGGTGCTAATGGATGGTGGATAGCTTGGATAATTATTACAGGTTTTATGATTGCCATACAGCCGCTGTTTGTGCATGTAATTGCACCAATGTTCAATAAATTTGAAGCTCTTCAAGAGGGTGAACTAAGAACAGCGATTGAATCTTTCGCTAATAAGGTTAATTTCCCTATCGGAAGAATAGATGTCATGGATGGTAGTAAACGATCAGCACATTCCAATGCTTATTTTAGTGGTTTTGGTAAATCTAGGCGCATCGCATTGTTTGATACATTGCTGGATAAACATTCAACTGATGAAATAGTATCTGTTGTTGCGCATGAGGTGGGTCACTACAAACTAAAACATGTAATATCAGGTACAATATTAGGAATTATCGAAGTAGGAATAATGCTCTATATTTTTAATTATTTTATGCTGGACGAAGAATTGTTTGGAGTTTTTGGAGTAAATGAATTATCCGTTTATTGTGGTTTGGTTTTTTTTGGAATGCTATATGCTCCTGTAAGTTTGGTTACATCCTTAATAACAACAGCTATTAGTAGGAAGAACGAATTCGAGGCTGATGCCTATGCACTTGAGACCACTCAAAAGCCAGAACCATTGATATCAATGCTAAAAGGTCTAGCGGCAAGTAATTTATCTCATCTAACGCCGCATCCTTTTATTGTTTTCTTATCTTATAGTCACCCACCAGTCTCTGATAGAATCGCAGCAATAGAAAAACCATAAAAACCTTCAAAGCTTTATGATAAATTATCTTATCAAATGGTAAGAATATTTATTTTGCTTGTTCCAATTATATTAATTGTTTTTTCTATCTTGAAAGCTCAGGTAGAAAAAATCAGTTTCGAAAGTGCTAATCCCTTTTCTTTCTATCATGTCATAACTGATTTGCATAACCAAGAAAAGCAAGACTGTTATGGAATATTAAGGTTTCCTGATCAACTATATCAAAAACCAGTTCCATTGGTTATTGGGATAAGTGGAAGTAAAAATTGGGCAGATCACCATTATGAATATATGCAAGTGTTTAGAGAAATGGGTATTGCTACATTTGAATTACATAGTTTTAATAGTAGGCAAGTACAATCAACTGTGGGTGAGCAGGTGTCAGTCACAACTGCGATGATGATTCTTGATGCATATCGGGCATTAGATATTTTAGCTAACGATAAGCGTATTGATGAACAGAACATTGCAATAATTGGTTGGAGTTTAGGTGGAGGTGTTGCTTTGTTTTCTGCCTGGATGCCATTAATAGATGCTATCGGTATTGAAAAAAGATTCAAAGCTCATCTCGCATTTTATCCCCCCTGTTTGGTGAAAATGAATAAAATTGAATTTTCTGAAAGCCCTATTCATATTTTAATAGGTGAGAATGATGACTGGGTTTCTTCAGATGCCTGCTATGATCTAATTCAAGACATAAGTTCTCAAGGTTATGATGCTGGCATAACAATCTTTGAAAACGCACATCATGGTTTTGATAGGGTCGGGTCCCTACAAAGAGAATATAATGGCTATTCTCTTGGAAATTGTTCTTTTAAAATGCGAGAGGATGGTGCGTTGCTGACGAGCATCCTTAATATTCCTATAACCTCACCAATCAGACAGAAGCTCGCTTTAGCTTGGTGCGCAGATAGAGGTACGACAATAGGTGGTAATCCTGAGGCAAGAAAAGCATCATTTAGCTATTCAAAAGAGTTTATGAGGTTACATCTATTAAAATAAAATGAAAGTATTTATTCATCAATCATAATAGTTAAATTTTAGTATGGATAATCCAAGTATTGTGTTATGGATACCGATAATAATATTGACGGTTATTAGTATTACTAAATTATTAAGAAAGAATAATTCCAATGGAAAACCTTGGATAAGAATTGAAAAGGTAAAAGACAATGAGTAAACATTTAGCATTAAGGTCAGGAAACCCTGCTCTACAATCATCAACTTTTAGGAACCATTTGTCCAAATCACAAATAGGGCGAATGACTTTGTCAGGAACTGTTAATAAAACAGCATTTTCATTAGTTTTAGTTATTATAAGTGCAGGATATTCTTGGGGAAATCCAGCAATGCATGGTTTATCAATTCCTGCTGCAATCATTGGATTTGTACTTGCTCTAGTAACTGTTTTTAAACCAAAGCTGGGATATGTTACAGTACCAGTTTACGCAATTGCTCAGGGTGTTTTTCTAGGAGTGATTTCCATGGTATTTAACCAACAATATCCTGGAATTGTTATTCAGGCTGTTTTTCTTACATTTGGCACTCTGGGTTCATTATTGCTAGCTTATATGTCGGGTTTGATTAGAGCAACTGAAAATTTTAAACTCGGTCTTTTTGCTGCGACAGGAGGTATATTTTTTCTTTATCTTATTAATTTTGTAATGGGATTCTTTGGTTCAAATATTGGAATTATAACTAGCAGTAATACAACAGGCATACTTTTTAGTGGATTTGTAGTTGTTATCGCCGCCTTGAACCTTGTATTAGATTTTGATTTTATTGAGGAAGGCGCTGAAATGGGAGCTCCAAAATATATGGAATGGTATGGTGCCTTTGGTTTACTTGTTACACTTATCTGGTTGTATTTAGAAATTCTTCGACTTTTAGCTAAACTTTACGATCGAAGATAGTTATTCTAATAAATATATTTATTACTAATAGTTCAATTATTTTTAGTTGATGGTTGAACCTATTTTTAAGAACGATGCTGTAGTATTTGGAATCCTAATGGGTATCTTATCCCTGGTTTTCATTACATCAAATATTAATACAAGATTTTGGAAAAACTTTTATAAATACATACCTGCGCTTTTACTATGTTATTTCATTCCCTCGATCATGAATTCATTAGGTATCATATCAGGGGAAGTTTCAAAACTGTATTTTGTTGCATCTAGGTACTTATTGCCAGCTAGTCTGGCTTTGTTAACAATTAGCATTGATTTACCTGAAATAAGAAAATTAGGTTCAAAGGCACTGATAATGTTCTTCACGGGTACAATTGGAATCATTATTGGAGGTCCACTATCGATAATCATTTTCTCTAGTATGGCACCAGAAATTTTAAACAATGAAGGGTACGAAACAGTTTGGAGAGGATTAAGTACAGTTGCTGGCAGTTGGATTGGGGGTGGAGCAAATCAAGCAGCAATGAAAGAGGTCTTCAATGTTGGTGATAAGATGTTCTCAGCAATGGTCGCAGTAGATGTTATTACAGCCCAAATATGGATGGGGATTTTGTTATATGGTGTTGGGTCCAATGCCAAAATAAATAAATGGTTTGCTGCAGATTCGACATCCATTGATGAATTAAAAAATAAGATAGAGCATTATCGAGAGCAAATCATAAAGATACCAGATACAAATGATACGATGAAAGTGCTTGCGGTTGGCTTCGGCATCACTGCAGTTTCTCATGCCGGTTCAGACCTAATAACTCCTTACGTGGAAAATAATTTCCCTTGGCTTTCGAAATTTAGCCTTACATCTAGTTTTTTTTGGTTGATTGTATTATCTACAGCAATTGCAGTTATTTTATCATTTACGAAATTAAGAGAAATTGAAGGGATAGGTGCTTCAAGGTTAGGAAGTGTTTTCATCTATATATTAGTTGCCACAATCGGGATGAAGATGGATATACTAGCAATATTTCAAAATCCTACCTTTTTTATTATAGGGTTGATTTGGATGTCATTCCATGCGTTACTCCTCATAACAGTTGCTAAAATAATCAAAGCACCATTTTTTTTCCTTGCAGTTGGTAGTCAGGCTAATGTGGGTGGTGCTGCATCTGCACCAGTAGTTGCATCTGCATTTCATCCTTCATTAGCACCTGTAGGTGTTCTTTTAGCAGTTATGGGGTATGCTATTGGGACCTACGGTGCTTGGCTTTGTGGCATTTTAATGCAAGCTGCAGGTACCTCATTTTGATGAAGCTAAATAACATAAAGTTTAAAAAGTTTTTGTTCCTAAGATGAAATTAGTTCGTATCCTATTATCTTTTCCAATATTGATATCAATATGTTGGGCTGAATTTGAAAGAGATCTACAATTAAAACTAATACTTGCCGAGCCAGGAGACACGATTAAACTTGAATCTGGACTATTTCCTATCTTAGGTACTCTTTCGATGGAAGGGAAAAATAATATAGTCATCAAAGGTTCAGGCATGAATGGCACCATTTTAAATTTTTCAACCCAAGTGGAAGGCGCCCAGGGACTCAGCATAACAAATTGTAAAAATATCATTCTTGAGGATTTCACAGTGCAAGATGTTAAGGGAGATGCCATAAAGTGCCAATATACTGATGGTATTATTATTAGAAGAATTAAAACACAGTGGATGGGTGGCCCAAAATCAACTAATGGCGCTTATGGTATTTATCCAGTACAATGCGAGAATGTGCTTGTTGAGAAATGTGTTGCGATTGGTGCTTCAGATGCTGGCATTTATGTTGGACAATCAAATAATATTATAGTTCGATCATCTGAGGCATTTAATAATGTTGCCGGAATTGAAATTGAAAACTCAACTAATGCAGACGTTTATGGGAATAACGTTTATGAAAATACAGGAGGCATACTTGTATTTAATCTACCTGATCTGATAGTCAAGGATGGTCGTATGATTAGAATATTTGATAATATTATTAAAGAAAATAATATTGAAAATTTTGCTCCTGAAGGTAATATCGTAGGTAAAGTGCCATCAGGTACGGGAATTATGGTTATGGCAACTGAACATGTTGAAGTTTTTGAAAATACAATAATAAATAACAAGACAGCTGGAACAGCAGTTGTAAGTTATTTCATCACTGAAGAAAAAACAAAAGACAAGCAGTATAATCCATACACATCATCCATTTACATACATGATAATTCATTTATTAGGGAGCCTCAGATACCAACGCTCGATCATGACATCGGCATTTTATTATTTTTACGCTATTTTAGGGATATACCAGATATTATCTATGATGGAATGCCAGATCCAAAATATGTGGGAAAAACAAATCTCATACCTGATTCGAGGCGTTTATGTTTAGCAAACAATAAAAATGCAGAATATTTAAATTTAGATATTTCCAAAAATTTTCAATCTTGGTACAGTCCATTTCTTGCTGATTTTAATACTGATGATGATGAATGTGATTGTGATCAAATACCATTACCAGGAGTTGTTCTTAGATTTAATTATTAAAATGTGTAATAAAATAAAATTGATTTTTTTTCTATGCGCAACTAGCAGGATGTTTTCTGCCAACCCTATTTTAGAACACGCACTACCAAAACTATCAGATTATGGTTTTTTTGATAATCCCATAAACATCCAGAACCCAAATGCGGATGTTATCCCATACACAATTTCTTCCCAATTATTTTCTGATTATTCAGAAAAGCTTCGATTTATAAAAATACCTGATAATACCATCATAACTCATAATCCAGACCATACTCTCAATTTTCCTGTAGGAACTTATTTGATCAAGACTTTTTACTATTTAAACGACCGTCGAGAAAAAACTGGTGGTCGAAGATTGATAGAAACAAGGATATTAAAAAAAATCTCTTCGGAATGGATTGCAATTCCTTATGTTTGGAATGATGAGCAGACAGATGCCTTGGTTGCTTTGGCTGGCGAAAGAATAAATGTTGATTGGATACATGATAATGGCATAAAAAAAGCGATTTCCTATGGTGTCCCAAATGTCAATCAATGTAAGAGTTGTCATGCATATGAAAATATTCAGCAACCAATAGGACCCAAGATAAGAAATCTTAATTATGAATTCACGTATGGAAGTACGAAAATGAATCAACTAGATAAATGGATATCATTGGGTATGTTGGAACCTTTGAATCAAAACTCCTTTTTAGCTCGGACGGTGAATTATTTGGATGAAAATGATGGAACGCTAGATGATCGGGCAAGAGCGTGGTTAGATATTAATTGTGCACATTGTCACCGAAAAGGCGGTCCTGCTGAAACATCTGGTCTTTTCCTTGAAATTGAACAAACTGATTCAACAGCTTTAGGATTTTATAAGCCACCAATTGCTGCTGGAAGAGGATCTGGAAATAGAAGATATAATATTGTACCAGGACATCCTGACCGTTCGATATTAGAATTTCGGATTAGCTCGACCGATCCTGGAATAATGATGCCAGAATTAAATCGTAGGCTGGTAGATGAAAAAGGAGTGGCATTAATCAGAACCTGGATTCGTGAGATGTTACCAAAGTATTAATTTTTTATAATCTTAAATAAATAGCTAATGCATATATTATAAAAATGTCTAGAAAATATATAAGGGATAAGCGTTCACCTAATCCTCTTAATGATAATGTTTCAAAAGTGATGAGTGCTAATAGAGCTAAAAATACTAAGCCAGAGTCAATACTGAGAATGGGTCTTTCTGCGCACGGAATAAAGGGTTATAGGCTCCATTGGACTAAGGTGCCGGGAAGACCAGACATAGCATTCCCAGGAAAAAAAATAGCAATTTTTGTTAACGGATGTTTTTGGCATAGATGTCCAATTTGCAATCTATCGATTCCTAAAACTAATTATGAATTTTGGAAAAATAAATTTGAAAATAATGTAAAACGGGATAAAAAAAAAATACAAGGTCTAAATAATCTTGGATGGGAAGTCCTAGTTTTTTGGGAATGTGAAATTAAAAGTAATCTTGAAAAATGCGTTGAAAAGATTCAATGTATTTATGGTTAGATAGATACTTGTTGGGTAGATTTAATTATGGCAGATGAACAAACAACTATACATGAAATTAAATCTCTTGTTGATTCCTTTGTTGATGAAAGAGATTGGCAGCAATTCCATAGTCCAAAAAACCTTGCAATGTCAATATCAATTGAAGCATCGGAGCTGATGGAGATTTTTCAATGGCTTTCGCTAGAACAGGCAAAAGAGGTGATGAAAGAAGGCGAACAAAGACAGCACGCCATTGAAGAGATAGCAGATGTTTTGATTTACGGGATAGCTTTTTGCATTAGAAATGATATTGATGTTTCTGATGCCATAAAGGATAAGATGAAGAAAAACATAGAAAAATATCCTGTAGAAAAGTACAAGGGACATTTTTAAATAACTTTATAACCTCAGCTAATTTATTTTAAGAAATAGGGATAGATCATGTCTTCAAACATACCGATTACCCATATGTATACTGACAAAACTGGACACACTAGATTTAAAAGAAAACTTCTTCCATTGGAACCAAAAACTGGCTTGGGTTCTGTTGGATTATTTTCTAGTTTATTTGTAAATCAGATTCTAAATGACAACTCAGGGGATATAAAAATGCAATTTGCTGTAACTCCTGTTCCAGATGAGATTGATGGTGAGGGGCCTAAGTTGGCACACACTGCTCCAAGGAGGCAATTAGTGATTACACTGGATGGATACCTAGAATTTAAAAGTTGTGATGTTGACATTATGGATGATGAGCATCAAACAATCATTACTAGAGGACAGATACTATTAGCTGATGACCTTGAAGGTGCCGGTCATGTGTGGAAATTTTTGAAAGATGAAAAAGGTAATATGCGCCCGTGGGTTAGGTGCTATGTTCATCTAGGTGAAGAGTACGAACATTTCATGAATAAATTAAAAAAATAGATTCAATGGAAAAGCTTAACCTTACTCCATCTGAATCATTTCTGCTCTTAGATATAGAAAAAAAAGATGGTAAGACTCTTATGAAATACGGACTTATTAATTTGCTTTTCAAGAGGGTATTAGTTGCGAATGTTCGAGTGGTTAATGAAGGAACTCTGTTTAAAAGAATAGTAAATAAAACATATATATCCAAAGGAGAAAATTTTAATGATTTGAATCTAAAAGCTCATGAGAGAGTATTTTACGCGGTGATGTTTGAAAAAGATGAGCTAGAACTAGTTGAATTGATTAAAAAAATATTTGAGCAATATAATTATGATGATTATTATGATCTTTTAATTAACATGCAAACTCAATCTGGAATTTTATCCGTAACTGAAGAGAGAAAATTCTTCAATATTTTTAGTAAAAAGAAAAAGAAACTGACTCAAAAAGGGTTGGAGATTAAAATAAAAATTAAAGAATTATTAAACCAAGGAAATAATAATCTCTCAAAGTGGTTAGTTGAAGATCCTGGCAGAGCTAAGGCATATATGGTAGCATGTGGAGCAAATTTATTACTTCTTGATGAAAACAATATTGGATTATTAAAGAAATATGATAAAGATTTAGAAGAGGTAGATAGATTGAAACATGAGGATTCTGGATTTCTATTTTGGGGTGATTTTACTGGTGCAGGTTTAAATGGAGAAGCTAATGGTGATCTTGATTCTTTATCAAGGGATTTTAATAATATAAGTACTTTTGATTCATTTGATGGTCTTGACTCAGGCTTTGAAAGTGCAGCAGTGGGAGATGGCAGTGGTTGTGGAGGATGCAGTGGTTGTGGTGGCTGCGGTGGAGGCTGAAACAACACGAACAAAGTATTCGGACGATCCAATATGGTTAAGGATAAATGGACTGGTTTTTGATGATAACAGTGATTCTTTAACCTTTTCAAGACGATTGGCTAGAGATAATGGATGGTCTCATTGGTTTGCATTAGAAGTAATCAATGAATATAAAAAGTTTCTATATTTGATGTACGTTGCAGAACATCCTGTCACACCGTCTATTGAGGTTGACCAGGCTTGGCATTTACATATGATATACACACGCCATTATTGGGAAGAATTTGCAAAACATATGCCTTTTAAGCCACATCACAGACCAACAAGAGGTGGTTTAAAGGAAGGTGAAAAGTATATAGAGTGGTATTCTAAAACATTAGTCTCTTACAAGCAGACATTTAATATGAACCCACCTGTAAATATTTGGCCAGATTCAAGTTTGCGATTTCGCAAGGGGCAAACTTGGCAATGGGTTGACACATCTCAATACTTATTACTTAAGAATTCGGTAGGATATGTTTTAATAATTATTGGTTTATTATTGTTTTTATTTCTTGATTTTTTTGGACATTGATTTGTGAGTGATTCTTTATCAAAACATAATACCATTATAATCGGGGCAGGGCCTGCTGGTTTAGCCTGCGCAATAGAGTGCCAAAATAAAAATATGCAATTCTTATTAATTGAAAAATCAAATAGAGCAGGAGGTAGAGTTGGATCGATAAGGGAGGATGGATATACTTTTGACTTAGGATTTCAAGTATATAATTCAGCATATGAAATTACTAATTCTTTATTGAGTTTTGATGACCTTAAACTGGAATATTTCAGCCCAGGCGCAATGATACATGATGGTATTTCTTTTCAAATAATTTCTGATCCTTTGAGAGATTTGAAACAAGTTTTTACTACACTTTTATCAAATGTGAGCTCTCTATCAGATAAAATAAGAATTTTTAGATTGAAAAATCAACTTAATGGTTATCAAATTGATTTAGATGAGAGCAGTGACATAAGCACATACCAATATCTATCAAACCAGGGTTTTTCTGAAAGAATCATCGAGATGTTTTTCAGACCTTTTTTTTCAGGAATTTTTCTTGAGAAGGGACTTGTTACTTCTTCAAAATTTTTTAAATATGTTTTTTCAAAGTTCAATAATGGTCTTGCATGTTTACCAAGAGGTGGTATGCAAGCAATTCCTGATTGCTTATTAAATAGAATTGATAATAGAAATATAATTTGGGGACGCGAATTATTCAAAATTGGCAAGCAGAATCATATTTCATTCAAAAGTGGCAATAGTCTAAAGGCAAAAAACCTAGTGTTGACTGGGGAAAGTTGTAAATTTTTCTCAAAATCAATTCCTAAATACAACTCATCAAAAACAATTTACTTTTCTACAAGTGTTAATTTTATAAATGGGGATTACATTCATCTTTTCCCTTTGGATGGATTAATAAATAATATTGCCATCCCAACATCAGTCTGTAGTTCTTACTCGGAAAATTCAAATCATTTAATATCTGTAACAACAATTAATTGTAACCTTTCAGAAAGTAAGATGATAAAAAAAGTAAAAAAAAAGCTTATGAAATATTATGGCGGAGAAAAAAAAGATTATCAATTTTTAAAATATTTTGATATTAAAAAAAGTACTCTACTTCAACTACCAGGTTATTATGATTTATCTAATAAAGTAAATGAAAATGTAATTCTTGCCGGTGAGCAGTATGTGAACGGTAGCATCGAAGGAGCAGTTATTTCTGGGATTAATGCTGCAAAATCACTTTAAATGATAAAACGATAAATTATCAACTCTAGCTAAACTAGAATTTATTACACTGCACAAAAAGATCAACAAATGATTGAACTGAATGCTCGATTGGTTTAGAGTACCCTCCTCCCATAAAAATAACTAAAGGCGTTTGATTTTTTCTTGCAAAATCTAAAACCATTTCGTTTCTTGATATGAGTCCATCACTTGTCAATGATAAATGACCTAGCCCGTCTGACGCCAATCCATCAACACCTGCCTGAAAAAAAATGATGTCAAAAGATATACCATTTAGTATGTTAAGATTTACATTCAATATATTTAAGTATTCCTCATCTTTCATTCCTTTTTCAAGTGAGATATCAATGTCACTTACCATTTTTTTTAACGGAAAATTTGATTCGCAGTGCATGGAGAACGTAAAAACGCTATCATCTTTTGAAAAAATTGATGCAGTGCCATCTCCCTGATGAACATCAAGATCAATAATAAGCACTTTGTTAATTTTTTTATGATCTCTTTTTGCAATCATTGCGCAAATTGCCAAATCATTAAATATACAATATCCTGAACCTTCAGAATAATATGCGTGATGTGTACCCCCAGCCATATTGCCCGCAATACCATTTGATTTTATTGCAGATTCTAATGCCCCTAGACTTCCTCCCATGATGTATCTTGTTCTTTCTACAATTTTATCGTTCCAAGGTTGCAGGCCTATTTTTTTCTTTTTTTTATCACAGAGCATTCCATTAATAAATAAGTTGACATATTCCCTTTGATGGGCTAGGTAGATATCTTCAACATTAATCATTTCAGGTTCTACAAATTGAATATCTAACTCCAATTCATCTAATGTTCTTTTTATTAATCGGTATCTATCTCTAGGGAAACGGGAACGTTTATCAATTCCTTCTGTGTAGATTGGATGGTAAAAAAGCTCAAACATGGTAAGGAAAATTATTATATGAAAACATTATATTTGCGGACTATTTTATTAAGATTTTACAAATTTTAACAAACAGGATAACCTGAAAGTGTATAATCACCAAATATCTAGAATCGATAGGTATGTTTGCAAATTTGAACATTTTGATGTTTGCGAAATTTGAACCATCCTCGTTATATTCAAGTAATGTTTAAGAAAATCATATTCCTCCTATTGATAACTGGGAATTTCATTGCTGCAGGAACAAGAGTTCCTGTTTCTGATTTAGTTCTTAAAGATAGGCTGTGGTTTTACAAAGATTCTGTAGAACCATTTACAGGAGTTGCATTTCTAATATCAGAAGTTTCTGGCACAATTATCCAACAAGTTAATTACATTGATGGACTTGCTTGGGGTAAATATTATGAATGGTGGCCTAATGGCTCAAAAAAGGTTAATGGTACCTACCGTTTTGGATTAATGTATGGGCGTTGGAAATTTTTTTATGAAAATGGAAACATATTATGTGCGGGTAGTTACACAAATGGTAAAGGCCATGCCTCAACTGAGCTAATAGACAATATACCTCAAGAGGGTATTAGTGGACTTTGGACATATTGGGATGTTGAAGGTAGGAAGATAGAAGAAGGCTATTATAGTAGAAATGGTACAGAAAAAGGGAATTGGGCTTTTTGGGACCTTGATGGTAAAAAACGCTTAGGAAAAAAAATTAATTATGAGACCTTCGTTAATGCAAGTTCGTTTAAACATTTGGATGGTTCTTTTTTAGTCTCAGGACCATCTGAGAGTTTAACAAATGTTTATACTCAAGCTCATGGAGTGATTCGTGGAGGAAAGCTAGATGGATTGTGGACATTTTGGGATAATAAAGGTTATTTATCTGCAAAAAAGCAATATGATAAAGGTGTTCCTTGGGGCCAACATACAAAGTACCATTCATCCGGTAATAAACTAGCCGATGGTAATGTTAAAGGGTATGATGATTATGGTGATTTGATTAGAGATGGGAAGTGGTTATTTTGGGATGAGGCTGGCATGCTAAAAGAAGAGGTGCATTTTAAAGATGGAAGAAGAGATGGTTTAACCATTTATTTCTCATTGACTGGTAATGAGAATGCCAAGATTATTTATAAGGATGATATCCCCTGGAATGGTGAGTGGTTAACATGGCATCCGGATGGTTCAAAAAAGATTTTTGGAACTTATCTTGAAGGCGAAAAACAAAACCCCTGGACTGCTTGGTATGAAAATGGGCAAAAGAAATATGTTATGCATTTTAAAAATAATATCATGCATGGTCTCTATACAGAATGGAATGAAGATGGACGTTTAACAAAAGACATTGAATATGAAATGGGGAATCCAATTTCTGAATATTTGGTTGAATATGATGGAGATGGATATGTTGAAATAAATCGACGTAATGGTGAATTATCAGGATCTTGGATAAAATGGTATGCTAATGGCGTAAAATGTGAAGAAGGTGTATATAAATATGGTAAAAAAGGCGGTCTATGGACTAGTTGGTACGAGAATGGTGAAAAAAAATACCAAGGAAAATTTATTGATGGTAAACCGGATGCATTGCACACTGAGTTAGATCAAAAAGGTCGTTTGACAAAAAGTATGGTATATGATGAAGGTTTGATATTGACTGAGTATCATATTAAAAGGGACAAGAATGGGGCGACTGAGTATCACAAACGAAATGGTGTGCTTGATGGATCTTGGACAAGGTGGTATTCCAATGGTAAAAAAGCTGAAGAAGGAATTTATAAAGATGGAAAACGTAGTGGTCAATGGAGCGGCTGGTATAGGTCAAATAAAAAGAATTATAGTTGTTTCTATGAAGATGGTAAAAGAGCAGGTACATACAAGGAATGGAACTCAAGGGGTAAGAAAACAAAAGAAATTTATTATAATAATGGTAAACGCATAAGAGAATATTTGTTGATAAGGGATGGAAGCGGGTTTATGGAAATCAATAAATTATATGGTTCTATGGATGGTCCTTGGGTTAGGTGGTACGCTGATGGGAAGAAAGAAGAGGAAGGAAAATATAAAAATGGAGTAAAAGTAGGTACCTGGTCGAGATTTAGTATTGATGGAGCTATGATAGAAGAATGGAATTATGATAACCAAGGAAGAAATCTTTATGAAATAAGCTACTATGATAATGGTACTGTAAAGGAATATCGTGATTATTTTTCTAAAACAATTCAAGAATACAATATTGATGGTTCGTTAAAAGGTGATAAAATTCCATTTTAAAAAGTAAAATCTTGTTGGATATTTAAGAAAGTAAGCTTAACGTATTTCGAAAGGTCCCCGGCCTTTATGTAAATTAACATAATAATTTAAATCGTAATTTTTATAACTATCTATATTAGAATTAAACAAATTGAAAAATTTTACCAAAGGAAAAATCCATGAGGTATAGGAGATTAGGTAGGACAGGGTTAAAGGTGAGTGAATTGTCTTACGGTTCTTGGGTTACATTCTCATTTCAGTTAAAGCAAGAAGATGCTACGGAAATGATGAAGACTGCCTATGAGAACGGAATCAACTTTTTTGATAATGCAGAAGCATATGCCTCTGGTAGATCTGAGTTAATAATGGGAGATGCAATAAAGAAATTAGGGTGGAGTAGAGACTCATACATAATTTCAAGTAAGGTTTTTTGGGGCGGAGAAAAACCAACTCAGCGTGGTTTAAGTCACAAACATGTTGTTGATGCTTGTAATAATGCTCTTAGGAGATTGCAACTTGATTATTTAGATTTATATTTTTGTCATCGCCCAGACCCTGAAACGCCAATTGAAGAAACTGTAAGGGCTATGCATACACTCATAATGCAAGGAAAAATTTGTTATTGGGGCACTTCGGAATGGTCAGCGCCTGACATAAAGAAGGCTTATGAAATTGCTTTACAAAAAAATCTTACACCTCCTTCAATGGAGCAACCAGAGTATAATATGTTTGCTAGAGAAAAAATGGAGAAAGAATTTTTATCCCTTTTCCAAGGCGAAGGATTAGGTGCAACAATATGGAGTCCACTTTCTTCAGGGCTTTTAACAGGAAAATATATCGATGGTATGCCTTCTAACACACGTACTAGTCTTGCTAATTACAAATTCATAAAGGATAATTTTGAATCAGAAGAATATGATGAAAAACATCAAAAGGTGAAGGAACTAAATATTTTAGCAGAAAAGTTTGAAATTCCACTTGTTAACATGGCAATAGCATGGTGCTTGAAGAATCAAAATGTCAGTACTGTTATATTAGGTGCATCAAAGATAGATCAATTAAAGCAAAACTTGCAAAGTTTAGAATATGTTGAAAAGCTCAGTCATGAAATTATGGAAAAAATAGATGAAATTTTGAAAAAGTAAAGTTGATTCTGATTACAAATCAACTTATTCTCCTACCCATGTATACTTTAATAAAAGAATAAATGGGAAAAAATCTGGAAGACAGCAATCATAAAATAAATTATTCATTATCCTTAAATAACGCTCAATTTTACGGTCTTGTAATCTTACGAGTAGTTATTGGATGGCATATACTATATGAAGGGGTCTCTAAATTAATTAACCCCTACTGGTCTTCAGCTGCATATTTACTTGATTCCAAATGGATTTTTTCTGGAATAGCAGAGATTATTGTTTCAAACCCAACACTATTAACCATATCAGACTATGTTAATATGTGGGGGTTAACACTTGTAGGCTCTTGCCTTTTATTGGGAGTATTTGCTAAAAAAGCTGCATTAGGAGGTATGTTTTTCATTTCATTATATTATCTTTTTGCACCGCCTTTACTTGGCCTAGAATATTCTCGGCCCGGAGAGGGTAGCTACATTATTGTGAATAAGAATTTAATTGAAATTTGTGCCCTTTTTATTGTCTATCAATTTCCTACAAGTCATTTAATTGGTTTAGATCGATTGATTAAAAAAATAAAATAAAAATTATCGAGGAATTGCTTATGAGTGAGAAAATTGAAAACAATACAGATAATAAAAGAAGGGATTTTCTCAAGGGACTTGCGACAGTACCAATTTTTGGATTTTTTCTTGTTAACCTTTGGGCAAAACTTCAGAGAGATGCTATCAAAAGAAAAAATCTTCTTACAGATCTAATTAATGAGAAAAAATCTCCTGCAGTAATAAGTGATTTATCAAATAGCAGACACCTGAACATAGGTATCATAGGATATGGTGGAAGAGGCTCTCATTTGGTTAGGGGTGCTGGGTTTGCGACAAAAGGTTGGACTGACTGGGCATATAAAAACGCTAAAGAAAATAAGCTTCACAAGGCATATGCTACATTTATGGAACAGGAAGATCTTAATTGCTCATTGGTTGGTGTTTGCGATCTATTTGATCACAATGCTGAGCTTGCAATAGATGCATCAAAAAATAACATTCGTCCGGGCGGAAAGCCAAAGGTATCAGCAGTAAGATATCAACGTTACACAGAAATGTTGGAAAGGGATGACATTGATGCAGTGATAATTGCAACTCCAGATCACTGGCACTCAAGGATTACCATAGATGCTGCTAGGGCAGGTAAACACGTCTATTGTGAAAAAGGTTTGACTCGTACTTTTCAGGAAGCATTAGATGTTCATGATGCAATAAAAGAAACAGGCGTCATACTTCAATTGGGCCATCAGAATAGACAAGTAGAGGCAAATGATAAAGCTAAGCAAATTATTGACCAGGGTCTACTAGGCCCTATCAATCTTGTCGAACTTACGACAAATAGAAATTCTCCATGGGGCGCGTGGGTTTGGAACATTCATAAAGATGCAAACAAAAATACGATTGACTGGGATACATTTCAGGAGCCATCTCCAAATAAAATTCCTTTTGGGGATGAAGCGTTAAAGCGATTTTTTAGGTGGAGGTGTTGGTATGATTATGGAACTGGACTCTCTGGTGACCTCTTTTCTCATGACTATGATCAATTAAATCAGATCATGGGTATGGGAATTCCAAAATATGCATCTTCTTCTGGTGGAATTTACTTTTACAAAGATGGTCGCGATGTACCTGATGTTTGGCATGCAACGTTAGAATATCCTGACAAGGACCTCACGGTACTATATAGCGCAACCCTTTCAAGTAATAGTGCTAGAGGGAACCGTATTATGGGGCATGATGCTACTATGGTATTAGGTGGAATGTCAAATTCTGGTAGTGTTGGTGGTTTTCGTGTAATTGCAGATTATGAATCAACCCAATATAAGGAACGAATTGAAGATGGTATCATAAATACCAAATATCCCATCTATCAATATTCTGCAGGATCAAAACAGATTGATGGAGTGACTTCTGCGACAAGCCAATATTTTGCAAATAAAGGGCTCCTTTATGCATATCGTGATGGTAAGCGAGTTGACTCCTCTCACCTCCATGTGAAGGATTGGCTTGATGCGATTAGAGGTGGAGGACAGCCAAAATGTAACATTGACATAGCCTTTGAAGAAGCTGTTACCTGCGCAATGGCAACTGAGTCTTATCTGACTGGTCGTAGAGTTGAATGGGACCCTATCAACCGCAAACTTATTTGATATTTTAATAAAAGACCTGTGAACAAGCATTCTAGATTAGGCGCTATGATGTTTCTCCAGTATGCATTATGGGGAGCTTGGTTACCAGTCACTGCAAGATACTTATCAGCGAGCATCTCTGATGGTGGATTAGGATTTTCTGGTTCTCAAATAGGTATGATTCTTGGTCTTGCAGGATCAATAGGTGCAATTGCGGCTCCGTTTATTGCAGGACAAATAGCAGATAGATATTTTAGCACGGAACGTATCCTAGCATTTTTAGTTACTACTGGAGGTATGGTAAAATGGTACACTGCTCTTCAAACAGATTACCAGTCATGGTTAGTTTTGTCCATACTTTATAGTGTCCTTTACATGCCAACCCTTGCGTTATCAAATTCTATTACATTTGCCCACATTGATGATCAGGAAAATGATTTTCCTAAGATTCGTGTTTGGGGTACCATTGGTTGGATAGTTGCGAGTTGGGTATTCCCAATGATTTGGCTCCAAACTAATCTTCAAATACAGCTTATGCCACCTTTCCTTGTTGGTTCAGAGGTGCCAGATGTTACGGCAAAATTGGTTGATGCATTAAAATTTTCAGGAGCTATATCAATTATATATGGCGCATTTTGTTTTCTATTACCAAATACTCCTCCAAATAAAGATGCTTCCGAGAAACTTGCATTCAAGAAAGCATTTGAATTATTCAAGTATCCATCATTCACTATTTTAGTTATCTCCAGTCTTGCAGTTAGTATCATACATCAGATTTATTTTTTACAAACAGGACCTTTTTTGTCTCACATAGGTATTCCAGATAGCCAAATCGGACCTGCGATGTCCATTGGACAATTTGCTGAAATATTAACTATGGCATATTTAGGATACTTTTTGAAAAGGCTTGGCTTTAAAAAGGTAATTACATTTGGAATTACTGCATACTTTTTGAGGTATGCAATATTTGGAACAGAATTTTTACCCGTCTGGGTGATGATAATAAGTCAAGCCTTTCACGGATTTTGTTATGCATTTTTCTTTGCAGCTGCCTATGTCTATGTCGATAAGATTGCAGAAGATGACGTGAGACATTCTGCCCAGACGGTCTTTGGAATTATAATTCTTGGTGGTGGTCCAGTCATTGGAGGGTGGCTGTCAGGGTTCTTGCAGGAATCATATACTAATGTTTTTTATGATTCTGGTTCTGAACAAATCATTTTTGATTATTCAATTTTTTGGTACACGCTCGCTGCAATAGCTCTTATTACAGCAATAATTTTCCATTTTTCATTTAAAGAACAGAGGAGATGAGTAGAAAAATGAATCAAAAAAGAATTGGTATTGGATTTGTTGGTGGTGGATTTATTACAAGGTTCCACATACAGTCTCTTATTGGAGTGAGAGATTGCGATGTGTTAGGTGTGATGTCGAGAACAAAATCGTCTGCAGAACAATCCGCATCACTGGCGCGTACTATTGGTGTAGGAGATGCCAGAACTTTCAATACTGTCACGGAGATGGTTTCGGAGCATAGCATTAATGCGATTTGGATCTGTGCTCCTAATTTCACTAGGATTGAGATCATAGAAGAAATTGTTGATGCTATTGAATCAGGAAAAGGTGAATTGATTGGGGTAACATGTGAAAAACCGTTAGGGCGTAATGTAAAAGAAGCAAAAAAGGTTTTAGAGCTAACACAAAAAGTAGGTCTGCTTGATGGATATCTTGAAAATCAGGTTTTCGCACCATCCGTTACTAGAGGAAAAGAAATTATCTGGTCTCGCGGTGCAAAAGTAACTGGTCGTCCTTATTTAGCAAGGGCAGCTGAAGAACATAGTGGCCCACATATGCCATGGTTTTGGGAGGGCGAATTGCAGGGAGGAGGAGTTCTGAATGATATGATGTGTCACTCTGTTGAAGAGGCGCGTTTTATGCTTACTGAGCCCGGTAAAAATAGGGATAGCCTTACTCCAAAAAGCGTTAACGCTTATGCATCATGCCTCAAGTGGCAGCGTCCAGAATACGCAGAAATACTAAGGGAAAATAGTAATGGGAAAACGGATTATTTAAATCGCCCTGCAGAAGATTTTGCAAGGTCTTTGATTGAGTACGAAGATGATTTAGGTCATAATCTGGTTGTTGAGACTACAACTTCTTGGTGTTTCGTTGGCGCAGGTCTTCGTTTAAGCATGGAACTATTTGGCCCTGAATACTCAATGTTTGTGAATACCCTTGACTCAGACCTCAAAGTCTTTTTCAGTAGAAAGGTCCAAGGGAAGGAGGATGAAGATCTTGTTGAAAAACAGAATGCAGAATCAGGCGAAATGCCTGTTGTAAGCAGTGAGGCAGATACATACGGCTATACAGCTGAAAATCGTCATATGGTAGAGAGCTTTCTTGCAAATAAGCGGCCAGAAGAGAATTTTAGCGATGGAGTTGCAGTCACAGAATTGTTAATGACTGCATATATGAGTGCTGAGCAGGATAAGACAATTCAATTTCCTCCTCCTGGACTAGAAGACTTTGTACCAGCAGTCGCAAAAGGTGAATGGAACCCAAAAAAACGATAGGCAATAATATGAAAAAAATAATTTTAACCAGTTTAATAATTTTTCTAATATCATGTGGAAGTAAAAAGTCTGAATGGGTCGTACTATTTGATGGTGATGCAGTTTCAGGCATGCGAGGCTATGGTTTGGAAACTTTTCCTTGGGACTCATGGGGTATTATTGATGGGAACTTAAAAACTTTACCTGGCAAAAAAGGTGTAGACATTATTTCAAAAGAAAAATACGAGGACTTTGAACTTGAATTAGAATGGAGATTGCAATCTGGCGGTAATAGTGGGATATTTTATTTTGCAACAGAAAATGGTGATTTTATCTGGCAATCAGCTCCAGAGATGCAGGTTCTTGATAATCTTTCTCACTATGATCGATTAAAAAAGGAAACATCAGCCGGAGCACTATATGACCTTATCGCTCCATCACGGGATGTTGTGAAACCCCTAGGTGAATATAATAAAGTAAGAATAATTTCTAAAGATGGGAATGTGCAGCATTGGTTAAATGGTGAAAAATTATTGGAGTATGATTATGGTGGTGAAATGTTTCAAGATCTTATTTCAAAAAGTAAGTTCAGGGATATGCCATTTTTTGCTCGAGCCAAATCAGGGCACATTGGATTACAGGGTGACCATGGAGAAGTGTGGTATAGGAATATCCGAATCAAAAGGTTGTAATTTTTCAAATTGAAAAGAAGGCAATTTTTAAAGACCTCATTAATAATGTCTGGTAGCATTAGCGGCCTTCAAAGTATTATGTCTTGCAAGTCTAAAACAAAAAAATTAGATATATCTTTAGCGCAGTGGTCTTTGCATCGCTCATTACGCAGTGGCAAGATAGATAATCTTGACTTTGCAAAAATTACCAAAGAGAAATTTGGCATTAACGCAATAGAATATGTCAATACATTTTTTTTTGAAAAAGCTAAAGATAAAGCATATCTCGCAGAAATGAGAATGAGGGCTGAGGACATAGGGGTTTCCAGTCTTTTGATTATGTGTGATAATGAGGGTAGTTTAGGTAACCCAGACTCTGATAAGCGAAATAATGCTGTTGAAAGTCACTATAAATGGCATGAAGCTGCAAAGTATCTTGGCTGCCACTCTATAAGAGTCAATGCATACCTAGCAAACTCTTTTAATGAAATAAATGTTCAAGATTATCATATGACAGATACATATCAGGACCAGATAGGTTTTGCTGCTGAAGGTTTGAGGAAATTAACTGAGTTCGGAGCTGCTCTAAATATGAATACAATAGTAGAAAATCACGGAGGATTATCATCAAATGGCTCGTGGTTGGCTGCAGTAGTCAGGGCAGTAGACCACCCAAGGTGTGGTACTTTGCCTGACTTTGGTAACTTTTTAATTGCTGAGGGTATGATGTATGACAGGTATAAGGGTGTTAAAGAGTTAATGCCTTATGCAAAAGCAGTTAGTGCAAAGAGCAATGAATTTGACTTAGATGGAAAAGAGATAAATACTGATTATTATAAAATGATGAGCATTGTCATTGAATCAGGCTATAATGGTTTTATTGGTATTGAATATGAAGGAAACAGGTTAGATGAAATCTCTGGTATCATTGCTACTAAAGAATTACTAATTAAATCCATCGAAAACTTAAGATATTAATTATTGCAATATAAATTGATAGAAATTTGTAATAACTATGGATTTTTCTTACTTTATTATTTTATTTTTCCGCCCTAAAAACAGTTATTATTTTATAATTTTCAGAATAGGAGAATACCTTGAGTCAACAACCATTCCAGACTGAAGTTAGTCAGCTTCTTAAGCTAATCATTCATTCGTTATACTCGCACAAGGAAATATTTCTTAGAGAACTTATTTCCAATTCATCTGATGCTCTTGATAAGCTCAGATATCTCACTTTGACCAAGGATGATTTCAAATCATTTTCATTTGACCCTAAGGTGTCGATTGAATTCAATGATGGCGATGATCCAACTTTGACCATTTCAGATGCAGGAATTGGTATGAGTAAAAAAGAATTGCAGGATAATTTGGGTACTATTGCTAGGTCTGGAACCAAGAATTTCCTTTCAAAATTGTCTGGTGATGCCAAGAAAGATTCGCAACTTATTGGACAATTTGGTGTAGGGTTTTACTCAAGTTTCATGGTTGCAGACAAGGTAGAGGTTTCTACAAAAAAAGCAGGAAATAAAGAGGCGTGGAGGTGGGTTAGCGATGGCCAATCTGGTTTTGAAATTAAAAAAGATGTCAAAAAAGAAAACGGCACCGCGATAACTCTCCATCTTAATGATGAAGGAAAAGAATTTGCTAGTAGATGGAAAATAGAGAGCCTAGTGAAAAAATATTCAGACCACATCGATTTTCCCATTTTCTTAACATACACTGAGAATCAGTATGATGATGATGGAAAAGAAAAAGGAAGTGAAGTAAAAACTGATCAGATTAATGATGCAAAAGCATTTTGGACCAGATCAAAAAATGAATTGAAGAAAAAAGAATACAAAGAATTTTATAAATCATTTTCAAATGATATGGATGAACCATTTGATTGGATTCACTTTAAAGCAGAGGGTAATCTAGAATTTACGATATTGTTTTTCATACCTCTAAAAGCTTCACCAGATATTTTCAGAGCAGATTATCAATCAGGAGTTAAACTATATGTAAATAGGGTTTTTATCACTGATGATGATAAAGAATTACTTCCTCCATGGCTGAGGTTTGTCAAAGGCATAATAGACTCATCTGACCTGCCTCTTAATGTTAGTCGTGAGATACTTCAGCAGAATAGAATCATGGCAAAGATACGTTCCAATTCAGTTAAGAAGATTCTAGACAAACTAAAGACTATGGCGGGTGATAAGAAAAAATATTTTGAATTCTACAATCAATATGGTCGTTTAATTAAAGAAGGTGTTTACCAAGATTTTGAACATAAAGAAGCACTTACAGAACTTCTAAGATTTAAATCAACAAAGAGTGATGAACTAGTTTCTCTTAGAGAATATGTAGATAGAATGAGAGAAGATCAAAAATCCATTTACTATATAACAGGTCAAAATCAAGTTTCACTTAAGAATTCCCCACTCTTAGAAATGTATGAAAAGAAAGATATCGAGGTATTCATTTTAGATGATGAAATAGATGAGATTATTATTACGGGTGTTCCTAAATATGATGATAAAGATCTCAAATCAGTTAACCGAAGTGGTGCATCAGATGATTTTTCAGATAATCCTGATAAGGATAAGCAAAAATCGCTAAAACCTGTATTAAAGAAAATGAAAAAGTTACTTGGTGATAAAGTTAAGGATGTCAAAATATCATCAAGGTTGAGTGATTCACCCTCTTGTATCGTCGCAGATGAGAATGATCCAACTGCACAAATGCAACAGATGATGCGCTCAATGGGACAAATGGATGTGCCCGACATCAAACCAATATTAGAAATCAATCCAGAGCATTCGATAGTTATAAAATTAAAGGATATGACCAGAAAAAAGTCATTTGATGATATTTCATTTTTACTTTATGAGCAGGCCTTAGTTCAAGAGGGTGTAAAGTTGGAAGACCCATCTGGTTTTGTTGAAAGAATCAATAAAGTTATTGATGGTGCATTATGAAGTTATCTGTTCTTACTTTTCATGTTTAGATTCTAATTATGATAACAGTCATTTCTCCAGCAAAAAAACTATCTAAAGATTGTTTAGGACGTACCAATCGACATGAATTACCTAAATTTTTGGAGAGATCTGAGGAATTGGTATCTCAATTAAAGGGTCTGGAACCTATTGAGTTAATGTCATTAATGAACATAAGTGAAAATCTTGCCATACTTAATTGGGAGAGATTACAAAATTGGAATAGTCTATTTGGACCAAATAATTCCATGGAATCTGCATATTGTTTTCTTGGAGATACATATACAGGTCTGGATGCTGAATCTTTGAGTGATGATGAAATGTCTTTTGCCCATGAAAACACAAGGATATTATCAGGATTATACGGTATTCTAAGACCATTAGATCTGATGATGCCATACCGTCTTGAAATGGGCACGAAATTAAAAAATAAAAATGGAAATGATCTGTATGAATTTTGGGGAGATGCTCTTGCTAAATCGATAAATGATGATTTAAAAGGTCATGAAAATAAAGTCATACTCAATTGTGCATCCGTTGAATATTTCAAATCCATTGACCGACCAGCACTAGAAGCTGATGTTATAACACCCCAATTCAAAGATTTTAAGAATGGCAAATTAAAAATAATATCGTTCTTTGCAAAAAAAGCGAGAGGAATGATGGCAAGGTATGTCATCACAAACCAGCTTACCAGTCAAGAAGATATTTTAAGTTTTGACCTGGGGGGATATAGATATGACCCAAAAATATCCTCACCTAGCCAACCTGTTTTCACACGTTTTCAAGCTTAAAAAAGATTTCCAACAAACAACCCGAATCCGGTTTTACCTGACTACGGCAAATTTACCGATAAAGGACTTATCTTTTTCCCCATCAGTTTCGACATGATAAATATACAATCCAGGCCCCGCTTCTTGGTTATTCATTGTCCTCAGGTCCCAGAAGGCATTTCCTGAGTCTTCATCATAGTGTTCAATCTTGGATACTAGCTCACCATTTAGCGTAAAAATTTTTATTGTACATGCCTGAGTAAGATTTATAAATCTAATTTTCCTTACATGCTCAGTTTCATTGTATTTAGAACCTGCGAAGTAAGGATTTGGTACCACTTTTACATGTTGAAGGTTTTGTCTGGGGCTAATTCCTGGATAAACCTGAACAAAGTTTCTATCAAGGGTGGTTGTTCCCTTTGAGTTTTCAAGTGAAGCATATCCATCAGGCTCTGCCCATTTATTTGGGTTTGAGAAATTTGTATCTATCAATGTTTCATATTGCCCGTTACCCAGATCTATCAAGGTTTCCTTAAAAGGGGGCTCAACTCCCATATCGTATGCAACAACAGAGTATGTATATTCAATTCCATTTATAATGTTTTCATCAGTGAACATATAGTGATAAGTGGTTCCATTAATGACCTTAGGTTCGGGGAGAAGAATCATGTCAAAACCTGTGTCATCTCCAAGATTGAACCAAGGGGAATAAGGATCTTGACCACTTATCGAGTGCCCTCTTGAAGATTCTGGGTCACAATCATAACTTGCTTCGTATACGCAGTGAAGCGAGTCTTGTTCAGCTGAGAGGTCGAACTGTGCATATGGCCTCCAGCCAACAAATATACCCTCAGCATCATATATCCTTTGACTGGGGTCACCCCATGTTTGTCCTCCATCCTTGCTCTTGTATATCTTATAACCTTCAAAGTCAGAGTAACCAGTAACAACATCACGTGATGACTCAGCAATGTTATCCCAATATATCTTGATACTATTTAATTCTCCAACACTATGTGCGCTAGGTCTTGATGGTGGCGTGAATCCTTGGTATCTCGAGTTATACATTACCTGCGCAAATCTGGCATTATTAATTATATCCTCTTCATTCTGGCCAAATATTATGCAAAATGAGAATGGAACCTCGCGACCTACTGGAAGATCAAATGGACCGCAGGTCATTAGCACGAGAGGGTCTACGCCTTCAGGAGGTCTTTGAAAAACCATCTCTTCCTCAATCCCTTCAAGAGAATCAAAGTGAGGATTAAGATCTGAGGGAAGGTCGGTACCAGGGTCTTGAGTATGAAAATGCCAAGCATGTTCGCTATCACTAAGATTTGTTGTATCCCCTATCATTAGTTTATAAAATAGTTCTTCCTTATTCCTAGCCTGCGGACATCCAGGTGTTCCTGCATAACAATCACCAGATAGACTTTCAGGATGTGTAACACCGGGCCTCAAATACCAATCAAGCCAATGCCAGTCTGTCATTTTTAATGGTTCTCCAGGGAAAATATCTATTACACCATCTCGATCAAGATCAATGGGCTCGGTTGCTTTTGGCGAGTCTAATAACTGTGTGGCGACCAATCCAAATTCATTACCAGGGCTTGGTGTATTTGGATTCATTGCATACCCTAAAACGCCTGAATTACCATCATAGTCACCTATCATTGCCATACTTATAAGCATTCTCTCGCCATTTACCTCAAAAATCTCCCAATAATATTTCATATAATCGTCTGCACTCGACCAATAATTTGAGTTGCCATATTTATCACTTGTAAGTATCACTCCATCATTCCAAAAACCTAGACTAACTTGAGAATAATCAAAGCCCCTTCCTCCATTAAGTTTTGTTCCATCTGGCATGATCATTCCTTCACCACAAATTTGAGAACCATCATCATCAAGTATTGCAACACCATTTTCATCCTCCGCACACCAGTCACCACTCTCATTTCTTACCTTTACAGTTACAAAGAGTATGTCTTCCGCGTAGGATACACCATAGGAATGAGCTTCTGACATGACTCTTAATCCCATTGGATAACCTGTTTGTTCGTATTCATCATTCGTATTTACTTGATTCCCTCTGTGCGCCCAGCGATCATCAAATTCAAGGTATACATCCATATCTGAGATGAATCTTCCTGGTACGTCTTCCCAACAATCTGGATCCTTACGAGATTGTGAACATCCTGGTAAGTTGATATTGTAATCCTGAGCCCACCATCCTGGCCAAAATGATTCAAGCATGCCATTTTCGGTGTTGACCCTTTGCGGCCAGGTTGAACCATATCCGGAATGAGCAAGTAAAGGGTAAGTGTCTGCAGGGTCTGTAACATAGGTGTTACCAAATAATTCCCCTGCGGAGGTTATCGTGTTATGGGTATTTGTTCTAGCCATTGTGGATGCATGCCAATCAGTATTGAATGTAGGTGAATAGTATGAAAGACACGACTCAGCTGTGTTTGCTCCAAAATAATAGTAGTGGTCGTCTTCAGTCCATTCTTCTTTATCCAGTCCATAGTCATAATAGTCAAACTGTTCTTCTCTAGTTATTAGTTTAGGTCTTAGTGCCCAAGGATATATGAATCCAACTCTCGAAGAAGAACGATTTGGATCTTTGTTTCCTGGAAGGCTCAAGAAAATCTTGTAAGATTGGGTATTTATTCCCCATTGGTGTGCATCATCTATCATTTCTGTTGATATTTTTTTTGATATGCTATCAGGTTCCCAAAGTCCGAAATCATTCTCTGCATTGAAAATAAGACCAACAAAATTTGTATCTCCATTATCAAACCAGGCTTCATATGCATCTTGTGACTCCCATACACCATAAATTATGACACCATTCTGATCTGTAACTGTTTCAATGTTAGTCCAACTATAATTTGAAGAATAGGAATGTCCTGGTATTCCTGCAATGAATGAGACCTCATAAAGATAAGCATACTCACCCCAGGCTCCATTTGGATTGACCTCTATGTCAATATAATTACCATAGTTGAGAATTGCGGTTTGTGCTTTACCTTGCAAAAGGTATCCCCTTGCTCTATCATTCATTGGGTTAGTAGGGAATGGATGGTCACCGATCTTACCTGGATTTGACATCTGAAAAGGATCTCTCAAAATATTTGGCCTAGGTCTGATAGCATCATTTGCGTGAAGTGCCGATAAGAAAAATATTGTGTATATTGAATATTTGATCATTTTTATAAGGTTCTATAAGTAAATGTAATAATTTGGTTTGTCTTTCTATGAAAAATTAAAAAACAGTATCTAATCATAAATATTCTACTTATTTTGATATTTGGATACTAAGATGTATCTTTTAAGCATAAATCCGCTTATTAATAATGGAGTAGTATATGATGAAAATGTTAAAAAAGTTAACTTTCTTTATTGTGATTTTACCAAGTTTGCATTCTCAAGAGCTATGTCCACCTGCATATCTTGAGACTGAATTTTTTGATCAAAAGGTGGATTTGTATTGGACGCAGACATCATCATATGGCGATGTGATCTTTGATGAGTGCTTTTCGTCTTGCTCAACCGCTTCAGACCAAATGACTATCATTAATGATACTACGCTATGTGGAGAATGCTCAGGAGGATGGTTCAGATATTCTGATGGTACTGATGCAGACTGTGGCAGTGGTATGTATCCCTGTGATGATGGGGGTGAGGATGATTATTCTGCCTATGCTAGTTACTCTGGAACTGATTCAACAACTGGCCTCTATGCGCCTGTAGATAGCAGAATGATTGGTACTGCTGACCTCACAGAATATACTGCAGGGTACATTGAATTCATAGAAGCGTATAACTATGCTGCCGATGCGTCTCACAATAATTATCTTGAGGTTTCCATTGATGGTGGTGAGACATGGGATTCAGTATACGTTTCCATTCCTGATTCAGTAGGAGATTATTTTTGGTTTAATACGGTCGATATCAGTGAATATGCTGGTAATGAGATCATGTTCGCTTTTAGGTATTATTGTACCCTTGGATATGGAGAGTCTTGGTTCGTTGATGAAATAAAAGTTTATGGTGGCGATGCTGGTGCAGGTAGCGTCTGTGGTGAGTTCTTACACTATAATGTTTACATGGATGGTGTCATGATAGGCACTGCAGACTCAGAATATTTTTCTGCTGAAGGACTAGAAAATGATGTTGAATATTGTTTTGAGGTTACAACCGCATATGGTGAAGGTGAATCTGAACCTACAGCAGAGGCGTGCGATGCTCCAATGGGACCATTTCAGGTTAATCCAAATGCAATGGATTTCAACCTATTGGCAGATGGTGATTATCAAGAACTAATTATGAATATTGAGAACTTTGATACGCTAGATGCTGACTTTGCCATTAGTTCAATTGAATTATCAAATATTGATGCTGCACAGAACCTGGTCCTTTCTGAATTTGAAGATGGGACGCTAGGTGATTTTACCAATGTTCCTGATCTTGGCGAGGAATGGACTGTTGGAGATTCGGCTGAAAATTCTTCAACCTATTTACCGTTTCCATCTCCACCAGATGGCTCTCAAAATTTTGCGCTATACAATGATGATGCAGCTGGAGATGACCCTTTTAATCCTGCTACCCCGATGCTTGTTTCAAACCCTGCTTTTTCTGGAACTGCGCCTTCATTTTTGGTGTTTGACCTCTATTTTCCAAATCCCGCTGGACCGTGTGGCCCAGAACAAGCATCTTATGCAGATGATTTCAAAGTGAAAATTTCCATCGATGACGGTGAGTCATGGATACTGATTGATTCAACCATGGCTACAGGTGTCTGGTATTGGGCATCATACATGTATAATCTTGAGCCTTACGTTAGTGAGGTAAGTTCTTTCAGAGTAGGTTTTGAATATACTGATTGTGGTGGAGAGTGGGGCTACGGAGTTGCAATAGATAACATGGCTATTAAGATGGGTGACAGCTTTACATGGTTAACAGTTTCTCCATATAGAGGCAATGTTTCTGCATTTGATGGTTATAATGATTCTATTGCAGTTAAGGTTGGAGCATATGGTGTCTATGATGAATTTAGTATTGAGGATGAATTAATAATAGAATCAGGAGAGAATATTGTCTCCATACAGGTCAATGTCGGGGCGACAGTTGTTGGGAATGATCCAGCAATAACACCAAAAGAGTTTGCACTGCACCAAAACTATCCAAATCCATTTAATCCTGAAACGCACATTCAATTTGATCTTGCAGAAAATTCAAATGTTAGTGTATCAATATTTAACCTAGTAGGGCAAAAAGTAGCTACACTTGTTAACGATAAGATGGATGCTGGAGTATATCATATAAAATGGAACGGTGTAGATGACTTGGGACAACCATTACCCTCTGGAATGTATTTTTATGAGATGCGGACTCAAGCTTATCAAGCTGTGAAGAAATTAGTCTTAGTTAAGTAGATTTAAACTAAAATAGAACTTAATTGGGAATATATGAGGCAAATACAAGTAGCATTTGTATTGATTTTCCTTATGGTATCTCTTTTGTACGCCGGTACTACCGGAAAAATAGCAGGACGAGTAACCAGCAAGGAAACAGGAGAACCTCTCATCGGAGCAAATGTGATGGTCGAAGGTACACCGCTTGGAGCTGCGACTGACACAGAGGGAAATTATTTTATTCTCCAAGTAAGCCCCGGAACCTATAAAGTTCGGTTTAGCATGATAGGATATCAGACTCTTGTACTTAATGATGTCAGGGTACGAGTAGACCTCACGACTAATTTAGATGGTCAGCTTGGTGAAAGCGCCGTTGGACTTGAGGAAGTGGTCGTACAGGCTGAAAGACCCATGATACAGACAGATGTTACCTATTCTCAGGCGAACATTAGTAGTGAAGAGGTAGATGTGCTCCCTGTTGAGGAATTTACGGATGTGTTATCCCTCCAAGCAGGTGTTGTGACCAGTGGAGGTGAAATTCATGTGCGGGGTGGCAGGGGAGGGGAAATATCCTATATGGTTGATGGAATAACTGTAACCGACCCTTACAATTCAGGTATTGCCGTGGAAATTGAGAATAATTCAATTCAAGAATTACAATTCATTAGCGGTACATTTAATGCAGAATATGGTCAAGCCATGTCGGGAATTGTCAATATTGTTACAAAGGATGGAGATTATCAAAAATACTCGGGTAGTATTTCTGGAAGCGTAGGCGATTATTCCATATCAGAAGACCCAATCTTTCCAATGCTGGATGATTTTAGTCTCAGTAATATTGGAGATATAAAAGGAAACATAGAAGGACCCATCATACCAGGTTCATTATCCTTTTTTGCTTCTGGACGTTTTAAACGAAATGGTGGTTATTTATATGGTGAGAGAGTATTTCATCCAAACTCTTATTCATGGTCAGATAATCAGAATATGTTTTTGATTGACCCTAATATAGGGCTTGGTGATGGAAATGACGGTTGGGTCCCAACTGACCCTCTTGATACTTTAGGTAACACAGTAATGTATGGCCAGTGGAATCCTTTTGATTATCAAGACAGTCTCCGCAGTTTAATAATTTCAAAAAGGGATTCTGGAAAATTTGAATGGGTTCCAATGAATTGGTCAGAGCAGCTTACCTACCAGACAAAATTATCATGGAGGATCGCTCCTAGAATAAAATTAGGTTACAATCGCATGTATAGTGATACAAGATCACAGTCATATTCCCATGCATATCGCTGGAACCCTGATGGCAGGCCATATTCTTTTAACACCAGGCAGGGTGACATAGTAAGGCTTGATATTTCCTTGAATCAATCTACTTTTGCTAATTTAATGTATTCACATGCCTCTAATCATTTTAGAACTCATTTAAGTCCAGACCCAGATTACTATAAAGAATTAGATGATCTTAATTTTGATCAGTCATTTGGATTCCATGCACTTAGTGATACTCTGTATGACACCGATCCTAGAATTGATGACTATGCAACGGGCAACAATTTTGAGGTTGGTGGTAATTACATGGATATTTATAACCGGAGATCAAAAGTTCTTACATTGAAGGCAGAATTAACTAGCCAGGTCAATTCTTCTCATCAGTTAAAGCTTGGCGCTGAATATAGAAACACTCTTATCAATTACAATAACATAACCGTTTTACAAGCAGGATATACTGGCTATACCCCTGTAATACTTGACCCTGAAGATAATACGATTCACGATTCATTTCAATCAATGGTAGATCCATTCACAAAAGTCCCCCTTGAAGGACGTAATCCTTTTGAGTTCTCATTGTATTTACAAGACAAGATTGAAAGTGATGATATTGTTGTGAATGCTGGCGCAAGATATGACTATTTTGATTCGAGATTCTGGGTGCTTAATGACCCTGAAGATCCAAATTACCTGTCGCCAGTTAAACCTATCAATAAGTGGTTTGACGAAGATGGGGATGGCGAAATATCTGATAATGAAGATAGCATTAAAACTGATGATGATAGACTATTATCAAATGCGAATGGAGACCCTTGGTATCGAAAGGCTGATCCAAAAACTCAAATAAGCCCAAGATTTGCACTCGCATTCCCCATTACAGATAAAGGTTATTTACATTTTTCTTATGGGCATTTCTTCCAAAATCCTAGTTTCAGCTATATTTACGATAACCCTGAGTTTGAGGTTCCAGCAGCCTCAGGTGTGAATTCAACAATGGGTAATGCTGATATGGAACCACAGAGAACCACCCAGTACGAGGTAGGTTTTTCTCAACAATTTGGAAGAGACATAGGCCTTGAGATAACTGGCTACTACAAGGATATTCGAAACCTAAACTCTACAAAGATAGAAAATTCTTTCATAGCAGGTGACCGCTATGGTGTATATGTTAATAAGGATCACGCAAATTCAAAGGGAATAACCGTAGCATTATCCAAAAGAGCCACTCAAAAATTTTCTGGAAATCTTGATTACACATACTCAATATCAGAGGGCAATGCATCAGACCCAACTGCTGCATTCTATGATGAGCAGTCTGACATCGAGCCTGAAAAGATGCTTGTACCATTAGACTGGGACCAAAGACATACGATCAATAGTACTCTAACATATCAACTAAATAAAATGTCGGGTACAAGTCTTATTTTTAGTTACGGGAGTGGGTTCCCATACACGACAACGAATGCAGATGGTCAGAGGACATCATTTGAGAATAATGGTAGAAAACCAGCAACCTATAATGTTGACATGCGGACATTCTTCAATTTTCCAATATCAAAATCAATACAGTTATCGGCTCATGTTAATATATATAATGTTTTTGACATACGTAACGAATTGACTGTATATGGTGACACTGGTAGGTCCTCATATTCATTGATTCCAACGTATACTCCACAATACAGTGGCCCCATGCTTAATACTCTAGATGAATTTCTCATTGTACCCTCCTATTATTCAGCGCCCAGACAGATAAAGGTTGGAATAGCGCTACAGCTAAGATAATCATGAAAAACTCATATCTTATTGCTATTTATTTTTTATCGTTAACATTTTTAATGTCAGATGATTACCCCAAGAAAAGATTATTTGACAGGAGCTCACACGTAGGTAAGGTTCTTGGAAGGGAGCATAGAAAGTTTGGTGATCATTCAGGTAATAGGGTGCTTTGTCGAATATATAACCATGGGTCAATAGGTGACCAAAGCAGTAGCTTTTCAGGTGTTTACCCGATTGGTTCAGGTCACTCTTACATTTGGGAATTCTCACCCATTATTGCGGCAAGTGTAGTAGATACGAACGGTTATAGAAAACACATTGTATCAGATGGTATAAGTGGGCTTGTAGATGCCTCTCCAGAGGGAGTACCCTGGAGTTTCGAGCCATTGGAAGGATATGCTAATCAAAATCAAGAAAACCTAGCAATGAGTGATAATGAGAATTCTTGGCCACCAACTTGGCCAAATAGGCCTGATGACTGGGATGGCGAATGGAATGGACAGTATGGTAAATATGTAAGAGCTGATCAAGAATCATATTTTGTGGTGGATGATTGGTATAATAGTGAATTTGAATTTTGGCCAGATACTAATAATATGCCTGATACTGCTGGTGCACCCGCAGACCCCTACAGAAGAGGCTTAGGAATAGAGATGGAAGCCCGTGGATATCAATGGAATCATCCTGCTGCTGAGGACATAATAATTGTGACTTATTGGATAACGAATGTTGGTACAAATCGCCTTGACAGTGTTGTGTTTGGAATGTACGGTGATGCAGATGTTGGAGGATCCTCAAGTTTTAGTGATGATGATGCTTGGTTTGATACTGAAAACGATATGGTATATCAGTGGGATCATGATAACTGGAGTACATCCTATGGTGGCTTTCGTCCTGCTTATTTTGGTTGGAGCTTTCTAGAGTCCCCTGGTAATCCCAATGATGGAATTGATAATGATGGTGATGGAATTCCTGGTGCTGATGGCAATCCATGGGATGAGAGTCAGTTTGATGGAATTGACAATGATGGAGATTGGGATCCTGAGATGGATGACATAGGAGCAGATGGGTTAGCAGAATTCCACATTAATTATCCTGGTCCTGATGCAGATGGAACGGAGGGGAATGGTATACCAGATGTCGGCGAACCAAATTTTGAAATTACTGATAATGATGAATCTGATCAGATTGGACTCACCAGTTTTTATTCTGCGCCCTATCCAAGTGTATATCCCTCTAATGATGAGGTAATGTGGGGACAGTTGGAACCTGGTGTTTTTCAGGTTCCGCAGCAAAATGTGGATCAGACATTTCTATACGGATCTGGATACATATCATTAGATCCAGGAGAAAAGAAAAAATTTGCTATAGCAATGGTGTATGGTGAGAACATGGCAGATATTCTACGAAATACAGCCACAATGCAAAATATCTATGATAATGATTACAGTTTTGCAAAGCCTCCTCTAAAGCCTACGATGACTGCTGTTCCGGGTGATAATAAGGTTACTCTATATTGGAACAGTTTTTCAGAAAAATCAATGGATCCTATTTACGGTAATGATTTTGAGGGTTATCGTATATACAGAAGCACAGACCCCGGTTTTATCGATGCATACACGATAACAGATGCATATGGTAATATAACATTCAAGGAACCCATAGCTATTTTTGACCTTGCTGATGGCTTGACAGGTCCGCATCCAATAGGTTATAATGGTGTTCAGTTTGACATGGGTGAGGACACGGGGCTTGAATATATATATGTTGATTCGAATAATGTCATAAATGGTCAAACATATTATTATGCAGTAACAGCTTATGATAAGGGGTATGACCTAGATTTTTTTGAAAACGGAATTTCACCAAGTGAAAACTTGCAACCAATAGCACCAAGCGAGTGCTCAGTCTCGCTCGACTTAGATTACAAAGGGAATGTAGTAAACCTTAGTGAAAATGCCGCCATTGTTGTTCCAAATTCTGAGGCACTTGGTTATGTTCCTCCAAATTTTGTAGAACAAGGCTCTAGTTTTGTAAAACATATATCTGGTTATGGTTCAGGCACCATTACTGTTGACGTGATAGACCCTTTCGCGATTAGGGATGGTAAGGAATATCAGGTTGTTTTTGATACTCTTGATGCGATTGATGATTTATCATTCAGTATCAGAGATCAGGAACTGATTGTTGAAACGCTTTCAATAAATACTGATAGTAGTGCGATAGCTTCGTATGATCATCTTGATGCAAAAATGGTAATAAAAACCTTGATAGTAAATGATTCTACTGTCTATGATACTACATACCCTGTTACGGTAACTAATTCTGTGGGAGATATAGTCTACTTGGAAGGGGTCGATTACCATATTATTGCAGAAACAGGAACATTTTTTATTAAGAACCCAGACCTCCTAGCTGCTGGAGAGGTCACAGTAAGCTACCGTTATTTTCATCTTGACCATTCCCAAAAAATGAACGGTGAAACGGACAACCCAATATTTGATGGAATGCGTGTTATCGTCAAAGATACTGAATATGATTTGAATGAAGATTCCACTAGATGGATCATAGGTGATTGTAATTATAGTTTGCTCGCCATGAGTGTTGCGAGATTCTACCCAGCAGATTTCGAACTTCAATTTGAGGGTAATCTTGGTGATTCAGTCACGGTCGACCCTTATGGCACCATTGTCCCTTTCAGAGTGAAAAATGTTACCCATGATGATGAGCCTCCATTTAGAATATCTGATTTCAATAATGATGGAAAATGGGATCGCGATGAATCAATATCAATAAGGCCCTATGCTGCTGTTGCTGACGGCCCGTTGATATCAATAAGGTTTGGTCAGGACTCTTTAGCAATAACTGATACTACCATCTACGATACCATTTACACTGATGCGGATACTATATATACTGATACCACTATCTATGATACTACAGAACTAACTGTAATTGATCCTGTTGAAGGGGATATTTTTCATATTGAGATTGATAGACCGTTTTCCATGACTGATGTATATGGTTTTACTACAACAGCATCTAGTATCAATGATTCTACTGCTAGAAATCAAATGGACAATATTGCCGTTGTCCCAAATCCTTATGTGGTTGCAGCATCTTGGGAGCCAAGACATCAATATTCATCAGGAAGAGGGCCAAGGAAAATAGATTTCATTAATTTACCGAGTAATTGCACGATTAAGATATATACTCTTTCGGGATACTTAGTTACCACTCTAGAGCATGATGAGCTCAATGAGAATGGAACAGAGTCATGGAATTTATTATCCAAGGATAACCTTGAGATATCCTATGGCATATATCTATATCATGTTGATGCTGAAGGTATAGGAGAACACACAGGGAAATTTGCGGTAATAAAATAATGATCAAAAGAAAATACATAATATTGTTGACCTTTTCCTTATCTATGGCACAAAATAACATAGCCACTACCTCTGCAGCATTTTTAGAGATTGGTCCTGGAGCAAGATCTTTGGGTATGGGAAGTTCATTTGTTTCAGTAGCGGATGATGCGAATTCTCTGTACTGGAATCCAGCTGGGATAGTAAATATTCAAAAAAATGAGGTTCAGTCTTTCTATTCGCCTTGGCTTGTAGAGACTCAATATTATTATAATACTGCCGTAGTTCCAATGGGAGCTCTAGGGAGCATAGGGGTTTCATTCACTGCTGTCACCATGGATGAGATGATGGTTAGAACGGTTCAAGAGCCTAACCCAAGTGAATATGGACAGAGGTTTGATGCGGGTAACATAGCAATGGGTATTGCCTATGCAAAAAAATTGACTGATAGGTTTTCTTTTGGCGTACAAGCTAAATTCATTCAAGAAAAAATTTGGCAAATGAGCGCTCAAGGTCTTGCTATTGACATAGGTACTCTTTTCATAACAAAGAAAGATCTTAGAATTGGGATGAGCGTTTCAAACTTTGGTGGAAAACTTGGAATGGAAGGAGTGAATACGTTGGTGGATATTGACGTCGATGAAAATATTTATGGAAATAATGATAGGATAGATGGTAGCCTTGGGACATCCAAGTGGCCTCTACCATTAATGTTTAGATTTGGATTAAGTAAAAATGTAAAGATTACAAATGGTTTAAGCATTCTGGTTTCTGGTGATGCAATACATCCAAATAATAATCCTGAGTATTTAAACCTGGGTATGGAATTAGATGTTCAAGATCTTCTCTTCTTACGCGTTGGCAGGTCGCACACATTATACCAACTTAAATTTGATGACCTAAAAAATGGAATAGGCCCAGAGCAAGGTTTATCTTTTGGTGGTGGTCTTAAATATCAGATTCCAAGAGGCCCAATTGTAAAAGTGGATTATGTTCTCACAGATTTTGGTGTATTTAAAAATGTTGAGGGATATTCCATCAGTCTTACTTTTTAGAATCATGGGATTTTACCCATCCTCTTTGGTTTTTTCTTCAAATCCCAAAATAAAAATGCTGCCATCATGATTAGGCTAATCATTATATTAATATTAACCCTTCAATGGACTGAAGCTTGTAAACTCTGGGGAACTTGTACGAAAACTAATATTACTCTGCCTGAATTATCTGATGATAGTTTTACTGATCTTGATCTACAGTTAAGAGAATTCTTTCTGCAATCTAATCAAATGATAAATGGCTGGGCTTTGTTAGGCTATGGAAATAACGCTGGAGAGCAAATAACTCCGCTTCATCGCTCATCTGAACCTGCTACTAATGATTCTTTACTATATTGGCAGAAAGTTGATACTCTTCTGCAGATGGAATCAGGTAAGATAGGTATCGGCCATTTAAGACTTGCAAGTTCAGGTTCAGAATCGATTCCTAACCCACATCCTTGGATGTTCCATTATAATGGACTATCCTATTCTCTTGTCCATAACGGCACCATCAGCAAGGTATTACTGCGAGACCTAATAACCGATGATGGTTTCAATACATCTTGGCTAGATGACTATCCGCCACAAACATTTGGAGGTGGTAATTGGAATGGAAGTGGTTGGGCTAATGTTGTTGATTCTGAGCTTTTAATGCTATTCATAATGAGAAATATTAATACCCATCAGAGTTCTGTAAGCGGTTTTAAGATTTCAATGCTTGAACTTGTAAATGCCGGTGTAAATGCTAGTCAATTGAATATCATTTTCTCGGATGGTATATCCTTATTTATTTTTGGCGGTCAAGATGGCCTCTATACAAAGGAATCCACAGATTGTTTTTCTGTAATGACACAACCCCCTCAAGAAGAAATCGTTTCGTGGGATGGAATAGGCCATCAGGAGATAATCATTATTAGAGATGATGGTTTGATACGCTATGCAGATTATGTAGAGAATAATTTGGATAGATTTGAAACAATTATCGTCCCCTCATTTTTGCAAATGTCACCAGCTTTTCCTAATCCATTTAATGGTGAGTTAAGTTTCTATCTAGAAGGCTTAGTTGTTGGAAACATAAACATTTCAATCTATTCTATTACTGGAACATTGGTGGATCAATTTATTGTTCCTGGAATGAATAATGAAAAAATCAAGGTTAACTGGCAGCCAATAAATGAGTTATCGTCAGGAACATATTTTATCAAAACCAAATCTAATGAATTGGAACAGAGTCAGAAGATTTTGTTCGTAAAATAGAAAAATTGTCATAAGTTTGCCGGCTTTATCCGAAACCAATATAATAAAATGCACTGGGAGTCCTTAATTGTCAAAAAGTAACAAAAAAGATAAAAAAGAAACATTAAACGGAAGTAAAAATAAAACATCCGTAAATAAAAAGGCTAAGCCAAGTAAGGTCTCAAGCGGAAGCATTAGTATGTATCTTGCAGAAATCGGCAAGTTTAACCCTCTTCCTCCAGAGCGTGAGGTTGAACTAGCGATAAGAATACAAAATGGAGATGAACGGGCCATGAAGGAACTTGTTGAAGCCAACCTTCGATTTGTTGTCTCAGTAGCCAAAAAGTACCAGGGTAATGGATTATCACTTGCAGACATAATTAACGAAGGGAACATGGGCTTGATTAAAGCTGCAAAGCGTTTTGACCATACGAGGGGATTCAAATTCATTTCATATGCGGTCTGGTGGATCAGACAGTCTATTCTTCAGGCATTAGCTGAACAGTCTAGATTGATTCGTCTTCCACTCAATAGGGTTGGTACCATAACTAAGATCACTAGAGCTGCTGAAAAACTTGAGGCTGAGGTGGAAAGACAGCCCAAAGGGGATGAGATCGGAGCACAACTTGAGATGAGTGGGGATGAGGTTCTGATGGCCATGCAATATTCAAGAAGGCACAGTTCTCTGAATTCTCCTTTCCAAGAAGGAGAAAATAGCAGTTTATTAGATATTATTGAAGATGCAGAGGCGGAAGAGCCAGAAGCAAAGATAATGATGGAATCAATGACCGAAGAGGTCAATGGCGCTCTCGAGACCTTGTCTGATAGGGAGCGAGTTGTTCTTGAAATGTACTTTGGGATAAACAGGGATAGTGCCATGACCTTGAATGAGATTGGCGAGGAATTTGATCTTACTCGAGAGAGAGTGAGGCAAATTAAGGAAAAGGCCATTCAAAGACTTAGACACAGATCTAGGAGTAAAAATCTGCGTAGATATTTAGGCTGACCCTCTAGATTTCAATAGACTCAATTTTGATACTTGCAAAAATCGTCATCATTTGCCTTTCTGCTTTGAATACGTACATATGCAATTTTTTTTAATCATTGACTAATTATTCCTTGTACTCCTTTTTAGGCTGTGCTTATATTACAGAGCCTTGGATGAGATATTTTGTAAATCTATTCCTTATTAAGTGCACTCTACATACCTACCGTACATAAATAGTAAATAAACAATAACAAACCTTGGAGGTTTAAATGCGAAAAGCGATAACAATGATAGTTGTTTTAGCTCTTGGCGTGTCTTTGTGGGCCGATAGTGCCCAAACAAAGCCATCCAAAGGAGATAAAGTAACCAACAAACGCTTTCCGACCCATATAACTACCAATGATCGTACAGAATCCTATACGATAGTAATGGCGGATTTCTATGGAGATAGTTGGAATGGTGCGTCTGTTGATGTTCTTGTTAATGGTACTGTCGTTATTGATGATGGAACGGTTCCAGATGAATATTATGAGGTCACTGACAATTTCGATGTCGAAGTTGGTGACGTTGTTACAACAGTCTGGACAGCTGGAAGTTATGATGATGAATGTAGCTATGGTATCTATAACCCAGCGGGCGTGCTTGTTGCGCAGGCTGGTAATGAGGTCAATCCTGAATTAGAGGTATCATTTACTGTCTCTCCTACACACGTTGCTGTGTGGATTTCAGAATATGCTGAAGGGACAAGTAATAACAAATACCTTGAAATATATAATGGTACAGATGCTTCCCTTGATTTGACCACTATGGCATTTCCTAATGCTAATAATGGTGCAGATGTAGAAGGTGAGCCTGATTATTGGAATTCATTTCCTGCAGGTGCTACAGTTGCCCCAGGTGATGTATACGTGATTGCTCATTCAAGTGCAGATGCTACGATTTTGGCTGAAGCAGACCACACCCATGATTACCTAAGTAATGGTGATGATGGTTATTGTGTAGTTCTGGGCGATGAAACAAATTTTACAATTTTAGACTGTGTTGGAGACTGGGGTACAGAAGATCCTGGTGCTGGTTGGGATGTTGCAGGCGTTACCAATGCTACAGCAGACCACACTCTAGTGAGAAATTCTGATGTCACCTGGGGTAACATGGGTGACTGGGCATCATCAGCAGGAACGTCTGCAGATGATTCTGAGTGGACAGTCTTAGATGTTGATACTTGGACCAATCTTGGTTCGCACACGGTAGGTGGTGGTGACTGTGCAGATACAGAGGTTACCATTAACATGTATGATTCTTATGGTGATGGCTGGAACGGTAACGTTCTTACCATTGGAGATGAATCATTCGGACTTGAGTCTGGTGCTGAGGGTACAGCTACTGCTTGTTTAGTAGACGGAAACTATACTGTTACTTGTGGTGGTGGTTCCTGGCAGGCTGAGGTCTCTTGGGAGATCCTAGATGCTGCAGGAACAGTTTTACTTTCAGGTGGAGCACCTTATGAAGGTGTATTGACCATTGGTACATCAAGTGATGTCTTTGGTTGCATGGACCCAGAAGCTCTTAATTATAATCCAGATGCTACATTTGATGATGGGTCTTGCTACTATGCAGGTGACTCATGTAGTGTCGCTCTAGATTTTGTTACTGCAGGTGGAACACTTGATGGTACTACCGCAGTAGAGGGAAGCATAGAGTCTCTTGGTAACGTTTGGTATACAATGACTCTTGATCAAGATTGGGAAAATCTAACTGTTTCGCTGATCGGTTCAGATTTTGATACCCAGCTTGAGGTATGGGGCGCATGTACTGATGCAGCATACATAGCATTCAATGATGACTATGATGGCGTTCAATCGCAGATTGATCTTTTTGATGTAACAGCCGGTACTTACAATGTGAGAGTACTAGGTTGGAGTTCATCATTTGGTAATTACGTATTGACCGTTAATGCTTTCCAGAACCCAACAAACCCAACAGGTTTGGCTGCTCTTGGTGGTCTCGAGCGTGCATATCTTTCTTGGAATCCAGCTGAGCCTTCTGGCACATCAGCTCCATCGTTTGATGGCACTATTGATGAGCATATCCAGTGGCAGATCGATAACAAGAAGCCAGGTGTAGACCCAGTGCTAGGTGCCCGTGGTATTACCCGTGAAATGTTTCTTGAAAGGCATCAGAATAGCGGTACACAAACTCGTGATACTGAAGTCATGATCACGCTTTTTGATTCATTTGGTGATGGTCACTATGGTGGTGACAGTGATGGTGATGCATATGTTGTGGCTGCAGATGGTACCGTACTAGATACACTAGAAGGTCCTTGGGAAGGTACTGAGAACTCATACGGTCCTTGGACACTTCCTGACGGAGTATACTCTGTTGAGTGGGATGCGACCGCGCCGTGGCTTTCTGAGCAAACCATGCAGGTTACAGACATGGATGGTAACGTTTTAGGGGAAGGTGCTGCTCCTTCTGCATGTTTCTTCTTGGGTGAAGGATATGCATGTGGTGCACCTGATCTTACCGTAACAGACATGAGCTATGACAGCTGGACAGGTCGTGCTACAGTTACGGTGAAGAATATAGGGGATCTTGATGCTGGATATTTTTACACTATGGCATTTTTACAAGAGCCAGACACAACCCAAACCTATCCGCCAGGATACTTTCAGTATGCGTGGCAAGGTCTTGGACTTGCTGCTGGTGACTCAGTTGTTCAATATCTTAGTTCATACTTGACCCTTCCTGGTTTTACAGGTGGCTATGATGGCGAAACATACACACTTTATGCAATGGCTGATGGATATGGAAATTATGTTTTTGAAGAAAGTGAAGGTAACAACGTCATGTCAATGAGTGTCGTCAACACTAGTCCTCTGGCAAACTCAACATGGAACGTATGGCGTGGAGCTGATGGTGCAGATCTTGCTGTAGTAGATAACGTATCATCGCCCTCTTGGCAACCAGGTAACTTGATTCTTTACACAGATGAACCTCTGACTGCTGATGTGGAATATTGCTATGCGATAACTCAGGTAGATGGTACAACAGAATCTGCTGCATCAAATACCGCATGTGCTACCCCTTCCGCACCACCAGATGTTCCAGAGCCAACGAATCTAGCAGGTTCTTCCTCAGGATTTGATGTAATCCTAACATGGGATGCTCCAGAACCATATGAGGGTGCACCTATTACAGGTCATGGTACTCCTTCAAGTACAAGGCAAGGTGGAGATACCATTGAAGATGCTACTGTCATTACTGAGTTAGAGCAGCTAACTGGAACAACATCTGGATATACGGATGATTATGATGCCGTGTGTCCATATACTGGAGCTACAGCACCAGATGTTGTATATAGTTTTACTCCTACTACAGACGTGGCAGTTAACGTATCTACTTGTTACTCAACATATGATACTAAAATCTATGTTTTCGAGAATGCAGCAGATAATCTAGCTACCACAGTTACTGGTGCAGATGCTTGTAGTGATGATGCCTATCCGCCAGGAGTGGATGATTGTACCATTTGGACATCTTATATTGAAGGTGTTTACATGGCAGCAGGTAATACATACTACATTGTCATGGATGGTTATGGCGCAGGTGAAGGTGAATACACCATTGACCTAACTCCATATAACCCTCTAGCTGGATATACTGTCTGGTCTGTTGACGCAGCTGGCACACCTAGCCCAATTGGACAGGCTGCCGCAGATGCTACGGAATGGGCCACTGTTCTTTTTGCTGCAGAGCCAACTGACATTAGCCTTGCGATAACCGCAACCTATAATATCCCTGGTATCTTTGATCCAGTGGTTTCTGATGTTGTTGGACCTGTTACAGTAACAGTTCAGATTGAAGATAATCCAAATAACCTAACAGCAATGGATTATGGCGATGACGTGCATCTAATGTGGGATCCACCGATTGATGCAAGTAACATGGAGCTTGCCTACGATGATGGCGTAGTTGCCAACGCTTGGTGGTATGCAGGTGCAGTAGCCGTTCGTTTCAGAGTTAATGGCACATATTCCATTAATGGACTTGCTAACTCTGTATGGACTGGTGGATGGCCTGATGCTGTTCTTGGAGAACAACCATATACTCTTAGTCTTTTAGCAGTAGATCCAGATACTGATCTTCCTGGCGATACATTGTATCAAGAGGCTGTTTTAGTAGATGCTGATCCTACCTCTGAAACCTATGGTTGGGCAATGACAGACAGTCTCTCAACCGTTCCAGTTACCGTTACTGGCGATGTTTTCGTCATGTATAGTGATTTTGGATATGACTTTGAGAATAATGCACCAGGTGCCGACATGGATATGATGGGATGTGATGCTGTTCTTGATTTCCCAGGTAACAAATACGATTACAATGTATCAGTTGCTGAAACATGGGCACTATCCGCTGATTATGGTAGTTTAGCTTGTGGTGATTGGATTCTTCACATGTTCGCTGACTTCACAGCGGGAGGAGATGTAGCATCATTTGGTAATGATGGTATCTGGATAGATCAATCAGGTGCATCAAGCGCTGTAGATCTGCCAGCTCCGATCGCTTCAATGGAAGCAGTTAACACGAAGGACAATCCATCTGTCTTGATGAATCCACCTGTAGTTGATCCGAAATGGGCTCATGAGTCTGCTTCTCGTGATCTAATGCACTATAACATATATCGTGATGGTGCACATGTAGGAATGCAAGAACATGACATGCATGACTACTGGGATAACGGACTGGATTGGGGTACGTATGAGTATCACGTCACAGCAGAGTATTCTGATGGTCATGAAAGCATGGCAACCAATTCAGTTACGGTTACGCTTTCTAACGTGCCTCCAGATGCATCAATGTTGATCTCTCCAGGTGATGGATTTGAGGTTGCTGTAACGGCAGATAATCTTGATGAAGAGGTCGCATTCATTTGGACCGCTGCAATAGATGCAGATAACGACCCAGTTGAATACTATGTAGAGTTTGAGGCTGCAGTTCCTGGTGATACTCTTTATCAGATATTGCCTGAAAACGCGGTTGAAAATGAAAGCTTTGAGGACCTCGATGCAGATGGTGGTCTTGAAGGTTGGGAATCAAATGGAGATGATTATGCTGTAATCAACAATGGTGATGAAATAGCTGATGGTGTACTGTTTGAAGCAGCTGATGGTGATGCTGCCCTAGCAATGGCTGTGAGTTCTGCAGGTGGTTTAAATGCTGTTTTCCAACAATGGCCTGTTGACATGCTACCAGCTGGTACCCATTTTTGGGTAGATAGTTGGGCAATGCACTCCTCAGCAGATCCTATCAATGATGGAATGTTAGCTGTAGGTGCAGCTTTCATGGATGCTGATGGCAACACCATGGAATTCCAGCTTGGAGAGCCAATGACTAGTGCCGATTCAGCAGATGTATGGAATTATATCTATGCAGAATGTCATGTACCAGAAGGTGCAACACAAGTCATGGTTGGTGTTATGAGGTTGCCAGTTCAAGACGGTGAAACTGAAGGTGGACACGTCTTTGCTGATGAGGTTTACATGCATGTACCTCTTACAGCTACAGGTGTTTTCGTAACCCATGAAGATATTGCAAGTGCTGCAATTGATCTAGGCCTTGAAGAGATGACCTGGACATGGGATGTGTGGACATCTGATGGTTTTGAGATGACACCATCATCAAGTGGACCTCGTGAACTTGTTGTAACTGTTGATGCTGATCTTGTTGGTATTGATGGTGGAACACTTCCACAGGAATTTGCACTGCATAACAACTATCCGAATCCGTTCAACCCTGTCACGAATATCCTATATGATATTCCTGAGGTCTCAGATGTAACTCTTGAGATCTATAATGTGATGGGTCAGCGTGTACGAACCCTAGTACAGGGTAGTCACCAGCCTGGACGTTACCAGATTGTTTGGAATGCAACAAATGACCTAGGTCAAGCACTCTCATCTGGAATGTATGTCTATCGCATACAAGCAGGTGATTTTGTAAGTGTCAAGAAACTTGTTCTCATGAAATAAGTTCTAGAACACAAACTAGAAATGAAAAGGGGCCCATACCTGGGCCCCTTTTTTATTTTAATTATAAATACATAATAGTTTATATATTTTAGTAAATGGTTTTAGGATAAATAGAGGCCCTTATGAGAATTTTTTTCATTCTACTCATGTCAATTATATACTCTGCAGATGACAATGCACCTTCAAATCGAACCCGGGACAGAGAAGTAGACATTCATCATATCAAGATAGATGTAACTGTTGATATTGTTTCAGAATCTGTATATGGTAGTGTGATTCATCATTTAAGTCCTCTTAGTTCAAATTTAGAATCATTTCAGCTTGATGCAGAGGATATGACAATAAGAAGAGCAAGAATCAATGATAAGGATGTAAGATTTGATCATTGGGGAGATAAACTAAACATTAATCTTGATGAAGCAATAAGTTGGGATGATACCATAAAATTAAAGATTGATTACACTGCATTCCCTAGAATAGGAACTTATTTCATCAAGCCAGACGAAACTTATCCTGACAAGCCCTGGCAGGCTTGGACTCAAGGTGAGGAAGATGACAACCATCATTGGGTTCCTATTTACGATTATCCTAATGATCGTGCAACATTTGAGGTGATACTTACTGTAGATCAAGATTTTAAAGCAATATCCAATGGTGAGCTCAAATCCGTGAAAAAAAATAATGATGGAACACATACCTGGCACTGGTTTGAAAATTTTCCCATGGTATCTTATTTAATATCTTATGCCATAGGTGATTATGTTAAGATAGAGGATTCATACAATGGAATACCTGTTAATTACTGGGTGTATGAGGAAAATAAAAACGAAGCTCTACGTTCATTTGGCCTAACCACGGACATGATGGATTATTTTGGAAAGAAAACTGGAATTGAATATCCATATGAAAAATATGATCAGGTTATCCTAGATGATTTCATGTTTGGTGGTATGGAAAACATTACGCTGACACATAATACTGACCGGACCATGCATGATGAATTCTCTGCTCCTGATGTAAGCAGTGTAGGATTAGTTGCTCATGAATTGGCACATCAGTGGTATGGTGACATGATAACAACTCGTAATTGGGAAAATATTTGGTTAAATGAAGGTTTTGCTACTTACCTATCTAGAAAATATCGTGAGTATAAGTTTGGTCTTGATGAAGGAGAGTACATCCGTTATGGGGAGATGCGGAGCTATTTTGGAGCTAATGCAAGGTGGAAACGACCAACAGTGCACGATAATTATTATGCACCTATTGATCTATTTGATGGACATATTTACGCGAAAGGTAGCCTAATAATAAATATGATGCAAGACTACCTAGGTGATGATGCCTTTTGGCGTTCAATAAGACACTATACTAAGGTTAATCACCATAAGAATGTTGAAACACAAGACCTTAAAAAAGCCATTGAAGAGGTTACAGGTAAAAATCTTGATTGGTTTTTTAAGCAGTGGTTGTATGAACCTGGTTTTCCAGAGTATGAGGTGAAATGGTCCTATAACCAAAGAAATAGGACTGTTAAATTGAAAGTAAAACAGGTTCAAGATGAGTTATTTACCATGCCAATAAGCATAGGAATTGATGACGAAACTCATGTGATATGGATGGATGAAAAAGAAATGACGTATGAACTACCCGTTAAAATGAGACCTGAAATGGTCATATTTAATGAGGGAATGCGTATTCCCTGTAAATTATCATTTAATAAGCCAATATCTGAGTGGATCTATCAGCTAGAAAAGGCGCCCCATGTCCTTGATAGAATTGAAGCTATAAATGTTTTAAAAACTAAGAAGGGAAGAAGAAATGTTGAAATGGCCTTATTAAATGCTTTACGAGATGACCCATTTTGGGGTGTTCAAAAAGAGGCTGTCAATGGTCTATCAAATTTAAAGCCAAAAAATTATTCAGAAGAATTAATGGAAATATCAGCCGGCAAGGATAATCGAGTGAGAAGAGCGATATGGAATTCATTGAAGAATTATAAAAATAATAAGGTTGTGAGTAGGTTTTTGGAGAATATCATTTCAAGTGATAATAAACATTATAGTATAAGTGATGCTTTTAGAGCACTAGTTGCGGTTGATACTGCAGCAGCTCGAAGGAAAGTAGAACCTTTACTTGAGGTGGATTCACACTCAGATGTGATAAGAAGATCTGCAATATCATATTTTGGGAGTGTACGAAATGATGAGAATTATGAGCGTCTAAAACAATTATCATCTTATGGTGGAACAACATGGGATGCTCGACCAGAATCAGTATATCAATTAGAAAAATATGCCAAGGAGAAAAGAGAAACTATTGCGATCTTTGTAGACCTTTTGGAAGATCGATCCCGCGATGTACGTAGAGCAGCTGTTAGAGCTCTGGGTAAATATGGTAACAAAGAACACTTAGATTTTTTGGATGCGGTTTTAGAAAGAGATCCGGTGCTAAATAGGTCAATTCGGGCTGCAAAAAAGAGAATAAATAGCTCTAAAATGAAAAAAGAAAAGAGTCGCACTGAAAAAGAATTGGATCGTTTGAATAAAAGGATTGAAAAGATAAGAAGCATATTAAAATAATGAATGATTTGCCCTGGTCAATATGGTTAATGCCTGCAAGAGTTGACCTCAAAAAATATGAAATGATAATTACTCTATTAAGTGAGAGATACGAATCGAAGATTTTCACCCCTCATTTGACCTTGCTAGGTCGATTAAAGACTGACCCCAAAATATATTTTGGATTTTTTGAAGATCTAGTAAAGAAATATTCTAAATTCAATCTTATTTCAATTGGAATTGAAACTGCTGAGCCACCTTGGAAATCACTTTTCATTAAATTTAAAACAAATAATCAACTCAATTTATTTCAATCCATAATAAATAATAGATTCAAAGAGCTAAGAAATTATGAATTTCAACCACATTTAAGTCTTGCATATGGTGAAATGAAAAATAATGATTATCTTGACGTTGAACTTTTTAAAAGACGAAGATTGGTGTTTTCCTCTATTGCTTTGGTATATACACCAAGCGAGGTAGAAAAGTGGGAACTAATAAAAAAGTTTAAACTAAATTAGGCAATGAGAAATCCTTACTTGGTAATTATTGACGTACAAGAAAAATTATTTCCAGCGATGCACGGAAAGGACGACTTTCTAAAGAATATCTCTTTACTCATAAAGGGATTTAAACTTTTTAATTTACCAATTATTTTGACTGAACAAGTTCCAGAAAAACTTGGTTCTACTATAAACCCAGTTCTCGAGCTACTCGGTGATGTTGAACCAATAAAAAAATCGTCATTTTCTTGTGCTTCAGATACTGGATTCATGATTCGGACAAACTCTCTAACCTCAAACGATGGAGTGGTATTAGCTGGTATCGAGACTCACGTTTGTGTCTATCAGACCGAGCGTGATTTAATTCATAGAGGTCAACATGTCGAGGTCGTTACAGATGCTGTAACATCCCGTAATAAGAATAACCATTCGATAGCATTGGACAGGATCAGGAACAATGGTGGATTTTTAACTACTGCAGAGATGTTATTATTCAGTTTGCAGCAAAGTGCAGGTGATGATAGATTTAAAGAACTTGCCAGAATTATTAAATGAAAAAATATAATTAAGGGGTATCTTATGATTGGAAGATTAATATTTTCATCATTGTTTGCAATTCTCTTTTTTAGCTGTGTAGGAGAGACAAGTGTGGTGACAATAAATACACCGACGATACAGTGTGGTATGTGTCAGAAGAACATAGAGGTTGGTCTAGGTAAGATCAAAGGCATTACTAAATCAACAGTGGATCTTGGCACAAAAACAACTCTGGTCACTTATGAAGTCGAAAAATCTGATTTGAGTATTATTGAAAAAACTATTTCAAATCTTGGTTATCAGGCGAATGAATTGGCCGCTGACCCCAAGGCTTATGAGACACTACCAGCTTGTTGCAAGATTGGTGGTATGGATAAAATGTGATTTTATTGTTAAGTATAAAAAATGATAATAAAATAAAAATGCTTTCAAAAATGGTCAAAATGTGTAATTTTGCTCTTTAATTCAATAATATGACCATAAGAAATTCATGAAACAATTACTTATATTATTAATGCTATTGGTTAGCTTTCCAGTTATGGAACTAGGTGACTTGCAAGCTGGGTCTTCTTCTGAACAGACTAAAAAGAAGAAAAAAAAGAAGAAAAAATCCTCTAGTAGTAAGAAATCATCCAGTAAGAAAAAATCTTCTGGAAAGAAGAAGAAGAAGAAGAAAAAGAAAAAAAGAAAGAAAAAAGCTAAAGAAGAATCTTCAAGTAGTCAGAATGAAAACATCGATGAAGAAGCCAATGTCACAAATAGTTCTGAAAGTAATAGAAAACGTTTGAACACCGCTGCATATGCAGATGAATTATATAATCTTACTGGTGAACTACAGGCTTCAAACAAAGAATTAGCTCGTGCAACCCGATATTTTTATGATGACAATACCAGCAAACAACCTGTGTCACTTGATTCAAAACCCTTTTTTACTACCCAGGACTTTGAAAAAGAATCTAGAATGAATCCAGATAATATTTACGTACAGAGGCAGTTAGGGATGCATTACCAAGCCAACGGTGAACTTGAATCAGCGAAAGAAATTTACCTGAGAGAAGTAAGTAAGAATCCTTATAATCCTGATGCACACTTTTTCCTCGGTTCCTTATATGCTGACATGGGAGAATATCAAAAGGCTAAATTTGCATTTGAAGAAGCACTTTATCTTGATCCAAACCACGCAGCCACAATTGATGCGATGTCAATGTTTGTCACCACGGAAGAACAAAAGAAACTTAGTCGGGATGTTTTGAGATACTCATCTGCAAAAGCTCCTGATGGACCTGCGCAACAAATAAATATCATTCGAGAAACAATGGCAGCTGGAGATTACACTGAGGCACTCAATAAAGCTGAAGAAGCTGCAGAAAAATATCCAACCCATACGGGTTTCATTCAGCTCATTGGAGAAAATCATCTGAAATTAGGTCGCACTGAAGATGCTAAACGTTCATTCCAGCGAGCAATTAAAATAAACCCTAAAGATTTACAACCACACGTATCGCTGGCTGATTTATATTTTGAACAGGGCAGGTATGTTTATGCTGCCTTATCCTATAGTGATGCGGTGTATGTCGATCCTGACAACGCAGACTATCGTTATATGCAAGGTTTAAGCTACTTTAATGCACATGAATGGGGAAGAACTGCGGCAGCATGGGAAGATTTACTTCATTATAGACCAAATGATCCAATAGTTAAAACTCTGCTTCCCCAAACATACTATATACTTGCCGTAGAGTATAATAGAATTGGGAACCCGACAATGGGTCGCCAGGCATTTAAAAATGCCCTCTCTGTAAATAATAATACAACTTCTTGGCTTCCAGGGGCAATGGGTGTGCTAGGTAAATTCTATCGAGGAAAAAATATGTACAATGAATCCTTGATTGCGTATCAGGAAGTACTAGAACTCATGCCAAATGATGCAGGTGCATATATGGGGATGGGCATAACCTATTGGGAAATGGGTGAGAAACAACTCGCTAGAGCATCGTGGGAAAAAAGTTTAGAAATAAAACCTGATAATAATGAATCTAAAGGTTGGCTAATCTTATCATCGCAGGGATGATAGCTTTTTTATTATCTCATAATCACATTAAATCCCTACAGATATCATAAAATGATCCGCTCACTTATTGCGGTTTTGATTCTATCTTTTATAAGTGCGAGAGACTATTACGCTGGTGATGCTCTTATCAAGCAAGGTGTAAATGCTTTCTATGATTATCAGTTTGACCTTGCAATCGACATATTAAGCGATGCTAGGCAACAATTTCCAGAACACCCTGGAGTACACCTTATCTGGGCTGCCTCTCGTTGGGTAAGATCACAAGCATTTCTTTCTATTGATGATACATATGATGTTTTACAAAATGATCTTGATTCAATAACACCAATCTATGAAAAATTGTTAGAAAAATATGATTACGATCCAAACTATAAATTATACTATGGATCTGTCCTAGGTCTTTCTGCAAGAGTATCGTTAGGGAAAAAACAATGGATTAAGACCCTTTATAGATCGTATAAAGGATTTAAGATTATAAAAAAGGTCGCAAATGAATCTCCAGGGATTATAGACTCACAACTCCCTATCGGTATTGTCGAATATCTTGCGGGAATAAGTAATCCCATCATTGGATGGGCGGTTAAGTTGTATGATTTAGAAGCATCAACAGAATCTGGATTACGCAGGATGTCCATAGCAGCAGATGATGGTATCTGGTCATGGATAGAATCAAGAGCTATTTTAAGTAATCTCTATTTATGGGTTGAAAATGAACCTATTCTTTCTCTTGAATATTCTCAAGGACTTGCAAGGGATTTTCCAAATAACTTTTACTTTAACCTTTTATATTTAGAATCCATGATACGAACAAATAAACTCAGCGAATCAAAAGATATAATCAAAGATATGGAAAAAGGATTAAGCCAATTAACAAGTAGACAGCGTGAATGGTATCAACCATACCTTACTTATGAAATTGCATTACTGGCATTTTTTCAAAAAGAATATATAAAAGCATTAGAATTAGTAAATGCTGCAATTAAAAATTATTCAGCTGAGTTAGATATAATATTATCTAATGCTTATCTTTTACAGGGTATGATATACGATAAAATAAATGAAAGAGCTAAGGCAAAAGAAAGTTACAGGGATTGTATTGGTCTAGATAATTTTTCCTATTCAATAGAAAAAGCAAAACTTCATCTAAAGATACCATTTTAGGCATATGACCGATTTTTATTGTGAAAATTTGATTAATCCAATAAGATGGAAAACACGTTGTGTTAAAGTAGGCAATGTTGGTGTGGGTGGTGATAATCCTATAAGAATTCAGTCGATGACCACTACTGATACTATGAATACTAAGACGACAATTGAACAGTCCATTAGAATGATAGATAGAGGCTGTGAGATTGTTCGTATAACTGCTCCAAGCATTAAGGAAGCAAAAAATTTAGTAAACATTAAAAATGGACTATTATCTAAAGGATACAATACACCACTTGTTGCAGATATACACTTCACACCAAATGCTGCTATTGTTGCTGCTGATATTGTTGAGAAAGTTCGTATTAATCCAGGGAACTATGCAGATAAAAAAAAGTTTGAATATCACGAATATACAGAAAAAGGATATGAAGAAGAGTTATTTAGAATAAGAGAAAGGTTTTTGCCTCTGGTAAAAGTATGTAAGGAGAATGGTACTGCTATGCGAATCGGCACTAACCATGGCTCTCTTTCAGACCGCATTCTTAGTAGATATGGAGACACACCAGAGGGTATGGTTGAGTCAGCAATGGAATTTGTTCGTATCGCTGAGGAGGAGTCATATCATGATATTATTTTATCAATGAAAGCAAGTAATACTCATGTAATGGTTCAAGCATATCGTCTTCTTGTTACTAAGATGAAGAATGAGGGTATGAATTATCCTTTGCATCTTGGTGTTACTGAGGCGGGAGAGGCTGAAGATGGTCGTATTAAATCTTCAGTTGGAATTGGAACACTTCTTGAAGACGGACTAGGAGATACCATTCGAGTTTCTCTTACTGAGCCTCCAGAAGAGGAAATCCCAGTAGCTAGAATTCTAGTTAAGAGAAAAGCAAATTTACACCAATCTAAATTAGAGGTTAAAGCAATCACCACCTCAACTTATGATCCTTTTTTCTATGCTCGAAGGAGCACTTCTACAATTGCAAATGTAGGTTCAGAACATGTTCCTAGGGTTATAGGTGATCTTTCAGCTCATCATGGGATTAAAAAGGAGGATTTAGCTGAGTTTGGTTATTTATATGCTAAAGTCCAAGACAAATGGCATATATCCGAACAGGCAATTGATTTTCTCTATATTGGGTCCAATTCGCTTAATTTTGAGATTCCTGGTACTTTACAAATAATACAAAACCACTCAAACTATTCGAATAAAGATGGATACTATCCAATCTATTCATTGGATAATGTAAGTAAAATTAATAATGATAAAGCATCTTTTCTTTTATGCAACGATATTGATGAGCCTTTTGATATTATTAGGGAATTAAAAAATTGTATCATTGTATTAGAGGGAAAAGAAAATGCTGGATTCCACTTGCAAAGAAAATTTTTTATGAACCTCGTGCACTATGGATTGAAGAATCCTGTTATCATAAAAAAAACTTATGAAGCTATTAAAAAGGATGAGATTTTAATTTATTCTTCTACAGATATTGGTGGCCTTCAAATCGATGGGTTTGGTGATGGGATTTGGCTTACTACATATCTAGAGAAGGGATTCACGAATGAACTTTCTTTCAACATTTTGCAGGCATGTCGGACAAGAAGTACTAAAACTGAGTATATATCATGTCCATCTTGTGGGAGAACTTTATTTGATCTTCAAGAGACAACATCAAAAATACGAGAACGCACTGACCATCTTAAGGGCATAAAAATTGGAATAATGGGATGTATAGTTAATGGACCAGGCGAAATGGCTGATGCAGATTATGGATATGTTGGTACTGGATCTGGGTTAATATCATTATATAAGGGACAGAATGTTGTAAAAAAGAATATTGAAGAAAAATTGGCTGTAGATGCATTAATTCAATTGATTGATCAGTATGGTGACTGGATTGAACCAAATGATGTTTAACATTGTCCAAGTGTAGTCTAAAATCGTATTATTAGGCTAATAAAAACAAGAAAGTTTTTAAAAAAGAGATTGTCATGAAAAAGATTATCGTTCTATTTACATTATCATTTCTATCCGCCCAGGTAGGTGAAGGTACTTTATCACCAGTTGTAACCTACTGGAGGACATTGGCTCATGAAGAAAAAGAGGTTTTTTTATTTTCTTACTTAACTCAGGTTTATGAAACTCACTCTGAATTAAAAAATAGTGTTGGATATGGAGAGATAACCGAGTGGTATTATGAGAATAGAGCAGAAATGATTTATGGTATATTTGATCAATTAGAGCTCGTCAAAGTTTCTGAAATGGTAAGATGGGTTGATGAGTTTTATTCACACGGAGAATATGCTAACCGTCCATTCATTGAAGCTCTAGAATTTGCATATCGATTTGCCGAAGCATCAGGTGCAAATATGTGGGAGAAATATGAAAATCTTAAGTTTGATAAGATAAAACCTGGAAAAGATTAATGCCTTCCTTGAAGAGAATATTAATCATTCTCATTCAATCAGGATTTCTTTTTTCCCAACATTCTACAGAAAATTTCATATGCAAAAATGAACAAGTAGTATCTAAATGGCTGACATCTCAATCATCATTAACTCAAAATCAAGAAAAAATTGATATTACATATTATGGAATATCAATTGAGATAGATATTGATCTTCAACAGATTTTCGCTTCAGTTAAGGTTAATGGTATTTTATCTTCGGATCAGCCAGACTCCATAGAATTAGATTTAAATAGTCAACTTATGGTTGATTCGGTAATCTCAAATGATGAACAAATTAGTTTTGTTCATCAAGACAACATGATCAAAATTCCAAGTCAAGCTTCTCTAGTAGAAGAAAACAATTTCAGTATGGAGATATATTATAATGGACATCCTCCTTCAACTGGTTTTGGTTCATTCAACTTCGATGAACACCTTGGTGTAGATCACATATGGACATTATCTGAACCATATGGGTCAAGAGATTGGTGGCCATGCAAGGATGACCCATCAGATAAGGCAGATTCACTTGATATCAAAATAATCGTACCTAGCGAACAAATAGCAGTCTCTAATGGTATTCTAGTAGAAGAATTAGAACTTGAAAATGGAAGAAAACAATATCATTGGTTTGAAAAGTATCCTATTTGTACATATCTTGTTTCCATAACGACATATCCCTACACGAAATGGGAGGATATTTATATAGGTATGAATGGAGATACCCTACCTTTAGAGTATTACGTGTATCCTGATCATTATGATATTGTATTAGAAAATTATTTATTGACAAAGGACATGATTTCCGTGTTTGCTGAAAAATTTGGCGAATACCCTTTTATGGGCGAAAAATATGGCCATGTAGAATTTGCTCGAGGTGGGGGTATGGAGCACCAAACAATAAGTAGTCTTGGGGGATATTCACAATGGCTCATTGCTCATGAATTAGGTCACCAATGGTGGGGTGATTTAATAACTTGTGCAAGTTTTCATCATATTTGGTTAAATGAGGGGTTTGCAAGATTCTCAGAAGCTTTATGGGATGAAGCGACTGGAGGATTTAATGCATATAAAAATTATTGGCAAAACCATACATACTATGGTGGAGGTACTATTTTTGTAGAAGAACCAAATCTACCAAGCCAAATATTTAATGGTAACTTAACGTACAATAAAGCAGGTTGGGTGATGCATATGCTTAGAGGTGTTATGGGAGATAGTATATTTTTTGAGACACTTCAATCATATTCATCAAATGATTCTCTTGCATATTCTTCAGCAACCACAGAAGACTTTAAGGCAGTTTGCGAAAGCGTATCTAATTACGATTTAGATGATTTTTTTGAGCAGTGGATATATGGCGAGTATTATCCTAGATATTCTTTATCATGGGAAGTATCGAATATGAATGAATTAATAATAAACATAGAGCAAACTCAGAATTGGCAATATTTTCACATGCCAATTGAAATAAAAGTGTTTTTACCAGTAGACACACTATCATTCAAAGTAGATAATCAATTTCAATTTGAACAATATAACTTAGGTGCCATTTCCGGATATCCATCTGCTGTTTTGTTAGATCCAGATAATTGGATTTTAAAAGAAGTTGAATATATGAATTTATCAGATATTATTCCTAATAAGCCCCAAATCACTATTTTCCCTGCTTATCCTAACCCATTTAATCCAAGCACATTCCTGAAATTTTTCATACCCCAGGCACTTGGTGAGATACGTCCTAAAGTAAATATATTTGATATTAAAGGCCAAAGGATTGAAGAAATATTAGTGGATAAAGTTTCTCCTGGGATGCATGAAATCCAATGGAATGCAAACGGAAGAGGCTCAGGCATCTATTTCATCCAATTCTTTTCGGATAACACCATTTTTTCACAAAAGATTCAGTTGATTAAGTAAATAAATGGACTGTTTAAGAATTCTCAATTTAAAGATTCCAGCCAAACATGGGATATATGATTTCGAAAAAAATAAAGAAGGGGTGTTTGAGCTTGATGTTGAAATGTTTTTAGATTTAAATATACCAGGAAAAACCGATAAAATAGATGATACCATAAATTATGATGATGTCGTGAATGTTGTTATTAAAGTATTTACCAATAAGGATTACAACCTTATTGAGGCTGCTGGTCAGAATATATGCAATCAACTACTTACACAATTTAAATTAGAAAAAGTTATTATTAGAATTAGGAAACCACATGCTCCCATTAATGCTGAGTTCGATACTGTAGAGGTTGAGCTTATTAGGACAAGTAAATGAATGAGCAGAAAGTATATTTATCCCTAGGATCTAACATAGGGGATAGGGAGTCTAATCTAGCACAGGCAACAATGGCGCTATCTATCAATTTTGAGATATCTAATATTATTAGTTCTTCTTATTATGATACTGAACCATTATATAATACTAATCAGCCTCATTTTTTAAATTCAGTGGTTAAATTTTCAACAACCCTTAAACCATTTGACATATTGGATATAGCAAAAAAAGTGGAAACAATGCTAGGAAGACCACCCAAAAGGAAAAAAAATCAACCAAGAATAATAGATATAGATATTCTTTTTCATGGAGATGCCATTATTGAAACCGAACAATTATCAATTCCACACCCGATGGTATCTCTTAGAAAATTCATATTAATTCCATTTGCTGAAATCGAACCAGAATTCCAAATTCCGCATTCTGAATTGTACATAAATGATTTAATTGAGAACTGTCCTGACACATCTAGAGTAATCAGACATTATCCAGATATACAAGCTTGAAAAATTTATATTATATAGCAATAGAGGGACCCATTGGTGTTGGAAAAACAAGTCTTGCTAACTTAATGTCAAAAGAACTTGGTGCGAGATTAGTCTTAGAAGAATTTGAAGAGAATCCTTTCTTGCCTGATTTTTATAAAGATCCTGAGAGATATTCTTTCCAGACACAATTGTTCTTTTTGCTCCAGAGATATAGGCAGCAGCAAGAGCTCCGGCAGGTTGACATGTTTCAAAACTTATTAGTCACGGACTATATGTTTGTAAAAGATAGATTGTTTGCTTCACTAAACCTTAATGAAATGGAAATGCAGTTATACGATACGGTTGCTAATTTATTAGAACGTAACATTATAAGGCCAGATCTTGTTATTTACCTTCAAGCTGAAACTGACTCATTGATGAATAACATAAACCAAAGAGGAAGAGAAATGGAATCGGAAATAACCTATGATTACATAGATGCATTAAGTCAAGTCTACACTGAATATTTTTTTCGTTATCAAGATACTCCCCTAGTAATAATTAATACTAATAATATTGATTTTGTACATAATGAAAATGACTTAAAAGAGATAATTAAATATATAAGACAGCCTATTTCTGGTACAAAATTCTTTAATCCAATATCGCAGCTTTAATGATCAAGTGGTTATTTTTATTTGCAATTGTTTACTTACTATATAAGTCTGCAAAACCATTTTTAACTGTTTTTAGATTTAGTAACACAATAAAGCAAAAAAAACGTAAACAAGACTTACGAAATAAAATATATAAAATGGATATTCAAGATGCTGAATATGAAGAAAATATAGATAAATGATTTTTTAAAGAAGCGGTAAGAATTATATGACCACATTATATTATTAAAATTTCTTTATGAAATTTCCACCACAAATATACATAATTAGTTTTGTTATATTTTTACATTGCTGTGAAAAGGATGCTATTAATTATGAAAAAGATTTAAATAATGTCAATGGCTCATATCATGAAAAAATATCAGGTGAGCCATACTCAGGTAAGGTTTTTTCATTATATGATTCAGGAATGACTCGTGAAAATGGAGAATTGAAAAATGGAAAAAAAGAAGGCTTCTTCACTAATTATTACAATTCAGGGCAAAAGAAAAATGAAGGTAATTATTTTAATGATTTGAAAAATGGAGAATGGATTTATTGGGATGAAAATGGACAAAAATATTTAGAAGAAAATTATGTTGATGGAAAAAAACATGGGTTATTTACTTTATTTGAAGATGGTATCAAAAGAAGACAAGGATCATACCTAAATAAATTAAAGAATGGTTTATTCATAGAATGGTATGATAATGGATTAAAAAAGCAAAAAGGAAATTTTAAAGATGGTTTGCAAGATGGAGAATGGATTTATTGGGATGAGGAAGGGAAAAAGTATTTAAAAGAATCTTATGAAAAAGGTCAAAAGAATGGTTTTTTCACAGAATGGTATGAAAATGGTCAAAAAAGTATTGAGCAAACATGGAAAAATGGAAAAAAGGATGGCCTTTTCACAGAATGGTATGAAAATGGTTATAAGAAACAGCAGGGTTTATTAGGAGATTTCAACTATAAAATGGGTAAATGGACATATTGGCAAGAAAATAGTATAAAATATTTAGAAGAAAATTATGTTGATGGAAAAAAACATGGAATACAGATTGGTTGGTATGAGAATGGCATAAAAAGTATTGAACAAAATTACAAGAATGATTTAAAAGAAGGCTCTTTTACTGCTTGGCATGAAAATGGAAAAAAAAAACAAACTGTGAAGTTTGTTGAGGGTATGAAAGAGGGAAATATGCTATATTGGTACAAGAATGGAAATTTATGGTTACAAGAAAATTACGTAGATGACAAAAAGAATGGTATAATAGTTGGTTGGTATGAGAATGGTCAAAAAAGCATTGAGCAGACATGGAAAAATGGAAAAAAACATGGCATGCACAAAATGTGGTATGGTAATGGACAGAAAATGGAAGAGGGTATAATGAAAAATGGTCGGGAATACGGTAAATGGATATATTATAAACAAGATGGAAAAATTGATAAGGAATTAGTACATGATTAAATATTTCAATTAATTTTAAAAATTATTTATCGTTGATGAGTCATTTAATCAATATCCGCATTGTTTTAATACTTTTACAAATGAGTCAACTCATTGCAAATGGAATCGAGTTTATTGACGAAGCGTCATCTCAGGGGCTCGTTTTCAACCATGACCATGGTGGTACAGGGGAAAGGTATTATATAGAGACGATAGGCCCAGGGGTATGTCTTTTTGACTATGATAATGATAAAGATCTAGATATTTACTTCTGTCAGGGTTCTAAACTTCCTGGATCGGACCAAAATATAATTCTTGAAAATAAGCTATTTCGAAATGATGGCAAATTCTGGACTGATGTAACTTCGTTAGCTGGAGTAGGTGATAAATCATATAGTATGGGATGTGCGTGTGGTGATGTTGATAATGATGGAAATATTGATCTCTACGTTACAAATTTTGGTGAAGATGTTTTTTACAAAAATGAAGGTAATGGAACATTTTCGAATGTTACAGTTAGCGCTGGAATTAGTAATCCTAAATGGGGTGCGAGTGTCGCTTTGTTTGATATGGATTCTGATGGGCTGTTAGATATATACATTTCTAATTATGTAGAATTCTCATTAACTAATAACCCTTGGTGCGGAGATAGAGTAAGAGGGATCAGGGACTATTGTAAGCCTGATTTTTTTAACGGTATTGAAGATAAACTATATAAAAATAAGGGGAATTGGAAATTTGAAGATGTCTCAACAAAATCTGGTATATTAGGTAAAAATGGTAAGGGACTTGGTGTTATACCTGCAGACTTTGATTTTGATGGTGATTTGGACATTTACGTTGCTAATGATGGGGTCATGAATCATTACTATATTAATGACGGGTACGGATATTTTGAGGAAAATGCAATTTTCAATGGTATTGGCTATAACGGGAATGGATTACCTGAAGCCGGGATGGGAGTAGATATTGGCGATGTGAACGGCGATGGTTGGTTAGATATTTTTGTAACAAATTTTAGTGGTGAGTCAAATACAATTTATATTAATAATAGAATGGGATATTTTAATGACCTTACCTTTAGTTCCGGACTTCAACAGCCTAGTCTTAATTATGTTGGTTTTGGTACAAAACTCCTTGATTTAGATAATGATGGATGGCTTGATCTTTTTGTTGTAAATGGGCATGTGGCAGCAAATATAAATGATGTACATAGCGGCTATACTTATGCTCAAAAAAAGCAAATTTTTCTAAATAATCGTAATGGAAAATTTAAGGAATTAAAATTGGATGCTACTGATGATGTTAACTCAGCAAGCGTAGGCCGTGGAGCCGCTTTTGGCGATATTGATAATGATGGTGATGTTGATATAGTCATTGCAAACAATAATGGGCCTGCAAACCTTTTGATAAGGAAAGGTAATCCAGAAAAAAATTGGGTTGGGTTCTCATTGGTAGGTGTGAAATCAAATAAGGATGCAATAGGAGCTCTGATTACAATAAACTCACATGATTTGTTGCAAAAAAGAGTTGTAAATACAGCCGGAAGTTATATGGCATCAAATGATAAGCGAATATTATTTGGGTTAGATAATCAATCAAATATTGAAAAGATTGAAATAAAATGGCCTAGTGGGATTGTAGATAAATACGAAAGAATCAAAGTGAATAATTATTATGAGGTTATTGAAGGTGAGAGCATTAAACTATTAATGAAAAATAAAGGATAGCAACAAGAAATATGCTATTAAAAAGGTTAATGTTTAAAAAAAAGCTATTTGCTAACAGTGTTGATTGGGCATTATTGCTAATAAGAATCATACCTTCATTTTATTTGTTTTACTATCACGGGTATAAAAAAATTCTTGGTGGAACATCTACTTGGGAATGGCTTGGTGAGGCAGCAATGCCTTTGATAGGTATTAAATTTGGATACATTTTCTTTGGTTTTTTTGCAGCATTAAGTGAAGCAGTATTTACCTGGTTAGTAGCATTAGGACTCTTTACCAGATTTTCTTCATTATTAATCATTATAACCATGGCCTTCGCAGGGCTTTTTCATCTTGTTGACGGAGAAAATGCTGAATTAGCATTTATCTATTTAACCATATATATTTTCATATTAATAACGGGACCCGGTCGTTATAGTCTGGATCGAAATCTATTTACATTAAATAAATCATAATCATGGCATTTACTCTTTCTAACAAAGTTTTGAATTTCTTTAAAATTATTAAAATAATCATTCTATTATTCTTGACTGCAACAATATTTGGTCAGTACACAAACGTTGATAATGGGTTTGGTTTAGATATAGGTAATAGTGGCTCAGGATTTTTTTTTACGCGCCAATTAATGCATGATAGTAATGATTTTTCACTAAATATTGAAATTAGATACTATGATATAAAAGCATCAAATGAGACATATGTTTTTAATAATTTTAATGGACAATGGGAGACCATCGGAGGTGTAAGCTTATTTATGCTACCCATTTTCATTGGTGGTAACTATTTCCCATTTAATGGGAAAATAGAAAATAATTTTTCACCATTTTTAACTTTAAGATCAGGGGCAGTATTAAGTTTTGATGGTAAAGAATATGGAAGTTTTAAGGATAGATGGGAAAACCCAGATTCACAAATTACACCTGGTGGATTCATTGGTGCTGGTGTAGAATTTAAAATGGTTGGTCTTAATTCTGTTTCAGTAATGTTCGGTTATGAGCTTCTTCCACTTAAACGGGAATTTGATGGTATAGATGATTATTCAGGTCAATTAATTCATATTTCATTTAATCGTAGAAAAAAGTGACGAACTTTAAATCTTTTTTCATTGAATCTTCTGAAATCAATGATGACCAATTTAAATTAAACAAAAAAGAATCTCACCACGCGAAGAATGTATTAAGAGTTAGAACTGGAGAAAGTTTAATTCTCCTAGATGGGAAAGGATATGGTTATATTGCAAAGATTAAAAAAATTAATAATGGTTTTGTATATGGAAAAATATTAAAAAAAGTAGAAAAATTTGGTGAAAATAAAACACTCATAAATGTAGTCCCAGCTGTAATAAAACGACATAGATTTGAAAATTTGATTGAAAAAGCTACTGAATTAGGTGCTAAGAATATTATCCCAATAATTACAGATAGGTGTATGAAAAAAACAATCAACATTTCTAGATGTGAAAAATTAATTATTTCAGCTGCAAAGCAATGCAATAGAAGTCTTTTTCCAAGTATTAGTAAACCATTAAAATTGAAAGAATGGTTAAAAATAAATAAAGGCCAATGTTTTGCTGGTAGTATGAAATCTCATAAAAAATTATCCGATTATACAATGAAAAAAAGTAAGATAATAAATATCATAATTGGTCCAGAAGGAGATTTTAATAAAAAAGAAATGAATATTATGAATAATTCTGGAGTTAAGTTTTATAATCTTGGGATAAGAAAACTTAGGGCAGAAACTGCTATGCAAGCATCATTATCTATTTTAAATGAATTATATGGATAAAAGGATTTTTTTTGAAGGATTGTTTATTTTGTAAAATTATAAATAAAGAAATACAAACAAATATTGTTTATGAAGATGATAGGTTATTAGCATTCAATGATATCAATCCTCAAGCCCCCATACATTTACTAATCATACCTAAACTACACATTTCTACCTTAAATCATATAGGATTAGAGCATAAATCCTTAATTGGTGAAATGGTACTACTAGCAAGTAAACTTGCAAAAGATTTTGATATATCCGATAATGGATATAGAACAAATTTCAATTGCAATAGTCATGGTGGTCAAACTGTTTTTCACATCCATCTTCACTTATTAGGAGGAAGAAAATTTCATTGGCCACCAGGATAAAATTTTTAAAAAGTTATTTTAGTATTTTTAAATACAACCAATTAATATTCGTTCGTGAAAATATCATATGTTGATTCCTCAAATCTAAGTTACGTTATATGAAGATTCTAATTCCAATATTATTGTGCTTATTTAATGAATTACTTTCCTCCGACCCTTTATTTAATCAAAATGCACATCAAAATGTTATTGTTCTAAATTATAGACCCGTATACAAATCTAACCTGCATTACGTTTTCGGTGGCAAGGAGGGTGACAGAGTGGTTTCTTTAAACTTTAACCAACATGGAAATCTAATTTCAAAAACAATCTACAAATCATTAAAGAATAAAAATAAGTTTGTATATGATGAAGACTGTAAGAAATCAGATTGTAGGCAGTATTCGCACTAATATTTTTTACCTGGTTTTTAATTCAAATATCTTTGTTATTTGGTTTTAAATAATATTTACTCGGACTGTAGTTTTTTTCCATAAAATCGGGTAAATTTGAACACCGCATTCTCAAAATTTTTTGTGTATATATCAGAATTAAAAATGCATGGCTTCAAATCCTTTGCCTCTAAGGAAGTCATGAAATTAGGTCAAGGCATAACCACTGTGGTGGGACCCAATGGGTGCGGAAAAACAAATATCGTTGATGCGATTCGCTGGGTATTAGGTGAACAGAAATATAGTGTTCTACGTAGCGGTAAAATGGAAGATGTTATTTTTAATGGTGCCGATGGGATTAAACCTCTTAGTGTATGTGAGGTGGCAATGACCGTTCATAACAGTTCAGGTAAACTTCCAATTGAGTATAATGATATTGAGATTGCTAGAAGAATATATAGAAATGGTGAATCAGAATATTATTTGAATAAGACTCAATGCAGACTCAAAGATATTAGTGATTTATTCATTGATACAGGTATGGGTGCAGATGCTTATTCAGTTATCGAATTAAAAATGATTGAGCAGATATTATCAGATACCGCTGATGATCGCAGAAAAATGTTTGAAGAAGCAGCAGGAATCCATAAATACAGGTCGCAGAGGAAAGCTACTATAAAAAGGTTCGAAACTACACATATGGATCTTGAGAGAATCCAAGATATAATTTCTGAAGTTGAGCAAAAGGTACGCAATTTAGAGTTGCAGCTAAAAAGGTATAAGAGGCATGCAACACTTTCAGAAACGATACAAAACAAAGATCAAGAATTAGCATTCCTTCAAGTACATAGATTTAATTCACAAATCAAGCCTCTGAAAAATCGCATAGAAGAATATCGTCATCTAAGAGAAAATAAAACTTCTGAATCATCTGTTCTTGATAATGAATTAATCCAACTACAAGATACCTACAAATCACAAGAATCAGAATTAAATCATTTTCAAGAGGCTATGGCGGAATTGAATCAATCAAGAGAATCCTTACGTAATGGTATATTGGTTAGTACTGAAAAAAGACGTGGTGCATTAATTACCATTGAACGTTTAGAACGAGAGAAAAATTCAAATTTTACTAAAATCGAGAATCTTAAGCAGCTTAAACTTGATTTTGATAAAGAAATAACTGAACTAGAACCTACCATTGAAGGACAGTTAAGAGAATATAAGTCAGAAAGAGAAAAATTTAATATTATTGAAAATAAATATCAAAAAGCTGTTCAAACTCTTGACAACACTCAAAATGAGAGGTGGGAATTACAAAGAAAAATTGCTGATGATGTTTCTTTGTATGATAGGACTAAAGCTCTTATTGATGATAAATCCATTGATTTAAATAATTTTAAAAAACTAATCCAAATTCAAAAAGAATGTGAAAAAAGTGATTTAATTTCACAAAAAAACTTGGAAAAGGATAAACTAAGAATACAAAAATCAATCCTAAAATCAGAAAAAGAGCTTAGCAAACTTGAAAAAGAATTTGAAAATTTTATTAATGAGAAAAATTCAATATCTGAACAGCAACATAAATCCTCAGCTATGATAAAATCTTTAAAAGGACAGCAAAAGTTTTATAGTGAGTTAGTAGAATCTCGAGATGGTTTCCCTGAAGGTACTCGCTATGTTTTAGAAAATCCGAACCTCTTCCCAGGAATATTGGGTACTGTTGCTGATGTATTCCAAACAGAAATTTCCTACAGGGATGCATTAGAATCAGCTCTTGGTGATTTATCCCATTGTCTTATTGCAAAAGATAGATCACATGCATTAGATACATTAGAAAAGGTCAGTCAGGAAAATCTTGGAGCTTTGACAATTATTCCTTTAAAAGAAGCATCATACATATCAACAGAATTAAAAGAATTACCATCATCAAATCTGATTATTTCACGAGCTTCAAATCTCGTTGAGACGAGTAAAGAATTACGACCTCTTGCAAATTATCTTTTAGGTAATGTACTGGTGGTTGATGATTTTAGTTCAGCTATTAATTCAGAGGAACTAACGGGATGGAATCTAGTAGATAAAGCTGGTGGATATTTTGGAGAGGATTATGTTCTAAAGAATAGACAGTTTTCTGATTATGGACATATGATTGGAAGAAAGGAAAAACTGGATGGTATTTCGATAGAATTAGATAAGCTAATCAAAAAAGAAAATAAAATAAAGAAATTATTAGAGTCTATAACAAAAACTATTTCATCTCAAAAAGATAAAATAGATAGCCAATTGATTGATAATGAAAGATTAAGAAAAAATCTATCTGAAATAGATATTTCTGTTGCAAGAGTTCAAATGAAAATTGAACAGAATTTTGAAAAGTTAAACGCTTTGATTCAAAATAAAGAAGATCTAAGAAAAGAAATGGCAGATTCAAAGAAGTCACTAATTGCACTCGAGCCTTTAGTGCATAAAGCAAAAAACAAATTAAAAGACCATCAATCAAAGGTAGAACGAGAAAATGATTTAATGCTAATTATTAGAAAAGAAAGAGATGATTTCCAAAATACTCTTCAAGAAATAAGAATCAAACTAATCGAATTGGAGGCAAGAAGAGACCAGTTAAAATTCAAGAAGAAATCTGGGGAGGAGACATCTAGTGAATTAAAGATTAGGCAGGATAAAATCAGAATTGAAATCAATGAATTAAGAAAAATGAATGATAATTTACAAAGCGATTCAAAAAATTCAGAAAAAGAACTAGAGTCTATTAATGCAGCTATTCAAAAGCAACGATCTATCATTGATCTTAAGCAGGCTGTTTATCGAGAGACATATCAAAACATAGAAGAATTGCAAGCTAGAATTTCAACTGAACAAAGAGATAGAGAGCAATTGTTGGAAGAATTAAAAAATTCTGAATTAGAGGCTAAAGAGACAGAACAAAAAATACAACTCGTCATAGAGCGTATAAGCGACCGCTATAATAAAAAATTACCAGAAAAATTAATTGTAAATCAAACTGAGGAGCAACTTGAAATAGAAATAGAAAAAATTCAGCGTAGCATTGATAATATTGGTCCAGTAAATATGGCAGTGCAAGATGAATACAACGAGGAAGTTTCAAGATTAGAGGTTCTGTTGACCCAGCGAGATGATCTTGTTGATGCAGAAGAAAATCTTAGAGAAACAATCAGAAAAATAGATAAAATTGCCAGGAAACGATTCCAGGAAACATTTGATCTCATAAAGATAAACTTTGAAAAACTATTTAAAATGTTTTTTGAGGGAGGCAATGCTACCCTAAAATTAATTGGAGATCCAGACCCACTTGAAGCAGACATTTCGATTGAAGCTCAACCTCCTGGTAAAAGGAATACATCTCTTAGGTTACTTTCCAGCGGTGAAAAGGCACTTACTGCAATATCATTGCTCTTTTCCATATACCAGGTTAAGCCCAGTCCTTATTGTATTTTAGATGAAGTTGATGCACCTTTAGATGATGTCAATATCCATAAATTTACTAGAGTACTTGGAAAGTTTAGTGATGAGACACAATTTATTATTGTCACACATAATAAGCTAACTATGGAAATTGCTGATTATATGTATGGTGTTACTCAAGAAAAGAAAGGCATTTCAAAACTTGTTTCTGTCAAATTTGATTAAGGAGTTTTGATTGGAATATTCATTTGATGTTTGGTTAACACCTTTAATTATCATCGTTAGTATGATGATAATTGGTGTAATATTTAAAACGTTTGTCAAAACAAAACTCATTAGGCTTGCAGAGCGTACAAGTTGGAAGGGTGATGACATTATAATTTCTTCACTAGAATCGCAAATAATATTTTGGTTCTTCTTATTAGGCCTATCACTTTCAATAAGAGACATGCCCATTCCTGAAGAATATTTTTCGTACATAGGAAATGGTTTACAAATTTTATTGATTGCTTCAATTACCCATGCTTGTTCTAAACTTATTGTTGGACTATTAGATTTATGGTCAAAAAAACAAGGCGGTGGTTTCCCCTCCACTACAATTTTTACAAATATTGTTTGGATAACAATATATGTTATTGGAATCCTCATTATTCTAGAAAATCTAAACATATCAATTGCACCAATGCTTACAGCATTAGGCGTAGGTGGATTAGCTGTATCTTTAGCACTCAAGGATACATTATCTGATGTTTTTGCTGGTCTGCATATTTTACTAAGTAAAAAAGTTGAACCAGGTGATTTTGTCAGCTTGGATTCTGGTGAAATGGGTTATATAGAAAATATTAGTTGGCGAAATACAAAAATGATGGAAAGGTCAAATAATGTAATTCATATTCCCAATACAAAACTTTCAACTGCAATTATCAAAAATTATGATAGTGGAGATCCAAGTTTCTCTGTGAAAATTCCTCTCAGTGTATCATATGATTCAGACCTTGAGCATGTAAGTAAAGTAGTGATGGAAGTTGCAAAGGAAATTTATGAAAGCATGGATGAGGTTAATAAAGAATCCAATCCATCCTTTAAATTCAAATTATTTGGGTCATCTAGCATAGATTTAGCTGTCTATTTCAGAGGAAATAAATATGGAGATCAAAATCCAATAATTCATGAATTTATTAAAAAGGTACATAAACGATTTTCTTCAGAGGGTATTGAAATTCCATATCCAACGCAGACAATTATTCAACAAAAAACGAATTAATGAAAATTTGTTTATACATAGGATCAGCAATGGCATCATTATCAATAATATTTGGTGCTTTTGGAGCTCATTTAATTAAATCAAAAGTATCCGTAGAGAATCTTAATATATTTGAGACTGGTGTAAGATATCAAATGTATCACTCTCTTGGTATTATGCTAATTGGAATCATTGGTTTTCATGTACCTCATAGCATTATAAGAACTTCAGCATCTTTATTGTTTTTTGGTACATTGATATTTTCTGGCAGCTTATATATTTTAGTCCTAGCAAATATAAGATGGATGGGTGCAATTACCCCTATTGGTGGAATCTTTCTTGTACTAGGTTGGCTCAATTTGTTTTATAATATATATAGGCACTAATCATTTATGGCCATTAAATCTGGTCGCCATATTTCATATTTTACAGCTACTTCTTTCATTGTAGCATCAATGATTGGAACTGGAGTATTTACTAGTCTGGGATATCAACTACTAAACATACAATCAATATTTTCTCTTTTAATTTTATGGATTATTGGTGGATTTATTGCTTTAACTGGTTCATTAACCTATGGAGAACTTGGTACTGTTTTCCCTAGATCTGGTGGAGAATATCATTTACTAGGACGTGTGCTGCATCCTTCAATAGGGTTTGCAGCAGGGGTAGTTTCTGCAACTGTTGGTTTTACTGCGCCTGCAGTATTAGCTGCAATTGCATTGGGAAATTATTTTAATGCAGTTATACCAAATCTTGATGAATCATTTATTGCTTTTTTTGTAATAATGATATTGCATTTAATACATATGACTAGTATTAAATGGGGAACTATTTTTCAAGATATATCTACAATTATAAAAATTGGCCTTATTATTGTTTTTATTGGATTTGGATTTTTATTTGATAATCCTCAAAAAATATCAATTTATCCAAATGCTTCTGATTTTCTAATAATTATGAGTCCAAGTTTTGCAATTGGTTTGGTTTGGGTTTCGTATGCATATACTGGATGGAATTCTGTAATCTACATTGCAAGTGAAATTTCTAATCCAAGGAAAAATATAACCAGAACAATGGTTATATCTACTCTTCTGGTAATGCTACTTTATGTTTTATTAAATTATATATTTCTTTATTCGACCCCTATGGATTTATTAACAGGTCAGGTTGAAATAGGTTACATAGCAGGTATACAAATATTTGGTGAATTTGGTGGTTTAATTATGAGTGGAGGAATATCTATCATATTATTATCAACCATAAGTAGTTATGTATATATTGGACCGAGGATAATGCAAATAATGGGGGAAGATCATTGGTTCTTAAGCCTATTAAAGCATAAAAACTCAAATAATATTCCCATTAATGCATTTTGGTTACAGCTTATCCTATCAATTTTCATGATATTTACATCGTCATTCGAACAAATATTGATGTACGCTGGGATTTCATTGATCATGACAACAACCCTTACGGTTTTATCACTATTTGTTTTAAGGTATAAGGAACCGGAATTAAAGAGGCCATATAAGGTGTTGGGTTATCCAATCGTTCCTCTGACTTTTCTAGTTGTTAATCTGTGGATATTATATTATTCCTTTTTGGAATCCATATTTGAATCATTAATCAGTTTAGGAATTATAACTATTAGTATTATTGGATTTAATATTTTAAAGGTTAGAAGGTGATTCCCTTGAAAAAAATATTAATTATGGATGGTGCCATGGGTACTGAATTACAAAAACGTGGAGTTGAGGTTTCATTACCTCTCTGGTCGGCAAATGCAAATATTGAATTTCCTGAAATCGTAAAAGATATACATAAGGACTATGTAGATGCAGGTTCAGATGTTATTACAACAAATACATTTAGATCAACTTTCTGGACGTATAGAAAAGCAGGTTACAGTGATAGAATTTCCAGGGAACTTGCAAAAAAAGGTCTTTATTCTGCTGTAAACTGTGCCCAAGATGTAGTTAAGAATTCTATTAAGATTCTTGGATCGATAACTTCAGTTGATGATTGTTATTTGCCCCAGAATTTCCCAGGAAAATCAATAGCAGAGGATACATATGGATATGCATTAGAATGGCTATCTGATGCTGGTGTTGACATCTTTTTATTTGAAACAATGGGAAATATAATAGAAATCAAATGCGCTTTAGATATTGCTCAGAGTTATGATAAGCCATTATGGCTCAGTATAATTATGAAAGATAAAAATCATCTTTTGGATGATACACATATAGAAAAACTATTTCAAATCATCAAAGAATATAGAATAGATTATTTGCTAAATAATTGTAATCAAATAGATACTACAATCAGTGTATTGAAAAATTTCTTAAGATTTTGGGATGGATATTGGGGAGTATATCCAAATCTTGGGAATGTTGATTATAAAAATGAGTATTTTGAAATAATTGATAAATCTAAATTCCATAATGCACTTACTTCAATTGTTTCCCTCAATCCAGATATTATTGGTCTATGCTGTGGCTCTTCCCCAGGTCACTTAGTAAGATTAAAAAAAATATTAAAAACTTAGGATAAATATGTTTTTAAAAATAAAACCTTTCAATTCTAGTATTCGAGAAATGTATGAGAATCATGGTTATTTTCACCATGGTGATGCGGGGTTAGATTTATTTATTGTCCAAGAGCAAGTAATCAACCCTGGCCAAACCGCGCGAATTAGGCTTGGTATATCATGTGAAAATTTAGATAATAAATCATATTTTTTGATTCCGAGATCTAGCATTTCAAAAACCCCACTTCGTATGTGTAACTCTATAGGTTTAATTGATGCAGGGTATAGAGGTGAAATAATGGCAGCAGTTGACAATATAAAGAATGAAACATATCAACTAGATATTGGGCAAAGATTATTCCAGCTAGTTGCAATGGATGGAAGTTTAATCTCTTTCGAGCTCGTAAGTGATTTAAGTAATTCTGAAAGAGGTACTGGAGGTTTTGGTTCTACGGGAAAATAAATTATCAATAAATGACAAAATGACATATAATTTATTTTGGTATTACAAAATGAATCAAATTTCCCTTTGGTATGTTTTTTGTCATAGTAATATAGTGATTGGTGTATAAAATATTATGAACGTTGTAACTGTGATGTTATATTTGCCGCCGATTTTATCAATAATTTAATTAAAAAAACGTATAAGGAGACAAAGATGGGTTTAAATCTTAAACCACTGGCTGATCGTGTTGTAGTTGAGCCAGCTCCAGCAGAGGATAAATCTGCAGGAGGAATCATCCTTCCTGACACTGCTCAAGAAAAACCTCAACAAGGTACCGTAGTTGCAGCGGGTTCAGGTAAAATGAGTGATTCAGGAAACTTAATTGAAATGACAGTCAAAAAAGGTGATAAGGTCCTCTACGGAAAATATTCTGGAAGTGAAGTAACCTTTGATGGTAATGACTACATAATAATGCGCGAAAGCGATATATTAGCAGTATTATAAGGAGATAAAAATGGCAAAAGAAGTTGCATATTCTTTAGACGCACGTAGTGCCTTGAAATCCGGCGTAGATAAGCTTGCAAATGCAGTCAAAGTCACGCTTGGGCCTAAAGGTAGAAATGTCGTAATTGAAAAAAAATTCGGTGCCCCAACTGTAACAAAAGATGGTGTAACCGTTGCAAAAGAAATTGAACTCGAAGATAAGTTAGAAAATGTGGGTGCACAGATGGTTCGAGAAGTTGCATCAAAAACCTCAGATGTTGCCGGGGACGGAACTACAACAGCTACTGTCCTTGCTCAGTCGATTGTGACTGAGGGATTAAAAAATGTAACTGCTGGTGCAAATCCTATGTCCATTAAAAGAGGAATAGATGCTGCAAGAGACGCAGTTGTAGAAGCTATCAAAGGACAGGCAAAGGATTTACCAGATAGTCAACAAATCGCTCAAGTGGCTACTATATCAGCAAATGATGATACCGAAGTTGGTGAAAAAATAGCTGAAGCTATGGAAAAAGTTGGTAAAGATGGTGTAATTACAGTCGAAGAATCAAAAACAGCTGAAACTTTTCTTGAAACAGTAGAGGGTATGCAGTTTGATAGAGGATATCTGTCTCCGTACTTCGTTACAAATTCAGATTCTATGGATGCGGAAATGGAAGATCCATACATATTAATACATGATAAAAAAATCTCTAATATGAAAGATCTCCTACCGCTATTGGAAAAGGTAGTGCAAACTGGTAAACCAGTTGTTATTATTGCTGAAGATGTAGAAGGTGAAGCACTTGCTACCCTTGTAGTAAATAAATTAAGAGGAACCTTCAAAGTCTTGGCTGTCAAAGCACCAGGTTTTGGTGATCGTAGAAAGGCAATGCTTGAGGATATTGCAATCCTTACTGGCGGGACTGTTATTTCTGAAGACGCTGGCTACAAATTGGATAATGCTACTTTAGATTACTTGGGCACTGCGAAAAGAGTTGTATCGGATAAAGATAATACAACCATAGTAGATGGAGGTGGTAGTGCAGATGCCATCAAAGCACGAATTAATGAGATTAAAGTCCAGGTTGAAAAAACAACTTCAGATTATGATAAAGAAAAACTACAAGAGCGTCTAGCAAAGCTATCAGGTGGTGTTGCTGTGATAAATGTTGGTGCTGCAACTGAAGTTGAAATGAAAGAGAAAAAAGCACGAGTAGAGGATGCGCTTCATGCTACAAGAGCAGCAGTTGAAGAAGGAATAGTACCTGGAGGGGGTGTTGCATTGCTTCGTTCTGTTCCATCTCTTGACAAGGTAAAAGTTGATGATGAGCAACAAGTTGGTGTTGAGATTATGCGCAGGGCGTTGGAAGAACCAATCAGACAAATTGCCCACAATGCCGGTGTTGAGTCTTCAATTATTGTGCAAAACGTTCGTGAGAAAAAAGGTGATCAAGGATATGATGCCCGTAATGATGAATATGTTAAAATGTTTGATGCTGGAATAATTGATCCTGCAAAGGTCGCACGAGTAGCGGTAGAAAATGCTGCTTCAATTGCTGGAATGGTACTTACTACAGAGGCTGCAATTACGGAAATACCTGAAGAAGAAAAAATGCCTCCAATGCCTGATCCTGGTATGGGTGGTATGGGTGGTATGATGTAAATTATCTTTTTGCCAGCCAAATCGATTGTATGTAAAAAGCCTCGAAACACTCGAGGCTTTTTACATTTAAATAGGGTATGGGAGGTATTGTCTATACTCTGTAATTTCTTCCTCATGTGTTTAAATAAAACAGTTCAAAAACGATTTTTTATGATTGATGGTTACGCTCTTTTATTCAGAGCACATTTTGCTCTTATACGTAACCCATTAATTACAAGTTATGGTTTAAATACTAGTGCACTATTTGGTTTTGTTAACCAAGTATTTAAAATTATCAAAGATGAAAACCCTGATTATTTCGCCTGCGTATTTGATTCGAAAGGAAAAACATTCCGTCATAAAATGTATAAAGACTATAAAGCAAATCGACCACCAATGCCAGAAGAATTACAACTGCAATTACCTCATTTATGGGAAATACTTGAATCTATGAGAATACCTGTACTGAAAAAAGTTGGCTTTGAAGCGGACGACATAATCGGAACCTTAGCTACGAATGCACAGAAAATGGGACTTGATGCTTATATAGTTAGTGGTGATAAAGACTTTATGCAATTAATAAATGATAATATTTACTTATATGCACCAGGTACAAAAAAAGAACCTAAGCCAATTATTTATAATTCGGAAAAAGTTAAACAAAAATGGGGTGTCCCACCTGATAAAATAATTGATTTACTTGGGTTAATGGGAGACAGTTCAGACAATGTTCCTGGAGTTGCTGGTGTTGGAGAAAAGACAGCTGTTAAACTAATTAAAAAATATGGATCTTTAGAAGGTGCATTAAAAAATGCTAATCAAGTCCAGAATAAAAGAGCAAGAGAGGGGTTGTTAAATGGCATTGACAATGCATTGCTAAGCAAAAATTTAGTAACGATTTTGTTAGATGTTAAAATAAACACTGATATGCAAAATTATGAAAAAAAAGATATGGATAATGATTTATGTCTTGCAAAATTTAAAGAATTAGAATTCCAAGCATTTGTGAATCAATTTTCAAATGGTAATAAAATGAGGGCCAATAAAACCAACCAAAAAAAAGATTATATTTTAGTTCTAGAACAAAGTGCATTGGAGAAGATGGTTAAAGATTTAGATAAGTCAAAACTAATTTCCATAGATCTTGAAACTACGAGTGTAGAGCCTACAAAAGCTGAAATTGTGGGACTTAGTTTTTCGGTTGAAAATAATAAAGCTTGGTATGTTCCAATAATGTATCTTGAAAAGGAGAAAAATAATTTTGGTAAAGATGATTTGTCTATTGTACTTAATAAATTAAGGAATATTTTTGAGGATGAATCAATAAAAAAAACTGGGCAAAATATTAAATATGATATTCATATACTTAGAAGGCATGGAGTAAACGTAAATGGTATTGTATTTGATACAATGATAGCAGCGCATCTTCTGAATCCTGCAGCAAAATCAATCTCTCTTGATACATTAAGCTTGGAATATCTTAATCATGAGATGATAAAAATTGTCGAATTAATTGGTAAAGGTAAAAACCAAATTCTAATGTCGCAAGTTCCTTTAGAGAAAGCAGCATTCTATGCTTCAGAGGATGCTGATATTACTTTACAACTAACAGAAATTTTGCGACAAAGACTGATAGATTCTTCACTTTACGATTTTTTTAAAAAAATAGAAATACCTTTAATTCCAATTTTAATGGAAATGGAGTATAATGGAGTTTTCGTAAATGCTGAAAAGTTATCATCAATGTCTAAAGATATGGATGAAAAATTAGATTATCTAAGAAAAGAAATTTTTATTTTTGCAGATGAGGAGTTCAATATTAATTCAACGCAACAGCTTGCTAAGATTCTTTTTGATAATCTTAAATTACCGCAAATAAAAAAGCGTAGTACGGCTGAGGAAGTATTAAAAAAATTAGTTAAATATCATGATTTACCAAAATTTATTCTGGATTACAGGAAATTTTTTAAACTAAGAAATACTTATCTTGATTCCCTATTGAAATTGATAAATAAAGATACAAATAGGATACACTCCACTTTTAACCAGACAACTGCATCTACTGGTAGGTTGTCAAGTAAGCATCCTAATTTCCAAAATATTCCAATTAAAACCGATGAGGCTAAGCAGATAAGAAAATCCTTTATTGCCCAAAATAATGCATGGAAAATATTATCTGCTGATTATTCTCAAATTGAACTAAGGATTATGGCACATTATAGTAAAGATTTGGGTCTTATAAATGCCTTTAAAAATGCTGAAGACATACATTCTAAAACTGCAAGCCTTGTTTTTAATGTACCATTTGCAATGGTATCCCCGGAAATGAGACGAACAGCAAAAATAGTTAATTTTGGGATAATATATGGAGCTGGACCATTTCGCATTGGTCAAGAATTAGGTATATCTCGAACGGAAGCAAGCTCTTTAATAAAAAATTATTTTGAACAGTATCCCGGGATTCAAAATTATATAGATTCTACTTGTAAAAAGGCTAGAGAAGATAAATATGTTGAGACAATTTTAGGAAGAAAGCGTCCAATTTGGGATGCTGATTCAAACAATAGTCTCATACGAAAAGCTGCAGAGCGGATGGCGATTAATATGCCAATTCAAGGTTCTGCAGCAGAGATGATAAAACTAGCAATGATAGATATTCACAATGAAATAATTGAAAAAAAACTAAAATCAAAATTAGTCCTACAAATACATGATGAACTTATTTTTGAATATCCATATGAAGAAGAGAAAGCTTTAATAGAAATAGTTACAATAAAAATGGAAAATGCAATGAAATTATCTGTACCAATCGTAGTAGACTTTGGTATAGGAAAATCTTGGTACGAGGCACATTAGTTTAGGAATATGGAAGCGAGTATTACACTTAAAAAAGTTGGAAAATTAATAGGAGATAAAACCATTTTGGCAGGTTTATCCTTTGGTATAGAAAGAGGCAGTTTGGTGTCGGTTGTAGGACTAAATGACTCAGGAAAATCAATACTGCTTAAATTACTTGCTGGATTTGAGAATCCAAATTACGGTCAAGTATTCATTCAAGGATTGGATATGTCAAAAAGAAGAAATGAGACCAGAAAATTAATTGGTTATGTATCTTTTGAAAACGATTTAGACCCCTGGCTTACCATAAGACAAAATATAAATTTTAATGCAAGTCTCTTCTCAATTGACAAAAAGAAAATTAAGGAAAGGATGCAAGAATATTGTTCATCGCTCAATTTGCTGAGTTATTTAGATCAATATTCTTATAAAGTTTCTGGTGGAATTCAAAAAAAAGCTATGCTAGTACGGGCATTGATACATGACCCTGAAATACTGGTTATTGATGAACCCACAGGATATATGGATGCTGAATCCATACGCCTAACCTGGGAACTATTAAAAGAATTAAAAGGAAAAAAATCAATTATATACGTAAGCAATTCAATTGGAGAAATAGAACAAGCACATGACCGTATACTTGTTTTTCATGAGGGAAGAATTATAATGGATGGTCATCTAGATAAGCTTCTTGAGAGTACAATTGAATATCATCAATTTCAAATTGAATTTGAGAGTCTTACTGATGACTTATATAAAAGTTTGAAAAAAATTCCAACAATAGTTTCACCAAATAGACTGGATAATATATTCCATTTTTACGGCAGAAAAAGGACAGTCTTTTTTGATGTTATAAAAGTAGCATCCCAAAATATAATGATTGATTTGGATGTGCGAAAACTTGGCCTAAGAGATTTACTTGATTCAGAATTTGCTGGAAGAGGTCTCGAATGATAAGTGCTTTAATATATCGAAGATTATGCTTATGGAAAAATCATATGGTGCCAAATTTATTTTTTTTTATTTTAGTACCAATTTTTGTTTTTTTATTAATTAGTCTTCCTTTAAAAAATATTATAAGATTTAGTTTAGCTGGAATTCCATATGATTCATGGGTATTCCCTGGATTAATATTTATTATAAGTTCTTTTACTTTATATCCTGTTATATTTAGAGAATTTTTTGAGCTTAGGATTAATAATAAAGTATTAATGAATATTTCATTATCACCTTATAGTAAAAATAAAATTATCCTCTCAAATTTGATAGTCGCATGTCTTGAAACATCTGTGATGATATTGATGAGTGCACTGCTATATATGTTTTTGATAACAGCATCTTTCAATATTTCCTCAATTATTTTTTTTATTTTTTGTTTTATATTACATTGTTTCCTTATTGGAAATCTTTATATAACATTCACATTAAGTATTGATAATCTTCTCACTATTTTTTATATATTTTTTATTTTGATGATAATTGTCTTATTTGGGTCTGGTTTTTTGATTGAGTTTTCATTTTTCCCGCCTGGATTTGAATCTATACTTAAATGGGCACCCATATCAATTCCATTCCAAATTTATTTAAAATTTTCCTCAACCAACATAATAGACTATTTATCAATTTTTTCAATGATTCTATTGATATACTTATGGATAATAGTTAATGGGCAAATTTTGAAAAGCAAACTACGGCAGTAAAATTTAGTTCAAATAATATTTTTTAATCTGGTGGACTACAATAATAGCTTTTAGACAAATAAATAACTGTTAATTTTAGAATATAAAAAATTCCAAATAAAAAAAACATATGATTGGTCCTAAAGCCTACATACACAAAGAAAGGCTAAAAAAAAATATTGAGATTATAAAATCTCGCATTGGTTCTAGAAATCTTATGATTGTTGTGAAGGCTAATGGATATGGCCACGGTGCCCTCATCATATCAAAGTTTTTATCTTTTAATAAGGAAATGATTTTTTGTGTTTTCTCAATTGAAGAGGCAATGGAGTTAAGAGAGGGTGGAGTAGATAATCCTATATTGATATTTTCAAGAATACAAGAAAATTGGCTAGATTTAGCATATCAAAATAATTTCTGGGTTAATGCAGCACATTTAGATGATTTAATATTGCTTAGAAAAATCTTCGAATCAAAAGGCTATTGTCCATCAATTCATCTAAAATTTGATACAGGTATGACACGACTTGGGTTTGATTTGAAAGAAAGAAATGATATCTTTCAATTTATTTTAGACAATCCTGTTTTAAAAATTATTGGAATTTATTCTCATTTTTCAACTGCAGATGAAGGCGATCTGTCATATGCAAATTATCAATTGAAATTATTTAACTCATTATTGACAGATGCAGCTAAGGTTGGTATAAGTTTTAATTACATACACTGCTCAAATAGCGGTTCTATATTGAATTTAAATGAATCCCTTTTCAATTCAGTAAGAGTTGGGATGTTAGTTTATGGTGTTGCTCCGTCTGATGAAGTAAAGATGACTTTAGATGTAAAGCCGGTTATGAGTTTTTGTGGTCCAATAGTAAATATCAGGAAAGTTGAACCGAATACTCAAGTAAGCTATGGTGGAGTTTATACTACATCAAAATCAACAAACATTGGTGTAATTCAAACTGGCTTTTCGGATGGAATTCCTCGCCAGTGGTATGAGAATGGTTATATAGGTTATAATGGTGCATATTTTAAAATTGCAGGCAGAATTTGTATGGATCAATTTATGGTAGACTTTGGCAATGTTGAACCTCAATTGGGAGAAGAAGTTTTGATTTTTGGGAATAAAAATGGAAATAAAATACCTATTGAACTCATTGCAAAAGATATCAATACTACAGTATATGCTCTACTAACTGCAATTCAAGGAAGGACAGAACATATAGCCATTTAACTTATATCGCTATCGGTGATACTTACTACCCTTAAATATTGATATCCCTCTGTATATTTGCTCCACAAGTATTAATAATGCTAATTCTTGTGGAAAAGTCATTAAAGAAAGAGACATTATTTCATTTGTTTCTCTTTTAACAAATTCTGAGTGCCCATCATGCCCGCCAATAAAGAAAGTTATATCCTTGCTTTGATTATGAATTAATTTGGAAAAGTTTTTTGAGGAATGAATGGCACCCTCCTCTGAAATACAAATCGTATGATCTTGCTTTTTTAAATGTGATAGTAACTTTTTATTTAACTTATCAATTCTATCATTTTTTAAAAAAACTATTTCAATAGGTATGTCATTATTTATCCATTTAAGGTATTCATATATGCGATTTCTATAAATATTTTCTTTGATTTTTCCGATGGTTACAAGCTTGATTTGCAAGGGGATAAAAGAGTACTAAACTAGCGAAAATGGATTAGTATGAATTTCTAATAATAATTCAGTTTTGGAAAATTAGGAATATATCAAATTTAATATTTCTAATCGGAAGGTGATGCCCTTACCCAAGACCGTCTATTTTGAAAGGCTTCTATTTTCAATTCAGCCCAGTCTTCAATAATATCCTTCAATTGTTCTGATTCTTCTGGATGTTCAGATAGTTTATTTTCAATTAAAGCTATAAGCTGTTTTTTTCTTTCTTGTACTTGGCCGTAGGTCGATACTTCTTCATTTGATAAATCTTCTTTTTCAGAAATTGTTTTTTGCTTAGTACTTTCTGCATCTGCATTTTTATCTTTAAGATGTTCAGAGATAGCATAAATCATTACTGCTAGTATGATGACCAATATTATTGTATTAATATCCATAGTTAGTCCTCCTTTAGAAACCAATACTGTTTGGGTCAATACCTAGAACACCAACCCACCATAAAATGATGATTCCAGATAGCGCTATTAATGCAGCAGGCCAACCCATTGTAGCCATTCTAATAAAATCTTTTGATTCTAATTGTCCACTTGCATATACAATAGAACTTGCTGGAGTACCAATCACAAGCCAGTAGGCCATAGAGGTCGCTATTGCAAGACCAATACCTACTAGTACTGGATTAGTACCTGAACTTATAGCCATATCTAATACAACTGGTCCTATGACTGCAACAGTAGCACCAGCGCTCATTAAATTTGTTAAAACGGCACCTATTACACACATAAGTATGACAAGACCAACACCTGAATTCAGACCTAATGGAGCAACAAGCATCATTATTTGGTCTGCGAACCAACTTGATGCACCAGTATTTTTAAAAACAATTCCGAGGCTAATGCAGCCAGCATATAGTACAATAACACCCCAGCTTACTTTTTCTTCATAATCTTTCCAAGATGTTAGACCAAATAGCATATAAAGGACAGCTCCAGTTATGGCAATGCCACCCAAGCCAAGAGAAAAACCAAACAAATCATTTACAAGTGATTTGTCAGTAATCCAAAGAAAGACTACTAAAGCCATAATCCCAGCAACAAGTTTTTGTTGATTTGTCATATCACCGTGTTTTTCAAGGTCTTTTTTAAGTAATCCAACAGCTTCACTAAGGTCATCTACTTCTGGCTTAAATAAAAACGGTAGTAAGAATGCCATTACAATAGACATTATTATTGTATACATTACTCCCATCGATATCCATTGCATAAAAGACACATCAATATCCATATTTCCTAAAAATCCAATCATAAGTGCATTGCGAGCTCCACCAGTAGGACTCATAGGCCCTCCTATCATACATCCAACAGCAATTGTAACCATGAGTAATGTCCCAAGGTTTGGAGAAGGAGTAGACTTATTCGTTAGAGTATACAAAGCTAATGCTATAGGCACATACATTGCAGCTACAGCATGTTCACCTACAAAAGCAGTAGGGATAGCAGTACCTAATAGAATACCAATAACAATTGATCTTGTTTTGGTTCCTGCAAGATTTACAACTAACATTCCTACTCTTTTATCAAGTCCATATTTGACCAAAGTTGCACCCAATGCCAAAGAACCCGCAATGAACCATACAGCATCGTGTGCATATGTTTTTGCCAACACGGAGGGAGAAGTAATACCAAAAAATAATTGTACCAACCCAATTAATAATGCTACTGCAGGCATTGGTACGGCTTCAGTAGCAAAGAAAACAACACAAGTAGCAAGTAACGCCATAGTTAGTTTTATGTGAACTGCTAATCGACTATCATCTCCAACAAATGCTTGATGACTTTCACTTAGGGTTGGGAAATGGCTTGTTGCTTTATCCAACATAGACTGTGGAGTGGGCATAATAAATCCGATAAGAACAAAAATCAGGATTCCAATACCTAACCACTTGAAATCAGTTGTTTTTGCAAAACCTCCACTATTATTATTGTTTGAATCACTCATAATGTCCTCAAATGTGCCACGGAAAATAATTAAAATCAATAGAACTGCAAAAAAATAAATGACTTTCTTTTTTTGATTTCATTTTTTCGAGGTAATTTTATTTTATATAATGAATATATTGAGAACCTTATCTATTATCATTTTTCTTTTACCTGCATTGGTTAATGGCAAAGATTCGATTATTAAGCGCTTTAATCATACTAAAATTATATCCATTCCCGATTTATCTTTTTTGGATGAGGTTTATACTGGGCTCGATATTCTAGAGCAAATGGATTTTAAACTGTTAAAAAATAAAACCATCGCTATTTTAACTAATCAGACAGCAATTAATAAGAATGGTATACATTTACTTGATATTATTAGAGATCAAAAAGATATCAAAATTTCCTTCTTGCTTGCTTTTGAACATGGTGTTTGGGGGATAGATGATAATCGATCAAAAATGATTAGCAGAGATAAAATAGAACCTGTACACGGTGCGATGGTTATTGACTTATTTAACACATACCTTTACCCCCCGAGGTGGGTTATGGATAAAATTGATCTTATACTAGTTGATTTTCAAGAAACTGGAAGTCGCTATTCAACTTTTTTAGCAACTATGACTAAGGTATTTGAATCAGCATCAAACCATAATGTACCCGTATTAATTTTAGACAGACCAAATCCAATTAGAGGTGATGTTGTTGATGGTCCAGTACCAAGAACTGAATTTCAATCATTTGAATCATACCACTTACTGCCAATTAGGCATGGGTTAACCATTGGAGAAATTGCCCTAATAATTAATGAAATGGGTTGGGTAAATAATTCTAAGAGAATTGATTTGAGTATCCTTCCATTATCTAATTGGGATAGGGATATGTGGTTTGAAAATACCAATTTAATTTGGCGTAATCCTTTACCGTACTTAAGAGATCCTATTAGTCTCCTTGTTTATGGTGGGATGTATTTATTCAAAGGCACAAACATGAATATAGGTTTTGGCACAAAAACACCATATATGTTGGTTGGTGCACCATGGCTTGAAACCTCATTTCTAATGAAAAAATTAGCTGATTTTAATCTTCCAGGCGTGATTTTTAAAGATGTCAAATATAGGCCTAATGGGTCTGTATATCATTCTATAGCACCAAAATACGATGGAAAGTCATGTAGTGGCATAAAAATTGAAGTAATAGATAAAAATATCTATGATCCAATCAGAACAGCTATTACGATGATGATTCTTATACAAAAACTGCATCCTCATCAGTTTAAATGGGCAGATAATGATTATATAGATAAGTTGTACGGAACAAATGATTTACGAATTATTTCTGCTCAGGGAAAATCATCAGAAAATTTGCCAGCAATATGGGCAAGAGACGTTTATGAGTTTAGTGAGTTTAGATCAAAATTCTTGATGTACTAATGAAGAAAATCCTATTATATTTTATAATTACACAATTTCTCTTTTGTCAAATTCCATCAACAATCCCTAGGAATGTTTTTCGTTTCTCAGTCAGTAAAAGTTTTTCTAACGCAAACTGGAATATAAAAAATAATAAATTTGCCTTAAGAGGAATAGGAAAGAAATACTTTGATTATGAAACACATAACGATTCGCTTAGATTTTCATCAAATTTTGATTTATACCATAATGGGAGTATGAATATTGATTCTTCTAATACATTGGAGGAATGGATAACCAATTTTAATTCGGTACATTCTTGCTCACTACCAACATTTGAGTCTCAAAATATAGACACGTCACATATAATTGCCCCTAGCGGTATTTTTAACGAAGATAGGATAAGAAAAATAAATATTAATGCTATCAAAATAGATTATGGTATGTCTGATGAGGTAACTCTTAGCATCTCGATTCCATTTATAGAATCATATGAGGTGAATCAATTATTTTCAAACTATTCAGTTGATAAGATTGATGGTGCTAAACTTCTTGTTGATTATCACCAAAATGCTAGACAGGACTTCAATAATTTTTTTGATTCAAATAAATACAATGATCTTCGAAATGGTCTTAAAGATACTCTTCAAATGATTTATCAAATGTTTTATACAAACAATGGGAAATATTCAGTTAAATGGGCCTTCCATTCTCAAGATGACCCTATTAATAATTTATTAATTGATGAAAGCTTTATCCCTTCTGCTATCAATAAAGATTCTGTTACGATTAGTGACATAGTCTCGCATTACTACCCAGAAAAAATTAATGGTAGCGGATTGAATGATATCAAAATCGGTACAACTTTTTTACTTAATGGTGTACAGCCCTGGAAAATTGATGGACCAGGAGATGCTATCTATGGACAACTTTCTTTTACAATTCCTTATGGAAAGACCCTAACACAATATCTAGACTCAGGTTCCAAACAATTTAGTGAAGCAAAAATTGGTGATGGTATTAGCAGATGGACTGTAGGTCTATTAGGTAGTAGAAGTATCCAATCAAAAAATGTTCGCAGAATATTTTTCCAGAGCAACGTGCAATTTAGTACAACCGCTACTTTGAATACCCCCGTGAGATTTTTCTCAGGCGGGCATACACATCCTGATTCAATTTTAGCAAATATTGGTAATACTTATAAATACGATAAGGGGACTGGCTTCATGTTTAATGCAGGGGTAGAAATTGAACAAATTCCAAAGAAGATGCATATAGTAGCAGAACTGTTAGTTCAATACAAAAGCAAAGATAATTACATTTCTGGTGACTCTAAATGGGATGAATGGATGGAGAATTATTCTGGTAATTCACCAACATATAATAAAGTGGATTTAATAACAGAGTTTAGATTTTTAAATTCAAATTCAAAATATCGTATTGGTTCGCTTCCATTTGATTGTTTTTTAGGTCTCAAGAATAATCTCGCATCAAATAATACTTATTCTGGATGGAATTTGTATGGAGGTATTATTGCCTATTATCAAGGGTGGTGAAATAATGAAGGAAAGTAGAAAAAAAATTATCTCATGGGCTTTTTATGATTGGGCAAATTCTGTTTATGCCACAACTGTAATGGCAGGGTTTTTTCCTATATTTTTTGAAAAATATTGGTCTAATCCTGATGATGTAATCCAGAGTACTTACCACCTTGGAATTGCCAATTCAATTTCTTCCATAATTATTGCATTAGTTGCTCCCATTTTAGGGGCAATTGCTGATAAAGGATCTGCAAAAAAGAAATTCTTAATTACTTTTGCGTTTCTTGGTATCATAATGACTGGAGGATTATGGTTTGTTCAACAAGGGCAGTGGAAATTAGCTGCAATTTTATATATTATGTCAACTGTGGGATTTATGGCTGGTAATATATTTTATGATTCACTTTTACCATCTGTAGCAAAAAAAGAAAAAATAGATTATGTTTCATCATTGGGTTATTCTTTAGGATACCTAGGAGGAGGGTTATTGTTTTTAATTAATGTATTGATGTATTTAAATCCTAGTTGGTTTGGAATTCCAGATCAGTCTACTGCGATTCGTATTTCTTTTATTTCAGTATCTATATGGTGGGGGGTTTTTACTTTACCAATTATCTTTTTTTTTCCTGAACCTAATAAAACAAAAAAGATTCCAATTCGAAATGCTATTTCTAGTGGTTTTAAGCAAATAAATGAAACATACAAAAATATTAGAGAAATGAAAATCATTGGTACTTTCCTTTTAGCTTACTGGCTATATGAGGATGGTGTTGCTACCATAGTAAGGATGGCAGTAAAGGTAGGCTCTTCAATGGGCTTTGAACCAGCAGATTTGATTTTAGCTATATTAATGGTTCAATTTATTGGTGTTCCAGCAGCTTTATTATATAACTGGTTTGGTAGCAAAATAGGTGTGAAAAATGCAGTTTTATTTGCTATTTGTGGATATGGCGTTGCGACTATTTTAGGCTATCTAATGACAGAAAAATTCCACTTTTATCTATTAGCAGTCATTATAGGTTGCTTTCAGGGTGGAATTCAAGCACTTAGTCGAAGTCTGTTTTCACGATTGATACCTAAGGGAAAGGAGGCTGAGTTTTTTGGTTTTTATAATATGCTTGGAAAATTTGCTGCTGTGCTTGGTCCATTAATAATGGGTTATATCACAATTTTAACTGGTAATGTACGTACTGGTATACTTTCTATATTAGTTCTTTTTGTCTTAGGAGCCATAATATTAAGAAAAGTCGATTTTGATGCAGGTGAAAAAATTGCTTTAGAATATGGAAAAAATTAAAATGGGAAATATATTGATTAGAAAAGGACATATAGTTTAAGTTTGATTATGTTTCAGCCCCGTTGATGTGGCGTGCTCTTCAGGGGAAACAGTTTTTTCCGAGGGTTCTTTGACGGGGCTTTTTTAAATTATTAATATGAATTCAGTAACAATAAAATATTCTCAAATTGTGATGCCTCAGGATGCAAATATTCTTGGTACTTTATTTGGTGGGCAAATGGTTTCCTGGATGGATATTGCGGCTGCAAAAGCAGTGCACAGATTTCTGAAAGAATCAAAAGCTGATGCTGCACTTACAAGAGCGATTGATGCCATTGAATTCAAAGAACCTGTTCATGTAGGTAATTGGGTAAATTTTGAAGCTAGGATTACTTCAACTGGTAATTCCTCAATCTCTATTAAGGTAGATGCATATAAAGAAACTAAACTTGTTCAAAATATATTGGCTTGTACTGCAAGATTTACTTTCGTATCAGTAAAAAAAATGGATGATGGCACTTATCAAAAAGTCGACCATTGTATGGTTATAGGTTAAAATTGATGGGTGAATATTTCAAGCCAAAGCAAAATTTTTCATCTAAGTCTCATATTGGTTCATTTGAAGAATATAAACTTCATTATCAATATTCAATTAATGATCCCGATGGGTTTTGGGGTAAAGTTGCCCAAAGACTTTCTTGGTATGAAAGCTGGGATAAAGTAAGAGATTTTGATTTTGTAAATGGTGATATTAAATGGTTTATTGGAGGAAAATTAAATGCTTCTTATAACTGTATTGATCGCCACATTGAAAATGGGTTTGGTGATGAAACAGCCATTATTTGGGAGGGAAACGATTTACATCAATCAAGAAAGATTTCTTATGATGAATTATTAAAGGAAGTTTGCCGTTTTTCAAATGCTCTTAAAGAACTTGGTGTCAAAAAAGGTGATAGAGTATGTCTTTATATGCAAATGATACCTGAACTTGCTTTTGCCGTATTAGCCTGTGCTCGAATTGGTGCTGTCCATTCCGTTGTTTTTGGAGCATTTTCAAGCGAATCCCTTAGAGATAGGATTAATGATTCCAGCTGTAAAATTTTGGTTACTCAAGACACTGGTGTAAGAGGAAGCAAACATAACATCGATATGAAAAAGAATGCAGATAATGCATTATTAGAAACTCCATCAATTGAGCACGTAATTGTTGTGCGCAGAACTGGTGAGCCAGTGAATATGGATATTGAAAGAGATATTTGGTGGCATGAGGCTATTTCAGGGGTTAGTTCAAAATGTAAGCCTGAAAATATGGATTCAGAGGATCCGCTTTTCATATTATATACATCTGGTTCTACAGGTAAGCCAAAAGGTGTGCTTCACACAACTGGTGGATATTTAACTTATGCTTCCTATACACATGAATTAGTATTTGATTATATGCCAGGTGATATTTACTGGTGCACTGCTGATCTTGGATGGATTACTGGCCATTCATATATTATCTATGGTCCTTTATCCAATCGAGCGACAACCTTGATGTTTGAAGGAGTTCCAAATTATCCTGACTTTGGTCGTTTCTGGGATGTAGTTGATAAGCACCAGGTAAACCAATTTTATACTGCTCCAACTGCATTACGCGCTCTAATGAAAGAAGGAAATAAGTGGGTTGAATCCAAAGATCTATCATCTCTTAGACTATTAGGCACTGTTGGTGAACCCATTAAGGAACCTGAGTGGCTTTGGTATCAGAGTGCCGTGGGCAAGGAGAGATGCCCAATTGTAGATACATGGTGGCAAACTGAAACGGGTGGTATATTGATCACACCTATTCCAGGAGCAATAGCAACTAAGCCTGGGTCGGCCACTCTTCCATTTTTTGGTATTGAACCTGTTCTAATGGGCGAGGACGGAAAAGAAATTGAAGGTAATGATGTATCTGGATTATTGGCAATTCGTTCTTCATGGCCTGGGCAAATGAGATCGGTTTATGGAGATCATAAACGTTTTATTGATGTATATCTTTCTCAATTTCCTGGATATTATTTTACTGGTGATGGTGCAAGGCGAGATAAAGATGGATACTATTGGATCACAGGACGTGTTGACGATGTCCTAAATGTATCCGGTCATAGAATCGGAACAGCTGAAGTTGAAGGAGCGATTGGCAAGGCTAAAGGAGTTGCTGAGGCTGCAGTTGTTGGATATACCCATGATATTAAAGGACAAGGTATTTATGCTTTTGTGATTTTGATGACAGGGACCGCACCTTCTAATGAGATATATGATGGGATTTTAGCATCGGTAACAAAAGATATTGGGCCTCATGCGAAACCAGACGAAATTAAGTTTACACCTGCTCTTCCTAAAACAAGATCAGGAAAAATAATGAGAAGAATATTGAGAAAAATTGCTGATGGAGATTTTGATAATATGGGTGATATCTCTACTTTGGCAGACCCAAGCGTAGTTGATTTTCTTATTACAAAGAAGTAGTCAACTTTTGATTCGTTTCCCTTAACCTTTTGGTTAGTATTTTTATTATTTGTTTCATGATTGCTTGGTTGGTGGACATCAATTCGTAAAAACTTTCTTGATCAATTTCCAACAAAATTGTATCCTCAATTGTAATTGCATCTGCGGATCGCGGTTCCTGGTCTAAGAGTGCCATCTCTCCAATACATTGACCACTTTTAAGGGTTGTGATTGTTTTTCTGTTTTGACTTATTTCAATACCACCCGAAATAATGACAAACATTGAGTCTCCATTATCTCCTTGTTTAAATATTTTACTTCCTTTTTGATATTCCAATTCTTTTGAAATTTGAGCAACTTTGTTAAGGATATCACCTGGAATCAAGTTGAACATGTCAACAGATTTGAGTATCAGGGTTTTTTCGAGTATTGAATACATATTTGAGTTTTCTTTCTCAAGCAATTTACTTTTGGTTGTGTACTGTTTCAAATATTGTTGTTCATCGAAATTAAATAAATTGCTTGCAAAAATTGATTTTGGAATGTTTTTCCAATTAATTTTATCAAGAATGTTAATTTTATTTTCCTTTATGAGGTAGTGTATTGCTATTCCAGTTTTCCAATAATTTTTACTGCCTGACCAAAATAATAGCATTTCATCCTTAGTTTTAAACATTTTTGGAAAAAATTCTTTGCCAAATTTAATTTTGTCCAATTCTTGATCAATTAATGGGAGGGTGATTTTTTTCATGTTTTTTGAAAATGTAGTTTCAACTAATTCAAGCACCATGGGCATAAAATATGGGTCCTTACTTTGAAGAAAACGAATATAGGTTTCAATCGGGATTTCAGGGTTTTCTAAGGTACCTAATTTTAAAATAATTGGTATGAGTATATTTAAATCACTTTCTATATGATCTACCAAAAGTTTTGTACCTTGTTTATCATTAAGATTTTCTTTAAAAAGAAAAAGTTGATATGCTCTTTCTGCAATTTCACTGACTATGTTATGAATCTTCTTTAACTCAAAAGTTTTAAGGGCGATTGTTTTTGATTTTTTTAATAAAGCATTACTGGCAGCATCTAAAACAATTAACTCTGGGTCTTTTAACATCAACAGATAAAGATCTATGTTTTTTTTATCATTTAATTGGTGAGTTGACTTTAATATTCCCACTTTTAAATCTGTTTTACATTTTGAATCTTTGATTTTCTCCCTTATTTTAGATGATACAACATTTAAATCAAGTTGATTTAATGCAATGGTTGCATTTTCAAATGTTTTTGGATTCATTAATAAGTCAATAATAGGATTAATTAGATTTATACCATTTTTTTCTTTTACAAGTTTCAAGGTGGCATTTTTTATATCACTAGATGAAAACTTCAATAACATCAATATTCTTGTGTCAGACAAATGGACACTTGAACCTCGCATAAAGCCTAGCATCTTCGTTATATTCTCCTTATTACCACTTTCAAATACTGAATGAATGATATTTTTTGCTAACGAAGTAGAGCTGTCGATTTTAAATAGTGAAATTGCCGCAGATAATTTTAAATCAACATTTGAACTTTTAATATAATTAACTAAGATACTCTTTATTCCATTGATGTTCCTATCAGCAGCACAGGAAATCAATGTTGGAGATACTTTTGAATCCGCATTGATTTGCTGTATGATTAAATCATTTGTTATGATATCTTTTTTGTTCCAAGTAAGTTTTATGACCTCAAGTTTCACTGATTTTTTTCCTTCAATAAATAGGGTTTCAAGTGTTCTTTTCCATGGAGTGAGAGGCAATTTTCTAAGTAAGTCTAAGGCAAAAAGCTGTTTCAATTCATCATCATCCTTCAGAGCCTTATCTAGTGTCTTGATTATGTCAGTATCATTAATATCAAATCTTACATTATCGAAGTTTAATTGCCTGTTTTCAATTGAGGACATTAGTGTCTTAACATAACCCTCTTTTAATTTCATATTGTTCCATATCCAAAAGAAAATTGCAAAAATAATGACGAGGCTTAGTAAATATATTTGCGACTCAGATATTATACTGGTGCTAATTAGCAAAAAGATTAAAACTCCTGCAAGACCCTCCATGCCAGAACGTATTGTACCATCGATGATTGGTTTTGATTGACGTTTCATCTGTCTTGCAACAGGTAACCATAATATTTCCTGAACAGAATTATTAATGGAGAATTTGAATACCTGGTCTGAGAATTTTGCTGTAAAAACAGTTGTTATGGTACCTAGCAGAAAAAACCCGATTGACCCAAATGCCAATGAAATAGGCAAAACTAGTGAAGCGACTAAAATTCCAAATCTGCCGAGGATTGTTCCAGAAACAAAAAACTGCATGATTAATGTAGCCAATCCGGTAAGCATGTAATACGTTCCAAAAAAACTCACAAGAGCATCTTGTTCAGGATATGTATTTACTGCCATTATTTTAAATTGATAATCAACTACTTTGGAAATGAAAGCAGAAATGCCAACCATTCCCGCAATAAATTTTATGTAAGTGTCTACTTTTGCGGATTTACTTGCACTATTATCATTACTATGTGAAAATTTTTCTTTTCTAATATATGATACCAATATATGAGCGATTGCTATGGTAATTAAGATGAAAAATAATGTTAATATCAAAAGATTTTCATATCCATGATTTTTGGCAATTGGTTTTATAATATAACCTATCCCCATACCGGAAAATGAACCACCCGCTGTGATGATAGGGAAAAGTCTTTTAGCTTGCCTAGCGTTAAAAATTTCTCCTGCTAATACCCAAAACTGTAAAATAGAAATAATCGTTATAATTTCCATCCACACATAAAATACTGGTATTAGCAAGCCTATTATGTTTGGTTTTATTAGCATAATTGTGATTGCAAACCATATACCACTCATTTTAATTACTGAAATATGGTCCTTTCCCTTTACAAGTTTTTTATAAATAGGAATTATTGCCGCCATAACTAAAGCAATCATAACATACATAATTGGAAGTAACGTTCTATCATACTCTAAAAGGAATGCTGTATCACGAACTGATGATCCTGTTATGCTCATTGAAACAATGGCAAAGAACATGACTAGTAATAATGCTGCAGGTTTTTTTTCTTTAGACTTTATGTTAATAATGCTCATATGTGTGGTATGAAAATTATATCAAACTAATTTTCTTTAAAATGTAGATTATGTTTATGGATAGATTTATAAGTAAATATTAATTTATGATTGTCAAAATCAAAAAAAAATTAAAGGAAAGTTATGTCTTATATATCAGAGGTATCTTGCTCAGATAATGATTGGCTCGATATAAATGCCGATTTAATTGCTGTAGGCATTTTCAAGGATAAAAGTTTTACACCATTAGCAAAAAAAATAGATTCAAATAATGATGGAATCTTTTCAAAAGCTGTTGGTATTGGAGATGTTAAAGGGGAGGCCGGTAACGTTCATACTTTTTATGTATCAGGAAAACGTGTATTGTTAGTAGGACTTGGTAAGAAAGAAAAATTTGATAGCAATGAAACTCGCATGATTGCAGCAACGATATCTCGCACGGCAATCAAAAAAAAAGTTAATAGATTTGCTTTGGAATGTTTTTCAGATGAAAAATCTAATTGCCAAGCGATGGGTGAAGGCATCATTCTTGGTAGTTATCAGTTTTTGGATTATAAAACAAAAGACAAAGATAATTTTTCTCTAAAATCAGCAATTGTAATGGGGGGTAACGAATCTATTATTTCAACAGGTGTTTCAATTGGAACTGCGATTTGTTTCGCAAGAGATCTTGCCAATCATCCTGGAAATAAAACCACGCCTACACGACTAGCCGAAGCTGCAACAGAGATTGCTGAAGAAGGAGAAATGAAACTAAGTGTGTTTGATAGGGAAGAATTCACTTCGATGGGGATGGGTGGATTAGCAGGCGTAGCTCAAGGTTCAGATGAACCGCCTAAATTCATTGTACTAGAATATATGAATGGTGGTGAGGCTAAACCAAAAATATTAGTGGGGAAAGGCCTTACATTCGATGCTGGAGGCATATCAATAAAGCCAGCAGCTTCCATGGACGAAATGAAGTTCGATATGTGCGGTGCTGCAACAGTCTTAGGTATTTTTAAAGCAATCGCTAGCTTGAAGCCAAAGATTAATGCAGTTTGCATAGTACCATCGACTGAAAATCTCCTTGGTGGGAAAGCTTACAAGCCAGGTGATATATTAAAGGCATATAATGGAAAAACAATTGAAGTACTAAATACAGATGCAGAGGGAAGACTGATATTAGCCGATGGACTATCATATGCAAGCAAACATTATGATCCAGAATACATACTTGATTTTGCTACCCTGACTGGTGCAGTATTGATTGCATTGGGACACATAGCAACTGGTATTATGGGCACAAATGAGGAACTAATTGAAATGGTGAAAAAATCATCTAAAAATGTAAATGAAAAAGTATGGGAGTTCCCGCTTTGGCCAGAATTTTGTAAACAGGTTCAATCAGAAATCGCAGATGTAAAAAATATTGGTGCGGCGAGGCAAGCTGGTACAATAGCAGGAGGCGCATTTTTGAAAGAATTTGTTGGTGAAAACATACCATGGGTTCATTTTGACATTGCAGGAACTGCCTGGGGTGGTAAAGCAAACAGTATGAATCCAAAAGGAAGCGCTACTGGTTGGGGTATTAGGCTTGTTTTGGATATGTTTGATGTGTAAAATATTTTGCACAGCATAATACAAAAGGGGTTGAAACAATTATTTATCAGCCCCTTTTTTTTGATTTCCATTTTAATCTGTGGTAATCCTATAAATATTGATGGTCAGTTTGATGATTGGATTGAAGTTCCCATAGCTTATAATGATGCAGAAGGGGATCACATTGGTGCTGATTATTCAATATTAAAGATTACGAATGATTATCAATTTTTATTCATTTACTTCAACTTTTTTAATGATGAATTCTTGATGCAAAATTGGAATGATTTTCATTTATACATTGATAGCGATAATAATTCAACGACTGGCCAATTTGTTAATGGTATTGGCGCAGAGCTTGTTTGGGCGTTTGGTGACCGTTGGGGATACGGACATGTAGATGGGCAAGAATATGATATTTATCAAAATGATCTCACACTCAGAATTGCGCCGACCGTGACATCCATGGAATTTGAGATTGCAATATCGCTAAACTCTTCACCACTTACATTAAACGGGAGTCAAATTTTAAGCCAAGCTAGGTTAATCTTATCTGAAATGGCTGATGATGGTGATTTTGTTCCAAATGAATCTGGTGGAGTGACTTTTATGGTAGATCATGATTTTGTTGATGATTCACCATCAATTTCTTTAGAAAGAGAAAGTATATCAGATATTCGAATAATTTCATACAACACATGGAATGAAGGTATACTTGATAGCGAGCGACAAATTCGTTTTAAGCGAATCATTCAAGGGCTAAACCCTGATGTTATTGGGCTTCAAGAGCATGGAGAATGGGATCAAATAGATGGAATAATTCAGTCTTGGTTTCCTGATGAAGAATGGTATGCAAGTTGGACATATAATGATCTTGTTATATTATCCAGATTCCCAATATTAAATGATGCGAATATTATAAGCTCTGGAAGAACTATGGCAGCATTATTAAATACAGTAAATGAGTTAGGCCACAACTTATTAATTTTTAATTCTCATTTATCTTGTTGTGATAATGATGAAAGCAGGCAGCAACAAGTCGATGAGTTTTCTGGAGTTTGGAGAGATTGGATGCAAGAAGGTTCTGGGCCATTTGAAATAGAGGAACAGACTCCTTTCATTCACATTGGAGACTTTAATTTTGTTGGATATAGCCAGCAAATAAGAACTATCAGAGACGGGGATATTGAGGATCAAGAAGAGTTCGGTAATGATTATTTTCCAGATTGGGACTCAACTCCAATTAGAGAGTTGTTTCCTCGTCATAGTCATAAACGTATGGGTTATACATGGAGGAATGATGGTTCATCATTCAACCCGGGAAAACTAGACTATGTATTCTATTCTAACTTCACTATCAATCCTGGTAATTATTACATTTTAAATACGTTAGAATTGAATGATGCTACTTTAGAATATTTTGGATTTCAACGGTATGATACTCACATAGCATCAGACCACTTACCAATAGTATTTGATATCTCAATTGATGATAATATTGGTGTTGCTAAAGAAAATCATTTTATAAAGGACTTATCATTGTATCCAAATTATCCCAATCCGTTTAATTCACAATCCTCCATATCTTTTTATCTTCCATTTAAATCAATGGTTGATGTGTCCATAATTGATATTTCAGGAAAGGTTATAGTGCAATTAATTAATGAGATAAGGCCAAAGGGAAATCACTCGATAAAATGGAATGGGAAGAACAATATGGGCTATGAGGTTACAAGTGGATTATATTTTTCAGTATTAAAATTCGATGGGTATTTATTAAAAAGAAAAATGATATTAGTAAAATGAAATATACTATCTCAAGGTTAGAACATTATTTCTGCTGGTTCATATAACTGTGATAAAAAAAAGTTTTTTTAATGAAATAAGTTGTTGTAGAGTTAACGATATAAATATCTTAGTTATACATTTTCAAAAACTCTATCATAAAGTTGAGACATTTCTGCCCAATCAAATCTAGATACCAAATCAAATAATTTTGATTTCTTAATATTTTTCTTATTTTGCATTGCCCAAATCAATTTGTTAAACAGTTCAATATCATTATTGTATAGTATGTTATTATGGAAGTCTTCACTAATAAGCTCAGGGTATGTTAATCGATTAGGTAAAATTGGCCATGTATTGCAGTAAATGGCCTCAATGACACTAGCACCAAAAAATTCTTGGTTAGATGTAACTGGTAAAATATCTGCTTTCCATAGCCATTTCGCATAATCATCTAGAGAATCAAGAAATCCCCATTGAACAATCTCATTATTAAAAGTCTTTTTAGCTTTTTCAAAAATCTCAGGCTTTTGACTAAAGTTCTCTCCAATTACAGCTAAATTAAAACGATGTCCATGGTTTTTTATTTTTCCAATTATCTTAAAAAACAATTCTGGGTTTTTATCATATTCCCATCTATGATTCCAAAGTAATAATGGTAAACTTTGTTTTTCAAACTTAGGCTGTTTCAATTGTTTAAGATCTAATCCTAGGTATAGGAGTTCTGATTTATCTTTGATTGATTCTATAGATTCTATTTCATTGTTATCTGGAAATTGCTTTAAAAAGGGGTTTAATGCCTTTAAGAAAGAATTCATGTGAAATTTTGAATTAAAGAATATTTTATCAGCTGCTAGAGCAGATGAAAAATTTATAAATCCATAATGAGAATTTCTTTTTTTTAAAAGATCTCTATCTAAGGGGGACCATGGATAGGTTAATTGATTTTCATGGAAATATATTGCAGTTTTAATACCGTTAGACTTTTTTCTTGTTAATGATAGAAAAGTAGTTAAGTCTAGCATTGATGATGTCAGAATTAAATCTGGTTTGTAGTCCATTTTATTAAAGGCATTTGCGACTGTTATCGCACCTCCATGCATCCTCCATTTCCAGAATTGGCCTTTCATTTTAATAACCTTTATATCATGGAGACTATGTTTTGAATATCCATCAACCCATTGCTTATGGGAGCCAGAATAGTAAGGTTCAATAAGTAAAATTTTCATTTTATGACTTACATTTATGAATATTAAAGTGCCCGAGACTGGAATCGAATCAACACGTCATCTAAAACACACGGACCTCAGTAGTTCGAGTCTACCAATTCTGCCGCCCGGGCAAAACATAATAAAATTTAATAGAACAATTGTAGGTATCATACATCATAAAAAGTATACTATTGGGAATAAAATGGAATACATTATTAAACTTGTTAACAGAACTTTCATACTTGTATTTTTAGTTACATTAATTATATGGAAAACATCGTCGTTGCAACTAATCGAAAAGCATTCCACGAATATCATATTCTCGAAGAATTTGAAGCTGGGATTAAGCTTAAAGGAAGTGAAGTAAAAAGTATAAGGGAAGGTAAGGCAAGTTTAAAACAAGCATACGTACTAATCCGTAAGGGTGAAGCATGGCTCAAAGGTTCACATATTGCGTCTTATAGTCATACTGGTTTCATAGGGCATGATCCAGTTAGAAATAGGAAATTACTACTTCACAAGAGAGAGATTCAAAAAATTGATTCAAAATTAGCAGAAAAAGGATTAACCGCTGTTCCAATTAAACTATATTTTAAAGGCGGTCTAATAAAATTAGAATTTGGTCTTGCAAAAGGAAAAAAATTATATGACAAGAGATCAGCTAAAAAGAAAAGAGATGCTGAAAGAGACATCCAAAGAGCAATAAAAGATAAATGAAATATTTACCAGTTAATGAACAAATGGATTTGATAAAAAGGGGTGTAGAAGAAATTCTTCCTGAAGATCAACTTATAGCGAAGCTTGAAAGATCTATATCTCAAAATAGTCCATTGATTGTAAAACTTGGTTGTGATCCAAGCAGACCAGATCTTCATCTTGGGCATAGTGTTGTGCTAAGAAAATTGAGGCATTTTCAAGATCTTGGTCATACTGCAGTACTGGTGATTGGTGACTTTACTGCAATGATAGGCGACCCATCTGGAAAAAACAAAACAAGGCCACAGTTAACTCTTCAAGAAGCTCAAGACAATGCCAAAAGTTATGTTGAGCAGGCTAAAGTTATACTTAATATAAAAAGACTTATAGTTAAATATAATTCAAATTGGCTAAATAAAATGAATTTCAATGATGTTGTAAAATTAGCTAGCTCATATACAGTTGCTAGGATGCTTGAGAGAGATGATTTTACAAAGCGCTTTAAATCCGAAATACCCATATCCATTCATGAATTTCTTTATCCTTTGGCTCAGGCTCAGGATTCAGTAGAATTAAACGCCGATGTTGAGCTTGGTGGAACGGATCAAAAATTCAATCTTTTAGTTGGAAGAGATTTACAAAAAGACATTGGCCAAGAGCCTCAGTGCATAATTACCACTCCGCTTCTTGAAGGGACAGATGGTGTAGAAAAAATGTCTAAATCCTTGGGAAACCACATAGGAATCACGGATACTCCAGAGGATATGTATGGCAAGGTGTTATCCATTTCAGATAAAATGATTTTGAGATGGTTTATTTTAGCTGCGGACGCTGACTATTCACATTATAAATCAATTAAAAGAAAACTAGATGATGAAAAAATTAACCCAATGGATATAAAGCGGGAGCTTGGTAGAAAATTAGTATCCATATATCATAATGATAAATTAGCAGAAAAGGCAGAAAAATATTTTAATCAGGTCGTAGTTCGCAAGGGTGTACCTGAGGAGATTCCTGTTTTTTGTATCGAAAAAGAAGAATTGATAGTTCATATAATTTTTGAGTCAGGAATTTTAAAAAGTAAAGGAGAAGCCAGAAGAATGATTAGACAGGGTGCTGTAAGATTGGATGATCATAAGGTTGAAGACCTACAAGCTACTATATTGCCAGGAGATGATCAAATATTAAAAATTGGTAAAAGACGTTTTCTGAAGGTGACCAGATGAAAAAACTATTCCTTATTACATTTCTATCAGCAATATTCATTAATGTTAGCTGTACTTTATCTGCTCCTAAACCTCCAAAACTTGTTATCTTTTTTGTTGTTGACCAAATGCGTCCAGATCTTCTAACTAGGTTTGATAAAATCTATAGTGGAGGACTAAAGTGGCTGATTGACAATGGTATATGGTACACGGATACTCATCATGAGCATAGTTACACTGCAACTGGTCCTGGGCATACTGCCATAGGCTATGGACAGCATCCAGGTAAGTTAGGTGTTATTGGAAATAGCTTTTATGATAGAGAGTTAGGAAAAACCGTTAACTGTGTAGAAGATCCAAATGCAAAAGTAGTTGGAGCACAAAAAGGTAAAGCACGTTCATCTTCAAGATATGATGCAGATGGTCTCGGTGACTGGCTTAAATCAAAATATCCTAGCTCCAAGGTCATTTCGATTGCAGGAAAGGATAGAGCAGCATGTTTGTTAGGAGGGCGAAACCCTGACCAGGCTATTTATTACAACAAGTCTGGTGCTTTTATTTCATCTGACTATTATGTAGATGAATTGCCCAAATGGGCATCTGATTTCAATCAAGAATTTAAAAAGAGACCCTATCAAGATTCTTTATGGTTTAGGTCATTAGATGAGCAATTATACATAGAATTATCGAGAGAGGATTATTTTTATGGTGAAGAAGATAATTATCTAAATAATGAATATTCTCCAGTTTTTCCAATAGGAATAGATTCAGGTCAAGATCCCTACCCTATTCTAATGGGAACACCTTGGTTTGAGCGTGAAATACTAGAACTTTCAAAAGATGCTGTTGCAGAAGAAATGCTCGGTGCAGATGACAATCCAGATTTTTTATTCATTAGCTTTTCGGCGATGGATTGGATGATACATAGTTATGGTCCGTATTCTCAAGAGGTTATGGACGCATGCATAAAATTAGATCGATACATTGGGAATTTCATAGAATTCTTGGATAGATCAATTGGACTGGAAAATATTCTTTTTACCTTAACCGCAGATCACGGAGGTTTGCCTCTGCCAGAGTTTTTATCTTTTCAGGGTAAAAAAGGTGGAAGAATAAATAAAAAGCATATGCAAGAGGCGTTAACTTGGATTGATGAGGAATGTGAAGAATTATTTGGGAAAAAACTATACCACCGGGACGGAGGTAATTTTTTTCTTGATATGGATAGAATAAAAAAGGCAAATGTCTCACCCCAGAAGATTTACGATATTATTGAAGGTTATTTGACAAAGGTTGATGGCATTGAAAAGATGATAATAAAAGAAGAAATTATTAACACAAAGGATGCTGACAGTCTTACTAGGAGATTGAAAAATATGATTCATCCTGTCAAGACACCTGATATTTTCCCACTAGTTTCATATGGATATTTATATAGAGGCCCATACGGTACTTCCCACGGAAGCCCATATGATTATGATACTCATGTTCCTCTTATTTTTGCTCGAAAAGGCTTTAGGAAAGAGCAGAATGACAAGAGGGCTGCAACAGTTGATATAGCTCCAACGATATCAAGATATCTTGGAATTGAAATACCTGAATATTGTGATGGGGAAAGTTTGAATTTTTGATATGTTAATAATCAATAACTTGACAAAAATTTATGAAGGCATTCGTGCCGTGAACGGTGTTTCCTTCACGGTTGAAAAAGGCGACATATATGGATTTCTAGGTCCAAATGGTGCAGGAAAAACCACTACGATTAGAATGATAATGGGAATCATCCATCCTGATAATGGTAGTATTAAATTGGATGGTGAAAACATCAATAAGGAAGGGAGAACGAATTTAGGATATTTGCCAGAAGATAGAGGCCTATATCAAAAGCAAAAGCTAACTGAGATTTTGCATTATTTTGGGCAATTACGAGGACTCCAAATTGAGGAAGCAAAAAAAACAACTTCCTATTGGTTGGAACGCTTTGAGCTAGGTGACCAAGGAAATAGAAAAGTTGAAGAACTATCAAAAGGCAATCAGCAAAAGATACAATTTATCCTTTCTTTACTGCATGATCCAGACCTCATAATACTTGATGAACCTTTTACGGGACTCGACCCAATTAATCAGTTATTAATGAAGGAAATAATACAAGAAAAACAAAATGAAGGTAAAACAATAATATTTTCAACCCATCAAATGGAACAGGTAGAAAGGTTGTGTAATAATATTTGTCTTGTAGATAAGGGTGAGTTAATTATAGAGGGTTCACTAGAAAAAATCAGGAAAAAGCACTCAAGTAATGCTGTAGAAGTACGTTTTTCAGGACAAATTAGGAGTTCAGGTGCAATAAATTTCTTAAGCGAACTTGAAATTACTGATAATAAAATATCCGGTATTTTGAAAACTGAGCCAAATGAATTTCTTGAATGGATTAATAAGCACGCTAGTGTGTTATCTTACCAGCTCAAAATACCAACGCTAGAGCAGATTTTTCTTGATGAGGTAGGTAGGAAAGCATGACTCAAATTTTAAAAATAATGCGATGGGAATTTTTGAATCGCGTAAAAACAAAGCTATTTCTAATTACCACATTTGCGCTACCATTTTTTATGGGTGGTTTAATGTTTCTACCATCCTTACTTATGGATCTTGAGCCTGAAGAAGAATCAAAAATAGGACTCGTATATGGCGGTGGCACTGGTAACCTGGTAAATAGATTCGTTGAACGATGCGATATGACCTTAAAGACCAAGGAGGGTATCCCTCAATTTTCTTTTATTAAAATTGATTCTGAGAAAAATGCCATTGAGAGTATTTTGAATGAACAAATTGATGGTTATATGGTTATTTCTCAATCTATTTTGGATACTGGAAAAGTTAGGTATTTCAGTCAGTCTTTAAGCAACATCAAAATTTATACTAGTCTAAGAAGAATTCTAAATCAACTCGTGGTTGAGCAGCGCATGATTAATCAAAATATAGACATCTCACTCGTTGGACAATTAAGTAAAAAAATTGAATTTGAGACCTATGAGATAGATGAGTTGGGACATAAATCAGAGGGTGATGAGTTGTCAAGCTTTCTTATTCCTTATCTCTTTCTTATGATTTTATTTATGACGGTATTTATGAGTGGGCAGTTACTTTTACGCTCAGTTATGGAGGAGCGCACTAGTAGGACTATTGAGATATTATTATCCAGCGTTACAGCGGATGAAATAATGAAAGGAAAAATATTGGGTCTAGGTGCACTTGGGATGGTCCAAATGGTTTTTTATCTTTTAGTTGGATTGTCAATTACTTATTACAAAGGTTGGGCAGCTATTGAATTTTCTCAGATACCTTACTTTCTTATCTTTTTTATTACTGGTTATCTTTTCTACGCTGCTATTTTTGCAGGAATGGGGACTTTTTTCACATCTGAACAAGAGGCTCAACAATCTTCTGGAATCATTAGCCTAATTGCAATTTTACCTATGGTTTTCGCATCCTATTTCATTACTAATCCAGGGTCTACCTTTACAATTGCAATCACATACATCCCACCATTGACACCTTTTATGATGATAATACGGCTGGGAATTGGGTCTGTTGGATTAAATGAAATACTTTATTCAGCTATGCTAATGATAATTTCTTGTTGGTTAATGTTAAAATTATCTGGAAAAATTTTTAGAACAGCCATACTAATGTATGGGAAAAAGGTTTCAGTGAGTGAAATAATTAAATGGGTTCGCGCATAGTGGTTTTTATTTCTAAATTACATTAGATGACAGCATTAGTAACTTATTTCCTAACTGCATTATTTGTTTCCTTCTTGTGCTCGCTGCTTGAATCAATACTACTTAGTATATCCATTGCACATGTATCTGTTTTGGAAAAAGAAGGTATAGCCTCAGGTAAATTGATGGCAGAATTAAAAGATAATATAAATAAACCTCTAGCCGCAATTCTTACTATCAATACAATAGCAAATACCATTGGAGCTGCAGGAGTTGGCGCGCAGACATTATTAATATTCGGCAATGATTGGGTGGCAATTGCATCTGGTATTCTTACATTGTGCATTCTCATTTTTTCTGAAATAATTCCAAAGACTATTGGAGCAATTTACAGCAAATCTCTCGCACCTTTTGCTGCATATACTATTAGGATACTAATGTTTGTTGCTTGGCCATTCGTAGTTCTTTCTGAAGCAATGTCTAAATTAATTAAAAATGGTGATAGCAGTGGAGAGTCTAAAGCATCTAGAAAAGAATTACTTGCAATGGCGGAAATTAGTGAAGATGAAGGGGCTATTGATGAGCAGGAGGGAGACATTATTGAGAATTTGATGAAGCTAGATGATATGCCTGTAGAGGATATTATGACCCCTCGAAACGTAATATTTGCCTTAAACAAAAGCGATACGGTTGGAACAGTAGTTGAAAAACATTCACCTATAGCATTTTCTCGTATACCTGTATTTGGTAAAGATCTAGATGAAATGGTAGGAATAGTTAATCGTTATGATTTAGTAAATAAGCAGGCAGAAGATAAGTTTAACGTGATAATGAATGACATAATGAAACCCATCGAATCTGTCCTAGAAAAATCATCGGTTTCTGATGTTTTAGATCTTTTTGTAAAGAGGCGTCAGCAAATGTTTTTAGTTAAAGATGATTTTGGTACCACAACAGGTCTAATTACCCTTGAGGATGCAATAGAAACATTGCTAGGTGTAGAGATTGTTGATGAGCATGACCATGTTGTTGATATGCGTAAACTCGCAACAGCAAAAATGATGGTCAAAGATAAAAAAAATTAAAATGTCCTATATTTATTGAGTTTAGAAAAATAGAATTATAAATTCCCCGGCTTAAATCTTAGGGATAAAAATATCGATGGCAAAAAAACAGAAAAGCTTTGCAGATAAAGCTGCAGGAAATTCCAATGCAGATTCTGTATATGCAAAATACGTAAAAAGTGTTCAATCTGAAGTTACTGGTCAATGGCGATTTAATGAACAGATGGTGAGGATGAATAAAGGGGAGCAACTTGATGCTGCTTTAAAGAGAATGGATGAAGTAGCTAATTTAGTTGACATAGATCTTAGTGAGTTTGAGAGTATAAAACAAGATGACGTACCAAATACAGAGGCAACAGTAGAAAAAGTAAAATCCTCCTCAAATGAAGATATTAATAATGATGAAAACTCCGATAAAAACACATTGGAAAGTTCCCCATTGGAAGAAGAAATTAATCCTAATGTCGTAGTTCCACCTGATTCTGAAGAGGAAGAATAACCAAAATCACAGAAAAATTTTGGAGAGGTGGCCGAGTGGCTGAAGGCGCACGCTTGGAAAGCGTGTTTACGTTTATAGCGTAACGTGGGTTCGAATCCCACTCTCTCCGCATTGTTTGCACTAATCCAAAACTATTTTTTATTATAGCCAAGCATGTATGTTCTCATGATTTATCCCATAATTGCCATTCTCACAATTTTCAATTCGCTGCATATGAGTAGTAATGCAGTAGTAAATTATGATTAGACTATTACTTAAATTTATTTGCTGTTATTACATAATGGGATTTATATTTGTTTAATCTTAAATAGTGATCTAGCTGAGGACTAAAAATGAAAATTAAATTATTGATATTATTAATGCTTATAGGCTGTTCAAATACGGGTAATGAGCAGGCAAAAACATTTCATTTTTCAAAAAAGGAAATGGCCGAGCTAAATAAGACAGGAAAAATAGTGCAAACTGATAAAAATGGTATCGAACAAACTTTCATTTATGATTCTAAATTTGAAGCAAATCAGAAAAGAAATGAAAATAAAAAGACTCAACAGTCAGGTCAGAAAAAGAAATTAGCGGAAGAAAAAGCTTCAAAAGAGAAGCGTATTGCCCAAGAAAAAGCTGCAAAAGAGAAGCGTGTTGCCCAAGAAAAAGCTGCAAAAGAGAAGCGTGTTGCCCAA
>MDSZ01115350.1_pt1 | contig 114386 bp, 98 predicted proteins | sample 811201 | NCBI WGS metagenome assembly MDSZ01 (sample SAMN05326647, study PRJNA326480) | marine metagenome | isolation source: seawater | place: Indian Ocean: North | collected 2010
AGGAACTCAACTACGGAGTCGATCTATCAACCATCTGAGGGTGGTATCAGATTGATGGGGTGAAGGTGCCCCATCAACCATTAAATCCGTATACCCGGAAAAATAAAGAAAAACCCATTGATATCAATGGGTTAATAGAGGTTTACTGCTTGTGAATGCCAGCCAGTGCCAGACGTGGAATCATTCCCACTCGATCGTCGCCGGCGGCTTCGAGCTGATGTCGTAGGTAACGCGGGAGACGCCGCTGATCTCGTTGATGATGCGGTTGGACACGGTCTCCAGCAGCTCGTAGGGCAGGTGCGCCCAGCGCGCGGTCATGAAGTCGACGGTCTCGACGGCGCGCAGCGCAATCACGTACTCGTAACGGCGGCCGTCGCCGACAACGCCGACAGATTTGACCGGCAGGAACACGGCGAAAGCCTGGCTGGTCTTGTCATACCAGCCACTGCTGCGCAGTTCCTCGATAAAGATGGCGTCGGCGCGGCGCAGCAGGTCGGCGTACTCTTTCTTCACCTCGCCGAGAATGCGCACGCCGAGGCCAGGGCCCGGGAAGGGGTGGCGGTAGACCATGTCCCAGGGCAGGCCAAGCTCCAGGCCGATCTTGCGCACCTCGTCCTTGAACAGCTCCCGGAGCGGTTCAACCAGTTCCAGGGCCATGTCCTCGGGCAGGCCGCCCACGTTGTGGTGGGACTTGATGACGTGGGCCTTGCCCGTGTTAGCCCCGGCGGACTCGATCACATCCGGATAGATGGTGCCCTGGGCGAGCCAGCGCACGTCCTCGAGCTGTGCCGCCTCGTCGTCGAAGACCTCGATGAACGTGTTGCCGATGAGCTTGCGCTTGGCTTCCGGATCGTCCACGCCCGCCAGGCGGCCGAGGAAGAGATCCTCCGCGTCGACACGGATCACGCGCACGCCCATGTGGCTGGCGAACATCTCCATGACCTGGTCGCCCTCGTTCAGGCGCAGCAGGCCGTTGTCCACGAAGACGCAGGTGAGCTGGTCGCCGATGGCCCGGTGCAGCAGCGCGGCGACCACGGAGGAATCCACCCCGCCGGAGAGGCCCAGCAGCACCTTGTCGCTACCGACGGTCTCGCGGACGCAGGCGATGGCGTCCTCGACGATGTTCGCCGGCGTCCACAGCGCCTGGCAGCCGCAGAGGTCATGCACGAAGTGCTCGAAGATCCGCTTGCCCTGCAGCGTGTGCGTAACCTCCGGGTGGAACTGGATGCCGAAGAAGGGCTTGTCCCGGTGTGCCATGGCGGCGATGGGGCAGCTCGGCGTGGCGGCGGTCACCTCGAAGCACTCGGGGGCCCGGCTGACCTTGTCGCCGTGGCTCATCCACACGTCGAGGAGCGGCGTGCCGTCACTGTCGAGGTGGTCGCGGATGTCCCGCAGCAGGCCGCTGTTGGCGGTGAGGCGGATCTGCGCATAGCCGAACTCGCTCGTGGGCGAGCCCTCGACTTCGCCGCCGAACTGGGCGGCCATGGTCTGCATGCCGTAGCAGATGCCGAGCACCGGCACGCCGAGCTCGAAGACGACGGCCGGGGCGCGGGGAGAGCCGGCCTCGGGCACGGACTCGGGGCCGCCGGAGAGGATGATGCCCTGCGGCGCGAAGGCGCGGATAGCGTCCTCGTCGAGATCCCAGGGACGGATCTCGCTGTAGACGCCGCTTTCCCTCACCCGCCGGGCAATGAGCTGAGTGTACTGCGAGCCGAAGTCCAGGATCAGGATCTTCTCGGCATGAATGTCGGTCATGGGCGGGGGTCCGGCGCGGGGCGCCTCAGCTGACAGGGTAGTTGGGCGCTTCCTTGGTGATGGAGACGTCGTGGACGTGCGACTCGGTCATGCCGGCCGCGCTCACGCGCACGAAGCGCGGGCGCGTGCGCATCGTGTCGATATCCCGGGAGCCCGTGTAACCCATGGCCGAGCGCACCCCGCCCATGAGCTGGTGGATGATCGCCGAGGCCGGGCCCTTGTAGGGCACGCGGCCCTCGATGCCTTCGGGCACGAGCTTTTCCGTGCCCTTGCTGGCGTCCTGGAAATAGCGGTCGGACGAGCCCTGGTTCGAAGACATGGCGCCCAGGGAGCCCATGCCGCGGTAGGCCTTGTAGGTCCGGCCCTGGTAGAGCTCGACCTCGCCGGGGGCCTCCTCCGTACCGGCGAACATGGAACCCATCATCACCGAGTGGGCGCCCGCCGCGATGGCCTTGGCGATGTCCCCGGAGAAGCGGATGCCGCCGTCGGCAATGACCGGGATGTCCGTGCCTTCGAGGGCGGCGGTGACGTTGGCGATGGCGCTCATCTGCGGCACGCCGATGCCGGTAACCACGCGGGTCGTGCAGATGGAGCCGGGGCCGATGCCGACCTTGACCGCGTCCGCCCCCGCCTCGGCCAGGGCCTTCGCCGCCTCGCCGGTGGCGATGTTGCCGCCGATCACCTGCACCTCGGGGAAATGCTCCTTGATCCACGCGACGCGGTTCAGCACGTTGCGCGAGTGGCCGTGCGCCGTGTCGACCACGATCACGTCGACCCCGGCGCGGACCAGGGCCGCGACGCGCTCGTCCGTATCCGCGCTCGTGCCCACGGAGGCGCCCACGCGCAGGCGGCCGTGCTCATCCTTGCAGGCGTGGGGAAAGCTCTCTGCCTTGTCGAAGTCCTTGACGGTGATCATGCCGGTCAGGTCGAAGTCGTCATTGACCACGAGGATCTTCTCGATCCGGTGCTGGTGCAGCAGCCGCTGCACTTCTTCGGCGCTCGCGCCCTCGCGCACCGTCACCAGCTTCTCTTTCGGCGTCATGATGCTGGACACGGTCCTGTCCATGGACGTCTCGAAGCGCAGGTCGCGGCGGGTCACGATGCCGACCAGGTCGTCGCCGTTAAGCACCGGCACGCCGGAAATCCCGTTGGCGCGGGTCAGGTCAATGAGCTCGGCGATGGTGGCCGACTGCTGAATGGTGATCGGGTCCTTCACCACGCCGCTCTCGAATTTCTTCACCCGGCGCACGTGGTCGGCCTGCTCGGCGATACTCATGCTCTTGTGCACGATACCGACACCGCCCTCCTGGGCGAGAGCGATGGCGAGGCGGGACTCGGTCACCGTGTCCATGGCCGAGGAGATCAGCGGGATATTGAGGGCGATCTCCCGGGTGAGGCGCGTCCGCAGGGACACGTCCGTGGCCACGACCTCCGAGTACCCGGGCAGCAGCAGGACGTCATCAAAAGTGAGGGCTTCCTCGTCGATGCGAAGCATGGCCGGGGTCTCCGTTGGCGGGGAGGTGGTAAACGTGCAATTATAATTCCTCGCCTCTTCCGAGGTAAACCAGCCCCCTTCTTCTTCCGGTTCAGGTACAGGCCACCGCCAGTGCGCACCACGGCAAGCACACCCCCCGCCATCAGCGTCAGCGTTCTTGCGCGGGAAGTGAAGACCCTCCTCGAGAGCCACTTCGACTTCGTTTGGGTGGAGGGGGAGATCTCCAACCTTGCCCGCCCCGCCTCCGGGCACTGGTACTTCTCCCTGAAGGACGACAACGCCCAGGTGCGCTGCGCCATGTTCCGCCGCGCCAACCAGCGGCTGCGCTTCACCCCCGAGAACGGCGACGCCGTGCGCCTGCGCGCCCGCGTCTCCCTCTACGAGGCCCGGGGCGACTTCCAGCTGATCGTTGAGTTCCTCGAGCCCGCCGGCGCCGGCGCCCTGCAGGCGCGCTTCGAGGCCCTGCGGGCGAAGCTCGAGGCCGAGGGCCTGTTCGCCGCCGAGCGCAAGCGCCCGCTGCCCACGGCGCCGGCCCACCTCGGCATCATCACCTCGGCCACCGGCGCGGCCCTGCACGACATGCTCACGGTGCTGCGCCGCCGCTGCCCGCTGATCCGGGTCTCGGTACTGCCGGTGCCCGTGCAGGGCGTCGAGGCGGCACCGGCCGTCTGCGCCGCCATCGCCCGGGCCAACCGCTGGCACGAAAGCGGCGCGATTCCCTTCGATGCGCTCATCGTCGGCCGCGGCGGCGGCTCGCTGGAGGACCTCTGGGCTTTCAACGAGGAGAGCGTGGCCCGGGCCATTGCCGGCAGCGCGCTGCCGGTGGTGAGCGCCGTGGGCCACGAGACCGACATCACCATCGCCGACCTGGTGGCGGACCAGCGCGCCCCCACGCCCTCCGCGGCTGCGGAGCTGCTCAGCCCGGACCAGGCCGACTGGCGCCTGCGCCTGGCGCAGCTGGACGAGGCACTGACGCGCAGCGCCGCGCGGCGGCTGCGCGATGCCGGCCGGGAGCTTGCGCACCTGCGGGCGCGCCTCAAGCACCCCGGCACGCTCCTGCGCGAGCGCGCCCAGCGCCTCGATGACCTCGAGGGCCGGCTGGCGCGGGCCCAGGCCGTCGCGTTCCAGCGGGAACGCCGGCGGCTCGACCGGCTGACGGACCGGCTCCTGCGCCGGGACCCGCGACCGCGGCTGGCCCGCCTCGGCGACCGCCTCGACGGCGCCGAGCGCCGCCTCCGCCAGGCCATGCAGCACGGCCTGGCGCGCCGGCAGGACCGGCTGGCGCGCCTCGCCGCCCTGCTCGATTCCCTGAGCCCGCTGGCCACCCTCGGCCGGGGCTACGCGATTCTCAGCGACGAGGCTGGCGCCATCCTGCGCCGGGCGCAGGACACGTCGGCGGGCGAGGCGGTGAGGGCACGGCTGGCCGAGGGCCGGCTGGCGCTGCGGGTGGAGTCTGTCGAGGAAGACGACCGCTGAGGGCGGCCGCCCGGCTGCCGCTCAGTACTTCGCCGGCAGGCGCGTGTTGATGATGATGTGCCGGCCCTCGAAGCGGATGTACTCGCCGATGGTCAGGTCCTTGAGGATGCGGGCGACCATCTCGCGGGAGGCGCCGACGCGGTCGGCGATATCCTGCTGCGTGAGCTTCTCCGGGATGAACAGCGAGCCGTCCTCGCGCTCTTCGGCGAGGTCCATGAGCACGTTGGCCACCCGGCCGTAGACGTCCTGCAGGGCGAGGCTTTTCACGTCCGCGGTAAGCTTGCGCACCCGGGCGGCGAGGTTGCCGATCAGGGTACGGGTGATGTTGGGGTGCTGCTCGAGCACGCGGCTGAAGTCGTCCTTGTAGACGATGCAGAAGGTGGATTTCTCCACCGTTCGCACCGAGGCGGAGCGGGTGCTGTCGTCGAGCAGCGCCAGTTCGCCGAAGTAGTCCCCGGCGCCCTGGGTGTTCATGATGAACTCCTTGCCGTTCTTGTCGCTGCAGTAGACCTTGACCTTGCCGCTCTCGATCACGAACAGGGAGTCCGCCGGGTCGTTTTCGTGGATCACCACCGTGTTCTTGGGAAAGGTCCGGCGGGTGCTGGTTTCTTCCAGCGCCTCGAGCTCTTCGGTCGAGAGGCCCTTGAAAATCTCCACCTGCTCCAACATGGCTGCACTGTTCCACGAGCTGCTGCGTCCGCGCCATAGTACCGCAGCCCCAAGGGCGGCGCACCACCCGGCGCCGGCCTTTCCCCCCGCGCCGGCCCGTCGCTATACTCGGCGCCATCACAGGGGCGCGCGGCGCCAGCGAGGACGGGCCACACGGTGACCGGCGAGGCACAGCCATTTCCCTTCAGCGACGTGCTCCTGCGCGCCATCGCCGAGGTGCGCAGCATCGCACCGGGGGCGGAAACCGCGCTGACGCCCGATGCCCGCGAGGACCTCGCGGGCGTCCTCAACGCCGCCGGCGCCCTCGAGCAGGACCTCGGCGACGCGGCGGGCGCGGACCGGCACGAGCTGCGCAACCGCCTCGGCGCCCTGCGCGGTTACGCCGAGATGCTCCTCGAGCAGGTCGAGGGCGACGCGCAGGCGGAACTCGGCGACTGCCTGCTGCGCCTGGTGCAGGCCACGCACAGCGCCGGGGACCTCACCCTCGACAGCCAGCCCGGCCAGGGCAGCGTCACCATCACCAGCGAGCCCGGCTTCATCCTCGCGGTCGACGACCGGCGCGAGAACCGGGAGCTGGTGGCGCGCTACCTGTCGCGCTGCGGTCACTTCGTGGTCACCGCCGCGGATGGCGAGCAGGCCCTGGCCACCCTCGAGGAATCGGACGTCGACGTGGTGCTGCTCGACCTGGTCATGCCCGGCATGGACGGCCGCGAGGTGCTGGCACGCATCAAGGCGCACCCGGAGTGGCACGCCACGCCGGTGATCGTGATCTCGGGCCACCAGGACATGCAGGGCATTATCGACTGCATCGAGGCCGGCGCCGACGACTACCTGTTCAAGCCCTTCAACCCGGTGCTGCTGCAGGCCCGCATCAAGGCCGGCATCGAGCGCAAGCGCTGGCACGACCGGGAAGACCAGTACCGGCAGCAGCTCGAGCGCAGCGAGCAGTTCATCCGCGCCACTTTCGGGCGCTATCTCTCCGACGAGATCGTGACCGACATCCTCGAGCGGCCCGAGGGGCTCGACCTCGGCGGCGACCTGCGCGAGGTGACCATCCTCATGTCCGACATCCGCGGCTTCACCACGCTCTGCGAGCAGCTGGAGCCGACCCAGGTGGTGACCATGCTCAACCGCTACCTGGGCGCCATGACGGACATCATCCTGGCCTGGAACGGCACCATCGACGAGTTTCTCGGTGATGCCATCCTCGCCGCCTTCGGCGCCCCGCAGCGCCGCGATGACGATGCCGACCGCGCCGTGCAGTGCGCCCTGGCCATGCAGGCGGCCATGGACGAGGTCAACGCAGCCAACGCGGCCGAGGGCCTGCCGGCGCTGCGCACCGCGGTCGCCCTGAATACCGGGACGGTCATCGCCGGCAACATCGGCTCGGAGCGGCGCAGCAAGTATGGCTTCGTCGGCCACCCCATGAACGTGACCTCCCGCATCGAGGACGCCACCGGTCCGGGCGAAGTGCTCGCGGCAGACAGCACCGTCACTGCCCTCGCCGGGCGCGCTACGGTCGCCGAAAGCCGGGAAATCAGGGCCCGGGGCATCGATGAGGCGCTGCGGGTACACCTCGTGACAGGCTACCTGGCGGACCCTGCCCCGTGAGCGGCCGCGGCCCCCTCCTCCTCGTCGAGGACAACGAACTGAACCGGGACATGCTGCGCCGGCGCCTCACCCGTGCCGGCTTTGCCGTGCTCACCGCCGGCGACGGCCGCGAGGCGCTGGAGCGGATGGAAACGGAGCAGCCCGCGCTCGTCCTCATGGACATGAACCTGCCCGTGCTCGACGGCTGGAGCGCCTGCCGGGAAGCCCGCGGCAACCCGGCGACCCGCGCCATCCCGATCATCGCCCTCACCGCTCATGCCATGGAGGCGGACCGGCAGAACGCCCTGGGTGCCGGCTGCGACGACTACGCCACCAAGCCCATCGACTTCCCGGCCCTGCTCGCCAAGATCGAGGCCCTGTGTCCGGCATGAGCCCGGCATGAGTCCCCCGTGAGCCCCCTATGAGTCTCAGACGCCGCCTGACCCTGTCGCTGCTGACCATCCTGGTGCTGTTCGCCATCAATGTCGGCACGCATTTCTGGGGGAGTTTCGCGCGGAGCGAGAGCATGGTCGCCTACCGGCAGGCGGTCGAGGCCGCGCAACTGTCGACAGACCTCGAACAGATGCTCGAGGACCAGCGCCAGCAGATCCTGGTCCTGGCGACGCTGCGCGAGACCACGGAAGACCGCCTCGGCGACGCTGAGAAGACGCAGGCGCGGGCGGATCTCGCCGCCATCCGCCAGCGCATCGACGACCTCGGCACGGTGAGCCGGGACGTCACCCAGCTGCAGTACGAGCGCCTGCTCAGCGCCGCCGACCGCCTCCTCGACAACTGGCGCAACTTCTACGAGCGCTACAACGACCCGGCCTATCAGGCCGACGTCGAGGACCCGGTGCCCTACCTCGCCGCAAGCCAGCGCCTAAAGGAGCTGGAGCAGCGGCAGGCCTTCATCGCGGTGCAGCGCGCCAACGTCATCGATCGCACCATCCTGCTCACGGACCGCATCACGGTGATCGGCTTCATCGCCTCCATCTTCCTCACCGCCACCCTCGGCCTGTTCCTGGTGCGCTACACCAACGCCTCCCTGAAGCGCCTGAAGCGCGGCACCGAGCGGATCGGCGCCGGGGATCTCGGCTACCGCATCGACGACATCGAGGACGAGGGTGAGCTCGGCGACCTCGCCGAGGCCTTCAACACCATGGCCGACAAGCTGCGCATCGCCATCGAGGACGAACAGCAGGCCAAGCGCGAAGCCGACGAGGCCAACGCCGCCAAGAGTATCTTCCTGGCCAACGTGAGCCACGAGCTGCGCACCCCGCTGAATGCGATCATCGGCTACAGCGAGATGCTGCACGACGAACTCGGTGACCCGGGCGCCGTGGACCGCGAGAGTCACCGGTCGGACCTCGACAAGATCACGCTCTCCGGCCGGCAGCTGCTCGCGCTCATCGACGATATCCTGGACCTGTCCAAGATCGAGACCGGCAAGATGGACCTGCACTGTGAGCGCTTCCAGCCCGAGGAAGTGCTGCGGCAGGTCTGCGACGGCCTCGCGCCGCTGGTGCGGGAAAAGAAAAACCGGCTGCAGCTCGACCTCGCCCCGGCCCTGCCGGCGCTGAACTCCGACGCGACCAAGTTCCGCCAGGTGCTCGTCAACCTCCTGAGCAACGCGAGCAAATTCACGGACGGCGGCACGATCACCGTACGCGCCCGGCGCGCGGAGGCGCCCTACGCCCTCTCGGTCGCGGTCGTGGATACGGGCATCGGCATGAGCGAAGCCCAGCAGGCGCGGGTCTTCGAGGCCTTCGTGCAGGCGGAGCCGGATACCAGCGCCGCCTACGGCGGTACCGGGCTCGGCCTCGCGATCTGCCGGGATTTCTGTGAGCTCATGGGCGGGCGCATCAGCGTGACCAGCGCCCCGGGGAAAGGCTCGACCTTTACTGTGGAGTTGCCGGCTGACCCAGGGTCAGCTCGCGCAGCCGCCTGAGCGCCTGCTCACGTTTCTCGAGGTCCTGGCGCAGCATCGCGTTGCTGCCCTCGACATCGTCCAGGTGCCGCGCCAGCTCCACCAGGGCCTCGAGGGCCCGGGCCAGCAGCACGGCCGTGTCGTGCGGCGCGGGCTCCGCCGGCCGCCGGCCCTGCAGCTCGGCGCTCGCGGCGGTGGCCGCTTCCAGGTCGTAGAAGGGGCTGTTGGGCAGGATGCTGGCGTACGCGATGGCGACATCGGCCTCCCAGGCCGCCGTGGCGTTCTTTTCCAGGCGCCGGTAGCGCTGGAAGTATTGCACCGCCTCGATGCTCTCGCCTGCGGCGAGCGCCCGGAAACCGCGCTCGAGGAACGTGTAGTCGGCGCCGGGCTCGGGGCAGTCACAGGCCGGCGGCTCGGGAAGGTTGAGAGTCAGTTCCACCTCGCGCTCTTCCGCCGGCGGGCTCTCGGTGGACGGGGGCGGCGGCTGGCTGGCGCAGCCGGCGATGAGGGTCAGGGCCAGGGCGGCGCCCAGGGCCCGGGGTGTCAGTGCCTGCACGGGCGTCTCCGCAGTGCGTAATGGGCGGAGTCTAGCACGACGGGCGCCGCTCACTCGGGCCGCAGGTGCGGAAAGAGAAGCACGTCACGGATCGACGGCGAATCCGTCAGCAGCATCACCAGCCGGTCGATGCCGATGCCCTCCCCCACCGTCGGCGGCATGCCGTACTCCAGCGCGCGCACGTAGTCGTGGTCGTAGTGCATGGCCTCCTCGTCCCCGGCCTCCTTCTCGGCCACCTGGGCGCGGAAGCGCTCCGCCTGGTCCTCGGCGTCGTTGAGCTCGGAGAAGCCGTTGGCCAGCTCCCGCCCCGCCACGAAGAACTCGAAGCGGTCGGTAACGAAGGGGTCGGCATCGTTGCGCCGCGCCAGCGGCGACACTTCCGTCGGGTAGGCCGTGATGAAGGTGGGCTGGTCCAGTTTCTCTTCCGCCGTGTGCTCGAAGATCTCCAGCTGCACCTTGCCGAGGCCCCAGCCGTCCTTGAGAGGAATACCCAGTTCGGTGGCCAGGGCCCGCGCCGCGGCCTCGTCGCCAAGCTGCTCGGCCGTGACCCCCGGGTTGTGCGCGAGGATGGCCTCGACCACGGTCATGCGCGCAAAGGGTTTGCCGAAGTCGTAGTCCGTGCCCTGGTAGGGCACCGTGGTGCTGCCGAGCACCGTCGCCGCGAGGGAGCGCATGAGATCCTCGGTGAGGTCCATGGCGTCCCGGTAGTCGGCGTAGGCCCAGTAGTACTCGAGCATGGTGAACTCGGGGTTGTGCCGCGTGGACAGGCCCTCGTTGCGGAAGTTGCGGTTGATCTCGTAGACGCGCTCGAAGCCGCCCACCGTGAGCCGCTTGAGGTACAGCTCCGGCGCGATGCGCAGGTACATGTCGAGGTCGAGCGCGTTGTGGTGCGTGACGAAGGGCTTGGCCGCGGCGCCGCCGGGAATCGGCTGCATCATCGGCGTTTCCACCTCCATGAAGCCGCGGCGGTTCATGTAGTCGCGGATGAAGGTCACGATCTGCGAGCGGCGCTGGAACACCCGGCGCGAATCGGCGTTGACGATGAGGTCGACATAGCGCTGGCGGTAGCGCAGCTCCTGGTCGGCGAGGCCGTGGTACTTGTCCGGCAGCGGGCGCAGCGCCTTGGTCAGCAGCCGGGCCTCGGCCATGTTGATGTACAGGTCGCCCTTGCCGGACTTGTGAATCGGCCCGCGGGCCGCGACGATGTCGCCCAGGTCCCAGTGCTTGATGGCCTCCAGGGTATCCGCGTCCAGGCCCTTGCGGTTGATGTACAGCTGCACCTGGCCGCTGCCGTCCTGGATGAGCAGGAAGGCGCCGCGGTTGCGGATGAGGCGCCCGGCCACCGCGTACTCGGTGTTCTTCTCCTCCAGCTCCTCCTTGCTGCAGTCACCGTATTCGCTCTGCAGCCAGCCGGCCTCCGCCGTGCGGCGGAAGTCGTTGGGGAAGGGGTTGCCGGCCTCGCGCAGGGCGGCGAGCTTGGCCCGGCGCTCCGCGATCAGCTTGTTCTCGTCCGCCGCCGTCGGCTCGTGTTCACTCATGGTCAGGTCCGTCAGAGGCCCTTCTTCAGGGAGGCCTCGATGAAAAGGTCGATGTCGCCGTCGAGCACGGCCTGCGTGTTGCTGGTCTCGACGCTCGTGCGCAGGTCCTTGATGCGGGACTGGTCCAGCACGTAGGAGCGGATCTGGCTGCCCCAGCCGATGTCCGCCTTGTTGTCCTCCATGGCCTGCTTCTCCTCGCTGCGCTTGAGCACCTCCAGCTCGTAGAGCTTGGCCCGGAGCAGCTTCATGGCCTGGTCCCGGTTCTGGTGCTGCGAGCGCTCCGTCTGGCACTGCACCACGATGCCCGAGGGATTGTGTGTCAGGCGCACGGCCGAGTCGGTCTTGTTCACGTGCTGGCCGCCGGCGCCGGAGGCGCGGTAGGTATCCACGCGCAGGTCCGCCGGGTTGATCTCGATCTCGATGTTGTCGTCGATCTCCGGCGAGACGAAGACAGAAGCGAAAGAGGTGTGCCGGCGGTTGCCCGAGTCGAAGGGCGACTTGCGTACCAGCCGGTGCACGCCGGTCTCGGTGCGCAGCCAGCCGAAGGCGTACTCGCCCGTGAACTTGATGGTCGCGCTCTTGATGCCGGCGACCTCGCCGGCGGAGACCTCGATCAGCTCCGTGTCGAAGCCGTGGGCCTCGCCCCAGCGCAGGTACATGCGCAGGAGCATTTCGCCCCAGTCCTGGGCCTCGGTGCCGCCGGAACCGGCCTGGATGTCGAGGAAGGCGTTGTTCGGGTCCATCTCGCCGCTGAACATGCGGCGGAACTCGAGCTGCTCCAGCCGGGCCTCCAGCTCACCGAGGTCGCCCTCCACGGCCGCGACCGTATCGGTATCGTCCTCCTCCGCCGCCATCTCGAGGAGATCGAGGGCATCGCGGGTCCCCGAGTCGAGAGCCTCGATGGTGCTGACGATGGACTCGAGCGTCGAGCGCTCCCGGCCCAGCTCCTGCGCCCGCTCCGGGTCGTCCCAGACCGAGGGTTCGGCGAGCTCGAGCTCTACTTCCGCCAAGCGTTCCTTGCGCTGGTCGAAGTCAAAGATACCCCCTCAGCACGTCCGTACGTGCTTGCATGTCCTTGAGGCGGCTGACGAGAGGGTTGATCTCCAGCATGGTGATGAACGTCCTTGGAAAAACGCGCCATTCTAGCGCAGCGGGCCGGCTCCGTGCAGGGGGCGCAGCTCAGCGGGACGGCGCGATGTCCTCGGCGGTGGACCGCAGGTAGGCGACCTGCGCCGAGTCCTCGCCGTAACGGCCGATGGCCAATTGCAGCGCGCGCTCGTAGCTGCGCGCCACGGTGCCGCAGAGGGACACCCGCTCGATATCGAAATGGCGCTCCGCCGGCGGCTCCACCCCCCGGCACAGCGCCAGCTGCGCGGCCCACCGGTCGATATCGTCGCCGAGCCCGGTCTGCTGTGCCGCGGTCAGCCGCTTGAGGGCTTCCAGGGTCGTCTCGTGCCCCGCGAAACAGTCGTGGAAACCGGGATGGGCCTCGATGCGCTGGTCCTCCTCGTAGAGGCAGAACGTGCCCACGGTATCGGCACCGGCGAGGGCATCGACCCGGCGGCTCTTCACGGCGTCCAGGCTGTTCGAGAACACCAGCGCCACGTGCTCGGCGTTGGGCGTGAGCCAGGGGCGAGCGAAACCGGGTTTCGAGGCCAGCCACTCGCGCAGCAGGGACTCGTCGTAGGCGGCGCTGGTGTATACCACCTCGGTGACCCGGCCGCGGGAAGGCCCCTGGAAGATGCCGCCGATGGTGAATACCGGCCCGCCGGTGCCGTAGTCGGTCACGGCAATACCCGTCACCAGCAGCGGTGCCAGGGGCACGGCAAGCCAGGCGGCCCGCGGTGGCGACGGCGCCACCGCCAGGGCGTAGACACCGGCCCAGAAGGCATCGGTGGCGATGAACAGGAACAGCGGGTTGCCGTCGAGGCGCAGCGGCGAGCCATGGGGCTGGTAGTCAGTGAACAGCCAGCCGCCGAGGCGTTCCACGTCGACCTGCGCCGCCACCGCGGCGAGGCAGAACGCAAAGGCGCCCACGGCGACCCAGCGGGCGGCACTGCCCGTGCGGCGCCCGAGGAAGAGCACGATGCCGAGCAGCACGGCAAAGCTCGGTACGTGGAGAACCCCGCCGGCCACCGGGACGGGAATGAGAAATTCCACCAGCGCACTGCCCGTTCCCCAGATGCCCGTCCAGCCGAGGACACCTGCGATGAGGGCCGGCGTCAGCCAGGCGGCGATGAGCAGGGCTGTCTTCATGCGCGGACTCTTCTGAGCGTACGCCGGATCTTGCCACAGGCGCCCGCGGCCGCGCACGCCGCAGCCGGGCTGGCGGACCTGCCGTCAGTGCCCGCCGGGCGCGCTCGCCGCCGCGTGGAGCGACCTGCCGGCGCGCTCCAGCCTCACCCGCACGGACTTGAAGCCCGGGGTGCGGCTGCGCGGATCCCGCTCCAGGGAAGTCAGGCAGTTCGCCTCCGGGTAATAGGCCAGGGCGTTGCCCGGGGGCAGGTCGAAGGGGCGGACGACCGCGTCGCGCAGGATGCCGTCGCGCGAGCGGACGTCGACGCGACTGCCGGGCTCCAGCCCGAGCGCGCGCATGTCGTCGGGGCACAGGAGCACGGCGCGGCGCTCCGCATCGTAGCGATAGCTGTCCGTCTCCTCGTAGATGATGCTGTTGAACTGCCCCTCGCTGCGCACCGATGCCAGCATCAGCGGCCAGGCGGCCTCCCCCTCGCCGGCGGACGTCGCGTCTCCGGCCGACTCCTCCGGCAGGGCACGCACGCGGAAGCGGGCCCGGCCATCCTCCGTGCGGAAGCTCGGTTCGTGCAGGGTGCGGCCGCGAACATGGAACTCGCGCCGCGCCACCGAGATATCCGCCAGCGCCTCCATGCCCGGGACCGTCCGGGCAATGGTCTGACGGATGCGCTCGTGGTCGCCGTAGGCGGTGAAATCAACGGGGTGGTCGGGCAGCAGGCGGGCACCGAGCTCGGACAGGATGGCCACCTCGGAGCGCACACTGGGCAGCCGCGTGATGCCGCCGTCGCTCAGGCGGACGTAGTTGAACATGGACTCCTGGGTCGTCGGCTGCGGCTCCTCGTCCCGGGCAGTCACCGGCAGGATCAGGGCGTCGCCGCTGTCGATGCCGTGCAGGTGGCCCTGGTTCAGCGTCGTTGTCAGGTAGAGCTTGAAGGGTATCCGGTCCAGCGCCGCGGCGGCCCAGGCCGAGTTGGGTGTCGCCGCGTAGAGGTTTCCGCCCATAAGGCAGGCGGCGTCGATGGCACCGGCTTGCGCCGCTTCCAGCGCCGCCAGCGTGTCAAAGCCGGGACGCGCCGGCATGGCGACGCCGAGTTCCTGCTCGAGCCGGGCAAGGACCTCCGAGGCGAGCACGGGCTTGACCCCGATCGTGCCGATGCCCTGCACGTTGCTGTGACCGCGCAGCGGCAGGAGGCCGGCATGGCGCCGGCCGATCATGCCGCGCATCAGCGCGAGGTTGGCGATGTACTCGACATTCTCGCTGCCGTGCCGATGGTGGGTCATGCCCATGCCCCAGGCGAACACGGCGGCCCGGGCAGCGCCGTAGCGGCGCGCCGCGTCGTCGATCTCCCCGCGCTCGAGGCCGCAGGCGTCGAGAAGCGACGGCCAGCTTGCCGCCTCGATATCGGCGCGGAAAGCCGCCCAGTCGCGGCAGTGACGCTCGATGAAGGCAGTATCGATGTGCCCGCCCTCCAGCAGCGCTTTCGCCAGCGCCTTGAACAGCGCGAGGTCGCTGCCGATCCGCGGCTGCAGGTACAGCGAGGCGATACTGCTGCCGCGGGCGAGCATGGATTTCGTGCTCTTCGGCACGGCGAAGCGGACCAGCCCCGGTTCCTTCGCGGGGTTGATCACGATCACCTCACCGCCGCGCTCGCGGCAGGCGAGGAGCTGGTGAATGAAGCGGGGATGATTGGAGGCGGGGTTGGCACCGATCACGAAGATGAGATCCGCCCCGCCGAGATCCGCCAGCTCCACCGTCGCCGTGCCCGTACCGACCGTCGATGACAGGCCGACGCTGGTCGCCTGGTGGCAGTAGTAGGAGCAGTTGTTGACGTTGTTGGTGCCCCAGCAGCGTGCAAGCAACTGCAGCAGGAAACCTGCCTCGTTGGACGAGCGGCCCGAGGAGTAGAAGAACCCGCGCTCGGGATCCGCGGCGGAGAACCGCTCCGCCGCAAGGGCCATCGCCGCATCCCAGCCGAGTTCGCGGAAGCGCTGCTCCCCGGCCGCCTTGTAGATGGGGTTGGCAAGGCGCCCGGCGTGCTCCAGTTCGCGCGCCGAGAGCTCACGGAGCTCGTCGAGCGTGTGCTCGAAAACCTCCGGCGGTATCGCCGGCTGGATATCCGTCGACTGCGCCTGCACGCTCTTGTTGCAGACCGAGGGGAACTCGCCGAGCTCGTTGGTCATGCCGCCGAACTGCCCGCCCATGCCCAGCCCGCAGGCCTTGCAGGCATTCTTCCCGGTGAGGGCCTTCGCGGATTTCGCGACGCCGATCCGGCGCACCGTGTTCAGGGTGTACAGCACCTTCTTGACACCGCCGCCCTTCGCCTCGGCCATCGTGGTCAGCCCCTCTTCGAGTTACGGGCCATGACGTAGCAGCCAGCCACGCGCGGGCCCCGTCATGCAAACTGGTTGAGAAGATACCCCAGTATCATGACCTGTGGCACCGTGAGCAGCGGCAGGAACAGCGCCAGGCGCCAGGAACCGCTGGTGTCCCTGATCGACATGATCTCCGTGTAGTCCGTCGACACGCCGGCCATGAGGAAGGTGAAGGCATTGCCCGGCGCGTTCGCCCGGTTGAGCAGGTCCGCCGCAATCGGGGTGGCACCCTCGGAGCACACCTCGATGATGGTCGCCGCCGCCAGCGTGAGCCAGAGGCCGACCACCGAGGCGCCGAACCAGTTGCCGTAGATGTCCGCCGGCACCAGGCCGCGGATGGCGGCCGCCAGCAGCAGGCCGAACAGCGCCCAGCGGATCACCACCTTCGAGCCGCGCACGCCATCGACGAGCAGGCGGCCCGTGCCGGCGAAGGAGAACTGCAGGGAGCGGCGGTAGTCGCGCAGCTGCTGGCGCAGGGGAACGGCCTCGCCCTCCAGGTCGCGGTGGGGATTCTGCGGCAGCGTCCCGCGGCGCACGAAGCCGTCGAACAGCAGGCCCGTGGTGATACCGATCACCAGCGACAGCACGATGAACAGCAGCGTCCAGCCGAGGCCGATCAGCGCGATGAGGATGAGCGTCAGCGACAGCGAGTTCCAGGGACTGGCGAGGAGGAAGGCCATCACCTGCCCGACGCTCGCCCCACGCTCGTAGAGACGCATGCCCACGGCCAGGATGCCGTGGCTGCACAGGTCGAGGAGCACCCCGGCCAGCGTCGCCCGGAACATGCCGCCGAGGCCCGCCTGGCGGCCGAGCAGCGCCATGACCAGGTCGCGCGGTACGGTGCCGAGGATGCCCACGAAGAGCACGCCGATCGCGAGGCCCCACCACATGCGGTTCATGAGCTCGACCACGCCGCCGGTGAACTGCGCCACGGCGCCGTCGTCGGAGGTGCCCACCATGAGCGTCCCCCAGCCGTAGGCCAGGAGCACGCCGGCCAGGCAGGTCCAGAGGAACCAGTCCGGGCGCCCCTTCGCGGGGCCGCAGCCGGTGCCGCAGCTCTCTGCCGGTGCGTCGTTTGCGGTCGCGTCGCCGTGGCAGTCGGCCACGGCCGTGCTGTGACAATCAGCCATGGTTCAGGCCCCCCTGTGCCAGGTCGTCGAGGATGGCGCACTCGGGCCCCTCGTCGCCGCGGCAGCGGCCGGCGAGGTCGGCGAGGCTGTCGCGCATGCTGTGCAGCTGCGCGAGCCGCTCATCGAGGGCCGCCAGCTTCTCCAGTACCAGCCCCCGGGCATGGGCGCTCTGCCGCGCCGGGTCCCGGTACAGCGCCAGGAGCTGCCGGCACTCGTCCACGCTGAAGCCCACGGCGCGGGCGCGCTGGACAAAGCCGAGCTCGTCGACGGCTTCCGGCGGGTAGTCCCGGTAGCCGTTGTCGGCCCGGGCCGGCGCGGCCACGAGACCGATGGACTCGTAGTAGCGGATGGCTTTTGCGCTCAGGCCGCTCTGGCGGGCGGCTTCGGCAATCTTCATGGTCCTGTTCCGATTCCCGAGTGGAGGTCTCAGGATAAACCTTCCAGTGGCTGGAAGGTCAAGGGTGCGGGACGAGGTGCTCCACCACCAGTTGCACGCGCTCCTCGCCGCGCCAGGCGTTGACATCCAGCCGGTAGGCGATGTCGACGACCTGCACGGCCGGGTCCGGCCAGGCGCCGGGGTCGATGTTGAAGGCGATAGCCTCGACGGCGCGACCCGTTTCCGCGAGGGGCGCGAGGGAAAGCTTCAGGTGCCGCTCGCCGACGATACGCTGGCTGTTCACGGCGAAGCGGCCGTCGAAGAGCGGCTCCGGGAAGTGCTGGCCCCAGGGCCCGGCATCGCGCAGGGACCGGGCGAGGCCCAGCTCCAGCTCCGCGGGCGCCAGTTCGCCGTCGCTCTCGAGCACGGCCTCGAGTTCCACGTCGGCCGCGAGCCGGGCCACCTCCTCGACGAGCGCCGCGGCGAAGGCGTCGAGGTGTTCCCGGGGCAGGCTCAGGCCCGCGGCCATGGCGTGGCCGCCGAAGCGGTCGATGAGACCGGGGTGGCGGTTGTCGAGGTTGGCGAGCAGGTCGCGGATATGCACGCCGGGAATCGACCGCGCCGAGCCCTTGAGCATCGCCCCGCCCTCCCCGGCACCGTTATCGGCGTCAGCGTCGGCAAAGGCGATCACGGGCCGGTGTACCCGGTCCTTGATCCGCGAGGCGAGAATGCCGATCACCCCCTGGTGCCAGCCGGGCTCGTAGATCGCCAGGGCTGGCGGCGGTTCCGCGAGGTCGCCCTCGCGGGCCGCGAGCAGCGCCAGCGCTTCCGCCTGCATATCGCGCTCGATGAGCCGCCGGTCGCGATTCAGCTGGTCGAGCTGCGCGGCCAGGCCGTGGGCCTCGGCGGGGTCGTCGCTGAGCAGGCAGGCGATGCCCACGGTCATGTCGTCGAGGCGCCCGGCGGCGTTCAGCCGCGGCCCCACGGCGAAACCGAGGTCCGAGGCCACGGCGCGGCGCGGGTCGCGACCGGCCACGGCGAGGAGTGCCGCCACCCCCGGCGAGGCGCGGCCGGCGCGGATGCGGGCTAGACCACCCTGCACGAGGATGCGGTTGTTGCGGTCCAGGGGCACCACGTCCGCCACGGTGCCGAGGGCGACGAGGTCGAGGAAATCGGCCAGCCGCGGCTCGTCGATGCCCCGCGCCGCGAACCAGCCGCGGTCGCGCAGCTGCCGGCGCAGGGCCAGCAGCAGGTAGAACACCACGCCCACCCCCGCAAGATGCTTGCTGGGAAAGGCACAGCCGGGCTGGTTCGGGTTGACGATGACCGTGGCGTCCGGGAGCACCTCCCCCGGCAGGTGGTGATCGGTGACGATGACGTCCATGCCGCGCGCCCGGGCCGCGGCCACGCCGGCGATGCTGGCGATACCGTTGTCGACGGTGACCAGGAGGTCCGGCCGGCGCTCTTCCGCGAGAACAACGATCTCCGGCGACAGCCCGTAGCCGTAGTCGAAGCGGTTGGGGACGAGGAAGTCCACCTGCGCCGCTCCGAAGGCGCGCAGCGCGCGCACGCCGAGGGCGCAGCTGGTGGCGCCGTCCGCGTCGAAGTCACCGACGAAGAGGATGCGCTCGCCCGCCGCCAGTGCCGCGGCGAGGCGCGCCGCCGCCTCGTCGGCACCGGCAAGCGCGTCGGGCGGCAGCAGCCGGCCCAGGGAGAGGTCGAGGTCGCCGGGGTCCCGGATGCCGCGGGCGGCGTAGGCGCGGGCGAGCACCGGGTGCAGACCCGCTGCCGCCAGCGCTTCACCGCCGGCGGCGGGCCGGCGGCGGAGCTGTTTCTCGGCAGCGCGCACGGGGCCGCCTCAGGCCCGCAGGTTGTCCGCCATGAAAGCCTGCACGGCGGCGAGATCGTTCGGCAGCACCGTGTAGCGTTCCTCGCGCTCGTACAGGTCGGCAAGGTGCGCGGGCAGCGCCGGCTCCCGCTCGACCCCGGCGCGGCGCACGGCGTCGGGAAACTTGGCCGGGTGCGCCGTCGCCAGGGTGACCATCGGCAGCGCCGGGTCCCGCTGGGCGGCGCGCGCGGCGGCGAGGCCGATGGCGCTGTGCGGATCGAGCAGGTACTCGCTGGCTTCCCAGGTCCCCGCGATTTCCGCGCAGGTGCCCTCGTCGTCGACCCGGTGGCTGGCAAACAGCGAGCGCGCGTCGGCCAGGGCCTCGGCGGACAGGCGGATCTCGCCGTCGTCGAAGGCGCGCATGAGCCCGGCCACGGCGTCGCCGTCGCGGCCGTAAAGGTCGAACAGCAGGCGCTCGAAGTTGCTCGACACGGTGATGTCCATGCTCGGCGACAGGCTGGGCTTGAGCGGCTGGCGGTCGTAGAGACCGCTGGTCAGCACCCGGTGCAGCACGTCGTTGCGGTTGGTGGCGATCACCAGCTGCGAGACCGGCAGGCCCATGCCCCGGGCGAGATAGCCGGCGAAGATATCGCCGAAGTTGCCCGTGGGCACGGAGAAGGCCAGCGGCCGGTCGGGCCCGCCGAGGGCGAGCGCCGCGTGGAAGTAGTAAACGACCTGGGCCATGATCCTTGCCCAGTTGATGGAGTTGACGGCGACCAGGCGCCGGCCCTCGGGGAGGAAACCCTGGGCGCCGAAGCTGGCCTTCACCATGGCCTGGCAATCGTCGAAGTTGCCCTCCACGGCGAGGTTGTGGATGCCTTCGCCGGGCACGGTGGTCATCTGCCGGCGCTGCACCTCGGACACGCGCCCGTGCGGATGGAGAATGAAGATGTCGACATTCGCGCAGCGGCGGCAGCCCTCGATGGCGGCAGAACCGGTGTCACCGGAGGTCGCCCCCATGATCACGACTTTCTCGCCGCGGCGCTCGAGCACGTAGTCGAGGAGCCGGCCGAGAAGCTGCAGCGCGAAGTCCTTGAACGCCAGCGTGGGGCCGTGGAACAGCTCCATGATCCACTGGTTCGGCCCCAGCTGCACGAGCGGCGCCACCGCCCCGTGGCGGAAGCTCGCGTAGCAGTCCTCGAGGATGGCGCGCAGGTCATCCTCGGGCACCGCATCGGCGACGAAGGGCGCGATCACCCGCTGGGCCAGCGCCGGGTAGGGCAGCCCGCGCATGGCACTGATGTCCGCGCGGGAGAAGCGCGGCAGGGTCTCGGGGACGTAGAGGCCGCCGTCGCTGGCCAGGCCCGCGAGGAGAACCTCCTCGAAGGACAGCGCCGGTGCGGCACCACGGGTGCTGATATAACGCACGCCCGTCGCCCTACCCTTCCAGGGATTCGACGCGGATGCGCGTCACGGGCCCGGCGATGCTGTCCAGGGCCTCGATGGCCATCACCGCCCGCTCCAGGTTGCCCTGGCTGGCGACATTGGTCACCACGACCACCGGCACCCGGGTCTGCCCCGGCTGCGGCGCCTTCTGGATCAGCGCCTCGATACTGATGCCCTGGTCGCCGAGGATCCGCGAGACCTGGGACATGACACCGGGCCGGTCCTCGGCCTCCAGGCGCAGGTACCAGGCCGTGCGCACTTCGCCCATGGGCAGGATCGGCAGCTCCCGGAGCTGGTCCATGGGCAGGCCCAGGGAGGGCAGCGGGCAGCGCTGGCCGCAGGAGAGCGCCCGGGCGAGGTCGATGACGTCGGCCATCACCGCCGAGGCCGTGGCACCGCCGCCGGCGCCGGCACCGTAGTACATCGTCGGGCCGACGGCGTCGCCCTCGACGAGGACGGCGTTCTTCACGCCCGCCACCTTGGCCAGCAGCAGGTCCTTCGGCAGCAGCGTCGGGTGAACCCGCAGCTCCAGGCCCGCGCCGGTCTCCCGGGCGACGCCCAGGTGCTTGACGACGTAGCCGAGCTCGTCGGCGTAGGCGAGGTCTTCCGGCGTCAGCGCGCTGATGCCCTCGGTATAGACCGCGTCGAAACGCAGCGGCGTGTTGAAGGCGATGGCGGCGAGGATCACCAGCTTGTGCGCGGCGTCGATGCCCTCGACGTCGAAGGTCGGGTCCGCTTCGGCGTAGCCGAGGGCCTGGGCTTCCGCGAGCACGTCGGCGAACTCGCGCTCCTCCTCGGCCATCTCGGTGAGGATGAAGTTGCCGGTGCCGTTGATGATGCCGGCGAGCCAGGACACGCGGTTCGCCGCGAGCCCCTCGCGCAGGGCCTTGATGATCGGGATGCCGCCGGCCACCGCGGCCTCGAAGCGCAGGCTCACGCCCTTCTCCTCGGCGAGCGCGAGCAGGTCGTTGCCGTGCTCGGCGATGAGCGCCTTGTTGGCCGTGACCACGTGCTTGCCGGCCTCGAGGGCACGGCGCACCAGTTCGTGGGCGTCGTCGGTGCCGCCGATGGCCTCGACCAGGATGTCCACGGCCGGGTCCTCCGCGACGGCGAGAACCTCGCGGCTGACGGTGGCACTGCCCGGGTCGACGCCGTCACGATCGCGGCGGGCCCCCACGTGGACGACCTCTAGGGGGGCACCGGCGCGGCCGGCCAGGGCCTCGCCGTTGCGCCGCAGAAGGTCCAGCACACCGCCGCCGACGGTGCCGATACCGCAAAGGCCGAGTCGAATTGGCGTCACTTTGTCCCTCCCTGGGTCACTGTCTCGGTCACTCCCTGATCCGCGCGCATCATGCGCTTGATGTTGCGCAGGGCCTGCCGCGTGCGGTGCTCGTTCTCGATCAGGCCGAAGCGCACGTAGCCCTCGCCGTACTCGCCGAAGCCGATACCCGGCGATACCGCCACCCGAGCCTCCTCGAGGAGCTTCTTGCTGAACTCCAGCGAGCCCATTGCCTGGTAGGGCTCCGGGATGCGCGCCCAGACGAACATGGTCGCCTTCGGCGGCTCCACGGGCCAGCCGGCGGCGTTGAGGCCGGCGCAGAGTACATCGCGCCGCGCCTGGTACATGGCCCGGATCTCGCCGACGCAGCCCTGGTCGCCCTCGAGGGCGGCGATGGCGGCCACCTGCACGGGCGTGAACATACCGTAGTCGAGGTAGGACTTCATGCGCGCCAGGGCGCCGACCAGGGTCCTGTTGCCGCAGCAGAAGCCCACCCGCCAGCCTGGCATGTTGTAGCTCTTGGACATGGAGAAGAACTCCACCGCCACTTCCCGCGCCTCCGGCACCTGCAGGATGGACGGCGCCTCGTAGCCGTCGAAGACGAGGTCCGCGTAGGCGAGGTCCTGCACGACCCAGATGCCGTGCTCCCGCGCGACGGCGATGACCTTCTCGAAGAAGTCGAGCTCGACGCAGTGCGTGGTCGGGTTCGACGGAAAATTCAGCACCAGCATCTTCGGCCGCGGCCAGCTGTTGCGGATCGCGTTCTCGAGCTCGTCGAAGAACGCGGCCTCGTCCGCCATGGGCACGTGGCGGATGTCCGCGCCGGAGATCACGAAACCGTAGGGGTGGATCGGGTAGGACGGGTTGGGGACGAGGATGGCATCGCCGGGGCCGGTGGTGGCCAGGGCGAGGTGGGCCAGGCCCTCCTTCGAGCCAAGCGTGACGATGGCCTCGCTCTCCGGGTCCAGGGTGACCCCGTAGCGGCGCGCGTACCAGTCGCAGATGGCCTTGCGCAGCCGCGGGATGCCGCGGCTCTGGGAGTAGCGGTGGGTGTCGCCGCGGCGGGCCGTCTCCACCAGCTTCTGCACGATGTGCTCCGGGGTGGGCTGGTCCGGGTTGCCCATGCCGAAGTCGATGATGTCCTCGCCGCGGGCGCGGGCCTGCTGCTTCAGGTCGCCAATGATCGAGAAGACATAGGGCGGCAGGCGCTGTATGCGCTGGAACTGCTCTTCCATGCGCCTAGTCCAGGCCGAGGGCGGCGACGAGGTCATCCACCGGGCGGTAGCCCGGCACCATCTGCCCGTCCGGCAGGATGATAGCGGGGGTACCGCGTACGCCGACAGCCTGGCCCAGGGCGTACTCCTCGGCGACCGGGTTGCCGGGGCAGACGGCGGTCTCGACCTCTTCCCGCGCCTTCAGCCGCGTGAGCGTCTCCTGCCGGTCCTTCGCGCACCAGGCCGTGGCGAGAAGCTGGAAGCCCTCGGAGCCGACGCCAGCGCGCGGGTAGGCCAGGTAGCGCACCTCGATGCCGCGCCGGTTGAGCTCGGGGACTTCCTTGTGCAGCTTCTGGCAGTAGAAGCAGGTGACGTCCGTGAAAACGGTGATGTGGCCGCGGGTTTCGCCCTCGGCGGGAAAGACGATCATGTCGTCGCTGTCGACCGCGGCGATGGCTTCCTGCCGCTCGCCGTTGCGGCGCTGCTCGGCCAGGTTCACGTAGCCCGCGGCACCCACGGAGTAGAGATCGCCGAGTACGAAGAAAGTGCCGTCGGGGGTGGCATAGACCGTGGGGCCGTCGGCGAGCTTGACCTCGAGCAGGCCCGGGACGGGGGACTGCCGTGCCGACTCCACGCTGAGTCCCCCGGGGGCCTCGAGGGTGGCGCGCAGCCGCTCGAGCGCCTCGCCGGTCACCGCTTCTTCCGCCTGCGCCGGGGCGGCGAGCGCGCAGAGAGCGAACATCGGGCCCAGCACCAGGGCGAGGAAAGCGGCGGAAATGCGTCGGGAAGCTGTCATGGACTTTACCTTGTATTCGTCGGCGGTCATCGCAGGCGGTCGTCATCGGCGCCGGTTCAGCGCCCTCTTCCGGTTGACCGCGCGCCGCGCCCGGGGTTCAACGGGCGGCCGCCTCAGCCACGCGGGTGGTGCTCTGCGTGCAGGTCCCGCAGTCGCTGCCGGGCCACGTGGGTGTAGATCTGCGTGGTGGTCAGGTCGCTGTGGCCCAGCAGCATCTGCACGACCCGCAGGTCGGCCCCGTGGTTCAGCAGGTGCGTTGCGAAGGCGTGCCGCAGCGTGTGCGGCGAGAGCGGTTTGCCGATGCCCGCGTTGCGCGCGTGCATTTTAATACGATACCAGAAGGTCTGGCGAGTCATCTGCCGGCCGCGGCGGCTGGGGAAAACCACGTCGCTCGGCACGCCCCGCGTCAGTTCCGCCCGCGGCCCGGCGAGGTAGCGCTGCAGCATGCGCAGGGCGGGCTCGCCCATGGGCACCAGGCGCTCCTTGCTGCCCTTGCCGAAAACGCGCAGCACGCCCTGGTTGAGACTGACCTGCGAAAGCTGCAGGGCCGTGAGCTCGGAGACGCGAAGGCCGCAGGCGTAGAGCAACTCGAGCATGGTGCGGTCGCGGAAACCCAGGGGGTCGTCGAGGTCCGGCGCGGCCAGCAGCTTCTCGACGTCGGCTTCGGAGAGGGACTTGGGGAGCGGCCGGCCCAGGCGCGGGCTCTCCACGTCGAGCGTGGGGTCGACGGTCAGCCGGCCCTCGCGGAGCTGGTAGCGGTAGAAACCGCGCAGGCAGGACATGACCCGGGCGGTGGACCGCGGCGACTGGCCGGCGGCCAGGCGGGACCCCAGGTAGCGCTGCAGCTGTTCCCGGGTAGCCTTGAGCAGGGTGCTGCCGAGCTCCCGGCCGAGGAAAGCATCGAACTGGCGCAGGTCGCGCCGGTAGGCATCGAGCGTGTGATCGGACAGGCCCTTCTCGATCCAGAGCGCATCGACGTAACGCTCGATCTCGGGGTGGGTGTCTTCAGAGGTGTACGGCGAGGGGGCCATGCGCGGCAGCTTAAACCGCTACCGCGCAGGGCGGAAGTCGTCCCCGGGCGTCCCGGGGAAGGACGGCCTCAGGAGGACAGCTTCTCCTTGATGCGCGCGGACTTGCCGGAGCGCTCGCGGAGGTAGTAGAGCTTGGCCTGGCGCACATCACCGCGACGCTTCACGGCGATGCTGTCCAGCAGCTTGCTGTAAGTCTGGAAGGTCCGCTCGACACCGACGCCGTGGGAGACCTTGCGCACCGTGAACGCGGAGTTGAGACCGCGATTGCGCTTGCCGATGACCACGCCCTCGAAAGCCTGCAGGCGCTCGCGGTTGCCCTCTTTCACCTTGACCTGGACCACGACCGTGTCGCCGGGGTTGAACTCCGGCAGGTCCTTGTCCATCTGCTCGGCGTCGAGCTGGGAGATAATGGAATTGGTGCTCATGGGGCACTCCTCAAGTCGTTCCCGGGCCTTACGACCCATCCAGTTGTCGATATCAGTTGTCGATGCCATGCTCGCGGCAGTACTCCGCGAGCAGCTGTTCCTCTTCCGGGCCCAGGGCCCTGCCCTCGAGCAGGTCGGGGCGACGCTCCAGCGTCCGGCCCAGGGCCTGCTTCTGGCGCCAGCGGCGGATCCGTTCGTGATCCCCGCTGAGCAGTATCTCCGGCACCCGCCGGCCCTCGAACTCCTCGGGCCGCGTGTACTGCGGATAGTCCAGCAGCCCCGCCGCGAAGGAGTCCTCCGCCGCCGAGTCCGCGTGGCCGAGCGTGCCCGGCAGCAGCCGCGCCACGGCGTCTATCACGACCATGGCCGGCAGCTCGCCGCCGCTCAGCACGTAGTCGCCGATGGACAGCTCCTCGTCCACCTCGCTCTCGAGGAGGCGTTCGTCCACCCCCTCGTAGCGGCCGGCCAGCAGCACCAGCGACGGCTCTGCCGCCAGCGCCTTGACCCGGGCGTGATCCAGGCGCCGCCCCTGGGGCGACAGGTAGACCACGCGCGGCGGCGTACCGGCGGCCGCCGCCTGTTCCCGTGCGGCGCGCAAGGCCTGCCGCAGCGGGTCGATCTTCATCAACATCCCGGGGCCGCCGCCGTAGGGGCGGTCGTCCACGGTGCGGTGCCGGTCACAGGTGAAATCCCGCGGATCCACCGTCGTCACCGCGAGCCCGCCCTGGGCCACCGCGCGGCCGGTCACACCGTACGCGGTGACCGCCTCGAACATCCCCGGGAACAGGGTCACCACCGCGATGTGCACCGCTTCCTCCCTGGGGCGCCGGGGCACACTAAACCCCGGGAATTCAGACCTCCGGGAACCAGTCCACGGTCAGGCGCCCCGCGGCCAGGTCGACGGCCTTGACCACGTCGCCCGGCAGGTACGGCACCAGGCGCTCCCGGTCGTCGATGCTGCCGGGACTGGCGCGGACCACGAGCACATCGTTGGCCCCGGTCTCGATCAGGTAGGCGACGCGGCCGAGCAATTGCTCTCCTGCCGCTTCGCCCTCCCGATCCTGGCACCACACCTCGAGACCCTCGAGCTGGTGCCAGTAATACTCGCCGTCCCCGAGGGGCGGCAGGGCGGCCTCGCGCACGAGGATGTCACGCCCCCGCAGCGCTTCCGCCGCTGTGCGATCATCGACCCCCGCGAGGTGCACCAGCAGCCCGCGGCCCTGGCGTCGCCCGGCGTCGATGACCACCGGCTCCGGCCCGTTCCCGCCTTCTAGCCACCACGCGGGGAAGTCGAGCAAGCTTTCTGCCTGGTCGGTGTACGGATGGACCCGCACCCAACCCTTGATTCCGTAGCAGCCGGTGATACGCCCGGCTGTCATGAGGCCCTCAGGCGGCAGCGCTGTCCGCGGCGTCATCGGCCGGCTTTTCCGCGAGGAGCTTGGCCACACGCTCGGAGAGCTGGGCGCCCTGCCCCTGCCAGTAGGCGATGCGCTCGCGGTCGATGCGCAGGCGCTCTTCCTGGCCGCGGGCCACGGGGTTGTAGAAGCCCACGCGCTCGATGAAGCGGCCGTCGCGGGCATTGCGGCGGTCGGTGACCGTCACGTGGTAGAACGGGCGCTTCTTGGCGCCCGACCTGGAAAGTCGAATTGTTACCATCTGCTTGAATATCCCTTGATCGTCGCGGTAACACCGGGATCTTCACCGGCGGGCCCACAGCTACTCGACAGCGCGGGCCAGCCCGCTGCCGGAAAGGTCGCGTATCATACGGAAATCACCCGCCGCTGAAAAGCCCCCGAGGCGGGATTTTTCAACACTGGCGCGGTGTTAGGAAGCCGGCCTGCAGCCTGGGTCGCGGCGAGGCACCGCTCCCACAGTACCTTGCTCCGAGCGGTGGGCAACGCTGTGGGAGGCGCGCCTCGCGCCGACCGGGCCCCGACGCGCTAGCGGAAGGGCATGCCCCCGCCGCCGAGCCCGCCCGGGCCGCCGGGACCACCGCCGCCCGGGCCCATCATCCCGCCGAGGCCGCGCATCATCTTCTGCATGCCGCCGCCCTTCATCTTCTTCATCATCTTCTGCATCTGCTTGTGCTGCTTGAGCAGGCGGTTCAGGTCCTGCACCTGGGTGCCGGAACCCCGGGTGATGCGGCGCTTGCGGCTGCCCTGGATGAGGTCCGGGTTGCGCCGTTCCTTCGGCGTCATGGAATTGATCATGGCCTCCATGCGGGCGAAGAGCTTCGGATCGATGGCCTGCTGCGCGGCCTGGGCCATGTTGCCCATGCCCGGCATCTTGTCGAGCATGGCGGCCATACCGCCCATGTTGTTCATCTGCTCGAGCTGGTCGCGGAAGTCCTCGAGGTCGAACTTCTTGCCCTTCTTGACCTTCTTTGCGAGCTTTTCGGCCTTGGCCTTGTCGACCTTCTGCTCCGCCTCCTCGATCAGCGACAGGATGTCGCCCATGCCGAGGATGCGCGAGGCGAGGCGGTCCGGGTGGAAGGGATCCAGCGCCGCCGTCTTCTCGCCGACGCCGAGGAACTTGATCGGCTTGCCGGTCACGGTGCGCACGGAGAGCGCCGCGCCGCCGCGGGTATCGGCGTCGACCTTGGTCAGAATCACGCCGGTGAGCGGCAGCGCATCGCCGAAAGCCTTGGCCGTGTTCGCCGCGTCCTGGCCGGTCATGGCATCGACCACGAACAGCGTCTCCGCAGGCGCGAGTTCCCGCTCCAGCTCGGCGATCTCGGCCATCATCGCCTCGTCCACGGCCAGCCGGCCCGCGGTGTCGACGATGAGCACGTCGGCGAAGCTGATGCGGGCCTTCTCCAGCGCTGCGTGGGCGATGGCCACGGGCTTCTGCGTCTCGTCGCTGGGGAAGAAATCCACCCCGACCTCGCCGGCGAGAGTCTCCAGCTGGCGGATGGCCGCGGGGCGGTAGATGTCCGCGCTCACCACCATGACCTTTTTCTTGTCGCGCTCCTTGAGCAGCTTTGCGAGCTTGGCCGCCGAGGTGGTCTTGCCCGCGCCCTGCAGGCCGGCGAGCAGAATGACCGCCGGCGGCCGCGTGGCGAGGTCGAGGCCCTCGTTGGCACCGCCCATGACCTGCTCGAGCTCGGCCTGGACGATCTTCAGGAAGGCCTGGCCCGGGCTAAGGCTGGCCATGACCTCCTGGCCGAGGGCCCGCGTCTTCACCGACTCGACAAACTGCTTGACCACCGGCAGCGCGACATCGGCCTCGAGCAGCGCCATGCGCACCTCGCGCAGCGTGCCCTGGATGTTGTCCTCCGTCAGCCGGGACTTGCCGGTGATGCTGCGGAGGCTCTGGGTGAGGCGGTCTGAAAGGCTCTCGAACATGCTGGAAATCCGTGGGCACCGTGGCCGTGCCGTCGCTGGTCGCCGGGGAGTCTATTGATTGTAGCGGGGCAACCCGGTACAAAGGCGCGAGTATACGTGACCCGGGTTGCCGCCCCAACCTCCATGCCCATCGCCTTTATCGCCGTTGTCGCCGCCCTCCTCTACCTGGCGGCAGCCGGCCTGCAGTTGACCCACATGGCGCAGCGGCGGCAGCGTCTTTCGCGGGCGGTGATGGTCATGGCCCTGGCCGCCCTGGTCGGCCACGCCATCGTGACCTGGGATGCACTCAACACCGACCAGGGCGTCTCCTTCGGCTTCTACCGGGCCCTGTCCCTGTCCTTTCTCGCGGTGAACGTCGCCTGTGTGGCCGCCCTGCTCAAGCGTCCACTGCAGAACCTGCTCATCGGCCTGTTTCCCCTGTCCGCCCTCGCCATCGTGGTGGCGACCCTCGGGCCGGAGACCTCCCACGCGCGCAGCGATCTCTCCCCCGGCATCCTGCTGCATATCGGCAGCTCCATCCTCGCCTACTCCATCCTCACGCTCGCCGCGGCCCAGGCCGCGCTCGTGGCCCTGCAGGACCGGCAGCTGCGCCAGCGCAACATGCATGGCATTGCCCGTTCGCTGCCGCCGCTGCAGCTGATGGAGCGGATGCTGTTCGAGCTGATCTGGATCGGCGTGATCGCGCTGACGGTGGCCATCGGCAGCGGGATGATCTTCATGGAGAACATGTTCGCCCAGCACCTGGTGCACAAGACCATCCTCTCCATGGTCGCCTGGGTGGTCTTTTCCGTGCTGCTGTGGGGTCGCTACCAGCTCGGCTGGCGGGCGCAGACGGCAGTACGCTTCACGCTTGCGGGCTTCCTGCTCCTCATCCTCGCGTTCTTCGGGTCGAAGATCGTGCTGGAGCTGATTCTCGGCGTGGAGTAAGCCCGCTCGCCGGGTTGCCGCTCCTTTCGTTTTTCTTCAAGATACTTTTTCGATGGCAACCCGGAGTCAACGCTACTCTTGAACGAGGCACCGCTGGGTCTCCTCTTCTCGGTTCTCGCTGCCCTCATCCTCCTCTCCGGCTTCTTCTCCGGTTCGGAGACGGGCATGATGTCCCTGAACCGCTACCGCCTGAAACATCTGCGCAGCCAGGACCACCGCGGCGCCCGCCGCGCGAGCGCCCTGCTCGAGCGCCCGGACCGGCTCATCGGCCTGATCCTCATCGGCAACAACCTGGTGAACATAGCCGCCTCGGCCATCGCCACGGTGATTGCCATCCGCCTCTACGGCGACGCGGGGATCGTCATCGCGACGTTCCTGCTGACGCTGGTCATCCTGATCTTCGCGGAGATCACCCCCAAGACCATCGCCGCGCTGCACCCGGAGGGCGTGGCCTTCCCCGCCAGCGTGGTCCTGCTGCCGCTGCTCAAGGTGCTGTACCCGCTGGTCATGGCGGTGAACACCGTGACCAACGGGCTCCTGCGCCTGCTCGGCGTGGACCCGAGCAGGGGCGGTGACGAGCACGTCTCCACGGAGGAGCTGCGCACCATCGTCACGGAAGCGGGTGCGCTGATCCCGCAGCGGCACCGGGGCATGCTCGTGAACATCCTCGACCTCGAGGCGATCACCGTGGACGACATCATGGTGCCGCGCACCGAGGTCTACGGTATCGACCTCGACGATGACGACGACACCATCCTCGCCGCCATCCAGAACAGCACGCACACGCTGCTGCCGGTGTGGCGCGACGACATCAACAACGTCACCGGCGTGCTGCACCTGCGCAACGCCGGCCGCGTGCTCACGGACGGGCGCCTCGACCGCGCCGCGCTCGAGCGCGAGATGGACAAGCCCTACTACATCCCCGAGAGCACGCCCCTGCACACGCAGCTGCTCAACTTCCAGAAGCAGAAGCGCCGCCTGGCCATCGTGGTGGACGAGTACGGTGACGTGATGGGGCTGGTGGCGCTGGCGGACATCCTCGAGGAGATCGTCGGCGAGTTCACCTCGAACCTCTCGGACACGGACGACGAGATCTTCCCGCAGCGCGACGGCAGCTACCTGATCACCGGCACGGCAAGCGTTCGAGACATCAACAAGGCACTGGACTGGGAGCTGCCCACGGACGGCCCGAAGACCCTGAGCGGGCTGGTGCTCGAGTACCTGGAGTCCTTCCCCGACGGCGCCGTGGGGCTCACCGTCGACCGCTACCGGCTGGAGATCCTCGAACTCGGCGGCAACATCGTGCGCACGGTGCGGGCCCGGCCCGAGGCCGCCTAGCCGGGCGCAACCCGCGGCCTAGAGCAGGCGCACCGGGCTGTCGGCCTGGCGCCGCTCTTCGCAGCGGGCGAGGATGTCCTGCTTCTCCTTCGCGCTCGCCATCCACCAGTCGGTGATTTCCTGGGCGCTGCGATAACAGCCCAGGCAGATGTCGTTGGCGTCCAGCGCGCACACGGAGATGCAGGGGGACGCGGGCTCGCCGAGGTCGCTCATGCCAGGGCCTCCAGGTGTTCCGAGAATCGCTTCGCGTTGCCCACGTAGTGGTCCGCGTTGTGGGCGAGGGCCAGCTGCTGCTCCGGCGACAGCGTTTTCTTCACCTTCGCCGGCGAACCGAGCACGAGGCTGCCGTCGGGAATCTCCGTGCCCTCGGTGACCAGCGCACCGGCACCGACTAGACAGCCGCGGCCGATCCGGGCCCCGTTGAGGATCACGGCGCCGATACCGATCAGGCTGCCGTCACCGACTCGGCAGCCGTGCAGCATCGCGTTGTGGCCGACGGTGACATTGGCGCCCACGTGCACCGGGTAGCCCGGGTCCGCGTGGATGACCGTGCCGTCCTGGATATTGCTGCCCTCGCCGATCTCGATGGCCTCCACATCGCCGCGCAGCACGCAGGAGAACCACACGCTGGCGCCCGCGCGCAGGGTCACCCGGCCGATCACCGCGGCGTTGGGGGCGATGTAGTGGCCGTCGCCGAGAAGCCGGGGCGTGTCGTCGCCGAGGCGGTATTGCATGGTCCTTCTCCTCGCTGCTCAGAGCGCGTCGATGTCGTCGTTGGCCAGCGCCACCAGGTCCCAGGCCGGCTCTTCGTAGGGGTGCGCATCATACAGGGCGGCCACGGCCGCGCGCAGGACCTGCTCGGCGCACACCAGCTCCACGCGGTATTCCTCCACCTGCTCGATCGAGCCCTGGCTGCCGATGAAGGGCTGGCTCCCGGCCAGCGGCCGGAACTGGCCCTGGCCCGCCACCTGCCAGCAGCAGCTGTCGTAGTCGCCGATGCGCCCGGCGCCGGTTGCGAACACCGCGTCCTTGACGGCCTCGAGGTGGGATGCGGGTACGTAGAAGCAGAGCTTGTACACGGTCATTCCTCCTGCGATGCGTAGTACGCGCGGGCGAAGGCATCCAGTTCACCACGCTCGATGGCGGCGCGGATACCCTGCATGTGGCGCTGGTAGTAGTGAACGTTGTGCAGCGTGTTCAGTTGCGAGCCGAGAATCTCGTTGCAGCGCTCCAGGTGGTGCAGGTAGGCGCGGGAGAAGTTCTGGCAGGTGTAGCAGTCGCAATTCGGGTCCAGCGGCCCCGTGTCCGCGCGGTGGCGCGCGTTGCGGATCTTGACCTGGCCGACGGAGGTGAACAGGTTGCCGTTGCGCGCGTTGCGGGTGGGCATGACGCAGTCGAACATGTCGATTCCGCGGCGCACCCCCTCGATCAGGTCCCCCGGCGTGCCCACGCCCATGAGGTAGCGCGGCGTATCCGCGGGAAGCGCCGGGCCCAGCGCCTCGAGCACCGCGAGCATCTCTTCCCTGGGCTCGCCGACCGACAGGCCGCCGATGGCGTAGCCGTCGAAGCCGATGGCCTCGAGGCCTGCGAGGGACTCGCGGCGCAGGTCCGGGTACATGCCGCCCTGGACGATGCCGAAGAGCGCCGCAGGGCTGTCGTCGTGGGCGTCGCGGCTGCGCTTCGCCCAGCGCAGCGACAGCTGCATGGAGGCCGCCGCCTCGTCCCGGCTCGCCGGATACGGGGTGCAGTCGTCGAAGATCATCACCACGTCGCTGCCGAGGGCCCGCTGCACCGCCATGGAGGTCTCGGGGTCGAGGAAGACCTTGTCGCCGTTCACCGGCGAGCGGAAAGAGACCCCGGCCTCGGTGATCTTGCGCATGGCGCCCAGGCTGAAGACCTGGAAGCCACCGGAGTCGGTGAGAATCGGCCCCTGCCAACCCATGAAATCGTGCAGGTCGCCATGAGCCGCGATGATCTCCGTCCCCGGGCGCAGCCACAGGTGGAAGGTGTTGCCGAGGATGATTTCGGCACCGGTGGCGGCGACATCCCGCGGCAGCATGCCCTTGACGGTGCCGTAGGTGCCCACGGGCATGAACGCCGGCGTTTCCACCGTGCCGCGGGGAAAGTGCAGGCGCCCGCGGCGGGCTTCGCCATCAGACCCGAAGCGCTCGAAGCGCAGGTGGCATGCCGGCCTCACGTGCCCTCCCGCCCGCCGCGGGGCGTGAGAAACATCGCATCGCCGTAGCTGAAAAAGCGGTAGCGCTCCGCCACGGCCGCCTCGTAGGCGGCGAGTACCGGCTCGCGACCGGCAAAGGCGCTGACCAGCATGAGCAGCGTCGACTCCGGCAGGTGGAAGTTGGTCACCATCGCATCAACGCAGCGGAAGCGGTAGCCGGGGTAGATGAACAGCCGCGTGTCCCCGCGGTAGGGGGCGAGCTCGCCGTCGGCCGCGGCCGTCTCCAGGCTGCGCACCGCCGTCGTCCCCACCGCCACCACGCGGCCGCCGCGGGCGCGGGCGGCGGCGATGGCGGCGCAGGCGGCCTCGCCCACCTCGAGGTACTCCGCGTGCATCACGTGGTCCTCGATCGCCTCGGCGCGCACCGGCTGGAAGGTGCCGGCACCGACGTGAAGCGTCACTTCCGTGCGCGCGATGCCGCGCTCATCCAGGGCCGCGAACAGCGCCTGGTCGAAGTGCAGGCCCGCCGTCGGCGCCGCCACGGAGCCGTCGCGGCTGGCGTACACCGTCTGGTAACGCTCGCGGTCGGCGGCATCGTCGCTGCGCTCGATATAGGGCGGCAGAGGCATGTGGCCCAGCTCGGCGAGGAGCTGCGTGACCGGCTTTTCCGGGGCCACTACCCGGTAAAGATCGTCCTCCCGGCCGAGCACCTCGAGATACTCGGCGCCAGGTTCGGCATCGCGGTCCGCGGCGAGGTGGATGACCGTACCGGCGGCGGACGGCTTGCTCGCCCGCAGGTGGACCAGCGCCTCGTCGTCACCGCGCAGGCGCTCGACCAGCACCTCCACGCGACCACCCGTGCCCTTGCGGCCCCAGAGCCGCGCCGGGAGGACCCGGGTGTTATTGAAGATCAGCAGGTCCTCCGGCTGCAGCAGGGAAGGCAGCTCCCGGAACTGCCGGTGGGCGATAGTGCCGCTAGCACCATCGAGGCACAGGAGACGGCTCGCCGCGCGGTCCGCGAGGGGCCGCTGCGCGATGAGTTCCTCCGGCAGGTGGTAGCTGAAGTCGTCGCGTTGCATTTGCCGCGCTGCTCGCGCCGCGTTGCCTCTGGCGCGTTGCAAGGGGACGGGGCCCGAAGGCCCCGGGACGCCGCTTACTCGGCGTCGTCTTCGGCGGGCGCTTCCTCGGCCGCCGCCTCGGCACCCTCCTCGGCCGCCGCCTCTTCTTCCGCGGCCTCGGGCTCTTCCGGTTCCGGCTGCTTCGGCGCCGGTGCCGTGATCAGGCCTTCGGCCAGCAGGATCGCGGCCTTCTCGTCACCGTTCACCGGCTTCCGCTCGGCGTTCTCGACGGCATAGCGGTCGTCGCGGCGCTGGTAGATGCGGTACTCGGCGGTCTTCTTGATCAGCTTCATGCCCATGGTGTTCTCCTTTCGCGTTCATGGCCCCGGGCGGGGCGTTACTCGGATCGGGTGCGAAGGATACCGGGAAAGCCGCGGCAGGTTAAGCACCGCGCTGGCAGGTCGTCATTGCGCCGGGAGGTCCCGTTGCTATAATCCCGCGCCTCCCCCTTCCCTGCCGGAGTGGTGGAATTGGTAGACACAGGGGACTCAAAATCCCCCGCCCGAAAGGGTTTACCGGTTCGAGTCCGGTCTCCGGTACCAATTGCGACTGGACGCTACCGCGCAACAAATGACCCACCGATAAACCGGCGCAGGTCCCGTCAATCCTCCGCTCTTATCATCAGCCACACGGCCGCATGCTGTAGCGCATAGAAGGAGGCATCCCTGAGGGCATTGACCCCGGCCTCTACCTGCCACATCTGGAAAAAGGCGCCGCCAAAGGCCCCGAAGATGCCGAACCAGATAATCACGGCCAGCCCGCTGCCGGCCAGGGCGCAGGTCTTCGCGGCGTTGAACTCGGCGCTACTCGCGTTGCGCCGCCGCAGGAGATCGACGGCGCCCTTCGCGCAAAGCACCCCCGCCAGCAGTTCGAGCAGAATGATGATCCAGAGCATCACTTTGATGAGCAACGGGGACTTGATGGCGAAAGCGAAGGTGTTCGGATAGGCCTCGTGGCCCTCCATCGCTGTCATTGCACCGACGAACCATTCCGCTGAGCCGAGATTCGCGATGTTCTGCAGCGCGTAGAACAGGCAGAACAGTGATGCGAATGCCGCCAGCGCGATCTTGAGGTAACGAATCATCGTCCTTTTCAACCTTTCCAGCAGTGCTAACAGCAGCTTAGCTACAGGAACTCAGAGCGCCAGTTTCTATCGGACCCGTGAAGAGGTAATCCCATGGTCCTACCGCCGGCCGATGTTCAGATCGGGTCGGTGGCCGTCCGCTTACGACCCACTCCAAACGCCGACAAAAAATGCCGCCCGGTGCGGGCTTAAATCAGGAGTACTGTTTAAGCCTTACGGCCCAGTCGCAGGCCGAGGACGCCGAGGCCGAGGAGTGCGAGAGTCGCGGGCGCGGGCACACTTTGAGAGGGGGCGATGACTGAACCTGCGATGTCGAAAATCCCGAAGACACCGGCATCTTCAAAGCCAGTGAAAGCAACGGTTCCGCCAAGATCAGTCAGGGGAGCGTTGAACGAAATGCTAAGAAGATCGCCGAAAAAATCGCCATTCGAGGTTAGCGAAAGTGCAGTCCCTGAAGCCGAAACATAGTCATCAAGGAGAAAGCCAACAATGTTTACATCGCTGTAGGTGCTCGTCGAGGCATCAAACGTAAATTGTCCGCTCGGCGACATTAGTGACGTTGAATCAAAAGTCCAAACGATTGGGGCCGCGGTAGACGCTGCGCTGTGTGCAAGCAGAATTAGGAGTAAGGCGTTGAGCGTCTTCGGCATGCTGCGTGCCCCTGACTGGATCATGAGTCACGGCGCATGCTGCATAGAATGTGCCATTCGGATTAAAGCTTCCTTATGTCAATAACCTGCAGTGACGCTCTCGTGCCCGTGGAGCGCTGTCTGTAAAGTTATTAGACAATTCAAACTCAGCGGTCATTAACTACAGCCGACGGTGCGATGGAAGTCGGTATCCGCAGTCACAACCGTTGAGTTCGAATTACAGACTGAGACTGAGTACAGCAATGACCGGTTTTGACGTTCACCCTGCGGCACCTTCGTGGGAAGCTGCCCACACGCCGCCGGAAGCCGTCTGTGCGTACTCAGCGCCACCGGAGATCAGAGCAGCGCACTTCGATTTCCATTCCTGGCCGAGAGTTGACACACCGAACCGACTTCGGCGTTCCCGCGGGAAATTTTCTAGAAAAAACATGAGTTTTCACGCATAGATTTCTGATTTGAAGAGGCTTTGCATGGTCGACCCCGCCGTGCGGGTCAAACCGGGGCAAGCGCAGGCAGCACCTCTTCGGCGCGACCGGGGATCGGGCGTACGCCGACGGGCGCTTCCCGCGAGGGGTCAATGGACCAGCAGGCCCGGCGCGCCGCGCGCGAGTCCTCGACGATCCAGTCGGTGATGCCGACGGAGAAGGACGTACCCACGAAGAGCACCAGGTCCGCCGTGGGCAGGTAGGCCAGCACGCGCTCGAAGCCGTAGTCCGGGTGGCTCTGGTAGTGCTCGTCGAACCAGAGCACGTGGGGGCGCAGCAGGCCCTCGCCGCACTGCGGGCAGCGGGGCAGCTGCTCGGGGGAGCCGGCATCGCGAAAGGCGTCGAAAGCGCTGACATCGAAATCCAGCGTGCCGAAAGCGCCCTCGGGACAGCGCGGCGCCGAGCAGCGCACCTTGCGCGCCTTGCCGTGGATCTCCACCAGCGCGCGGGAACCGGCCCGGTGGTGCAGGCCATCGATATTTTGCGTGACCAGCAGGCTGCTCGCCCCGCGCGCCGCGAGCGCGTGCTCGAGGTCGACGAGGGCCCGGTGCGCCGGGTTGGGCTCGGCGCCGGCCACCCGCTCGAAGCGGGCCAGGTACCAGGCCCAGGCATCCGCCGGGTCGCGGCGGAAGTGGCCCAGCGTCGCCTTCTCCATGATGTCGTTCTTCCACACGGCGCCGGGGTCCGTGCCGCGGAAGGTGTCGATGCCGGACGCGAGGGACACCCCCGCGCCGGTGACGAAGAGCACGGCCCGGGCGCGGCCCAGGGCGTCCGCAAGTTCCTCGATCGCCGCCGTCGCCCCGCTCATTTCAGGCGTAGTGGGACACGTCCGTGCCGGCGAGCGCGGAGATGTTCAGCAGCCCCCGGGCGGTGATCGACGGGGTCACGATGTGCACCGTGTTGTCCATGCCCATGAGGATGGGCCCTACCTCCAGCGCGCCGGCGCGCATCTTGAGGATGTTGCGAACGCCGGAGGCGGCGTCGCCGTTGGCAAACACGAGCACGTTGGCCGGGCCCTTGAGCCGCGAGTGCGGGAAGATGCGGCTGCGCAGCTCCGGGTCCAGCGCCGCGTCCGTGTGCATCTCGCCCTCGTAGTCGAAGTCCGGCTCGCGCAGCGCCAAGAGCTCCATGGCCGCGCGCATGCGCCGGCCGGAGTCGATGTCGAGGTTGCCGAACTGGGAGTGCGAGCACAGCGCGATGTTCGGCTTGAGGCCGAAGCGGCGCACGTGCCGGGCAGCGCCGATGACCGTCTCGCAGATCTCCTCCGGCGTGGGCTCCGGGTGCACGTGGGTGTCGGCGATGAATAGCGGTTCGTCCTCCATGATCATCAGCGACAGGGCGCCCACGGCGTGCCGGCCGTCGCGGGCCAGGACCTGGCGGATGTAGTTGAGGTGCCACAGGTACTGGCCGAAGGTGCCGCAGATCATGCAGTCCGCGTCGCCCAGGTGCACCATGATCGCGGCGATCGCCGTGGTGTTCGTGCGCATGATCACCTTGGCAAGGTCCGGCGTGACGCCGCGGCGCGCCATGAGCGACAGGTAGGTTTCCCAGTAGGCCCGGTAGCGCGGGTCCTTCGCCGGGTCGACGATGTCGAAGTCTTCGCCGGGGCGCATGGTCAGGCCCGCGCGCTCGCAGCCGCGGAGGATGACCTCGGGGCGGCCGATGAGAATCGGCCGGTCGGTCATTTCCTCGCTGATGGACTGGGCCGCGCGGAGCACGCGCTCGTCCTCCCCCTCGGCAAAGACGATGCGGCGCTCGGACTGGGCCGCGGCGGAAAACACCGGACGCATCAACATCGCCGAGCGGAACACGGAGCTGTCGAGGCGGGTCTTGTAGGCCTCGAAGTCATCCACCGGGCGGGTGGCGACGCCGGACTCCATTGCCGCCCGGGCCACGGCGGTGGCGACCACGCCCATGAGGCGCGGGTCGAAAGGCTTGGGAATGAGGTAGTCCGCCCCGAAGACCAGTTGCTCGCCCTGGTAGGCGGCGGCAGCCTCGGCGCTGGTGGTGGCGCGCGCCAGCGCGGCGATCCCGTCGATACAGGCCAGCTGCATGGCGTCGTTAATCTCGGTGGCGCCCACGTCCAGCGCCCCGCGGAAAATGAACGGAAAGCAGAGTACGTTGTTCACCTGGTTCGGGTAGTCGGAACGGCCCGTGGCGATGATGGCGTCGGGCGCCGCCTCGCGGACCTGGTCCGGCATGATCTCGGGCACCGGGTTGGCCAGGGCGAAGACGATCGGCCGCTCGGCCATGCGGCCGACCAGCGCGCCGTCGAGCACCCCCGGCCCCGACAGGCCGAGGAATAGGTCCGCCCCCTCGATGACGTCGGCCAGGGCGCGCGCCGCGGTGGGCTGGGCGAAGGCGGCCTTCTGCGGATTCATGTCCTCGCCGCGGCCCTCGTAGACCACGCCGTGCAGGTCGACCAGCCAGATGTTCTCGCGGCGAACGCCGAGCTTGAGCAGCATGTTCAGGCAGGCGATGCCGGCGGCGCCGCCGCCGGTGGAGACGACCTTGATATCCTCGAAGCGCTTGCCGGCGATGCGCAGGGCGTTGGTCGCCGCGGCGCCGACCACGATGGCGGTACCGTGCTGGTCGTCGTGGAAGACCGGGATGTTCATGCGCTCGCGGCAGCGCTTCTCCACCACGAAGCAGTCCGGGGCCTTGATGTCCTCGAGGTTCACCGCGCCGAAGGACGGCTCCATGGCACAGATGATGTCGGCGAGTTTTTCCGGGTCCGACTCCTTGAGCTCGATGTCGAAGCAGTCGATGTTGGCGAACTTCTTGAACAGGACCGCCTTGCCCTCCATGACCGGCTTGGAGGCCAGCGCGCCGATGTTGCCCAGGCCGAGCACGGCGCTGCCGTTGGTCACCACGGCCACCAGGTTGCCCCGGGCAGTGTAGTCCGCGGCGCGGCTCTCGTCGGCGCGGATCTCGAGACAGGCCTCGGCGACGCCGGGCGAGTAGGCGCGGGCCAGGTCCTGGCCGTTGGCCAGCGGCTTGGTCGCGCGGATCTCCAGCTTTCCGGGCTTGGGATAGCGGTGGTAGCGCAGTGCCGCCTCGCGGGCGGCCTGGCGGCTCTTGTCGTCGTCCATGGCGATTCAGTTCCGAAAGCGGTTGGTCAGGTCCGGGCAGTCACGAGTATAAAGCAACGAGGCGGCCCGGCGTTCAACAGTCGGGCGCCGATAGCAGCCGCCAGAGCCGCGGCAGCGCGGCCTGCGGATCACCGCGGTGGACGACGTAGGCGGCGTGCGCCGACGGCCTCTTTGCCGGGTCGAGCTCGAGGCTCCACAGCGCGTTGATCTCGTTGGGTACCAGCGAGTAGCGGATGTCGATGACCCGGTTGGAACCCGGCGCGGCGAGGGCAATATAGCCGGCGCTGAACCAGCGGAAGCGCTCGATGTCCCACGCCTGCTGCGAGGCCGGGTCGAGCCAGGGCAGGTCCCGGGCGCGGTCGAGAACGGCAACGGATTCCCCCGGGCATTTGAGCGGCGCCCAGCCGGTGCGCACCGCGTCCACGAAGAACCGGCCCTCAGCCCGGTAGACCGTCTTCCAGACGAGGATGTTGGCGAAGCTGGGCTTGGCCACGACCTCGGCGGGTGCGTGGCCGCGCGCCCGGGCCAGTTCCTCGCCCAGGGCGCGCGCCGCCTCCTGCTGGGCGAGCCCGAGGCCGAGGTAGCCGATGGCCCAGCACAGGCCGAGGACCGCGAAGCGCCGGCGGCCCGTCCATGCGGCGAGAGCGACGGCCAGCACCAGCGGCAGGGAGAACAGCGGGTCGATGATGGAGACCACGTTCCAGGCGATGCGCACGTCGGAGAACGGCCAGAACAGCTGGGTGCCGTAGGTGGTGCAGGCGTCGAGGAGCCCGTGGGTCGCATAACCCAGGGTGCAGAAACCCCAGGTGGTGAGCGGCGCGAGGCCCCGCCGCCGGCCGAGGAGCGGATGCAGCAGCAGTGCGCAGAGCGCGCCGCCGACGGGGATGAACACCAGCGAGTGGGTGAACTGCCGGTGGTACTCGAGGAACAGGAGCGGGTCTTCGCTGGAGCGGATGAGTACGTCGAGGTCCGGCGTCATCCCGGCGAGAAAGCCCAGCAGCCCGGCGATGGCCACCGCGCCTCGCCGCGCGGCGGCCTGGGGCAGGGCCGCACCGGCGAGTCCCTGGGTCAGCGGATCCATCTGCGCTCCTTGCGCGGTCGAACAACGGGGGCGCAGCCGCCCGGGCGCGCCATTGTAGTCGACCCGGTGCAGCACTGGACAGCCGCGTGAAAACCCGCAGAATGCGCGGTTTTCCCCGCGGAGACACCCATGCTCCCTCTGCCGATCACCGCCTGGTTCGCCCTGCTCATCGCGCTGCCGCTGTTCACCCTGGCCCCCGGGGCAGCGCAGGGCGCACCCGCCGATGCCACCCGTGCCCTGCACGACTGGCTGGACGGGCAGTACGAGGAGGAACTGGCGCGATCGCCCGAAACACTGACGCGCCTTGGCAGCAAGGCGCGCTACGGCGAGCTCGACGATTACAGCGCGGAAGCGGAGGCCGGCTACCTCGACTGGTTCCGGGACAGCGTCGACGCCATGACCGCGCGCTTCGACTACGACGCCCTCGACGCCGAGGGGCGGCTGTCCTGGGACCTCTGGCAGTGGCGGCTCGAGCGCCTCGAGGAAGCGCTGGCGTTCAGTGACCACGACTACGTCTTCACCCCGGTAAGCGCGCCGCACGTGGACCTGCCACAGCTGATGATCAACTACCACGCCGTGGACACCCGCGCCGATATGGACGCCTACGTGCAGCGGCTGGAAGCGATCGGCCCTGCCCTGCGGCAACTGCTTGCCCGCGCCGAGGACGCGGCCGCCCGCGGCATCCGCCCGCCGCGCTTCGCCTACGACATCGTCATCGAGCAGGCCGGAGGCGTGATCCAGGGTTACCCCTTCGACGACAGCGGCGAACCGTCGGCGCTCTGGGCCGACGCGGACAGCAAGGTCGAGGCCCTGGCCCAGGCCGGCGTCATCGACGGCGCCGAGGCCGGTGCGGTGCGCGACGCTGCCGCGGCGGCGCTGCGCGGCCCGCTCAAGGCCGGCTACCGCGCCCTCATCGGCTGGCTGGAAGCGGACCGCGTCGACGCGGGCGACCCGGCGCAGGGGGTTCACCAACTGCCCGACGGCGAGGCCTATTACGCCCAGCAGCTGCGCTACAACACCACCACCGCGCTGTCCGCTGCGGCGATCCACGAGCTGGGGCTCGCCGAGGTGGCGCGCATCCAGGCGGCCATGCGCGAGATCATGGCCACGGTGGACTTCGAAGGCAGCCTGCAGGACTTCTTCCGCTACGTTCGCGGCGCTGACCGCTTCTACTACCCGGACACGCCCGCCGGGCGACGCGCCTACATCGAGGAGACGGAGTACTACCTGGACGCCATCGAGGACCGGCTGCCGGACCTGTTCGGCATCCTGCCGCGGATGCCGCTGGTGGTGAGGCGCGTCGAGCCGTTCCGCGAGCGGGACGGCGGTGCCGCCTTCTACGAAGAGGGCACCGCGGACGGCAGCCGGCCCGGCGTCTACTACCTGCACCTGTCCGACATGCGCGCGAAGAACCGTACCGATCTGCAGACCACCGCCTATCACGAGGGCAACCCCGGCCATCACATGCAGATCGCCATTGCCCTTGAGCACGAGAACCTGCCGCACTTCCGGCGCAACGAGTGGTACTCCGCCTACGGCGAGGGCTGGGCGCTCTACGCCGAACAGGTCGCCGCGGAGCTCGGGCTCTTCGAGGACCCCTACTACGACTTCGGCCGCCTCAACTCGGAGCTCTTCCGCGCGATCCGCCTGGTGGTCGACACGGGATTGCACAGCAAGGGCTGGAGCGAGGAGCGCGCCGTGCAGTACATGCTGGACAACTCCGCCTTCCCGGAGGGCATGGTGCGCTCGGAGATCCGCCGCTACCTGGTCTGGCCAGGGCAGGCCACCTCCTACAAGATCGGCATGCTCAGGATCGTCGAGCTGCGCGAGCGCGCCCGCGATGCGCTCGGCGACGCCTTCGACCTGCGCGCCTACCACGACCTCGTCCTCGCCGGCGGCGCCCTGCCCCTGGACCTTCTCGGGCGGCGCGTAGATAGCTGGATCGCCGCGCAAGGCGGGGAAGCCAGCCGCGGCGACCGGTGATAGGCTAGGGTCCCGTCCGACAGGACGCCGGCCGTCTGTGCGGCCATCCACCCGGCCGCCAATAAGAAAGGAGCTCCCACCCATGCTGCAACCGCTGCGCCGCGCCGCCAGGCTGACCCCCGCCTGCCTGCTGTTCCTGACCGCCTGCCAGGGCGGTCCCGCCGGCGACGGCGGCTACCGGGCCGAGCTGATCCGCACCAGCCACGGTGTCGCCCACATTACCGCAGACGACTTCGGCAGCCTCGGCTACGGCGAGGGCTACGCCGCCGCCGAAGACCACGGCTGTCACATCGCCCGCGGCCTGGTCGCCGCCCGCGGCGAGCTGGCGCGCTACTTCGGGCCCGGCGACGAGCAGCGCAACGTGGTGTCCGACAGCGTCGTGCGCGCCCTCGGCATCCCGGCGCAGGCGCGGGCCGCCTTCGCCGCCGAAGACGCCACCAACCGCGACTGGCTGACCGGCTACACGGCCGGCTACAACCGCTACCTCGCCGAGCAGGGCGGGAACGCCCCCGGCAGCTGGTGCGCCGGCGAGGACTGGGTGCGCCCGGCCACGCCCGAGGACTTCACGGGCCGCATGGTACTCCTGGCCCAGACCCTGCCGCGCATGGCCGGCGCCCTCGCGGCGGCGCAACCGCCGGCGGCGGCAAGCACGGCCGCGGTGAGCGAGCGGCTGGTCGCGGAAGCGGCCGACGCCATGGCACTGTCCGGCCTCGGCTCCAACGCCTGGGCCCTCGGCAGCGAGCGCACCGAGAACGGCCGCGGCCTGCTCCTCGCCAACCCGCACTATCCCTGGTACGGCGGCAACCGCTTCTGGGAAAAACACCTGACCATCCCCGGCACCCTCGACGTCTACGGCGCCCACCTCCTCGGCGCCCCCGGCGTAGCCATCGGCTTCAACCGCGGCGTGGCCTGGTCGCACACGGTGTCCGACAGCGAGCGCGTGGTGCTCTACCAGCTGGAGCTGGTGCCCGGCGAGCCGACGCGCTACTTCCTCGACGGTGAACCGCGCTCCATGACCTCGCGCACGGTCGGGGTACCGGTGCTCGGCGAGGACGGGGCGGTGACAGAGGTCGAGCGCACGCTGTGGTTCAGCCACCTCGGCCCGGTCCTGACCATGCCCGGCATGCCCTGGACCGAGACCACCGCGTTCACGGCCCGCGACGCCAACGCCGAAAACACCTATCTCCTGTCCCAGTGGCGGGCCATGAACCTGGCCACCGACCTCGACAGCTTCATCGAAGCGCACCGGCGCTGGAACGCCATGCCCTGGGTCAACACCATGGCGGCGAGCGCCGACGGCCGCGCGCTCTACCTGGACAACTCCACGGTCGGCAACCTGAGCGAGGAGGCGATCAGCCTCTGGCAGGAACGCCTCGCCAGCGACCCGCGCACGGCGAACCTCTATGCGGAACGGGGCATGGTCCTGCTGGACGGCAGCGACAGCCGCTTCGCCTGGGTGGACGTGCCCGGCACGCCGGTGCCCGGCACCGTGCCCTTCGAGCAGCGGCCCCGGCTGGAGCGCCGCGACTACATCTTCAATGCCAACGACAGCTACTGGCTGACACAGCCGGCGGCGCCGCTCACGGGCTACTCACCCCTGTACGGCCCGGAGGCCACGGCGCGCAGCCTGCGCACCCGCATGAACGTGCAGCTCCTCGACCCGGACAGCCCCTATGGCTATGCCGGCGACGACGGCCGCTTCAACCGCCGGGAAATACAGGAGGCGCTGTTCTCCAACCGCAGCCTCGCGGCAGAGCTGCTGAAGGACGCGCTGGTCGAGGCCTGCCGGACGACGCCCGCCGTGACCATCGAGGACGAGCGCCGCGATCTCACGAGGGCCTGCAACGCCCTCGACGCCTTCGACGGACGCTTTGACGAGGACAGCCGCGGCGCCGTGCTCTTCCGCGAGTGGCTCGCCCGCTACGACTACGCGGAGCACTTCGATGCCGGCAGCCTCTTCGCGGAGCCCTTCGACGCGGCGCGCCCGGTGACCACGCCGGCCGGGCTCGCCGACGCGGCCGTGGCCCTCGACCATCTCGCCGCTGCAGTCGCGGTCCTCGAGGCCGCGGGGCTGCCGCTCGACGCACCCCTCGGTGCGGCGCAGGCGGCCTACCGCGCGGGCGAGCGCTTTCCCGTCCACGGCGGCAACCGCTACGAGGGCGTGGCGAACCTGCAGGTGTCGGCAAAGCCCGGCGAGCCGCTGCTGCCGGCAGACCTCGGCCACCCCAACGGCGACCTCGATACCGCCCCGGTGGCCGACTCGCGGCTGCTCACGGCCTCGGGCTACCCCATCGTGCACGGCAGCAGCTTCATCCTGACGCTCGCCTTCGAAGAGGACGGGCCCGCGGGCGACGCCCTGCTGAGCTACAGCCAGTCGGGCGATCCCGCCTCGCCCTGGTTCAGCGACCAGACCGCGTTGTACCGGGCCAAGCAGTGGCGACCGGTACACTTCACCCGCGAAGCCGTCGAGGCGGACCTGCAGTCGCGGCAGGTACTCCGGGGGCCGCGGGACTGACGCCGTGAAGATTCTCGTCACCGGCGTCGCCGGCTTCATCGGTTTCCACGTCGGCCGGGCGCTGCTCGCCCGCGGCGACCGGGTCCTCGGTGTCGACAACCTGAACGACTACTACGATGTGCAGCTCAAGCGCGACCGGCTGGCGGCACTGGCCCCGGGCGCCGGAGACCGCCTCGAAACGGTGGAACTGGATATCGCCGATGCAGCGGCGCTGCGCTCACTGGTGGCGGACGCACAGCCGGACGCCGTCATCCACCTCGCCGCCCAGGCCGGTGTGCGCTACTCGCTCGAGCACCCCCACGCCTACACGCATAGCAACATCAACGGCTTCCTCGCCGTGCTGGAGGCCTGCCGTCATCAGCCGGTCAAACACCTCGTCTACGCTTCATCGAGCTCGGTCTACGGCCTCAACGCCCACATGCCCTTCTCCGTACACGACAACGTCGACCACCCGGTGTCGCTCTACGCCGCCACCAAGAAAGCCAACGAGCTCATGGCCCACAGCTATGCGCACCTCTACGGCATACCCACCACGGGGCTTCGCTTCTTCACCGTCTACGGGCCCTGGGGCAGGCCGGACATGGCCTATTTCCTGTTCACCCGCGCCATCCTCGCGGGCGAACCCATCAAGGTTTTCAACGGCGGGGAAATGGCGCGGGACTTCACCTACATCGACGACATCGTCGAGGGCGTGGTGCGGGTCCTGGACCGTCCCGCCACCGCCGACCCCGCCTGGTCCGCCGCCACGCCGGACCCCGGGAGCAGCTGCGCTCCCTACCGGGTTTTCAACATCGGCAACAACCAGCCGGTGCGCCTGCTCGACTTCATAGAAACGATCGAGTCGGCGCTGGGCCGCGAGGCCGTGAAGGATTTCCAGCCCATGCAGCCCGGTGACGTCACGGCCACCTGCGCCGATATCGACGCCCTGCACGCCTGGACCGGCTACCGCCCCTCGACGCCCCTCGCCGAGGGCCTGGCGCAGTTCACGGCCTGGTATAGGGACTACTACGGACAGAGAGAGGACAGCGAACAGCCATGAACGTGGTCATGATCGGTGCCGGTTACGTCGGCCTCGTCAGCGGCGCCTGCTTCGCCGAGTTCGGCGCCCGCGTCACCTGCGTGGACAAGTCGCCGGAACGGGTCGCCGCCCTGTCGCGCGGCGAGATACCCATCTACGAACCCGGTCTCGACGACCTCGTTGCGCGCAACGTCGCGGGCGGCCGGCTGCAGTTCAGCGGCGAGCTGGCCGGCCCGATCGCAGCAGCGGACCTGGTGTTCATCGCCGTCGGCACCCCGACGCGCCGCGGCGACGGCCACGCGGACCTGCAGTACGTCTATGCCGCCGCCACGGAGCTGGCGGCGCACCTCGACGGCTATACCGTGATCGTCGACAAGTCGACGGTGCCCGTGGGCACCGCCCGGGAAGTGCAGCGGCTGGTGCGCAAGGCGAACCCCGCGGCGGACTTCGACGTGGCCTCGAACCCCGAGTTCCTGCGCGAGGGCTCGGCGATCGGCGACTTCCTTCGCCCGGACCGGGTGGTGCTCGGGGTGGAGTCCGCGCGCGCCGAGGCACGGCTGCGCGAGCTCTATCGGCCCCTCAACCTCATCGAGGCGCCGATCCTGGTCACGGACCTCGAGAGCGCAGAGCTCATCAAGTACGCGGCCAATGCGTTCCTCGCCACCAAGATCAGCTTCATCAACGAGATCAGCCAGCTCTGCGAAGCCACCGGCGCCGACGTGAACCTGGTCGCCAAGGGCATGGGCATGGACGGGCGCATCGGCCCCAAGTTCCTCCACGCCGGGCCCGGCTACGGCGGCTCCTGCTTCCCCAAGGACACGCTCGCGCTGATCCGCATCGCCCAGGAGCACGGCCTGTCGAGCCGCATCGTGGAGGCGACGGTGGAGGTCAACGCCTCGCAGAAGGCGCGCATGGTCGCGAAGATCCGCCAGGCCCTGGGCGGCAGCGAGGCCGACAAGCGCATCGCGGTACTCGGCCTGACCTTCAAGCCGGAAACGGACGACATGCGCGACGCGCCCGCGCTCGCCATTCTGCCCGCGCTCGCGGACAAGGGTGCGCAGGTCGTCGCGCATGACCCGCAGGGCGTGAACGAGGCGCGTCACCTGCTGCCGGACAGCGTGCACTACGCCGCTACCATCGAGGAAGCGCTGGAGAACGCCGACGCGCTGGTGCTGCTGACCGAATGGAACCAGTACCGCGGTCTCGACCTCGCCCGCACCCTCGAGCTGATGCGCGGCAATGCCTTCATCGATCTGCGCAACGTGTACGAGCGCAAGCTGATCGAGGGCGCCGGCTTCGCCTACACGGCCGTGGGCCGGTAGTGTCCTGACTCAGGCCGCGGGGAACCCCTCCGGGTTCTCGCGCTGCCAGCGCCAGGCGTCCTCGCACATGCGTTCGAGCCCGAGGCGCGCCTCCCAGCCGAGCAGCGTCCGCGCACGCTCCGGGTCGGCGTAGCAGCAGGCGATATCCCCGGGCCTGCGCGCCACCACCTTTGCCGCGATGGGGCGGCCGCTGGCGCGGCGGAATGCCTCGACCACCTCGAGGACCGAGTAACCGCGCCCGGTGCCGAGGTTCACCGCCAGCGGCGCGCCGCCGCGGACCCGGTCGAGCCCCTCCAGCGCCGCCGCGTGACCGGCGGCGAGATCCATGACATGGATGTAGTCGCGCACCCCGGTGCCGTCGGCGGTCGGGTAGTCGTCGCCGTAGATGGAGAGACAGTCTCTCCGGCCGACGGCCACCTGGGCGACAAAGGGCACGAGGTTGTTCGGTACGCCACGGGGGTCCTCGCCGATCAGGCCGCTCTCGTGCGCGCCCACCGGGTTGAAATAGCGCAGCGTCATCAGCTGCCAGCCCGGCTCGGAAGCGGCCAGGTCATTGAGAATCTCTTCCACCATGAGCTTGCTGCGACCGTAGGGGTTCGTCGCACGCAGCGGCGCATCCTCGCGGATCGGCACGGCGTCCGGGTCACCGTACACCGTCGCGGACGAGCTGAAGACCAGCCGCCGGAGGCCGCAGTCGGCCATGGCGTGCAGCAGGGACAGCGTGCCGCCGACGTTGTTGTCGTAGTAGCGAAGCGGTTCCGCGACGGACTCGCCGACGGCCTTCAGCCCGGCGAAATGGATCACCGAGTCCGGTCGCTCGCTTTCCAGTACGCGGCGAACGGCGGCGGCGTCGCGCAGGTCCACCGCATGCACCGGCATGGCTGCCCCGGTGATGGCCTGCAGGCGCGGCAGCACCCCCCGGGAGCTGTTGCTGAAGTTGTCCAGCAGCACGACCTCGGCGCCGCGCGCCGCCAGCTCGACGGCGCAATGGGCCCCGATGTAGCCGCAGCCACCGGTCAACAGCACTTTACCCTGCATGCGAATCCTCCCCTGGCGCCAGTCTAGCGAGCCACCGGCCGAAGCGGAACGCCCCGACCGGCAAGCGGCTAGGGGCCGGCGAGCAGTTCCTCGAGCTGGCGCAGCATCCGCGCCGTGTCCGCCGGTGTCGACAGCCGGTGGTCCGCATCCTTTACCAGGGTGAGCGCCACGTCCCCCGCCAGCGCATCGAGCAGCGCCAGGGACTCGCTGGCGGGCACGCTGGCATCCGCCGTGCCGTGGATGATGCGCACGGGCACCGGCATGGACAGCGCTGAGCCATCGAGCAGGCAGTGCGATCGCCCCTCCTCGAGCAGCTGCCGGCCGATCGCATAGGGCCGCTCGCCGGGGTAGTCGCTCGGCAGTTCGCAGGCGCCCTCCCCGGCGAGCTGCGCCAGCCGCGCCGCGCCGAGCTGCCGCGGCAGCAGCCGCTCGGTGAAATCCGCCGCCGGCGCCAGCAGCAGCAGCCCGGCGCAGCGCTCCGGCCGCCGCCGGGCGAGCAGCAGCGCCAGCCAGCCGCCGAGGGACGAGCCTACCAGGACCTGAGGCCCCTCGGCGGCCGCGTCGAGCACCCGCGCGGCATCGTCCAGCCAGCCGCCGATCGTCCCGTCCACCAGCCGGCCGCCGGATTCGCCGTGGCCCCGGTAATCGAAGCGCGTGAAAGCGCGACCCGCGCCCGCGCACCAGCGGTCGAGGGCCGTGGCCTTGTTGCCGCGCATGTCGGAGTTGAACCCGCCGAGAAAGAACACCCCCGGGCCGCGACCGTGGCGCTGGCAGTAGGCGAGCGGCGCGCCGTCCACGGCGTTCAGAAAGCGCGCGGATTGCTCACTTTCCGTCCCTGCTGGCATAACTAGTCCCCCGCCTTATTACCCAATGGTCTGCTGGACGCTCGAAAACCGCCATGCTACTTTCACGGCAGCCTGAAACAAAGCGCAGGAAAGGCTGAAACAAGGCGGTTACAGCAACTGCCGGCGAGGGCTCCCATCACGAATTCGTGCAGGGACCACGAGGGGGCAACGAATCCTCGCCGCAGACGCACAACGCTGTCGCCGCATTACCCTGAAAAACTGTTCCCGGGAATCGGGGGTAACAATGAGCAACCAGACAGCGCCACGGCGCCCCGTGCAGCCCGCCGCAGGCGCCGGCCGATGAACCTGTCGATCTCCGGCAAGATCAACCTGTTGATTACCGCGCTGGCGGTGACGGCCGGCATCAGCCTCGTCCTTTTCATCGGCCAGCGCGAATATGCCCACCAGCGCGACCAGCTGGTCCTGCAGGCCTCCACCGCGGTTTCCGGCCAGCCACACCTGCAGCTCACGCTCTACTTCCGCGAGCCGGCGGAGATCGACGCGGTGCTCGAGCAGTTCCTCGGCCTGTCGCCGGCGGTGCGCCACGCCGTGCTCCGGGACAGCGTCGGCGATGTCATCGCCCGGGCGGACCGGCCCTGGGCGAAAGGCACGCTGCTGCCGCGCTTCAGTGATGCCCGCGGCGACCGGTCCCCGCTCGAGCAGTCGCTGTTCAGTCACCACAGCCGCTTCGCGCCCCCGGGCTTCGGCGCGCTGGCGGCGATCACCGATGGCGAGACGGTCACCGAGCTGCTGCTGCCGATCACCTCCCTCGTGAACCCGACGGTGCCCGGGCTGTCGCGGGAGGATTTCGCCCTGACCCTGGCCAACCCGAACCAGGTCAACAGCATCTTCGTCAGCGGCTACATCGACCTCGGCATCAGCAGCCTCATGCTCGTTGCCCAGACCGTTCCCGCGGTCACCCTGTCGGCGGGCTTCGGCCTGGCGATCGTGCTGTTCTGTGCCCTCATCGCCCGCTTTACCACGCGCCGTATTACCCGCCCGCTGAGGGAAATGGCGGCGGTGGCCGATGACATCGCCGCGGGCAAGCAGACCGAGATGCTGAAGATTCGCGGCAGCGGCGAAATCAGCGATATCGCCAACGTCCTCAATACGGTCATCGCCGGCATGGAGGGCGAGAAGCAACGCATGCACACCGACCGGCGGCTGCTGTCCATGAAGGTGAATGAACGCGACGCGCAGCTGACGGAGCGGCAGCAGGAGCTGGACCGGGCGGTGAAGCGGGTGAGCGAGACCAAGGACCGGCTGCGGCACCTCGCCTACTTCGACACGCTGACCTCCCTGCCCAACCGGCGCCTGTTCACCGAGCAGCTGTCGCTGCTGCTCAAGCTCGCCGCCCGCAACAAGCAGCAGGTGGGGCTGATGCTGCTGGACCTCGACAACTTCAAGCGCGTCAACGATTCTCTGGGGCACCGGGCCGGCGATGAGCTGCTGAAGGAGGTCGGCGACCGGCTGGCCAGCAGCGTCCGCGAATCGGACGTCATCCACCGCAACGCCGACGACGAGGCGCGCATGGACCTCTCGCGCATGGGTGGCGACGAGTTCACCGTGGTGCTCAACCAGCTGGACCACGCCGAGGGCGCGAGCCGCGTTGCCGAGCGCCTCGCCAAGGCCATCGCCCGCCCCTTCTCGCTGAACGGCCAGGAAGTCATCATCACCTGCTCCATCGGTATCGCCCTGGCGCCCGAGCACGCAGAGGATGTGGAGGGGCTGCTGCGCGCGGCGGACACCGCCATGTTCAACGCCAAGCGGCAGGGCCGGAACCGCTACCTGTTCTACCGGGAGGACATGGAGGGCGCGAACCTGGAGCGCCTCAAGCTGGAAACGGAGCTGCGCAAGGCCCGGGAACGCGACCAGCTGCTACTCCACTACCAGCCCCAGGTGGACTCGCGCAGCGGCGAGATCACCGGCGCCGAGTCGCTCGTGCGCTGGCAGCACCCGGAGTTCGGCATGGTCCCGCCCTTCAAGTGGATCGACCTGGCCGAGGAACTCGGCATCATCAACGATATCGGGGAGTGGGTCCTGCGCCGCGCCTGCACGGACCTGGTCTCCCTGCGCGAGGAAGGGCTCGCCCTGCCCAAGGTTTCCGTGAACGTGTCGGCGCTGCAGTTCACCGACGGCTTCGTCGACCTCGTGTCGGCCGTGCTCGAGGATACCGGCCTGCCGCCGGAGGCGCTGGAGATCGAGCTCACCGAGGGCATCATGATTAGCAGCCAGGACGGCGCCGTGCGGATCGTCGAGGACCTCAAGGCCCTGGGCGTCCGCATCGCCATCGACGATTTCGGCACGGGCTATTCGTCGCTCAGCTACCTCACCCGGCTGCCCCTGGACGAGCTGAAGATTGATCGCAGCTTCGTTCTCGGGCTCGCCAACGGCGAACGCAATGCCGAGCTGGTCCGCGGGATCATCGCCATGGCGAAGAGCCTGCACCTGGAGCTCGTGGTCGAGGGCGTGGAGAGCCCGGAAGAGCTGGCCTTCTTCCAGCACGAGGGCGCCGAGGTGATCCAGGGCTACCTGTTCAGTGCGCCGGTACCGCTGGAGAAACTGCGCCCCCTGCTGCAACCGGCGTACTTCGAGCGCCAGATCGACCGCCTCACGCGCAAGCTCGCCAGCGGCGATATCCAGCTCGAGCAGGCCTAGTGCCCTGAGTCAGCCGGGAACTACTGCTGGCCCGCCTGCGCCTGGCGCTGCTTCAGTTCCTGGATCTTGGTCAGGTTCTGCTTGTAGGCATCCGCGATTTTCTCGATGCCCGATTCGGTCAGGCCGCCGTCATTGCCCGCCACGCTGTAGATCGCGTGCAGGGCCGAGGCCGACATGAGGGACCAGGACACGACGTCGACACCGATGCCCTCGTTTTTCATGGTGTTGGCGAGTTCGATAAAGCGTTCCATGCACGCCTGGTGCTGCTCGTGCCTGTCTGCGGCCATGGGTCCGGTCTCCGTGGAATTTGTGAGGGGCGGAGTTTACCATTGTCTCCGCGCGGCTTCCGGCCGCTTCGGCGAGGCGCCGTCCTCGGCACCACGACCCCAGGCTGAAGGAACCGACGCCCGCATGCCCACCCCCCGACGCCTCTGCCTGTTCGCGCTCGCCGTGCTCGCCGCCGGCGCGACCGCGCAGGAGGGCGAGGAACGCTCCCGGGAATGGCGGGGCGAGGTCGGCGTCGGCGCCGAATACGACACCAACGTGTCCGTGGACGAAGTGGACGTGACTTCCGGCGAGGCCGACTCCGCCTGGCTCGTGGACTTCGAACTGGGCGTCACCCAGCCCCTGGGCAAGCAGACCGACCTGAACCTCAACTACGACTTCAGCCAGGCCACCTACGAGCGCTTCTCGCGGGTCGACCGGCAGACTCACATCCTGGGCGCCGATGTCGGCACCGACCTGGGCAAGGCCAACACCGGTATCTCTGCCTACTACATCAACTCCCGCCTGGATGGTGAGCCCTTTCTCGAGTACCTGCGCGTGTCGCCGTCGCTGTCGGGTTTCCTGGCCAGGAAGTGGTTCGCCCGGGGCGCCTATGTCTTCTCCGAGCGCACCATCGAGGACCGCGCGGACCGGGACGCGACGACGCACTCCGGCGAGGCCGACCTCTACTACTTCCACCGCGGCCTGCGCAGCTACTTCAATATCGGCTACCGCTATCGCGACGAAGACGCGACGGCCGCGCGCTTCGATTTCCGCTCGCACGGGCTGAAGCTGCGCTACATCCGTCGCTTCGACCTGTTCGAGCGCCAGGCCAAGGTGGAACTCGCCTGGCGCTTCGAGGCCAGGCGCTATCTCTCGCCGACGCCGAGCATCGGCGAGGACCGGGAAGACGACCGATCGCGCTGGAAGCTGGACCTGGAAGTGCCGCTGACGCGGCGCCTGGCGCTGCAGACCTACGCCAGCTACGGCAACTACGAGTCGAACCTGCCGCGGGCGGACTTCACGCAGACCATTGTCGGCGCGCGGCTGAGCTACGGCTGGTAGCTCAGTTCGCGGCGAGCGTCAGCAGTCCGTAACCGTAGATGTCGTCGCGGCCCGGCGGCCCGAGGTCGAGGGCGCTGCGATAGAGCAGGTCGACGATGTTCTCCGCGGGCTGCAGCTGGCGCAGCCGCGCCGCAGCGGTAACGGCGAAGGGCACGGCGAAGGACGTGCCGGAAGATGCCGCGTAACCGCCGCCCGGGCGCGCATGGCGCAGGTCGACGCCCGGCGCGGCCAGGGCCAGGTAGTCGCCCCGGTTGGCGAGGCGGAAGACGCGCTGGCCCGCATCCACGGCGGTCACTGCCACCACGGAGCCATAGGCCGCCGGGTACATGGGCCGGGCAACCGGGCCGCCGTTGCCGGCAGCCGCCATGATCACCACGTCCTCGCCGGCGGCGCGCTCGAGCGCCGCCTCCAGCAGCCGGTTCGGCGGCCCCGCGAGGCTGATGTTGATGACGTCGACACCGGAGGACATGAGCCAGTCCACCGCGCGGATGAGGCTCACCGTGCTGGCAATCTCGCCCTGGTCCCGGTCGAGTTCGAACACGGAGGCTGCGTAGACCTCAGCCTTCGGCGCGAGGCCCATGTAGTCGTCGGCGTTGCCGGCGATGATGGAAGCGATCGCCGTACCGTGGTCCGCCGGCATCTTCGCACCGGGCCGCGCGAAAGAGCGGGTGCTGATGCTCGAGCGCGCCAACGCCGGGTGGGTAACGTCGACATCGCTGTCGATCATGCCGACGCGCAGGGACAGGTTGTCGAGGTCTGCGGGCGGCGGCATGGCCGTGCGCGGCAGCACGCCATCGCCCTCGGCGACGAGCGGTGCACCCGCGGTGTAGATGTGGTTCAGGTCGACCTCGGCGCGGTCCTTGCCCACCACGTCGAGAACACCCTGGCGCACCTCGGTGATGTCGAAGCTCGACGGTGCGGCGACTTCGGCGAGGCGCAGGCCCAGCCCCGGTAGTTCGGTGACCGTGTCGAACAGGTAACCCTGTTCGTCCAGTTCCTCGAACACCGCCGGCTCGGCCATGACCAGCCACTGTTCCTTGAGGATGCGGTCCTCGTTGACCTCGAGGTGACTTTCCAGGTCCTCGACGATCTCATCGATCTCCGTCTCGAGGCGCTCCTCGATCGCCGCGACCACCTGCGCCTCCACGTCCTCCTCGACAGCGCTTTCCACGGCGTCCTCGACACCCGCTTCCACGTCATCCTCGACGCTGGCGGCGACCGACTCCTCCACCGATTCCTCGACCGTGGCAGCGACGGACTCCTCCACCGACTCCTCGACGGTCTCGGCCACGCTCTCCTCCACGGATTCCTCCACGGTCGCCTCGACCGATTCCTCGACGGACTCTTCCACCGAGGCCTCGACGGACTCCTCGACCGTGGCGGCGACCTCCTCCTCCACCGTCTCCTCGACGCTCTCTTCGACGGACGCCTGCACGGACTCCTCGACGGTGGCGGCGACCTCTTCCTCCACGGACTCCTCGACCGTCTCGGCGACGGTTTCCTCGATGGACTCCTCGACCGTGTCATCCACCGACTGCTCGATGGTCTCCTCGATGTCTTCCTCGATGTTCTCCTGGATGTTCTGCTCGGTGACCTGCTCGACCTGGTCCTCGACAACGTCCGCCACTTCTTCCTCGACGGCGTCCTCGACCGTCTCTTCGACGACCTCTTCTACCTGTTCCTCGACCTCGTCCTCGATGTCCTCCTCGACCGGGTCGGGCCCGAGGTAACCGTCCACGGGCAGCTGTGCCCGGGCGGGAGCGGGGGTCAGCGCGAGGGCCACGGCGAGCGCCAGGGCAAGCACGCAAAGCCAGGCTGTCGCCCCGCGCAGGGCGCGCGCGGGCAGACGCGCTGGGGTCAGGGGAGCTTCCGGGTATCGATTCATGTTCTGTACCTGCGGCGAGGCAAGGCCGCTCGGGCCGGGAATCCGCTACGTTGACGGACCGGGGGCAGATAAATTCCAGCCGGTGGAATAAACTGGCGCACCCAGTCGTCCTCAGAGTGTAGCAGGGAAAGCATGTCGTCGCTCAACGCCAGGCAGCGCAATGACCTGATGGCCGAACTCCAGGGCCTCAAGCGCTTCTGCCTGTCGCTCACCGGCGCAGTGGCCGACGCGGACGACCTCCTGCAGGCAACGGTGGAGCGCATGCTGGAGAAAGGCATGCCCGAGGACGCCCACACGGCCAAGTGGGTCTACCGGGTCTGCAAGAACATCTGGATCGACGAAATGCGCTCCAGGGAGGTTCGCCAGCGCTACACCCCGGCCGTGCAGGCGGGCACCGATGACACGGTGCCCTCCGCGGAAGTACAGGCCGGTGGCGAGCGCAACCTGCGCGCCGTCAACGAGGCCCTGGGCCGGTTGCCGGACGAGCAGCGGCTGGCCCTGATGCTGGTGACCATTGACGGCAAGAGCTACGCCGAGGCGGCGGAGATCCTGCAGGTGCCCGTGGGGACGATCATGAGCCGGATCGCCCGGGCGCGGAAGAACTTATTGACGGACAGCGCCCTCAGGGACCTTTGACGCCGGGGCGGGCAAACCAGGTGAAGACGATGACGGACCGGGATTACGAACTGCTGTCGCAGTACCTTGATGGAGAGCTGGATGCCGGGGCGACCGCTGCCCTGGAGCAACGGCTGGCCGACGAACCCGACCTCGCCGATCTCCTCGCGCGGCTCCGCCGCCTTGACGCCCGCGTTGCCGCCAGCGTCTGCGCGGCCGCCACGGACAGCGTGCCCGAGCATGTCGCCGCCCTGCTGCGCGACGACGGCAAGGTGGTCCCGCTGCGCCGCCCGCTCAAGCGCGCGGCCTGGCCGGCGGCCCTCGCCGCCTCGGTGGTGGCCGCCCTCGCCCTCCTGCTCGTTCCCGGCGAAGACGGCCGGCAACCCCTGACCGGCAGCGATGCCCTTCTCGCCGGCGCGCTGGAATCGGAACCGTCGCGCGCCGACGGCTGGGTCGCGCTCGCCGACGGCCGCGCCCTGCAACCAGTGCTCACCTTCCCCGACCGCGACGGCAACTGGTGCCGCGAGTTCCTGCTCCGCGACGGTGACCAGGACTGGCGCGGCGTCGCCTGCCGGGAAGCCGGACGCTGGGAGACCCAGGTCGTCGCCCGGGAAACCTTCCTCGCCGCCGAAGAGGCCTACCGTCCCGCCGGCGCCGGCGACAACGACAAGGTGGCCGGCTTCATCACCCGCAACGCCGCCGACATCGCCCTCGGCGCCAGCGACGAGCAGGCGCTGATCACGAGCGGCTGGCAGGACGCCCGCTAGCACCCGAACCGCAGCACCCGACCCGCTCTCCCGCAGTTCACATCACGCTGCAGCCGCTCAAGGCTGCAGTGACGCTCGTGTAAGTTGCAGGTGCGGCTGAAATAGCTGGCGGAAACGAACGAGACGCCTGGAAAGAAAAGAAACGCGGGGCCCGCAGGCCCCGAGGACCGCAGGCAGGAGCGCTAGCAAAGAACTGCCCGGCGGTTCCCGCTACCTGCAGCGCGTTGATGCATGCCGGCGACCCATGTCGCCGCCGAACATACCGTGCACAGGCAGCCTTGAGAGGATGAGGAGCACGCCTACCGCCCCGGTACGACCCTATACTGGGACTGTCCCGGACCCAATGGCTGGAAGGCGCTCCCTCATGAGGGTTTCACTCCACCCTTGCCTTGTTGACGGGTGGTCGGGGAGCTTATTCCAGCCCTGGCGAATTTTTTCAGGCGGGCCGCTTCACCAGCTTGCGGCGGGAGTGCTCCATGAGCGCCCAGAGGATGTTGCTGGAGCTGACCTGCCCCACCAGCGCGCCGTCCTCGATCACGGGACGCCGGCGCTGCTTCGTGCGCAGCATGTCCTGGGCAACCTCGACGATGTTGTCCCCGGGGCGGCAGGCATTGATATCGGCGGTCATGGCCTCGTGCACGAAGGACATTTCCGGGTCGCCGTCGTTGTAGATCGCGGCGAGTACCGCCTCGATGCAGTCGAGCTCGGAGAGGACGCCGACCGGGCGGCCGCTGTCGTCGACCACGGTGACCCCGGTGAGCTTGTATTCCACGAGTGTCTCGATGGCCTGCACGAGGTTGGCATCCCGGTGGATGGTCAGCGGCTTGCGCCGCATGCAGTCGGCAATCTTGGTCGGTTGCGGCATCGGCTGGCTCCTTGAGCGCGGTTGGTAACGGCGACGTTAACGCCGCCGCGACGCCGAGTCCAGCGCGGCACGCGAGTCGCCAGAGGCATGCTATCGTTGCGCCTTTGTGCTCACTGTGCGGGAGAAATACTCATGAGCGAGGGATTCGATTTCAACGGCGCCGTGGTCTGGATCACGGGAGCTTCCTCCGGCATCGGCGAGGAGCTGGCGCGGCAGGTCGCGGCCCGGGGCGCGAAGCTGGTGCTCTCGGCCCGGCAGCAGTCCGAGCTCGAGCGGGTGCGCGACGCCTGCCTGGCGGCCGGCTCGCCGGATGCCCTGGTGCTGCCCCTGGACGTCGCCGACCACGCGGCCATGCCCGCGAAGACCCGCGCGGTCGTCGACCACTTCGGCCGCATCGACCTGCTGGTGAACAACGCCGGCATCTCCCAGCGCTCGTTCTGCGTGGACACCGACTTCTCCGTCTACCGGCAGATGATGGAGATCAACGTGCTCGGCCAGATCGCCCTGACCCAGGCGGTGCTTCCGGTGATGCTGGAGCAGGGAGGCGGCCATATCGCGGTCACGGCCAGTGTCGCCGGCAAGGTCGGCGCGCCGATGCGGACCGGGTACTGCGCCGCCAAGCACGCGGTCATGGGCTTCTTCGACGCCCTGCGCACGGAAGTCGCCGCCGACAACATCGCCGTCACCAGGATCACCCCCGGCTTCATCCGCACCAACGTGGCCCGCAATGCGCTGACCGCGGACGGGACCCCCCTGGGCAGGGACGACGACGACATCGCCGGCGGCATGGCCGTGGAGGACTGCGTGCGCGAGATCGTCGCCGGTTTCGAGGCGGGGACGCCGGAAATCGCCGTGGGCGGCGAGATGGAACTCGGGCTGCTCAAGCTCAAGCGGGAGAACCCGGAACAGGCCTTCGACCTGCTGGCGCAGATGGCAGCCGACGCGCGCGCCGGGGCCCGGCCCGGGGGTCGCTAGTCCCCGGGCAACAGCGAGGGCGGCAGTGGCGCCCGCCGCCCTGCAGGTTGCGGGCCGTAGTGCTCGGCCAGGTAGTCGAGAATCGGGGCCTCAGCGTCACCGAGGGGCCACAGGCCCTGCGTCTCCTGCATCCAGCGGATCATGCTCAACCAGCCGCCCCGGTCGGCGCGATTCTGCATGACCAGCCGGGCGCCGTGGCAGACGGTGCAGTGGCGCGTCACCAGGGCTGCGCCGGGCGCGATGACCAGCCCCTCCGCAACCGGCGCTGCCCCGCTGGCCCCGGGCAGCAACGCGCAGGCCCCGAGCAGCATCGCCACGCTGCGCACCTCAGGCCACCCGCACGGCAATGCGGTGGCAGGCATTGTTCAGGTAGCCGCGCGGGTTCCACCCCGGGACCACCATCGGCTGGGCCCGTCCCGCCGTGTCCGTCGCCCGGGCCCAGACCTCGTAATAGCCCGGGCCGGGGAACGCCACGGTGCCGCGGAAGCGCTGCCAGGCCAGCCGGTTCGGCGGCGGGTCGAGCTCGGCCGGCTGCCAGTGCTGGCCGAAATTGATGGACAGCTCCACGCGTGCAACGGCGAGGTCGCCGGCCCAGGCGTGGCCGCGGATGGCGAGCGGGCCGGCATCGTGGTCAATGCCCGAGCGCGGAAAGGTGATCAGCGACTTCACCGGCATGGACTCGATGATGCACATGGCGTCATCGGCAACCGTTGCGCCGGGCCTCACCGGGTCGCAGGGCACCCGGTAGGACTGGCCGCCCATCTTGGCGCCGTCATGCACCCGGTCGCGGATACCGAGCCGGTTCACCCACTTGCCCGACGCCGAGGCCGGCCAGCCACCGGCGACCAGGCGCAGCGGCGCGCCGTGCAGCAGCGGGATCGGCTCGCCGTTGAGCGCCCAGGCCAGCAGCGTCTCGTCCTCCCGCGCCTTGGCGATGGGGATGCCGCGGCTGATCGCCTCCTTCGCGGGGTCACCGGAGAGGTGGCTGTCGGCGCCGTGGTAGGCCACGTAGACCGACCCCTCCCCCGCGCCCGCGGCATCGAGCAGCTCACGCAGCCGCAGGCCGCTCCACTCGCCGCAGCTGACGGCGCCCGTGGTCCACTGGTTGCCGCGGGCCGGCGGGTTGAACTCGTGGCGGCCGTTGCCCCCGCACTCGAGGACCAGCCGGTAGCGATGAGCCCGGAAGCGCGCCTTCAGTTCCGCCAGGGTAAAGGCCAGGGGCCGGGGCACGGCCTCACCGTCGATCACCAGCCGCCAGCCCGCCGCGTCAACGCTGGGCGGCGGCAGGCCGTTGTTGCGCACGAACATGTGTGACGCCGGTGTCACCGGGTCGTCGAGCAGGTGTGCCGGTGTCTCGGCGTTCAGGGGCCGGTCGTTGAGGATGCGCAGGCCCGGGACCTTGCCGGGAATGGCGAAGTCGCTGTCGCTGTCCGCCAGGGCCGCCGGAATCAGGCCCGCGGGCATCAGCGGCGCAAAGGCCACCTCGGCGCCGAGGAGCGCGGCCATGCGCCCGGCGCCGCCGAGGAACCCCCGGCGGGTGACCGGGTCGGAGCGGCGGCCGAAAGCGAGCCAGTCCGCGGCGAGCGGATCCTCCCGGTAGAGTTCGTGCAGCCCGCGTTCGCGCTGTTTCATGCCGGTCCTCCCTGCGCCGGTTACCAACGAGGCACCGCCGCTAGAGCGTGCCAGCGCCCGATCGGCTACCATCGTGCCATGCCCCGCACCGCCGTCCTAATGCTGTTTTTCGCCCTGCTGCTCCCGGGCTGCGGCGGCTATGAGCTGAAGAATATCGCAAAGTCGGACATCGACCTCGTTACCGATGAGTTCATCGACGAGACCCGCGCACTGGTACGGGAGCTCGCGGAGAAACTGTACGCGCGCAACCCCGGGGAACTGCGCAAGGTGCCAGGCATGACCGTGGAGCGGCGCCTGCAGCTGCTCAAGGACACGCCGGGGCCGCTGGATTTCCCGGAGCTCGGGGGCCGCGAGGGCATCGTCGCCCTGGAGGTCGTATTCAACCCCGCGTTCGAGGGCGACCGGGTGTTTGCGCTGGTGGCGGGCCTCGGCGGCATGCTGCGCCAGGCCTACGGTTACAACACGGAGACCTACCTGCTCTCGGAGCCGCTGGAGGCGGAGGCGCTCAAGACCAGCGCGCGCAATATCGAGATCCTCGTTTGGCGCCTGAAGAACACGCGCCGGGCCGACGGGCGGCCCTTCCTGGTGACCAGCGAGTATCGGGGCGTGGTGGACAACCTGTCTTTCGAGCGCCTCTTCGGCAAGCTCATTGCCCTGCAGGACATGATGGCGCGGATCGCCGGGGATGCCGGAGACCGCCGCGTCACCCGGGCGGTGCACGCGGCGTCCTCCATGTTCATACCCCTGCCGATCTAGCGGCCCCTGCCGGGGTCAGGCCGGTGACAGGGGACGGCGTCGCTGGCCTCAGGCAGCCGCCTGCGTTTCCTCGGCGGCACGCTCCCGGGCGATCTGCGGCGGCTCGAAGCGCTCACCGTAGGCCGCCGCGAGTTCCTCGCAACGGGCGACAAAGCGGCCGTAGCCGTAGGTCTTCACGAACTGCAGGAAGCCGCCGGTCCATGGCGGCGCACCGATGCCCATGATGGAACCGATGTTGCCGTCTTCCTCGGAGCGCAACACACCCGACTCGAGGCACTTGAGCGACTCGATCACCTGGCGGAACAGGAGCCGGTCCTTCACATCCTGCTCGGGCACGCAGATCTCCGGGTTGTAATAGAGCTCGAGAAGCTTCGGCCAGATAGCCCGGCTTCCGTCCTCGGCGTACTCGTAGAAGCCGCCGCCGTGATGCCGGCCGCCGCGACCGTACTCTTCCACCAGCGTATTGATGACGCCGCGGGTCACGGTACCGTCGCCCCACTTGTCCAGCACGCCCATTTCCTTCCAGGTCTGCTGCGCCTTGCGGGTCAGCTCCAGGCTCACCTCGTCGTAGACCTGCAGGGGACCCACGGGCATGCCCACGGCCTTGCCCAGGTTGTCAATGAGTACCGGGTGCATGCCCTCGGCAAGGAGCCGCACGCCCTCGTCCAGGTAGGTGCCGAAGGTGCGCGAGGTGAAGAAGCCGAGGGAGTCGTTGACCACGATCGGCGTCTTGCGGATCTGCTGCGTGTAGTCGAAGGCTTTTGCCAGCGCCTCATCGGAGGTCTGCTCGCCCATGATGATTTCCACCAGGGGCATCTTGTCCACCGGGGAGAAGAAGTGGATGCCGATGAAGTTCGCCGGTTTTTCGCTGGCCTCCGCCAGCTGCGTGATCGGCAGGCTGGAGGTGTTCGAGCCCCAGACGCCGCCTTCGGCGAGATACTGCTCGGTGTTGCGGGTGATCTCGTGCTTCAGGGCCATGTTCTCGAACACCGCCTCGATGATGAGATCACAGCCGGCGAGATCCGCGTCCTCGGCCGTGGGCTTGATGAGCGCCAGTACCTCGCCGCGCTTCTCTGGCGTCATGCGGCCGCGCTCCACGCGCTTGTCGAGGAGCTTCTCCGAGTACGCCTTGCCCTTCTCCGCGGCCTCCAGGGAGACGTCCTTGAGAACCACCTCGATGCCCGCCATGGCGGACACGTAGGCGATCCCCTGCCCCATCATGCCGGCGCCCAGCACACCGACCTTCTTCGTGCTGGTCTTCGGGATTCCCTCGGGGCGGCTCGCGCCGCCGTTCACTTTGTTCAGGCCGAAGAAGAAGGTGCTGATCATGTTCTTCGCCTGCGGCGTGGTCACGAGGTGGGTCAGGCCGCGGGACTCGACCACCAGGGCCGTCTCCAGGTCCAGGCGCGCCGCCTGCACCGCCACGTCGAGGATTTTCTCCGGGGCCGGCAGCAGGCCGCGGGTCTTCTGCCGCAGCATGGCCGTGGCGGCCGGGATGAGCTGGGCGATCTTCGGCGAGTTGGCGTCGCCGCCGGGAATACGGAAACCCTTCCGATCCCAGGGCTGCACCGCCGCCTCGGGGTCGTCGCGGTGGGCGAGGATCCAGGCCTTCGCCGCCGGTACCAGCTCTTCTTTTTCACGGACGACATCGTGGATCATGCCCTCGTCCAGGGCCTTGCCCGGGGCAATGCGCTTGCCTTCGAGGAGGTAAGGCAGGGCCTTTTCAAGGCCGAGGAGCTTGGTCAGGCGGACCACACCGCCGCCGCCGGGCAGAAGGCCCAGGGTGACCTCCGGCAGGCCGAGCTGGACGCTCTTGTCATCCCAGGCGATGCGGTGGTTGCAGGCCAGGCAGAGCTCGAAGCCACCGCCGAGGGCGGCGCCGTTGATGGCCGCCACCACCGGTACCGGCAGCTTCTCGAGGCGGCGCAGCTGGTCTTTCACCGTGTCGATGCCGCCCTTGAAACGCTCGACGTCTGCCGGCGTCACCGCCAGCAGTTCGTGGAGGTCACCGCCGGCAAAGAACACCTTCTTGGCAGACGCGATGACGACGCCGGTGAGGCCGTCCTCCTGCTCGAGGCGGGCGACGGTCTCGCCCATGGCCTCGCGGTACTCGTCGTTCATGGCATTGACCGGCCCGGTCATGTCCATGGTGACGGTGACGATGCCGTCGGCGTCCCTGTCGTAGTGGAATACGCTCATGATTGGAATCCTTTTCCCTCTGGTGGCTGAGAGTGGCTGGGGGGCGTCAGACGCGCTCGATGATGGTGGAGATACCCATGCCGCCGCCCACGCAGAGGGACAGCATGGCGCGCTTGAGGTCGCGGCGCTCCAGCTCATCGACCATGGTGCTGACCAGCATGGCGCCGGTCGCGCCCAGCGGGTGACCCATGGCGATGGCGCCCCCGTTGACGTTGGTGACGCTGTGGTCGATGTCCAGGTCGCGCATGTAGCGCAGGGCGACGGAGGCGAAGGCCTCGTTGATCTCCCAGAGGTCGATGTCGGCGGCGGTCATCCCGGCTTTCTTCAGGCACTTCTTCGCGGCCGGGCCGGGGCCCGTGAGCATGATCACCGGGTCCGTGGCGAGCACGGCCGTGGCGACGATGCGCGCACGCGGCGTGAGGCCCAGGTCCTTGCCGGCCTTCTCGCTGCCGATGAGCACGGCACTGGCGCCGTCGACGATGCCCGAGGAGTTGCCCGGGGTGTGCACGTGATCGACGCGATCCAGGGTCGGGTACTTCGCCAGGATCACGTCGTCAAAGCCCAGGCCACCCATCATGGCGAAGGACGGGTTGAGCTGGGCCAGGCCCTCCACGGTCGTGCCGGGCTTGATGAAATCGTCGCGCTCGAGGATGGTGAGGCCGTTTTCGTCGACCACGGGCACGACCGAGCGATCAAACCAGCCGCTGTCCCGGGCGTGGGCGGCGCGGCGTTGCGACTCGACGGCGAAGGCATCGACGTCCTCGCGGCTCCAGCCCTCCAGGGTGGCGATGGTATCGGCGCCGATGCCCTGGGGAACGAAGCCGGTCTTCGCGGCGAAGGCCGGGTCGCCGCCCATGGGGCCGCCGTTGGAACCCATGGGCACGCGGGACATGCTCTCCACGCCCCCGGCCACCACGAGATCCTCCCAGCCGGAGGCCACCTTCTGTGCCGCGATGTTCACGGCCTCGAGGCCGGAGGCGCAGAAGCGGTCGAGCTGGACGCCGGCGACGGACTCGTCCCAGTCGGCGTTCATGACGATCATCTTGGCGATGTCGCTGCCCTGCTCGCCGATGGGCGTGACGCAGCCCATGACCACGTCGTCGACATAGGCGGTGTCCAGCTCATGGCGCGCCTGCAGGGCGCGGAGCAGGCCGGCGCCGAGGTCGATGGGCTTCACCTCGTGCAAGGTGCCTCCGGGCTTGCCCTTGCTGCGGGGGGTGCGCACGGCGTCGTAGATATAGGCTTCGTTCGGCATGGTCTCATCCCGTGGGGTCCACTAGCGAGCCCGCATTCTGCCGCCCGCAGCGCGCGGGGGGCAATGACGCCAGCGCCCCGCCCAATTGACCGAAAGTGACAGCGCAGCAGCCCTTGCCGTGCTATCCTCCCCGCCCCGTGGCTGACCTGGGAAGGAGCGCATGGGCAACGCAACGATCAACTACGGCGACGTCTTCGACGCCAGCTTTCACCGCATCCTCGGCGACGGCGCCTTCAACCCCGCCTTCACGACGCGCTTCTACGAGATTTTCCTCGGGCGGGACCCCGACATTGCCGACCGCTTCGCCAACACGGACATGAGCGCGCAGAAGACGATGCTGCACGACTCCCTGTTCACGCTGGTGGACTTCTACCGCAACCGTGTCCTCACACCGCAGCTGCGCCGCCTGGCGGCAGTGCACAGCCGGGCCCAGCACGACATCCCGGCGGACCTCTACGACCGCTGGGTGAACTCGCTGGCCGCCGCCGTGGCGGAATTCGACCCGGACTATGACGAGGACGTGGGCCTGGCCTGGCGCCTGGTGCTGAGCCCGGGCATCACCTACATGCGCTACTGCTACGACCGCTGAGCCGCCGCCCGTGATCCGCGCACTGCTTGCCGCCCTGCTCCTTGCCGTCACGCTCCCGGGCGCCGCTCGGGCCGCCCCGCCGGACCACGGGCCCTGGACGGCGCTCCTCGAGGCGCACGTGCGCCCGATCGACGGCGGTGCGAGCACCGTGGTGGACTACGACGGCTTCGCCCGCGACCGGCTAGCCCTCAACCGCTACCTCGACAGCCTGTCGGCGGTGACGCGCGCGGACTTCGACCGCTGGAACAACGCCGAACAGCTCGCCTTCCTGATCAATGCCTACAACGGCTACACGATAGCCCTCGTGCTGTCCGGCTGGCCGGACCTCGAATCGATCAAGGACCTCGGCGGCTGGCTCCGCACGCCCTGGGAAAAACGCTTCTTCCGACTCCTCGGCGAGCGCCGCTCCCTGGACGACGTGGAGCACGGGCTCATCCGCGGCAGCGGCCGCTACGATGAGCCGCGCATTCACTTCGCGGTGAACTGCGCCAGCATCGGCTGCCCCGCCCTGCGCCGGGAGGCCTACCTGGGCGCCCGCCTCGACGCCCAGTTGGAAGACCAGGCCCGGCGCTTCCTCGGCGACGACAGCCGCAACCGGGTCACGGACGACGGCGTGGCCGTCTCGCCGCTGTTCAAGTGGTACCGGGAGGACTTCACCGGCGGCTGGCGCAGGGCCGACAGCCTGGGCGCCTTCCTCGCGCTCTACGCCGATGCCCTCGGCCCGCGCCGCGTGGATCCTGCCGCGCTGAAGGCCGGTGACTTGCCCGTGAAATTCCTCGATTACGACTGGGGCCTGAACAGCGCCTCGCCCCCGCGGGAACGCTAGCGGTCCCTGAGCCAGGCGAGCAGCGCCGCGCGCTCCTCGTCCGCCATCGCCGTCACGTTGCCCAGCGGCATGTAGCCCGTGCCGAGCGCCGTGGCTGCACGGGCCGCCGCCGCGTCCACGGCGGCGAGGGTCTCCAGCTCGAGCCCCAGCGGGGCGGCGGCCATGCCGGGCCAGCTGGGCGCCTGCGCGTGGCAGACCGTGCAGTGCGTTTCAACCAGCGCCAGCGCCTCGCCGTCGGAGAGCCGCGCCCCCCCCACGTCCGCCACGGCCCGGCTGCCGTCCCAGGCCAGCCAGCCGGCGACGGCGAGGAAGCCTGCAAAGGCGAGGACGAGGATGGACGGACGCACGATGCCGCGGTGCCGCAGATTGAAGAAGTGGCGGGCGAAAGCCGCCAGCGCAAGCAGCAGGAACAGCACCAGCGGCGCGGCGCGGTGACCGTAGAGCACCGGGTAGTGGTTGCTGATCATGCAGAGCAGCACCGGCAGCGTGAAATAGTTGTTGTGCGTCGAGCGCAGCTTGGCCTGCGCCAGCCCCGCCAGCGGCGGCTCGCCGCCGCTCTCCAGGCTGCGCACGAAGGCCCGCTGAGCCGGGATGATCCCGAGGAACACGTTACCCGCCATGATGGTGCCTAGCAGCATACCCACGTGCAGAGCCGCCGCGCGCGGGGCAAAGAGCTGGAAGGCGAGCCAGCAGGCCAGCGCCGTGAAAGCGACCATGACGCCCGCGAACACGCCCTGGCGCCCGCCCAGCGGGCTGCGCAGGAGCGCCTCGTACACGGCCACACCCGCCGCGAGGAGGACCACGCTCGCGACCACCGCCGCCCCCGGCCCGGGTATCCAGGTGCCCTCACCCGCCAGCAGCGTCGGTGCCTGCAGGTAATAGACTACGCACAGGAGCAGGAAGCCGGACAACCAGGTCGAATAGGCCTCCCAGTAGAACCAATGCAGCCGCCCCGGCATGGCCGGCGGCGCCCCCCGGTACTTGCTCACCTCGTAGATACCACCGCCGTGGAACGACCAGAGATCGCCGGCCACGCCGGCCTCCGCCTTGTGCGCCGGCGGTGCCTGCAGGGAGTTGTCCAGCCAGATGAAGTAAAAGCTGGCGCCGATCCAGGCGATGCCGAAGATGAGGTGCGCCCAGCGCACGAGCAGGGCCGCGAGGTCCCAGAGGGCCGCTTCCACCTCAGGCCCCCACGACCAGCCGGCCGTCGCGCTTGCGGCACCGGCCGCCGACCCAGGTCTCGCGTACCAGCCGGTCGTCGCCGAGGATCTGGTAGGCGAACCACTCCTCGGCGATGTCCCGGCAGGCGGCCACCCGCCCGGCGAGGAGCGGAATCTCGCGCGGGTTCAGGCGCAGGAAGTCGGCGTCGGAACCGGGCGCCAGGGTGCCGATGCGCGCCTCCAGCCCCAGCGCGCGGGCGTTGCCCAGGGTAATGGCGTGGAACGCCTCCAGCGGTGGCAGCGGCTGGCCGCCGAGCTGGCAGACCTTGTAGGCGTCGGCGAGGGTGCCGAGCATGGACAGGTCCGTACCCGCGCCGACATCGGACGCGATGGTCACCGGGACCCCCGCCGCGGCGAAGGCCTGCCAGTTGAACAGCCCGCTGCCGAGGAACAGGTTCGAGCTGGGGCAGAAGGCGACGGCCGCACCGGTCTCTGCGAGGCGGCGGATCTCCCCCGCCTCAAGGTGCAGGCAGTGGGCGAATACCGAGTGCTCCGTGCACAGGCCGTGGGCATCGTAGGTGTCGAGGTAGTGTGCGGCCTCGGGGAACAGCTCGCGCACTGCCGCGACCTCCCGGGGGTTCTCCGCGAGGTGGGTCTGCAGGTAAACGCCCGGGTGGTCGCGCAGCAGTTGCCCGGCCCCTGCCAGCTGGGCCGGCGACGAGGTGATGGAAAAGCGCGGCGTGACGGCATAGGCCAGGCGGTCGCGCCCGTGCCAGCGCTCGATGAGTTCCCGGGACTCGGCGATGCCGCCCTCGGCGCTGTCGCGCAGTGCCTCGGGGGCGTTGCGGTCCATGAGCACCTTGCCGGCGATCAGGCAGAGCCCGCGCGCCTCGGCGGCAGCGAAGAGCGCGTCGGTGGCGTGGTGATGGCTGGTGGCATAGACCATGGCGCTGGTCGTGCCCTGGCAGAGCAGCGCGTCGAGGAAGTCGGCCATGGCCACGCGGGCGAAGGCCTCGTCGGCAAAGCGCGCCTCGGCCGGGAAGGTATAGCGCTCGAGCCACTCCAGGAGCTGCTCGCCGTGGGAACCGATGACGTCGAGCTGCGGCGCGTGCACGTGGGTGTCCACGAAGCCCGGCACCACCAGGTCGCCCCCGAGGTCGGTGCAGGCCGCGAGCTCGAGGCCCTGCGCCTCGGCCGCAGCAGCCGGCTCGAGCGCGGCGATCCGCGAGCCCTCGACAACCAGTACGCCGTCCTCGAGGTACTCGACGCGATAGCCACCGGCCGCCTCCGGCAGGCAGTGGAGGAAACGGCCGCGGAACGCACGGCGCGCGGCTGCCGCCGGTACGTCAGCTGCCACGGTAGGTGCTGTAACCGTAGGCCGAGAGCAGGAGCGGAATGTGGTAGTGCTCGGCGCTGTCGATGCGGAAGGCGATGGCCACCTCCGGGTAGAGCGTTTCCTCGCCGCGGTCCGCGAACCAGTCGCCGGTTGCGAAAACGAGCCGGTAGACGCCCGGGGCCAGGGAAACAGCAGGTGTCCAGCCCGCCACGCGGCCGTCGTCGTCGGTCTCACCCTCTGCCAGGGGCTCGCCGGCCGCATCGAAAAGCGTCAGCGCAAGGCCCGCCGCCGGCCGGCCCCTGCCGAGGTCGAGGACGTGGCTGCTCAGGGTGGCTGTTTCCGCCATCAGGTTGTCTCCTGTTGCTGTGAATGACCGCCCGGCGGATGCTGCGGCAACCCCTCGATAGCGCCGGCGAGGCGCAGGCGGGTGATCGCCGCCTGCTCGCGGGCCGCATTGGCCAGCTCCGCGGCGCGATCGTTGGGCAGCCGCTCGCGCAGCAGGTCGCGCATGACGGCCGCGGGCTTGCCGCTGGCGCAGACGATGAAGATAAAGCCGTGCTTGCCTTCGTAGGCGCGGTTCAGGGCCAGCAGGTCCGCGAGGACCGCCTCGTCGGCCTCTGCCACCTGCCCCTGTTCACGCGCCGCCGGTGCGAAGCGGTCGCGCAGCGCCGCGAGATCACCGATACGGGCATGGCCTGCAAAGGCCTCCAGCAGTGCCGCCTCGTCCATGCGCTGCCAGTGGCGGGCCGCCGCCGCGAGGAGCGCCGCCCCGTCGGCAAAGGGGCGCTCCGCGAGCATGGCCTCCACCCAGGGCGTGCAGTGGCAGGCGTGAAACAGCAGGCGCCGCGCCTCGGCGAGCGGCGCCGCATTGAATGCATCCAGCGTGATCATTCCGTTGCGTACTCCAGGAGCCGCCGTAGCTGCCGCCAGTCGAGGGCGTCGGCACTGCCGCTCTCTTCACCCGCTTTACCCGCTTCATCCGCCCCGCGCTGCAGCAGGCCGGCAGCGATGGCGATGGCGACGGCCATGGGCCGCTTGCCGGGCACCGTCGCCAGGCCTACCGGGCACTCGAGACGGTCGATGAGGGCTGCGGGGAGTCCGTCGCGGGCCAGGCGCGTGCGGAAGCGCTCCGCCTTCGTCCGCGAGCCGATGAGGCCCACGTTGCGCCAGCGGTAGTCGGCGAGCAGCGCGTGGACCAGGCGGTAGTCGAGGTCATGATCGTGGGTGAGTACCAGGATTTCGGCGCCGTCCGGCAGGGTCGGTACCGCCTCCAGCGGATCGGCCCGGTGCTCTGCGAAAACGGCCGGCGGTGGATCGGCCAGCAGTTCGGCCCGGTTGTCGATCCAGCGCACCCGGAAGGCGAGCTCGGCGAGCATGGGCACCAGCGCCCGCGCCACGTGCCCCGCCCCGAACACGATCACATCGCCCACGCCGGGCCGGATGACCTCGAACAGCACGCTGACGCTGCCGCCGCAGCACTGCCGCGCCTCGGCGCCCAGCGGGATGCCCGTGACCTGCTGCTGCACCCCGCCCTCCGCGAGCAGCGCCCGGGCCCGCTGGATGACCAGGAACTCGAGCTGCCCGCCGCCGATGCTGGCCCAGCTGTCCTCGCCGGTAATGACCATCTTGGCACCGGCCTCCCGCGGCGTGGAACCGGCGGTGCTGAGCACCGTGGCAAGCACGTAGGCCTCGCCGCGGTGCTCCCGCTCCACCGCCGCCGCGGCCCAGCTGCCGCCGTGCAGGGCCATCAGGCACCGCCTCCGGCGCGCGCTTCCTCGATGGCCCAGTAGACGCGCTCCGGCGTCGCCGGCGGGTCGAGGCGCGGGTTGAAGCGGTAATCGCAGAAGCTCGCGCAGGCGTCGCGGAGCGCGCACCAGGTCGAGACGGCGAGCATCAGCGGCGGCTCGCCCACGGCCTTCGAGCGGTAGATGGTCTCGGCGTGGTTGGCGCGGTCAAAGAGGCGCACGTTGAGCTCCGCCGGCAGGTCGAAGGCGGTCGGGATCTTGTAGTTGGCCGGGCTGTCGGAGAGCAGGCGGCCGCGGTCGTCCCAGGCCAGTTCCTCCGTGGTCAACCAGCCGAGGCCCTGCACGAAGCCACCCTCGATCTGCCCGAGGTCGATCGCCGGGTTCAGGGAGTCGCCGACATCGTGCAGGATGTCGACCCGCTCCACCCGGTACTCGCCGGTGAGCGCGCTCACGCGCACCTGGCTGCAGGCGGCGCCATTGGCGAAGTAGTAGAAGGGCCGGCCCCAGGCTGCGTCGCGGTCGAAGTCGATCGCGGGCGTGCGGTAGAAGCCGTTCGCGCTGAGGGAAACGCGCGCCAGGTAGGCCTGCTTGATGAAGTCCTCGAAGGGCAGGCTGTCTCCGCCGGCATGCACGCGATCGTCGGCGAACTCGACCTCGCCGGCGTCGCAGCCGAAGTAGTCCGCCGCGAAGGCCACCAGGCCGCGCTTGATGCGGTTGCAGGCATCTAGGGCAGCCATGCCGTTCATGTCCGCACCGGAGGACGCTGCCGTCGGCGACGTGTTCGGGACCTTGTCGGTCCGGGTGGCGCTGACAAGGACCCGTTCATAGCGCACGCCGAGCGCCCGCGCTACCACCTGCGCGACCTTCGTGTGCAGCCCCTGCCCCATCTCCGTGCCGCCGTGGTTCAGGTGAATGCTGCCGTCCGTGTAGATGTGCACCAGGGCGCCGGCCTGGTTCAGGTGCTTCGCGGTGAAGGAGATGCCGAACTTGACCGGCGTCAGCGCCAGTCCCCGGCGCACATCGCCCTGCGACGCGTTGAAGCGGGCGATAGCCTCGCGCCGCGCCCGGTAACCGCAGTCGTCGGCGAGCCGGCGCATGAGGTCCGGCAATACCGACTCCTCGATGGTCTGACCGTAGGGCGTGACATCGCCCTCGGCGTAGAGGTTGTCGAGGCGCACGTCCAGCGGGTCGCGGCCGACCCGCCGCGCGATATCGTCGAGCATGGCCTCGGCGGTGATCAGCCCCTGGGGCCCACCGAAGCCGCGGAAGGCGGTATTCGAAACCTTGTCGGTGCGGCAGTAGAGCCCGCGGATGCGCGCCGCGTTGAAGTTGTAGGCGTTGTCCGCGTGAAACATGGCGCGGTCGACGATGCCCTGGGAGAGGTCCGCCGAACAGCCGCAGTCGCCGGCGAGCACCATGCTCACACCCTGCAGGCGCCCCTGCGCGTCGAACCCCGCGCGGTAGCGATTCCAGAAAGGATGGCGCTTGCCCGTCTGCGCCATGTCGTCGCGCCGCGGCAGCCGGTGACGCACCGGGCGACGGGTGCGCACAGCGAAGAGCGCGGCCAGGCACGCCGGCATCGCCGCCTGGGATTCCTTGCCGCCGAAGCCTCCGCCCATGCGCCGCACTTCCGCCTGCACCGCGTGGATCGGCAGGCCGAGCACGCCGGCCACCAGCTTCTGCACCTCGCTCGGGTGCTGGCTGGAGCTGTACACGTGCACCCCGCCCTCCTCGGTGGGCTCGGCGGTGGCGACCTGCCCCTCGAGGTAGAAGTGTTCCTGGCCCGCCATGGCAAGCTCACCGTCCAGGGACAGGGGCGCGGCGAGCAGTGCGGCCTCCGGCTCACGCAGGCAGAACTCGTGCGGCGGCAGCACGTAGTACTCGCGCTCGACCGCGGCAGTGAGGTCCACGATGGCGTCCATCGGTTCGCAGTCGATAGCCGCGAGGGCCACCGCCTGCTGCGCCGCCTCGAAGCTGGTTGCCGCCACGGCAAAAACGGGCTGGCCGAGGTACAGCACTTCCCCGTCGGCGAGGAGCGGGTCACCGTCGAAGACCGGGGCGATGTCGCCATTACCGGGAATGTCAGCGGCGCTGATCACGTCGACCACGCCCGGTGCCTCGCGCACCCGCGAGAGGTCCAGGCGCGTCAGCCGCCCCCGGGCGACCGTTGACCGGCCGGTGGCGACATGCAGCTGGTTCGGATAGACCGGCATGTCGTCGACATACACGGCCGAGCCGGCGACATGGCGCCAGGCCGAGTCCTGCGGCAGCCCCTTGCCGACGGGGTCCGCCGGACCGGCAGGCGCGGGCGCCGTGCGGGCTTGCGGCGAGAGCTTACGCATGCAGTGGCTCCACCGCGTCGATGCCGAGGTCGCGCGCTTCGCGGAGTTCCAGCAGTGCGCGGCGCAGAAGCGCCGCCGCCATCGCGCTGCGGTAGGCGGCGCTGGCGCGCACATCGTCGATGGGCGTGAAGGCTTCGGCGGCTGCCGAGCAGGCCCGCTCGATGGTGCGGTCATCGAGCGTGGCCGCGGTCAGCACGCCTTCGACGGTCGCGGCACGCAGCGGTGTTGCAGCCATGCCGCCGTAGGCGACCCGGGCCTCACCCACCCGATCCCCGGCGAGTTCCAGGGACAGGGCGAGGAGTACGGTGGAAATGTCGTCCTCGAAGCGCTTGCTGAGCTTGAAGATCCGGTGCGGCCGCGAAAGCGAGGCCCGGGGAAGGCGCACGGCGGCGACATACTCGCCGGCGCCCAGCACCGTGTCGCGGTAGCCGCGGTGGAAGTCCTCCACCGGAACGTCGCGACGGCGCCCGTCCGCGCCGGCGATTTCCACGGTGGCATCCCAGGCCAGCAGCACCGGCGGCATGTCGGCGATCGGCGAGCCGCCCGCGAGGTTGCCGCCCAGGGTGCCGCGGTTGCGGATCTGCCGCGAGCCCAGGCGCTCGAGCATGGCCACGAGCGGCGGCGATAGCGCGGCGAGGCAATGCTCGAGGGTGCTGTAGGGCACCGCGGCGCCGATGCGCAGGGCATCGCCCGCCTCCTCCACGGTGCAGAGTTCGGCCACCGCGCTGACGTCGATGATCGGGTCCGGTGCCGCGTACTGCTGGGTGATCTCGAGTACGGCATCCGTGCCGCCGGCGACCAGCCAGGCACCGGGGTGCTCGCGCAGGATGGCCTGCAGGGCGTCTTCATGCCGGGGCCGATAGTAGCCCGCTGGCAGTGCCTCAGCGTGGTTCGCGTCCGCGGCCGGCGCACCGCTTTCGGGCACTACCGGCGCCGGCGGGTAGTCGTACATGCGCCGGCCCGCTTCCAGGATGGGCCGGTAACCGGTGCAGCGGCAGAGGTTGCCGGAGATGGCCTCGCGGATGGCGTGGTCGCCCCGGCCACCTTCGGCGTAGAGCCCGGCCAGGGACATGACAAACCCCGGGGTGCAGAAACCGCACTGGGAACCATGGCAGTCGACCATGGCCGCCTGCACCGGGTGGCGGCCGGGACCATCGCTGCCGGCGAGGCCCTCCACGGTGATCACGTGCTCGCCGGCGACGCTGCCAAGGAGCGTGATGCAGCTGTTCACGCTGCGCGGCGCCTCGCCGGGGCGGGCGATGAGCACCGTGCACGCGCCGCAGTCACCGGAGGCGCAGCCCTCCTTCGTGCCGCAGAGGCCGGCGCGGGTGCGCAGGAAACGCAGCAGCGTCTGCGCGGGCGCGCAGCCCGTCGTGTCGTAGGTTTCTCCGTTGACCGTCAGTTGCACCGTACCCGCGCCGCCCTGCGATGACCTATCCGGTAAACGTTAGCAAATTACTTGCCAGCGCGGCAGGCGTTCAGGCGCCGGCTTCCCCTGCCCGTTCACCCTCTTCTGCCGGGTCAGCCGCTGCAGCAGCCGTGCCGGCACCCGCCAGCCGAGGCAGCAGGCCGAGGCAGGCAATACCGGCAAGGGCCAGCGCCAGGGCAACGGCGGCGAGGGCGGCGAGCCCGTCGGTCACAAGGGGCGCAGCCAGCGCCGTGCCGCCGGCCGTCGCCGCCATCACGAACAGCAGCACCAGCGCGGAGGCCCGGGCGTCGTCGCCGTGCGAGGCCTGCAGGGCGCAGTAGAACCCCGGCGGCCCGCGCAGGCCGAAGCCCATGTTGAAGGGCAGGAAGAGGCCGATGATCACCGCCATGTCCCGGCCCCCGGCAAGGCCGTAGGCGAAGAGCGCGCCGAGGCCAGCGAGAGAGAGCAGGCTGCCGCCGAGAATGACGCGCTCGGCCCCGAAGCGCGCGACCACGCGGCTCGCGAGGTTGGCGGCGATGATGAACGTCGTGATGCCGCAGAGCTGCATGGCGATGAAATCACCGAGGGTCCCGCCGAGGGTCGCGGTGATCACCACCGGCATCCCGAAGACGTAGACCAGCAGGCTGCCGAGGGCAAACCCCTGGCTGAGGGCATAGCGATGGAACACCGGGTTGGTCAGCAGCACGATGTAGCTGTGCCCGCTGCGACGCGCGGCCACCGGGGGCAGGATCCGTCCGGCCACGGCTACAAGCACCGCCAGGGCCAGGGCGAGAACGCCGGTCACCAGGAAGGAGGCCTGCCAGCCGCCCCGGTGCAGCAGCCAGACACCGATGATCGGCGCGATGGCCGGCGCCAGCGACTCGACGCTGCCGATAAACCCGATGGCGCGCATGGCGCCGCGGGGGCTGAACAGCGCGCGCACCATGCCCGGTGCCACCACGGCGGCACAGGAGGCGGCCACACCCTGCAGGAAGCGCAGCAGCACCAGCACCGGCAGTGTCGGTGCCGCGGCCGCGGCAAGGGAGGTGGCACCGTACAGGCCCAGGGCGATGACCAGGATCCGGCGGTTGTCATGCCGTGCGCCGATCTCGCCGAACAGCACGAGGCCGATGCCGGTGCCGGCGGCGAAGGTCGCGAGCACCAGCTGCGCCTGGGCGGCATTGCCGCCGAGGGCGGCCGGCAGCGCGGGCACGGCTGGCAGCACCAGGTCCGTGCCCGCCAGGCCAAGCAAGGTGCAGGCGATAAGCAGCGCCGTCGCCGCCAGGGCGCGGGGCTTGGGTAGCTCGGTTGCCCCCTCGGGCGCGGACGACATGGGCTGGCCTCGGCAGACGGTGAACGGGAAAGGGGCGCAAGGATAGCAGAGCGGCAGCTGCCGTCGATTGCGCCGGCGGGGGGAACTTGCTTTACTCACCGCTCCGCAACGACAGACCTCAAATCGCCGGGAGAAGCCCATGACCCTGCACCGCCGCCTGCGCGCCGCCGGCGCCGCCTGCCTGACCGCCGTCCTCCTCATCGCCTGCGGCGGTGAGAGCGAGCCGGTCCCCGAGACCCCGGGCAAGCCGCGCGTCGCCCTGGTGATGAAATCCCTCGCCAACGAGTTCTTCATCAACATGGCGGCCGGCGCCCGCGCTCACCAGGCGGAGAACGCAGACCGTTACGAACTCATCGTCAACGGCATCAAGAACGAGAGCGATCTCGCCCAGCAGGTGTCGCTGGTGGAGCAGATGATGGCCTCGCAGGTGGACGTGATTGTCATCGCCCCGGCAGATTCGAAAGGGCTGCTGCCGGTCGCGAAGCGCGCGGTCGACCAGGGCATCGTGGTGGTCAATATCGACAACCGCCTCGACGCCGAGGCCCTCGCCGCCATGGACCTGCGCATTCCCTTCGTGGGGCCGGACAACCGCGAAGGCGCCTACCGGGTAGGCCTCGCCCTTGCCGAGACGCTCGAGCCCGGCGCCGAGGTGGCGATCATCGGCGGCATCCCCAGCGCCTTCAACGCCCGGGAGCGCGCCGCGGGCTTCCGCGACGCCATGGCCGAGGCCGGCATGACGGTGGTCACCGAGCAGGCCGCGGACTGGGAACAGGCAAAGGCCGCCACGGTCGCCGCCGCCATCCTCAATGAGAACCCGGCGCTCTCCGCTTTGCTCTGCGCCAACGACAGCATGGCCCTCGGCGCGGTGGCGGCCGTACGCCAGGCCGGGCGCCGCGGTGAGGTGACCGTCGTCGGCTTCGACAACATCTCCGCCGCCCGCGACCTCATCGCCGGCGGCGACATGCTCGCCACCGCCGAGCAGTACGGTGACCAGCTCGCGGTCTTCGGCATCGAGTACGCTCTGCAGGTGCTGGAGGCGAGCGCCGCGCCGGAGGACCGCAAGACCCCCGTGGATGTGATTACCGCGGAAGACCTCTGAGCCCCCGCGGCGTGGACGCCCTCCTCTCAATCAGCGGGCTGCACAAGGCCTTCGCCGCGCCGGTCCTGCGCGGCGTGGACTTCACCGTGCGGCCCGGGGAGATTCATGCCCTCATGGGCAGCAACGGGGCCGGCAAGAGCACGCTCTGCAACATCGTCACCGGGCTCCTCGCCGCCGACCGCGGCGAGCTGACCCTGGCCGGGCGCCCGCACCGGCCGCGCTCCCTGCGCGAAGCGGAGGCTGCCGGGGTGCGCATGGTCATGCAGGAGCTGAACCTCTTCCCGACCCTCAGCGTGGCCGAAAATCTCAGCTTCCAGCGCCTCGGCAACCGGCTGGGGCTGCTGTCTCGGCGCCGGCTGGCGTCCCGGGCCCGGGCCGCCCTTGCGCGGGTCGGCCTCGACGACCTGGACCCGTCGCTGCCGGTGGCACAGCTGGGTGTCGGCCAGCGACAGCTGCTGGAGATCGCCCGGGCGCTCGCCGACGAGCCCCGGCTGCTGATCCTCGACGAGCCCACGGCCGCCCTCACGGACCCGCAGATCCACCAGCTCTTCGGGGAACTCCGGCGCCTGCGGGAGGCGGGCGCGGGCATCATCTACATCTCTCACCGCATGGACGAGATCTGCCAGATCGCCGACCGCGTCTCCGTCCTCCGCGACGGCGAACTGGTGGCCACGGAGGCGGCGGCGGACCTCGACAGCGACCGTATCGTGGAGCTCATGGCCGGCACGCCGCTGGAGCGGCCGGCGCGCAGCACCGGCTCGAACGCCGGCGAAGCGCTGATGACGGTCGAGGGCCTGGGCCGCGGCCGGGTCTTTGCGGACATCGACTTCACGCTTCACGCCGGCGAGGTGCTGGGCATCGCCGGGCTGATCGGCGCGGGGCGCACGGAACTGCTGCGCGCGCTGTTCGGCGCGGACCCGGCGGACCGCGGCGCGCTGCGCCTCGCCGCAGACGGCTTCGCCACGGCGCACCGCTTCCGCCGGCCGGCGGACGCAATGGCCGCCGGCATCGGCCTCGTGGTGGAGGACCGGCGCGAGCAGGGCCTGCTCCTGCCGCTGGGAATCGACCGCAATATCAGCCTGGCCAGCTACGGCGCGCTCCAGGGCCCCGGCGGGCTGATCGACAGCGCGGCGGAGGCCGGACTGGCGGCGCGCTACTGCGAGGCCCTGGCCGTGCACTGCGCCGGCACCGGCCAGCCGGTGCGCGAACTCTCCGGGGGCAACCAGCAGAAGGTGCTCATCGCCCGCTGGCTGGCCCGGGATTTTCCCGTGCTGCTCTTCGACGAGCCCGGGCGCGGTGTCGACGCCAGCGCCAAGGCGCGCATCCACACGCTGATCCGCGAGGCGGCCGCCGCCGGCCGCGGCGTCGTGGTGGTCTCCAGTGAAAATGACGAACTGTTCGCGGTGAGCGACCGCATCCTCGCCCTCTCCCGCGGGCGCATCGCCGGCGAGTTCGATGCGGCGACCGTCACCGAAGAGGCGCTGCTCACCGCCTGTTTCCGCTACCACGCCCGGGATCACCACGCAGAGGAGGAACCCCGTGCCGCGACGCCCTGAGATCCGCCTGCCCTGGAACTCCCTCGGCCTGGTCGCCGTGCTCGCGCTGCTGGTGCTGCTGTTCAGCCTGCAGAGCGACTACTTCTTCTCCGCGGTGACCTTCCGCACCCTCGCCAACCAGATACCGACCCTGACGGTGATCGCCGTGGGCATGACCTACGTGCTGCTGGTGGCGGGTATCGACCTCTCCGTGGGATCGGTAATGGCGCTCTGCGCGGCGCTCATGGGCGTTCTCATGGTCGACATCGGCTGGCCCCTCCCGCTGGCCCTGCTGGCCAGCCTGGCCGCGGGCCTGGCCTGCGGCCTCGCCAACGGCGTGATCAGCGCGCACTGGCGCATTCCCTCGTTCGTGGTGACCCTCGGCATGCTCGAGATCGCCCGCGGCGGTGCCTACCTGGTCACCGACTCGCAGACCCGTTATCTTGGCGCCGCGGTCGGTGCCATCGGCGACCCCCTGCCCGGGCTGGGCCTGTCGCCGGCACTGCTGGTCGCCCTCGCCGTCGTCGTCGTCGCCCAGTTCCTGCTGCTGCGGACCGTCTTCGGCCGCTACCTCGTGGCCATCGGCACCAACGAGGAGGCGGCGCGCCTGTCCGGTATCAACACCGGACGCTGGAAGGCCCTGGTCTTCGCCATCGCCGGCCTCCTCGCCGCCCTCGGCGGGGTCTTCCAGCTCGGCTACCTGCAGAGCGCCGACCCGAACGCCGGCATCGGCCTGGAGCTCTCCGCCATCGCCGCCGTGGTCATCGGCGGCACCAGCCTCTCCGGCGGCCGCGGCTCCGTGGTCAACAGCTTCCTCGGCGTGCTGATCATCGCCGTGATGCAGACCGGCCTCGCCCAGCTCGGCGTCTCGGAGCCGGGCAAGCGCATCATCACCGGTGCCGTGATCATCGTCGCCGTACTGATCGACCAGTACCGGGAGCCGCTGGCCGCGCGCCTCAGCCGGCGATGAACACCCTCGCTGACCATGGGCAGCACACGCCGGGCCCGGCTTTATGCTGTGGGAGCGGCGCCCTCGCCGCGACAGCGCCGGAGGTCGCTCCAACCCGGTCGGCGCGAGGGCGCGCCTCCCACAGGGTTTCCCGACCGTCGGGGCTCGCCCTGCTGTGCCTGCTCTTGCTCGCGGCCGGCTGCCGGCAGGCGGTGGAAGCACCGCCCGCCGCAGCGGGCGCCGGCGCGACGACGACCGCCCTGCGTATCGAAGCCATCGCCGATGACCTGCGCACCGCTTCATGCCCGCCGGGGACCGCGTTTTCACCGCTGCCGCCAATCCCGCTGGACGCCACGCCCGTGACCCTCGAGAACATCGACGCGGACACCGATCTGCCCGGCGCCGTGTTCGCCGGCGGCTGGCACCTGGCGAGCCCCGACCCGGCCTTCGGCGGCCTGTCCGGACTGGCTGCCCGCGGCGACGGGGCGCTGCTGGCGGTCACTGACCGCGGCGCCTTCGTCACCATCACGCGGCGCGACGGCGCTCCCGTCGCCGCGCGCCTTGCGCCGATGGTGCTCGCCGCAGCCGGCGGCAAGGACGATCGCGACGCCGAAGGGCTGGCGCTTTACAACGGCCTCGCGCTGGTCAGCTTCGAGCACCGGCACCGGATCCTCGCCTTTGACCTCGACGGCTGCGGCGCTGCGGCACAGGGCGAAACGGTTGCGGCCTTCGGCGACGCGGTGCGCGGCCTGTCGCGGCCGCTCGCGGCAAACGGCGGTGCCGAGGGACTGGCGCTCGCACCCGGCGGCGAGCTCATCCTGGCGCTGGAGACAGAGGACGGCGGGCTGCCGCTGGCAAGGCTCGCGGAAGACGGCACCGCCGCCGCCAGCGCGCGTATCGCGCCCCGGGGCCGGCCGGTGCTTACAGGCCTCGACGCCACGGCCACGACGCTCTACGCCGTGCTCCGGGACTACCAGCCGGGCATCGGCAACCACATCGAGGTAGTAGCCCTGCCCCTCGGACCCGACGGGCCCGAGGCGCGCGCGCTGCGCCGGGTCCTGCGCCTTGCGCCGCGCCACGGCACGGACAACTTCGAGGGGATCGCGCTGGCCCCCCTGGGCGGCGGTGCCTTTCGCCTCTGGCTGGTCGCCGACGACAACTTCTCACGCCGGCAGCGGACGCTGCTTTACGCCTTCGACTTGAAGGGCAGCCCTCAACCCCCGCCGTAGGCCGCCAGGTCCTCGCGCAGCCGGGCGCGCGCCGCCGACGACAGGAAGCTCGCGTCGATGGCATTGTCGAGCAGGCGCCGGGCCGTGGGGATGTCGAGGCCGAGCTCACGATGGAGAGCGAGGAAGTTCTCCGTGAGGTAACCGCCGAAGTAGGCCGGGTCATCGGAGTTCACGGTCACCGCCACCCCCGCGTCGAGGAGCTGCGGCAGCGTGTGATCCGCCAGGCGGTCAAAGACACAAAGCCGCACGTTGGAGAGGGGGCAGACGGTCAGGGGGATGCCTTCGCGGGCGAGGCGCTCGACCAGTGCCGGGTCTTCCACCGCCCGCACGCCGTGGTCGATGCGCTCGACGCCGAGCACGTCGAGGGCGTCGCCGACGAACGCGGCGGGGCCCTCCTCGCCGGCGTGGGCCGTGAGCCGGTAGCCGCGTTCCCGGGCGGCGGCGTAGAGCCGGGCGAAGTCCGCCGGGGGATGATCACGCTCGGCGCTGGCGAGACCGATAGCGGCGAAGTGCTCGCGCCAGGGCTCGGCGGCCTCGAGCTGCGCCAGGGCCTCGGCCTCCGGCAGGTGGCGCAGGAAGCTGAGAATCAGCGCCACCGACTGCCCCCAGCCCCGGCCCGCATCCTCGATCGCCGCGCTGAAGCCGGCCATGACCGTGTCGAGGGTCACCCCCTGCGGCGCGTAGGTCTGCGGCTCGACCATGATCTCCGCGTGGACGATGCGCTCGCTGCGGCACACGGCGAGGTAGTCACCCATGAGGTGGTAGAAGTCCTCTTCGGTGCGCAGCACGGAGGCGCCGTGGTAGTACAGGTCGAGGAAACTCTGCAGGTCCGTGAAGGCGCAGGCCGCCTCCACGTCGGCCTCGCTCCGGTAGGGCAGCGCGACGCCGTTCTTTTCCGCGAGCGCCAGCAGGCGCCGGGGCTGCAGCGAACCGTCGATGTGCAGGTGCAGTTCGCATTTCGGGGCGCCGCGGATCCAGCGCTCGAAGTCATCACTCACGGGGGGTCTCCTCGCCGGTCATCAAGGCGCCCGATAATGGCCCCTGGCCCGCCGCGACGCAACGCGGCCGTGCTAACGTAGGTGTTTTTCCGCGGAGACCGAGCGTGCAGAAACGCGAACCCGACCCCCTCTGGCTCGCCGAGCCGGCCGCGTGCTGGACCGGCTCCGGTGCCGATGCCGGTGGCGGCATCGTCATCGCCGGCAATCGCATTGTCGAGCTGGTCCCCTCGGGCGCCGCGCCGCGTACCCCGGGGGCGCGGCGCGAGTCCATCGCCGGCCTCGTGCTGCTGCCCGGGATGATCAACTGCCACCACCACTTCTACCAGACCCTGACCCGTGCCTTTCCCGCGGCGCAGGACAAGGAGCTCTTCGCGTGGCTGCAGGCGCTCTACCCGGTCTGGGCCGGGATCGACGGCGAGGCCGTCACCGTTTCGACGGAGCTGGCGCTCTGTGAGCTGCTGCTCTCGGGGTGCACCGCGGCCGTGGACCATCACTACCTGTTCTCCGCCAGCACCGGCGATGCCATCGACCGGCAGGTCGAGGCCGCCGCGGCGCTCGGCGCGCGGGTCGTGCTTACCCGCGGCTCCATGAGCCTCGGCGCCTCCCGCGGCGGCCTGCCCCCGGACAGCGTGGTGCAGGACGAGGACGCCATCGTCGCCGACTGCGAGCGGCTCCTCGCGCGCTACCACGACCCGGCGGACGACGCGCTCTGCCAGGTCGCCCTTGCGCCCTGCTCGCCCTTTTCCGTTTCCGGCGAGCTGATGGCGGCCGTCGCCACCCTGGCGTCGGAGCGCGGCGCGCTGCTGCACACGCACCTCGGCGAAACCGAGGACGAGAATGCCTTCTGCCTCGAGCACTACGGCAAGCGCCCGGTGGATGTTCTCGAGGAGGCGGGCTGGCTGCGCCCCGGGACCTGGCTGGCCCACGGCATCCATTTCACCGACGAGGAAATCGCCCGCCTCGGCGCGGCGGGCGTGGCCGTGAGCCACTGCCCCTCCTCCAATCTCTTCCTCGGCTCCGGGCTCTGCCCGGTGCTCGACCTCGAGGCCGCCGGTTGCCCCGTGGGGCTGGGCGTCGATGGCTCGGCGTCCAACGACCACTCCAACCTCATGGAGGAGGTGCGCCAGGCGCTGCTGGTGCAGCGGCTGCGCTACGGCAGCGCGGCCGTCGCCGCAACGGACGCCCTGCGCTGGGCCACCGGCGGCGGTGCAGCGCTGCTCGAGCGCCCGGCCCTCGGCCGGCTGGAGGAAGGCGCGCTGGCGGATCTCGCCCTCTTCGACCCCGCCGAGGACCTGCGTTTCTCCGGCGCGGGCGACCTCATCGCAGCGCTGGTCACCAGCGGCGCCCGGCGGGCCCGGCATGTCATGGTCGACGGCCGCTGGCGGGTCCGCGACTACGCGGTGGAAGGGGTGGACCTCGACGCCCTGCGCGCGCAGCACGCAGCCTGCGCGCGGCGACTGCAGCAGGGCTGATACACCGACGCGCGCCCGCCGATTGCGTTTCCGCGCCTCGAACGCCATGATTGAAAAAAATACAGCAATTTCAGGCGTTATCCGTGTCACCTGATGCCAACCAGACCCCCGAGCAGCTTGCCCGGGACCAGATCGATAAACGGCTGCACGCGGCCGGCTGGCGGGTACAGGACAAGAACGCACTCGACTTCAACGCCGGCCTCGGCGTGGCCGTCCGCGAGTACCAGACGGACATCGGGCCTGCCGACTACGTGCTCTTCGTCGACCGGCAAGCGGTCGGTGTGGTCGAAGCCAAACCCGACAGGTGGGGCGGGCACCTGACCTCGGTCGAGGAGCAATCCCAGGGCTACGCCAACGCGAAGCTGAAATGGGTGGCCAACGCCGAGCCGCTCCCGTTCGTCTATGAGAGCACAGGCCAGGTCACCCGCTTCACCAACGGCCGCGACCCGCAGCCGCGATCACGCGAGCTTTTCACCTTCCACCGCCCCGAGACCCTGAAAGCCTGGGCGCAGGCTCAACAGAGCCTGCGTGCTGGCATCGCGGCGCTGCCGGCGCTCAACCCGGAGGGCCTTCGCGACTGCCAGATCGCTGCGATCACGAACCTTGAAACCTCGCTCAAGGCCGACAAGCCCCGCGCCCTCGTGCAGATGGCCACCGGGTCGGGCAAGACTTTCACGGCAATCACGCAGGTCTACCGGCTGCTGAAACACGCCGGTGCGCGGCGCATCCTGTTCCTCGTCGACACCCGGAACCTGGGCGAGCAGGCCGAACAGGAGTTCATGGCTTATATTCCCAACGACGACAACCGCAAGTTCACCGAACTCTACAATGTCCAGCGCCTCACCTCGCCCGCCATCGCAGGCGACAGCCAGGTCGTCATCTCGACGATCCAGCGCATGTACGCCACGCTCAAGGGGGAGCAACTGAACGAAGGCGCCGAGGACGAAAACCCGGCCGAGCAGCCCTGGCGGCGCAGGGAACCGCTCCCCGTCGTCTACAGCGCAAGGCTGCCGCCGGAATACTTCGACGTCGTCGTCATCGATGAGTGTCACCGCTCGATCTACAACCTCTGGCGTCAGGTCATCGAATATTTTGATGCCTACCTGATCGGCCTGACGGCCACCCCCGACAACCGCACCTACGGCTTCTTCCAGAAGAACGTCGTCAGCGAGTACACGCATGAAAGAGCCGTCGCCGACAAGGTCAACGTGGGCAACGAGGTCTACCTGATCGAGACCGAGATCACGCAGGGCGGCGACACGCTGAAGGCCGAGCAATTGGTCGAGAAGCGCGAACGGGAAACCCGCGCCCGGCGCTGGGAAACGCAGGACGAGGAACAGGCCTACGCGGCGACCCAGCTCGACCGCTCGGTGGTCAACCCCGATCAGATCCGCACCGTCATCCGCGCCTTCCGCGACCACTGGCCGGAGATCTTCCCCGGCCGCAGGGAACTGCCGAAAACCCTGATTTTCGCCAAGACCGACAGCCACGCCGACGACATCATTCAGACCGTCCGCCAGGAGTTCGGCGAGAGCAACGAGTTCTGCCGCAAGATCACCAACGGGGCGAAGAACCCGAAATCCTCGCTGTCGGCCTTCCGCAACGACTACTACCCGCGCATCGCCGTGACCGTGGACATGATCGCCACCGGCACCGACGTGAAACCGCTGGAATGCCTGCTGTTCATGCGCGACGTGAAGTCAAAGAACTACTTCGAACAGATGAAGGGCCGCGGCACCCGGGTCCTGAAAGCCGATGACCTGAAAAAGGTCTCCCCCTCTGCCCGAGCCAAGACCCATTACGTCATTGTCGATGCCGTCGGCGTCACCAGATCGCTGAAGACCGCCAGCCAGCCGCTCGACAGCAAACCGTCGATCCCTTTCAAGGACCTCGCCATGGGGCTGATGCTAGGCGACCGGTCAGAGGAGACGGTCAGCTCGCTCGCCGCGCGCCTCTCGCGCCTCGACAACCAGCTCGGCGCCGGGGATCAGGCGAGGATCCGGGCCGAGGCCGGCAAGCCCCTCACCGCCATCGTGCGCGATCTCTTCGACGCCATCGACCCCGACAAGGTGGAGGCCGACGCCCGGGCCGCAGGCCATCCCGAGCCCGATGATACCGCCATGCAGGCCGCGCGCGAGGAACGCATCAGGCAGGCCGCCAACGTCTTCACCGGTCCGCTCATCACCCTGATGGACACGATCCGCCGCGACAACGAGCAGACCATCGACCACGACAACCTCGACACGCTCCTGCGCGCTGAATGGGCGGGCGACGTGGCAGAGAACGCGCGGAAGATCGCGCAGGAGTTCGAGGCTTATCTCACCGAGCACCGTGACGAGATCGAGGCGCTGGCCATCTACTTCAACCCCCCTGCCCGCCGCTCCAAAGTCACCTACGCGATGATCAAGGACGTGCTGAAAAAGCTCACGGAGGATCGCCCGCGCCTCGCCCCGCTCACGGTCTGGCGCGCCTATGCGCATCTCGACGACTACAAGGGCGGCAATCCAGCCAGCGACCTGACCGCCCTGGTCGCGCTGATCCGCCGGGTCACCGGGCTGGATGAAACGCTCACACGTCATTCCGACCGGGTGCGGCGCAACTTCCAGAACTGGATCCTGAATCGCCACTCCGGCGCCGGCGAGAAGTTCACCGAGGAGCAGATGGACTGGCTGCGCATGATCCGCGACCACCTCGCCACCTCCTTCACCATCGAGCGCGACGATCTGGACCTGGCCCCCTTCGACAGCAAGGGCGGCATGGGGCAGATGTATGCGCTGTTCGGGGACAGCATGGACGCGGTGATGGCCGAGATGAATGAGGCGTTGTCGGCGTGATGGTTTTACCACCCAATTGGATTATGGCGGCTTTGTCGGATGTTTCCGAGCAGCCTCAGTATGGGTATACGACTAGCGCTGCTGCGAGCGGAAAAACAAAATTCCTAAGGACGACAGACATAACTTCGGGCTGGATCGACTGGCGGTCGGTACCGTACTGCAAAGAAGAACCGGAAAGCGTCGAGAAATACAGACTTCAGGACGGTGACGTCGTGATTTCTCGCGCTGGTTCCGTCGGTTTCAGTCAGCTCGTTGCAAAGCCTGAAGAAGCCGTGTTCGCCTCTTATCTAATCCGCTTTCGCCCTTTAGTTGATCCCAAGTACTTCGCAGCCTTTCTCAAGAGCGGTTCCTACTGGGCTCAGATTTCAGACCATAAAGCCGGAATAGCCGTTCCAAACGTGAACGCAAAAAAACTTGGGGCTGTAAAAATCCCAATTCCTCCACTCAACGAACAACGCCGCATCGTGGAGAAAATCGAGGCGCTGTTCGACGAGATCGACAAGGGGGTCGAGAGCCTGCAAACGGCGCGCACCACCCTCGGCCTCTACCGCCAGTCCTTCCTGAAATCCGCCTTCGAAGGCCGCCTCACCGCCAACTGGCGCGTACAGAACGTGGACAAGCTAGAAACGCCAGACAAGCTATCGGCGCGCGCGGAGTATGAACGGGACAAGTGGCACCGTACAGCATTCGAAGAATGGTCGGAGGTCGTAGAAGGCTGGAAGGCAGCTGGCTCAAAGGGCCCGAAGCCAAGACGGCCCGAAGTCCATAAGCAGTCTGACCCGCTTACAGCGGAGGAGCTTGGCTTACTTCCTGAAATCCCTGAGGAATGGATTTTTCTAAGACTGAACGACATCGCCGCCATAGGCTCAGGAATGTCGGTCAGCAAGTCCCGCAAGCTGGACGATCCAGTCGAGGTCCCATATCTGCGCGTAGCAAACGTCCAACGAGGCTTTCTCGACCTGGACGAAATCAAGACAATGAAGATTGAGCGTTCACAGGCTTACGGTCTTGGGCTGGCAACTTGGGATGTCTTGTTCAACGAGGGTGGTGATCGCGACAAACTTGGGCGCGGATGGATATGGGAAAACCAAGTCCCGAACTGCATCACGCAAAACCACGTTTTCCGCGCTTCGCCTTTCCGGCATAACCTGACTTGGTCGCAGTTTATCTCTCATTGGGGCAACAGCTTCGGTCGCGACTATTTCGAGAAAGGCGGCAAGCAGACAACGAATCTTGCTTCCATAAACAAAACGGTCTTGAAGGCCTTGCCCGTTCCATACTGTACCCCCGCCGAACAAGCCGAAATTGTCCGCATCCTCGACGAAAAGCTCGAAGCCGCCGAGGCCCTCGAAGCCGAGATCGACGCCGCCCTCTCCCGTGCCGACGCCCTGCGCCAGGCCATCCTGAAAAAGGCCTTTTCCGGCCAGCTCGTCCCCCAGGACCCGGGTGACGAACCGGCCTCCGCCCTGCTGGAGCGCATTAAGGCCGAGCGCGCCAAGACCTCCAAACCCGGCCGAAAACTCAAGGCCCCGGCGTAGCCTGCTGTCAGATTGATATTGTGCTGTCATTGCTGTCTAATAGCCACATTGACAGCATTTTTGGAGAACCCGCCCATGCCCACCATGACCGTAAGAAACCTGCCCGAGGACGTGCATCGACGCATCCGTCTCTACGCCGCCGAGCATGGCCTGAGCGCCGAGGCCGCCGCGCGTCGCCTGCTGGACGAGGCCACCCGCCCGACGGAGCGCCTCGGCGATGTCGTCACCGCTTTCGCCCGCGCGCGCCATGCGGATTTCCCCGATGTGCCGCGCAACCCCGCGCCGATCGAACCCGCCGATTTCTCGTAACGGTTTCTCGTGATTGTTCTCGATACCAATGTGATTTCCGAACCGATGCGCAGCGGACCGGATGCCAACGTCGTGCGTTGGCTGAACGAACAGGCCGGCGCGGCGCTGTTTACCACCAGCGTGACGGTGATGGAGTTGCGCTTCGGCCTCGAACGCCTGCCAGATGGAAAGCGAAAGACAGGCCTGTGGGAGGTGCTAGATTTCACGCTATCGCGCCTCGTCGACTCACACATCCTGCCCTTCGACGTGCCTGCCGCGGCTGAGGCCGCCCGCATTAGCGCCGAAGCCGAGGCCTCGGGCACCACGATTACGGAGGCTGACGCCCAGATCGCCGCGATCACCCGGGTGCACGGCTTCGCCATCGCCACCCGCGATGTTGCGCCATTTCAAAACGCCGGCCTGACCGTGATCAACCCTTGGAATTTCGCATGAACACCGCCCCCATCGTCTCCAGGGTCTGGAGCTTCTGTACCACGCTGCGCGACGACGGCGTCGGCTACGGCGATTACCTGGAGCAGCTGACCTACCTGATCTTCCTCAAGATGGCGAACGAGTACGCCCGGCCGCCCTACAACCGCGACGTGGGCATCCCGGAAGGCTTCGACTGGAGCAGCCTGACCGCGCGCCGGGGGGCGGAGCTGGAAGCGCATTACGTCACGCTGCTGCGCAAGCTGGGCGAGCAGAAAGGCATGCTCGGCCAGATTTTCACCAAGGCGCAGAACAAGATCACCGACCCCGCCAAGCTGTTCCGCCTGATCGATATGGTCGATGGCACGAAGTGGGTGACGCTCGGCGCCGATGTCAAAGGCGATATCTACGAGGGGCTGCTGGAGCGCAACGCCGAGGACACGAAGTCCGGCGCCGGCCAGTACTTCACCCCGCGCGCGCTTATCCGCGCCATGGTCGAATGCCTCCGCCCGGAACCCGGCAAGACCATTGCCGACCCGGCCTGCGGGACCGGCGGCTTCTTTCTCGCTGCGCATGACTTCCTGACCGACCCGGAAAACCACGCCCTCGACAAGGAGCAAAAAGCGTTCCTGAAGCACCAGACCTTCTTCGGCAATGAGATCGTGGCCGGAACGCGGCGCCTCTGCCTGATGAACATGTTCCTGCACGGCATCGGCGAGATGACCGGCGATACGCTGATCTCACCCGCCGACGCCCTGATTTCGCCGCCTGCCGAGACCTTCGACTACGTGCTGGCAAACCCGCCTTTCGGCAAGAAAAGCTCCATGAGCTTCACCAATGCGGAGGGTGAGCAGGAGACGGATGAGCTGACCTACAATCGCCAGGATTTCTGGGCGACCACATCGAACAAGCAGCTGAACTTCGTCCAGCATATCCGCACCATGCTGAAGACAACCGGTCGGGCCGCGGTGGTCGTCCCCGATAATGTGCTGTTCGAGGGCGGTGCGGGAGAAACGATCCGGCGCAAACTGCTGCAGACGACCGACCTGCACACCATTCTTCGCCTGCCCACGGGCATCTTCTATGCGCAGGGGGTGAAGGCGAATGTGATCTTCTTCGACAACCGCGCCGCCAGCCCCGAGGCGCAGACGGCCAGGGTCTGGTACTACGATTACCGCACCAACGTGCATCACACCCTGAAGCAGAAGCCGTTGACCTATGCCCATCTCGAGGACTTCGTCATCTGCTATAACCCGGACAACCGGCACGAACGCAGCCCGACGTGGAGCGAGGAAAACCCGGACGGCCGCTGGCGTGCCTTTGACCGGGAGGACCTGCTCGCCCGCGACAAGGCGAGCCTCGATCTTTTCTGGCTGCGCGACGCGTCCATGACTGATCTCGCAAACCTGCCGGAGCCCGAGGTGCTGGCGGAAGAGATCATGGAGAACCTGCGCTCCGCCCTCGCGAGCTTTGAAGCCGTGAGCGAGGCTTAGGACTCCGGTGCTGCTGCTGTGATGACCAACCCAGAGCTACGCTGAAGTTCGACGCTTGCCGCCCTTACCGCGGGCAACCTGGATTGCGGCGTTGACCAGGAATCGCGAGCGCGGGATATCGTGCGCTCGAGCATAGGCGTCGATCTCCCGCAGCGCGTTGGCCGGCACACTGATATTGATCCGCTGCATCCGCGTGTCGAGCTTCGAAAGATCGATGTCGATCATCACCCATGTTCCGCCTTCGTATTCGCCCTTGCGCTCCAGTGCGACCATCTCAGCAAGCCCGGAAGGCGTGGGGATGTCCATGTCCTCGCCATCGCAGTACAGCTCGACGGCTTCCTGCACATTCGCGGGGAGGTCATCCCAATCATCAGCCGCGGAGAAGCAACCGGGAAAATCGGGAATCGTGGCCCCATGCGCGGAGCCATCGTCGCCGAGGTGCACATAAACGGGGTAGAGCATGTCTGTCCTCCTCTAGCGTGGCGGCCAGTCCCAGCCAGCCTGCCGGTAAATGTTGCGCAGCGTGCCGATCGGCAGGTCCTTGCGCGGATGCGGGATCACCACATGCCCCGGTAGGTCGGGGTGCTTGAACTTCTCGTGATCACCCTTGCCACCCACGCGGACCCAGCCCTCGGCTCTGAGCTTCTTGATAAGCTGCGCGCTCTTCACGGCATAAAAATACACAATAATACACACTAAAACAAGGCGCGGGAGACCAATCAGGGAACCATCGAAGCCACCCTCGCCAAAGCCGGCGCTCGCTGCGGCGAGCTCAGTCCCCCGTCGGCGGCTGCGGCGTGGTCAGCGTATCGAGGAACAGCGCAAAGGCGCTTTCGGCGTCCGTCTCCAGGCACACGGTGGCCGGCGTCCGGCCGCTGTCGGGCGCGGGCATCATCACGCCGGCAGTGGCCGCATCGAGGTGGCGGCGCGGCGAGCCGTCCGCCGCGCGCCCGGGCATGGAGAGGTCAGAGCCGGGGAGCCAGGGCTTGTCGGTGGGGGCCGCCGCGACGGTCAGCGGCATCGTCTCGCCGCGACAGAACCGCGCCGGGTCGACCACCGTCATCGCGGCGAGCACGTCCCAGTAGTAGTACTCCCCGGACTCAATGAACCAGTCGTTGGCGTCGAGCACCCGGTCCCACCAGGCCGCGGCCGGGTTGTCGGCGCGGGCCTTGAGTGCCGCGGCGACGGCCGGCGTCACGCGCACGTCGTTGGTCACGTCGAGGCCCACCACCTCCACGGCGAGCGGGCCGGCGAAGACCCGGTCCGCCGCCACCGGGTCCACGTACAGGTTCCACTCCGCACGCTCGTTGGGGTGGCCGTCCGTGAAGCCCGGCACGATGATGTTGCCCGCCTCCCGCAGGTTGCCGCCCATGACCACCAGCCGGTCGACCTGCGCCGCATCCTCCGGGTAGCGCTCCAGCCACTGGGCGATGTTCGTCAGCGGCCCCGTGGCCAGCAGCGTCACCGGCCGGTCGCTGTCGGCGATCGCCGCGTGGATGAGGTCCACCGCGTGCCCGGCCCAGGGGGCGCGCCCGCTCGGCGGCACCGCGACGCCCGACAGCTTGTCCATGTCTTCCTGCCAGGGCTCGGGGAACACGAAGTAGCCGTCCAGCGGCACCGGGTCGCCACAGGCCGCGGGGATCGCGGCCTCTGCCGCGGCGAGGTCCGCCAGGGCCAGAGCATTGGCCACCCCGGGTTCGCAGTGCGCCTCGCCGCTGCCGGCGACGGTAATGGCGCGCAGGTCCACGGCCGGATGGCGGGCGAGGAAGAGCAGCGCCGCCCAGTCATCGATGGCCATGTCCGTATCGAAAACCACCGGCGTCGGCCGCGGCGGCGCCGCCTCGAAGCGCTCCCAGTCTGCGAGCAGGGCCTCGAGGGCAGCGCTGCCGACGCGCCAGGCGGCCTCCAGCGCGGGCCGGCCCTCGTCCGGGTAGGGCGCGGTGGTGCTCCAGGCCGCCGTCTTGCCCGGCGGCGGCTGCGTGAAGTTGCTCGCCGTGCGCAGCACCAGCACGCGGTCCGGATCCACCAGCCCCTCGCGGGCGAGGCGGTGCAGCGCCGTCAGCGTACCGCTGTCCTCCATATTGGAGGTCATGAATTCCATCCGGCTGCCCGCGTAGAGCGGCACCCAGTCGTTAGCCCAGCGGTTCAGGTGCTCGCCGTGCCAGTAGGTGCTCGCCGAGAGCGTCTCGCCCACGGTGACGAAGGGCGGGCGCTGCGCGTTCGGGAAGCCTTCATAGGCGGCGCGGAAGGCCTTCAAGGCCGGCGTGTCGGGCAGCGCCACGTCGCGGGTCGTGCGGAACGCCCAGTCGGCAAGCGCCGGGTTCAGGGCGAAGCTGATCGTGTCCAGGGTCCAGCCCGTGGACACGTCCTGCGGCCCCTGCGCCGGCTCGTCGGCGCCGAGGGGGATGAAGCCATAGGGCCAGTGGTCCGGGATCTCCCGGGCGTCGATCTCGTAGACGAGGTCCCCGTCGACCACGGCGCGGGCCCAGGCGGCGGACCCCAGGGACAGGTCCTCCGGGTCGGCGCCGGCGATGCCCGCCACCAGCCAGTAGGCGCGCGACAGGTCGAAGCGCTCATCCAGGCCGAGCGCCATGATGGACGCGGTGGCGTTGGGAATGCCGCCGCCGACGCAGATGAGCAGCACCCCCTCCTCCGTCAAGAAGAGCGGGTACTCGCCGAGAGGAAAAGGGTAGGTCCCGGCGATGTCGGCGCGCTCGACCCAGTATTGCAGCTCCCCGGGCCGGTCGCCGGTTGGCTCGCCGTACTCGAACATGGTGACGACGACGGCGCGCACGGGCACCGCCTCGGCCAGGGCCGCGGGCACGAGGGCGCCGGCGAGCAGCGCACAGCACAGGGTCAGGATGCAGCGCATCGGGGGTTCTCCTCTCGTTCCCGGGCCGCGAGGGCCCGCAGGGTCAGTTCCAGGGCAGCGAGCGCCGCGGCGACATCGTCTTCCGTCACCGCTTCCGCCGGGTGGTGGCTGATGCCCTCGGCGCAGCGCACGAAGAGCATGCCCACATCGGTGATCTCAGCGAGGCTCATCGCATCGTGGCCGGCGCCGGACACGATGGACACGGGGTTGAGCCTGAGATCGAGCACCGCACTCTCGAGCAGCCGCTGCAGCCAGCTGGCGCACTCGACGGCCGAGGCCCGGTGCGTTTCCTCCCAGGCCACGCGCATGCCGCGGGTTCCGGTGAGCCGGGCCACCTCTTCCTTCAAGGCCTCCACGGCGAGATCGCGGGTGCGGTCCCGGCCGGCGCGGATATCCACGCTGAACTCGCAGTCCCCGGGGATCACGTTCGGCGCCCCGGGGTAGCACTGCAGCTGACCCACGGTGGCGACAATCTCGAAGCGCTCGGCGATGCGCTCGACCAGGTGCACGGCACCGGCGGCGGCGACCAGGGCATCCTGGCGCATGTTCATGGGCACGGTGCCGGCGTGCCCGGCGCGGCCGCTGACGCGGACCCGGAAGCGCCGCGCACCGGCGATGCTGGGCACCACACCGAGGGGCTGGTGGTTTTCCTCCAGCACCGGCCCCTGCTCGATGTGCACCTCCAGGTAGCCGACGAGGTCCTCGCCGGCGCGGCTCGCCTCGCCGATCGCGGCCGGGTCGCAACCGAAAGCACGGAGCGCCTCACCCAGGGTCGTGCCGTCCCGGTCGCGCAGGTCGAACCAGGCCGGCTCCCAGGTGCCGGCGACGGCGCGGCTGCCGAGGAGCGTCGTGCCGAAACGGGCACCCTCCTCGTCACCGAAGCCGAGGAGGTCGACGTGGAAAGGGAGGGCTTCTTCCGCCGCCCGGAAACCCGCCATGACCTCCAGGGCCACGAGCACGCCGAGGATGCCGTCGTACTTGCCCGCATTTCTCACCGTGTCGAGATGGGAACCGAGCAGCAGGGTCCGCTGCGGCCCCGGGGCCGCCGCCGCGAGCCGGCCGCAGAGATTGCCGGCCGCATCCTGCCAGGCCGCCAAGCCCGCTTCCTCCAGCCAGCCGGCGACGCAGGCGTTGCAGCGCGCATGCTCCGGCGTCAGGTAGCTGCGATAAACGCCGTCGTCGATCGAAGAGATAGCCGCGAGCTCGTCGCAGCGCGCCATCACCCGGGCCGCCGCGGCGCGCTGGGCGGGCGTGGGCTCGAAGGCGGGCTGTTCTGGCGGCGTGTCCATGGCAGGCGTTCCCCGGCCTCAGGCGAAGACGTCGAGAGCGGCGGCCACGGCCTCACCGGCCGGCGCGGCGAAGCCCTCGCGGCGCAGGCACTGCTCGAGACAGGCCAGCGTCGTGAGCACCGCGTCGCGGCGGGCGTTGTAGCCCATGGTGCCGATGCGCCAGATCACGCCGTGCAGGGGCCCGAAGGAGGTGCCGATCTCGATGGCGAAGTCCGTGAGCATGCGCCCGCGCACCGCCTCGCCATCGACCCCGTCGGGAATGTACACGCCGACCACGTTGTGCATGCGGTGTGCCTGGTCGCCGAAGAGGCGAAGCCCCATCGCGGCGAGGCCGGCAGCGAGGGCCTCGCCCGCCACCCGGTGCCGCTCCACGGCGTTGTCGATGCCCTCCTCCAGCGCGATACGCGCGCACTCGCGGGCACCGTAGAGCATGCTCGTGGCTTCCGTATGGTGATTCAGGCGGGCCTCGCTCCAGTAGTCCATGATCATGGCGAGGTCGAAGTAGTTCGAGCGGATGCGCTCGCCCCCCGCGTCCTCGTCGCCCTCGGCGCGGATGCCCCGCTCCACGTGGCGCCGTTCGCGGATCACCGCCGCGGCCCGGTCGGACAGGGTCACCGGGGCGATGCCCGAGGGGCCGCCGAGGCATTTCTGCAGGCCCGCGGAGACGGCGTCGAGGCCCCAGCCATCGGTTTCGAAGGGGTTGCCGACGATGGACGCGGTGCAGTCGCAGTAGAAGAGCACGTCGCGCTCGCGGCACAGGCGGCCGAACTCGTCGAGAGGCTGGCACATCGTGGTCGAGGTATCGCCCTGCACCGTCGCCAGGAGCTTCGGCCGCACCCGGTCCAGGGCCTCGGCGACCTGTTCCGGGGCGCAGACCTCCCCCCAGGGCACGCTGATCGTGTGCACCTGGGCGCCGCAGCGCTCGGCGATCTCGGTGAGCAGCTGGCCGAAGCGGCCCATGACCGGCACCAATACCCGGTCGCCGGGCTCGAGCAGCGACACGAGACAGGCCTCGATGCCACCGCGGGCGGTGCTGTCGACGAGGAAAGTCCAGCGGTTCTCCGTCCGGAAGACACCGCGGTACAGCGCCATCGCCTGGTTCATGCAGGCGGTCATGGAGGGATCGAACTGGCCGACCAGCTGGTGCGACATGGCCTGCAGCACCCGCGGATCGCAGGTGATCGGCCCGGGGCCCATGAGCAGACGCGGCGGCGGCAGGAAGGTCGAGCGCAGCGCGGGCGGCAGATCATCGAAGTTCACGGCTTACCCTCCATGGCGGTTGATGGCTAGTGAAAACCGAGCAGCGGCCCGGCCAGCTGCCACAGCATGCGGCCCCCCACCACGAGGAGGAAGACCGAGAAGATCTTTTTCAGCGTCACGCCCGACAGCCCGCTGCCGATCTTCACGCCGAGGGGTGCGAACAGCATGGTCATCGGCACGATGGCGAGGAAGCCCGGCAGGTTCACGGCGCCGAAGGTCCCGATGGGCGCGTCTGCCGGTGTCTCCGGCAGGACCAGCATGAGCAGAGCCCCGGGCAGCGCGATCACCAGCCCGAAGAGGGCCGCGGTACCCACCGCCCGGTGAGCCACCACGTTATAGGCCGTCATCGCGGTGACGCCGAGGGTGCCGCCGCCGATGCCCATCATCACCGAGATGCCGCCGATGACCGCCGCGATCAGCCACTGCCAGGGGCGCGCCGGCAGGCTGTCGCGAAGGGGTGGCGCATTCGGGCGGAAGATGTTGTTGAGCGCGATGGCAACGGCGACGACGCCGAAGACGCCGGTCAGCAGCAGGCCGTTGACGCGGGACGCCGTGACGCTGCCGAGTACGACGCCGGCCACCATGGCCGGCAGCCAGGCCCGGAACAGCGCGAGGTCGACATTGCCGCGGGCGTGGTGCGCCCGCGCCGAGGCGATGCTCGTGGGCACGATGGTCAGCAGCGAGGTACTGGTAGCGATGAGCATCGCCGACGGCGGCGAGATGCCCAGCGACTGGAACACCAGGAACAGGACCGGGACGATAACGATACCGCCGCCGACCCCGAGCAGGCCGGCAAGAATGCCCGCCAGGATGCCGGCGCCGACAAGGGCGGCGAGCACCGGCAGCCACTCGACCAGCACGCTCACGGCGCGTCCCCCGCCGGACCGACCGGCGCGGCGCCGTCGCTGCGCGGGTCCGTCGCCGCGACGACGGTGCCGTCGGCCGCCTGGCAGACGGCACCGGCATGGCCCATGAGTTCACTCTGCGCCGGGACTTCCCGCAGCGTGTGACCGAAGGCGCGCAGGCCCGGCGCCAGCCGCGGGAACAGGTCTGCCTCCAGCTTGAGGTCCTGGCTGTCGTCGCCCCAGGTGCGACCGAGGAGCCAGCGGCCGCGGGCGATCGCCTCGCCCAGGGGCTCACCGCCGTAGTGGTAGCGAGTGAACAGCGCCGCCTGCGTCTGCGGCTGCCCCTCCCCGCCCATGGTGCCGTAGGCCAGGCGCCGGCCGTCGTCGAAGAGCGCGAGCGCCGGGTTGAGCGTGTGCCGCGGCTTGCGCCGCGGCCCGAGGGCGTTGCGGTCCGCCGGGTTGCGGCTGAAGCCGAGGCCGCGGTTGTTCCAGGTGAGGCCGTAGTCCGGGTGGACCATGCCGGCGCCGAACTCCCAGTAGATGCTCTGGATGAAGCTGACCAGGCAGCCATTGCGGTCCACGGCGCCCATCCACACCGTGTCGCCGCGCTCTGCGCGCCGCGGCCAGGGGCTCGCGCGCGAGTCGTCGATCGCCGCCGTGTGCCGGCGCAGCGCGGCCGGCTCGAGCAGCCCGGGCCAGCGCTCGGACAGGCGGGACGGGTCCGCGACCTCCGCATCGCGCACCGTGAAGGCGCGCTTGGTCGCCTCCACCAGTGCGTGCACCGACTCGAGCTCCGACGGCGACGGGTGCGCCCGGCGCCAGGCATCGTAGATGGCGAGAATCAGCAGCGAGGCGATGCCCTGGGTCGGCGCCGGCAGGTTGAACACGCGGGCGCCGGCGAGGCGCGCCGTCAGCGGCGTGACCCGGCGCGCCCGGTAGGCGGCGAAATCCTCCCGGCGCAGGGGGCTGCCTTCCCGCGCGAGCCAGTCGGCCAGCTCCGTGGCCAGCGCCCCGCGGTAGACCGACTCGGTGCCCTCGGCGGCGACCCGCTCCAGGAAGCGGGCAAGGCCGGGGTTGGCAAATTGCTCACCCGCCGCAAGCGGCCTCCCCTGCGGGCAGAACACCGCCTGGTAGGCGGCAGCGCCGGCGAGTTCCGGCTGCACCTTTTCACTCGCCGCGGCGAGACTGTCGGTGACCGTCATGCCGTCCTGGGCCAGCGCCACCGCCGGCGCCACCAGTTCGTCCAGGGGCCGGGCCCGGTAGCCGTACTCGGCGGCACAGGCCCGGGCCTCGCGCCAGCCATCCAGGGTGCCGCCGAGGCAGAGCGCGGCCGGGCCGCCCCGTGACGGCACGCCGTCGAGGCCCTGCGCCGCGTACCACTCCGGCGTGGCCAGCGCGGCGCTGAAGCCGCAGGCATCGATGGCGACCGGGTTCTCGCCCGGGGCCTGCAGCAGCCAGAAGCCGTCGCCGCCGAGGCTGTTCATGTGCGGATAGACGACGCTGATCGCCGCCGAGGCCGCCACCATGGCGTCGATGGCCGAGGCGCCGTCCTCGAGCAGCGCCTGGCCGACCTGCGCCGCCGCCGCGTGCGGCGCGCTGAACGCGATCTGCCGCGCGCTCACGGGCTGTCGAGATCGGCGGGAGTCGGCGTGCGCTCGCCGTAGCGATCCCAGTTGGCAAGGATCGTGTCGATCACCCGCGAGCCGACGAGGTAGGCGGATTCGAGGGATGCATCGAGGCCGGCGTAGCCCTCGTTCTCGGCGAGCAGATTTTCTGCGGCGCTGACCCCGGGCGGGGGCATGGTGTAGTTGCTGGCCGTGCGCAGGACCATGACCCGGTCGCGGTCGACACGGCCGGCCCGGTCGAGCCAGGTGATGGACTGCATGGTGCCCGTTTCCTCCATGGCGGAGGTCACGAACTCACCCTCGCCGTCGGACCAGTAGTCCACCCAGTCATTGGCCCAGTCGTTGAGGATCTCGCCGTGCCAGAAGGTGAGCGCGGCCAGGTTGTCACCCTTGAGGACGAAGGGCGGCTTCTGCGCGTTCGGGTGCTCCGAGTAGCGGTTGCGGGTCTCGGCGAGGGACTCGTAATCCGGCAGCTCGATGTCCTTCGTCAGCTGGTAGGCCCACTCGGTCAGTGCCGGGTTGAGGCGGAACATCTCGCCGGTCGGCTCCGGCCGGTCCTCGTCGAAGGGCTCGTCCGTGTAGCGGGCCAGGTAGCCGTACTTCCAGTCCTCGGGCATTTCCCGCGGGTCGATCTCGTGCGCGAGGTCGCCGTCCACCAGGTACTCGGCCCAGGCCGCGGAACCGATGGAGGCGTCCTCCGGGTCGACGCCGGAAATGCCCGCGACCAGCCAGTAGGCGCGGGTGAGATCGAAGCGCGGATCCATGCCCAGCATCATCACCGAGGCCGCGGCCTTGGCGGTGCCGATACCGGTCACCATGACCAGCAGCTTCGACGCCGGATCGTAGTACAGGTCGTGGTGCGCCGGGAATTCGATCCGCTCGCTGAGATCACGGCGTTCCAGCCAGAGCTGGAACTCCCCGGCCTGGTCGTCCCGGTCCTCGCCGATCTCGAACATGGTCACCAGCACGGCGCGGACCTCCTTTGGTGCCGGCGCAGCGGGCGCTTCGGGCGCGGGGGGCGGCGGTGGTACCGCGCGCTCGCAGGCGGACAGGGCAAGCAGGGCGCCGAGGCAGAGAGCCAGGGCGGGTGCGCGGGAGAAAGAACGGCTCATGGGGTCTCCTCGGTTTCAGGGGATGCGGGGGCGAGGTCGCAGAGCGCGTAGCGACGGCAGAGGAAGCCGTGGCTGCGGGCGTCGGTGGCGAGCACCACGGCGGGGTTGCCCGCCAGGCGCCGCTCGAAGTTCGCGAGGCGCAGCGCGTAGCGGCTCAGGAGCTCCGTCTTCAGCGGCGGCGGGGCAAAGCTGTAGCTCAGGCTGTTGCGCGAGAGCAACACCAGCTCGTCCCAGGACAGGTTGAACTCGCGCACGGCGACGAAGAACTCGTCGGTCAGGTTCGAGTCCCACATGCCGCGGTCGTCGGTAGACAGCGCCACCGGAATACCGGTGCGCAGGTACTCGGGAAAGGGATGCTGCGCGTAGTCGTCGACGTACTCCAGCAGCAGGTTGGAGATCAGGTTGATCTCCACGAGATAGGGCCCGTGGCGCATCAGGCGCATCGTGTCCGGGTCGGTGATGAGGTTGACGCCGTGGCCGATGCGATCGGCCCCGAGCAGCAGCGTGTCGCGCACGTGGTCGTTGGGCTCGTCCACCTCCCCCGCGTGAATGGACAGGCGCACGCCGTGGTAGTCGCGGCGCAGCGCCCGGAGCGTGTCGAGGAAGCGCAGCGGGTAGCCCTTGTCGTTGTCCTCGCGGCCGACCATGTTCACCGCGACGAACAGGTCGCGGTTGCGGGCGACGAACGCGTACAGCGTGCGCAGCATCTCCTCGGCGTTCGGCGCAAAGCGGAGGATCGCGACCTGCAGTTTCACCGCGACGCCGGTCGCTACGGCATCCGCCTCGCGCAGCCGCTCGCGATAGATCGCCGCCACCTCGTCGGGCGTCAGGCGGCTGCCGTCGGGGTTCAGAAAGCCGAGTACACCGATCATCGTCTCGAGGTAGAGCAGCCCCTCGCGCCCGAAGGCCTGCATGTTGCGCACCAGGGCGTCGGCCGTGAAATAGGGGTTCAAGTAGAGATCGCCCATGCGCTGCCAGTGGGTCTGGAAGAATTCGTCCCGACCCTCGTGGGCCTTGTCGAGCACCATGCTGTCCAGCCAGGCCCGGCGCTGGCCGGCGTCGAGGTCCTCGAGGCGCTCGAACTCGCCCTGTTCGCAGGGCGAGAGCTGCTGCCAGCTGCTCTCCTGCAGGGTCAGGAAGAGCAGCAGGTACGGGTCGGGGCCGAAGGCGTCGCCGCCGTAGGGCCGGCAGTTGTCGATGCGCACCCGGGTGTAGAAGTGATAGCCGCGCTCGCCCTGGGCCAGGGCGAGCTCGTAGAACCAGTCGTCGAGGACCGAGCCGGAGAGATGGTTGTGCAGGTCGCCGCCCTTGGGCATGGCGTACAGGAAGCGGTAGAGCTCCTCGTCGGTCGCCTCGGTCTTGAAGCGCTCGAACCAGGCGCCGGTATCCGCCGGCGCCGCGGCCCCCGCGCCACCGGCGAGCACGGCGAGGAGCGCTGCAGCCGCCAGGCACAGCCCGCCGGCCCAGCCACGGCGCCGGCGCGGCGGCGTTGGCGGGGTGTGTCGTTCAGTCACGGAAGGTCTCCAGCATGCGCAGCGTAGAACAGGGATCGGAGAGCAAAAAGGGTGCCACCACCTCCCCGCAGGGAACCCGGTGATTATGGCACGGCGGCGGCACCGGCCGCACCAGCGCAGGGCAGCCTGCGCCAGCCGGGTGCAGCCCGGGCAGCGACGACCCGGCCGGGGCGGTGGTATGGTACTTGCCTTCCCGGGGGCAACCCCGAAGGAGAGAGCGACCCGTGACCGACCCCTACCCCCGAGACCTCCAGGGCTACGGCCAGCACCCGCCAGCCTTCCGCCTGCCGGGCCACGCGCGCATCGCCGTACAGTTCGTCGTCAACTACGAAGAAGGTGGCGAGAATTGCGTGCTTCACGGTGACCCGGCCTCGGAGACCTTCCTCTCGGAGATCATCGGCGCCGAGGCGTACCCGGACCGGCACATGAGCATGGAGTCGCTCTACGAGTACGGCAGCCGGGCCGGCTTCTGGCGGCTGCACCGGCTGTTCACGCGCCGGCGGGTTCCGGTCACCGCGTTCGCGGTCACCAGCGCGATCGCCCGCAACCCGGAGGCCGTGGCCGCCATGCGCGAGGCCGACTGGGAAATCGCCTGCCACGGCCTGCGCTGGATCAGCTACCAGCAGGTGCCGGAGACCGTGGAGCGCGAGCACATGCAGCGCGCCATCGCATGGCACGAGGAACTGACCGGCGCGCGGCCGCTGGGGTGGTACACCGGCCGGGACAGCCCGAACACCCGCCGGCTGCTGCTGGAGGCCGGTGGCTTCCTCTACGACTCCGACTCCTACGCCGACGACCTGCCCTACTGGGTCAGCGGCCCCGCCGGCCCGCACCTGGTGATTCCCTACACGCTGGACACGAACGACATGCGCTTCGCGACCGCGCAGGGCTTCAACAGTGGCGACCAGTTCTTCGCCTACCTCCGCGACGCCTTCGACGTGCTCTACGCCGAGGGTGAGCGGTGCCCGAAGCTGCTCAACATCGGCCTGCACTGCCGCCTCGCCGGGCGGCCCGGCCGCTTCCGGGCGCTGCAGCGCTTCCTGGACCACGTGCAGGCCCACGACCACGTCTGGCTCTGCCGGCGCGAGGATCTCGCCCGGCACTGGCACGAGCACCATCACCCCGACCTTCAACCGGACCAGGGAGACCCCCATGACTGATACCCCGCGCCGGCGCCGCGGCGCCGCTTCCAGCCCCGGCAGCCTCCTTGCCACGGGCCTGGCTGCCACCCTTGGCGCAGGCGCGGCGGCCGCGCCCTCGGTGGAGGAGCTGGTGCACGAACTGGGCCTCGAGGCCCACGTGGAGGGCGGCTACTTCCGACGAACCTACGCGGCGGAAGACCAGCCGCGGGTGGCGACGCCCGCGGGCGAGCGCTACAGCCTGACCTCGATCTTCTACCTGCTGACGCGCGAGTCCCCGACGGGCCACTTCCACCGCAACCGCTCGGACATCGTCCACTACTTCCAGCTCGGCGACCCCATCACCTACTACCTGCTGCACCCGGACGGGCGCCTGGAGACCGTGGTCATGGGCCAGGACGTTGCCGCGGGCCAGCGCCTGCAGCTGACCGTCCCCGGCGGCATCTGGAAGGCGTCCTCCCTCGGCGAGGGCCCGCACGGCTACGGCCTGATCAGCGAAGCGGTCAGCCCCGGTTTCGACTACGCCGACATGACCCTCGGTAACGCCGCCGCGCTGGCCGAGGCCTTCCCGGAGCACGCCGACCTCGTGCGGCGCCTCGCCCACGGCGACGGGAAAAGTACCCAAGGCGGACGTTGACGCTTCCCCCCGGCGTACGCACCATTCCGGTGCGTCTGCGCCAGCCTGAGGAGCTTACCGGTTCCGCGCGCCACCCGCCGTGCCCCCGCACCGGCCACCGGCGTCGCCAACACCCTGTTTAATCGTGAGATTCGCGTGAAAAATGCCGAGCTGCCGGGAAACCGGCGGCCTTGGCATTAATTCTGCTAAGCGAAGCGCAGTAGCTGCATTAGCTGAAACTGTGACGTCATAAGAACGTGGTCAAGAGCGTCGCGAACGGGCCGTCGGTCGAGCCGGAGGCCCCTTGTACTTGTTGAGGAGAAACCATGAACGTACCCGCGAAACGCCTGCCGCTGGCCGCGGCAATCACCGCAACCCTGGTCGCCGGCCAGCCTCTGCTCGCCTTCGGGCAGGACAACCCGGCGCTGGAAGAGATCGTCGTCACCGGCTCCCTGCGCAGCCTGCCGGGCGAGGACGTCGACGTCTTCGGCTTCGGCAAATCGCTGCTCGAAACACCGCGCTCGGTGTCCACGATCAGCTCGGAGCAGATGGAGCGCTTCAACGTCAACGACATCGACGAGCTGGTGGCCTTCTCGCCGGGCACCTTCACCCAGTCCTTCTTCGGCGTCGCCGGCTCCCTCGACGTACGCGGCACGCCGGGCGAGACCTACTTCCGCGGCGTGCGCCGGGTCGACAACCCGGGCAACTACGCCACGCCGATCGCCGCGGCGGACCGCGTCGACATCGTCCGCGGCCCGGCCTCGCCGATCTACGGTCCGTCCAAGATCGGCGGCTACCTCAACTTCAACCCCAAATCCGCGCGCGTCGGCTCCGGCGAGTACCTCGACAAGACCACCGGGGGCCTTTCCTACACCACCGGCAAGTGGGATCGCCAGGTGCTCTCCGGCGACATCGGTGGCCGTCTGTCTGACAACGCCGGCTATTACCTCTACGCCGAGTACGAGGACTCCGACAGCTTCTACGACAACACGTCCACGGAGAACACGATCCTGCAGGCGGCCTTTGACGTGGACGTGACCGACAAGCTGCACATCCAGTTCGGCGGCATGTACCACGACTTCCTCGGCAACCAGGTGGCCGGCTGGAACCGCCTGAGCCAGGAACTCATCGACAACGGGACCTACGTGACCGGCACGGCGCAACCCCTGGACACGGACGGCAGCGGCAAGATCTCGCACCAGGAGTACGCGGCTGCCGGCATTTCCCAGTTCATCCTCTTCCCGAGCTTCGTCACGGAAGAAGATCTGAACCCGCTCAGCGCTCTCAACAATCCGGGCACGACCACGCTTGACCCGAGCAATGTCCTCGTTGATCCGAACGACGAGCTGGACAACGAGACGCTCACGCTCTACTTCGACGCGATCTACACCGCCGACAGCGGTCTCGAGATCAAGAACCAGCTGTTCTACGAAAGCCTCGAGAACAACAACGAAAACGCCTACGGCTTCTCCCAGAAGGGCGAGACCTGGGTCGTCGAGGACAAGCTGGTCTTTGGCTACACCCTCGAAGGCGACAGCATGCCCTCGCGGCTGCAGTTCTCGCCCTCGATCCGCTACACGGACTTCGACCGCGGCCAGGACTACGAGAACGAGTACTTCGATCGCCGCGACCTGTCTCAGTCCGCCGCCGAGCGCGACCCGTCCCTGGACACGCGCCTCCTGGCCACGCAGATCGACGACGACTACACCGAGTACCAGTACGGTGAGTACACAATGATCGGCCTCGCCTTTCTCGGCGACTTCACCTGGAACAACGGCATCGGCCTGACCCTGGGTCTGCGCCAGGACTGGATCGACATGGAGTCGAATACGCCCCTGGACAAGCTGCTGAACCCCCCGGCAGACCTGGTAGCCAACTTCCCGGACGGCGTCGCCACCTACAGCGACAGCGACGACCTGTTTTCCTGGACCGCCAGCCTGAGCTGGGACTCCCCCGTGGGCCTGATCCCCTATGTCACGATGTCCGAGCAGTCGACGATCATCGCCGACCAGATGGGCGACCTGCCGCTCGCGCTGGTCCGCGGCGGCACGGCGACGGACACCTCGGAGCTCTTCGAGGCCGGCATCAAGGGCAGCTACCTGGAGGATTCCCTCTACTTCGCCCTCTCCTACTACGAGCAGGAGAGGACGGACTTCAGCGCCCAGGCCATCGTGACCAACGCGTCCACGAAGACCGAGGGTATCGAGGCCGAGCTGCGCTGGGTGGTCACGCCTCAGCTGGTGGTCACCGCCGGCTGGACCAACCTGGAGATCACGATGGTCTCGGCCGTCGAGCAGGGCACGCTGTTCAGCTTCTTCGGCGCGGACGATATCCCGCAGGTCGATTACTCCCTTGTCGCCGGCGGCCAGGTCATCGGCCTGATTCCCGCCACGGACGGCCTCAAGCAGGGCATTCCCGAGAACATCTACTCGGCCACGGCCACCTATGACTTCGACAACGGCTTTGCGGTCAACGCCAGCGTCATCGACGTGGACTCGACCTACTCCGGCTTCTCGCAGGCCGTGAAGCTGCCGGCCTATACGCTGGTCAACGCGGGCGTCACCTACGAGACGGAGCACTGGAAGCTGAGCCTGACCGGCAAGAACCTCACGGACGAGGAGTACTTCCGCGGCAACTTCACCAACCTCTTCGGTAGCCAGATCGTCCTGCCGGAACTCCCGCGTCACTGGGTCGCCAAGGTAGACTACCGCTTCTAGCGGCCCCAACGACTGCATCCAGTCCATGCAGCCTTCCAAGCCCTCGCAAGAGGGCTTTTTTTTTGTCGCACGTTTGCCTAGACGGTGAGCTGAACCGCTGACGGCCCGGTGTAAGCCCCTCAGGTAAGCCCGGCGGCGAGCGCGCGCCGCGGCACCAGCACCTCGAGGGCCATGGCGAGGAAGGCGCCGTTCGATACCGGGAACTGCAGGAAAAGGGCCGCGGGACCCTCGAGACCGGCGCGCGCGCTGACTTCGGCCAGGAGCCAGCCGCCGGCGGCGGCACCGGCGGCGATACACCAGCCCCGACGGCCGATCGCACCGCCGGCCAGGAGGCCCCAGCCGGCCCGCGCGACCATGAGGAAGAGCAGCAGCGTGCTGCCGTAGAGCACGGCCTCCGGCAGCGACTGCAGCTGGGCGGCCACCGCCGGCAGCAGGCCCAGGGCCACGAGCAGCACAGCGACCACGAAGCCGATGCGGCGGCTGGCGATGCCGGTGAGGCGGATCACGCCGTTGTTCTGGCTGAAGGTCGTGTTCGGGAACGTCCCGGCGAGTGCCGCGAGCAGGGAGTTGAGCGCATCGCCGAGGATGCCGCCGCGCACGCGCTGCCAGTAGCGGTCGCCCCGCGTGGGCAGCCCGCTGAGGGACGCCGTGGCCGTGAGGTCGCCGACGGATTCGGTCGCGGAAACGAGGAATACGGGGAGGAGCAGCAGGAACACGCCGACATCGAAGCCGAAGCCGTAGGGCAGGAGCCGGGGCAGGTAGAACCCCCCGGCAGCATCGGCGCCCTCGCCGAACAGCCCGAGCGCTGCCGCGAGCAGCGCGCCCCCGGCGAGCCCTCCCAGGACACTGCACAGGCGGCACCAGGGGGAGAGGCGGGTCGCCAGCCACAGGGTCAGGGCGAAGACGGTCACCGTCAGCAGCGCGAGGGTGGCGGTCGGCGCGCCGGGGGCCGTGCACGCCCGCCAGAGGTTCTCGAGCGTGGAAAGGACGAGCGTGAGCCCGATGAGCAGTACCGTGGTGCCGGTCACCGTCGGTGTCAGCAGCCGCTGCAGCCGGCGGATACCCAGGGCGAGGAGTCCGGTGAGCGCCGCGGCGACGGCGCAGCAGCCGAAGATCACGGCGAGCCGCTCGCGGGCCGGCATCGCCTCCGGCAGGCCGTGGAAGGCGAACAGCACCGGCCCGATGAAGGTGAAGCTGGTGCCCTGGATCGCCAGCAGGCCGGAGCCGATACCGCAGCGTCCGGCGACCTGGATCGCGGTCGCCACCCCGGAGACGAACAGGGACGCAGCGAGGATTGCCTGCGTCTCCGCCGCCGGCATGCCCATGCCGACGGCCATGATCAGCGGCGCCGTGACGATGCCGCCGAAGACCGCCAGCAGGTGCTGGAGCCCGGCGAGGAAAGCCCGCGGCAGCGGCAGCCGGTCCGCGTGGCCGTAGAGCAGCGGAGCGGCGGAAAGCACGGACATGGCGGGTCCTCCCGGTCGAGCCAGCATGGCGTGTCGCTTGTTCCTGCCGCTTTGATGTGCAAGTTCAGTGCCGCCCGGCAGCGCGCGCTGTAATGGCATACTGTTTGCTGCGTTTTCGGGCAGCCTGCGGCTCGCCGGCTGCTGCGACAGAGGCCCCCTGCCATGGACGACACACCGATCACCGACGCCGAGCTTGATGCCCTCGCCACGCTCACCGGGCTGGCGATCCCGGCGCATTGCCGGGACGGCGTGCGCCTGCATCTCGCCACCGCGCGCCGCATGCTCCACGCGCTGGAGCCGCTGGCCGGGGACGCCGACGAACTCGCCCTCGCCCCGGTCTTCGACCCGGCCCCCGACAACGGCGGAGCGGGCAGCGCGTGACCGCGGCCTCCACCCTGGCCGGCGCCGTGCGCCGCCGCGAGCTCAGCGCCGTTGACACCGTCGCGCAGGCGCTCGACCGCATCGACGCGGCCAACGGCACGCTCAACGCCTTCACCGCCGTGGTCGCCGAACGCGCCCGGGCGCGTGCGGCCGCGCTCGACCGGCGCCTGGCCGCGGGCGAGGACCCGGGCCCGCTGGCCGGCGTGCCCTTTGCGGTGAAGAACCTGTTCGACGTGGCGGGCCTCACCACCACCGCCGGCAGCCTGATCAACCGCGACCTGCCCCCGGCGGCGGCGGACGCCGTGCTCGTGCGCCGCCTCGAAGCCGCCGGCGCCGTGCTGGTCGGCAGCCTGCACATGGGCGAGTACGCCTACGACTTTACCGGCGAGAACGCCCACGACGGGCCCTGCCGGAACCCGCACGATCCGGGTTGCATGACCGGCGGCTCCTCCTCCGGTGCGGGGGCCGCCGTCGGCGGCGGCCTCGTGCCCATCGCGCTCGGTTCGGACACCAACGGCTCGATCCGCGTGCCGGCCTCGCTCTGCGGGGTGTTCGGGCTGAAACCGACCTACGGCCGCCTGCCGCGCACGGGGACCTACCCGTTCTGCGACAGCCTCGACCACCTGGGGCCGCTCGCGTCGACGGTGACGGACCTGGCCCTGGCCTACGACGCACTGCAGGGCTTCGACCGCGGCGATCCGGCCTGCGCCCGCCGCGCCCCGGAGCCGGCAGGAGCCACCCTCACCGCGGGGCTCGGCCGTGTCCGCATCGCCCGGGCCGGCGGCTTCTTCGCAGCCGCGGACTACCCGCAGGCCCGCGCCGCCGTGGACCGCGTCTGCGCGACCCTCGGTGCGAGGCGGGAGGAGCCGCTCCCTGGCGCCGCGGCCGGCCGCGCCGCCGCCTACCTGGTCACCAACGCCGAGGGCGCGGCACTCCATCACCGGCACCTGCGCGAGCGGGTGGACGACTTCGACCCGGACACCCGCGACCGTTTCCTCGCCGGCGCCCTCCTCCCCGCCGCCTGGTACCTGCGGGCGCAGGCCGCGCGCCGGGCCTGGCGGGAAGAGATGGCCGGGGTCTTCCGGCGCACGGACCTGCTCGTCGCCCCGTGCACACCCTGCCCGGCACCGTCCCTCGGCACCCGTTACCTCGAACTGGCGGGGCGCCGGGAACTGCTGCGGCCGAACCTCGGCCTATTCACCCAGCCCTTTTCCTGCATCGGCCTGCCCGCGCTCAGCGTGCCGCTCTGGCTGCCCGGCGAGAAACTCCCGATCGGCGTGCAGCTGGTTGCCGCCCCCTGGCGTGAAGACCTCTGCCTGCGCGCGGCGCAGGTCCTGGCCGAGGCCGGCGTTGCCGAAGCGCGACCGGGGGTGGTGTAATGCCGGGCCCCGGCCAGCGCCCCAGACCCATCCTGCCATCCGCGGAGAAACCGTCATGAGAGACTTCATCCAGGCCCTGCCCAAGGCCGAGCTGCACGTCCACCTCGAGGGCACGCTGGAACCGGAGCACATCTTTGCCCTCGCCCAGCGCAACGGTATCGCCCTCGAGTACGAGCGGCCCGAGGACGTGGTCGCGGCCTATGACTTCCACGACCTGCCCTCCTTCCTGAAGATCTACTACGCCGCCATGGACGTGCTGCGGGAAGAGGAGGACTTCTACGAGCTCGCCTGGCACTACTTCCAGCGCGCCGCCGCGCAGAACGTCGTCTATGTCGAACCCTTCTTCGACCCGCAGGCGCACACGGTGCGCGGCGTGCCCTTCGAGACCGTGATCAACGGCATCAGCCGCGCGCAGCGCGACGCGGCGGAGAAGCTCGGGGTCGAGAGCAACCTCATCCTGTGCTTCCTGCGCGACATGAGCGCCGAGTCCGCCGCGGAGACGCTGGCCGCCGCAGAGCCCTTCCTCGACCGCATCATCGGCGTCGGCCTCGACTCGGACGAGAAGGACAACCCGCCGTCCAAGTTCGCCGAGGTGTTCGCCCGCGCCCGGGCCCTCGGCCTCAAGCTGACCATGCACTGCGACGTGAACCAGAAGGATATCCTCGACCACATCCGCGAGTGCCTGGACCTCATCGCCGTCGACCGCATCGACCACGGTATCAATGCCCTGGAAGACCCGGCGCTGTGTGATGCCATCGTCGAGCGCGGCCTCGGCCTCACCGTCTGCCCCGTGTCCAACCGTTTCGTCGTGCAGAACCTCACCGGCGACGAGATCCGGCAGATGCTCGCGAGGGGCATGCGCGCCACGATCAACTCCGACGACCCGGCCTACTTCCGCGCCTACCTGAACGAGAACTTCGAGGCGCTGGTGGACGAGGCGGCCTTCACCGAGGCAGAGGTGCTGCAGCTCGTGCGCAACGCTTTCACCGTGAGCTGGCTCCCGGAGACCCGCAAGACCGACTACCTCGCCCGGGTGGACGCCGCCTCGCGCAGCGCGGTCGCGCACTGACATGGCGGGTCTCCTCGAAACGCGCTTCGGCATCGAGGCGCAGGGCAGCAGCGTCCGCCGGGAAGTCATGGCGGGCGTCACCACTTTCCTGGCCATGGCCTATATCACCGTGGTCAACCCGGCGATCCTCTCCGAGGCGGGCATGGACTTCGGCGCCGTGTTCGTCGCCACCTGCCTCGCCGCCGCGATCGGCACGGCGGTCATGGGCCTCTATGCCAACTACCCGGTGGCGCAGGCCCCGGGCATGGGCCAGAACGCCTTCTTCACCTACGGTATCGTGCTCGGCATGGGCTACGCCTGGCAGACCGCCCTCGGCGCCGTGCTCATCTCCGGCATCATCTTCATCATCCTGTCCGTGCTGCCGGTGCGGGAGTGGCTCATCAACGCCATCCCCCGCTCCCTGAAGCTCGGAATCTCGGCGGGCATCGGCCTGTTCCTAGGCATCATCGCGCTGACCGGCAGCGACATCATCGTCCGCGACCCGGCGACGCTGGTGTCCCTCGGCGACCTCGCCGCCCTGCCGGCGACGCTGCTGCTGGTGGGCTTCGTGGTCATCGCTGCACTGTCGGCCCGCCGTATCACCGGCGCCGTGGTCATCGGCATGCTGCTGGTCACGGTGCTGGGCTGGGCGACCGGGGCGGCCGAGTTCCAGGGCGTCGTCTCCGCGCCGCCGTCGCTCAGCACGTTCCTGTCGCTGGACCTGGCCAGCGCCTTCGACCTGTCCATGGTGACGGTGGTACTCACGCTGCTGCTGGTGGATGTCTTCGATACGGCCGGAACGCTCGTGGGGGTCGCCAACCGCGCCGGCATGCTCGACGAAAACGGCCACCTGCCCCGGCTTCGCAAGGCCCTGCTCGCCGACTCCAGCGCCACCGCCATCGGCGCACTGCTCGGCACCTCCTCCACCACCAGCTACATCGAGAGTGCCGCCGGTGTCGAGGCCGGCGGGCGCACGGGCCTCGCGTCCGTCACCACCGCGCTCCTGTTCCTGCTCTGCCTCTTCATCGCACCGCTCGCGCAGAGCATCCCGGCCTTCGCCACCGGCGCGGCGCTGCTGTTCGTCGCCTGCATCATGGCACGGGCGCTCGAGGACCTGGACTGGGCCAATGTGACGGAGGCCACGCCGGCCGTGGTAACGGCGCTGGCAGTGCCCCTGTCGTACTCCATCGCCGACGGTATCGGCCTCGGTTTCATTACCTACGCGGCGATCAAGCTCGTGTCCGGCCACGGCCGCGAGTGCCCGGCGGCGGTCTATGTGGTGGCGGCGATCTTCGTGCTAAAGTTCGCCTTCCTCGGCTAGGGCGACGGCAGTTCCATGGACAATACGGTCACCGACGAGAAGGTTGCGGGCCAACAGGCCGCCGACGACAAGGTCTACATCTCCGCCAACGACCTCCTGCTGGATTCCTTCCGCCTCGCGCAGAAGATCCACGACAGCGGCTTCCGCCCGGACTTCATCATCGGCGTCTGGCGCGGCGGCGCACCGGTCGGCATCGCCATCCAGGAGTACCTGGAATATGTCGGCATCCACACGGACCACATCGCCATCCGCACCTCGTCCTACTACGGCATCAACAAGCAGGACAAGACGGTGCGCGTGCACGGCCTCGATTACATCATCGACAACGTCAACGCCGAACACCAGGTACTGCTCGTGGACGACGTCTTCGACTCGGGCCGCAGCATCCGCGCCATCTTCGACAAGCTCCGCGCCAGGGCGCGGCGCAACATGCCCGAGACCATGCGCGTCGCCACGCCCTGGTACAAGCCGGCAAAGAACGTCACCGACATCACCCCGGACTACTACGTCCACGAGACCGATGCCTGGCTGGTCTTCCCCCACGAGCTGGTCGGACTGACACCGGAGGAGATTCTCGCCAACAAGGGCGACCTCGCCAGCACCATCAGCCCGGGGCTGCACGAGCCCTGAGCAGCAGCGGACCGCCGCTCAGCTGACGCGGCGGATCTGCTCCAGCGCCGCCTCGAGGGCGACAACGCGATCCGGGTAGACCCGTTCCGGGTCGAGGTCACGATCCGCCTCCAGCCCCGAGAGCACCTTGCGCAGTTCCTCGCGCATGGCCGCCACATAAACGTGGCGTCCGGCGCGCTTCGCATCGGCAGCGATATCGGCAATCGCCCTCGCCGAGGACACGTCGAGAAACGGGACCCGCGAGAAGTCGAGGATAAGCACGAACGCATCATCGTGCGCATGGGTGCGGACCTCGTGCCCGAGGTTGGCAGCCGCGCCAAAGCTCAGCGGCCCGCCGAAGTCGAAGACGTTCACACGGTTCCCGGCCTCCTCGATAAGCGCCTGCTCCCGCGGCAGCAGCTCGCGCTGCGGATGATTGGCGACACGCTCCAGCTGGAGTTCAGCCACCTGGCGCACGAACGCCAGGGCGGCCACGACGACCCCCACACCGACGGCGGTGATCAGGTCCACGAACACCGTCAGCAGGAGCACGATCAACATGAGGAACAGCTCCAGCCGCGGGCCGCGGTGGGCGAGACGCAGATAACTCCAGTCGATGATGTCTGTGCCGACCTTGATGAGGATGCCGGCCAGCGCAGCATGCGGAATCTTTGCGGCGAGCGGGCCGAGAACGAGGACGATAGCCAGCAGCACAAGCGCATGCACCATGCCCGAGATGCGACTGGTTCCGCCGGCGCGGATATTCACGACCGTGCGCATCGTGGCGCCCGCACCCGGGAGACTCCCGAACAATCCCGCCAGGCCATTGCCGATGCCCTGGCCGATGAGCTCACGGTCCGGGTCGTGCTTGCCGCGCGTCATGTTGTCGGCAACAAGAGAGGTGAGCAGGCTATCGATGGCTCCGAGTACCGCGAGGACGAACGCGGCCTGTACCACGGGCAGCGCGGACGAGCGCTCGAAGCCCGGCAATTGCAGCGGAGGCAGGGCCGAGGGGATGTCGCCGAGTACCGGCGCCCCGGGGTAGGCAAAGCTCGCGGCGGTGCCCGCCAGGAGTGCAGCGAGAGCCCCGGGCAGGTAGGCACTCAGTCGCGCCGGCCAGGCGTAACCCACCAGCAACGTCACGGCGCCGACCACGAGCGCCGGCAGGTTCAGTTCGCCCAGGGCAGCGGGCAGGACCAGCAGCGCGCCAAGGACATCTCCCGGCGGCTCGGCGCCGATGAGGCGGCCGAGCTGAAGCAGAACGATGATGATGCCGATACCGCTCATGAAGCCGGAGATGACCGGGTAGGGCACGAGCTGGATGTATTGGCCGAAACGAAACGCGCCGAACAGGACCTGGATGATCCCGGCGAGCAGAACGGCAGCGAAGACGAGGTCCGGCCGGTCCGGGAAGCCGGCGAAGAGGCCCGCAAAGACCACGACCATGGGGCCGGTCGGGCCGGAGATATTGGTCGGCGTGCCACCAAACAGGGACGCGAAGAAGCCCACTATGATCGCCCCGTAAAGGCCCGCGACAGGCCCTGCTCCGGAGGCGACGCCGAAGGCCAGCGCCAGGGGCAGTGCCACGATACCCGTGGTGAGGCCGCCGAAAACATCTCCGCGAAGCTGGCCGAGCTGCGCTTGCATGGGCACCCTCCATGGCTGGGCCCTGGGGCCGGATACGAGGTCGAGCCGCGTCCCGTCCAGAGTGCGTCGGAGCGGTGCGTGCCGGGGCATACCGGCGAAGGGGCGAGGCCACTAGAGTGGCCCCATGATAGCAGACCGGTCTCTCGCCATGACGCGCTGCCACCGCCTTGCCGCCTTCAGCCTCCTCCTTGTCCTCGCCGCGGGCTGCGCCGCGAACCATCCCGCAGGCGTCCAACCGCCGGCGCTCTACAGGTCCAGTGCCACCGGTGAGTGGCTGGCGCCGGCGGCCGTGGCAACCGCGGTGGCGGACGCCGACTATCTCCTTCTCTGCGAAAACCACAACAACGCGGTTCACTACCTTCCCCTTGAGCACGGGGACCCGGCCAACACCATCAGCCCCGGGCTGCACGAACCCTGAATACGGGCGGACTCTAGCCCGCCCGGCTGCGAGCGGCTTCTGCGCCTCGCTGCGCAGCATCCCACGCGGCGCCCAGCGTAACGGTCGCCGCCTCCTCCCGACGACGCGCCCCGCGCAGCTGGTTCTGCGCCAGCGCGAGCCGCGCCCGCGGCAGCAGGTCGAAGATCAGGTGGATGCGATCCTCGTCGCCGTCGTTGAACGCCTCGTGCACCGCCCGGTTGTCGAACCACCACAGCTCGCCCTCGCGCATGCGGACCTCCTCCTCGCCGGCGCGCAGCCAGGATCCGAGAGAAGAGCGAAGCACCAGGTGGTGGCGCTCGTGCAGGCGGTAGTACTCGCCGCGATCGATGTGCGGGTAGACCCGCCGCCCCGCCGGCAGGCAGACCACCTTGGCCCGCCCCGGCTCGCACTCCAGTTCCACGGCAACCGAGCCAATCAGCGCGCAAAGGCCCGGAAAGCGTGAAGATCCCGAGGTCCACCGGCTTTCCTGGACGTCACGGCGCGCGCGCCCGTGGCAGCGGGACTTGCGCAGGCCGCGCAGGGGAATGGCCAGCGCCTCCCGCTGAACGCGCACTTTCTCCTGGCGACCGGTTTGCTGCTCCCAGGCATCGGCCACGGCCGCAAGTTCATCGAGCAGTGGACGTACGGCTACACCGGAACGAATCAGTTTGAAATGCTTCATGACAGGCCTCTCGCAATGGTTTCGGGTCGGCGCGCTGACCGCGCCGGCAGGGGGAAGGGTTCTGGGGTAACGCCGCGGGGGCGTAGCAGGAACTGCACCAGCGTCGGATAGTCGATACCGGCGGCCGCCGCCGCAATGGCCAGCGCCCCCCGCGGTGTAAACAGGTCGACTGCGCGTACGGCCTCGATGGTAGCCACGCCATCCCCGGTCACCGCCAGGTCGACGCGCGCGAAATCGCGGCAGCGCAGGATTGCAAAGGCCCGGGCCGCGGCGTTCGCTGCGGCGTCACGCTGTGCCGGCGCAAGGCCTTCGGCCTGGCGGTGCCCGCCACGACGGGAGCGACGCTCGAGCAGGGGCAGCACGCGCGGGGCGGCCGCCGTCTGCTCACCGGCGAGCACAATGGCACGCAGGCGATGCCCGCCGGGCTCCCGGGTACAGAGCGGCGTATCGCCATCGGCGCGCACCTGCTTGAGCGCGCGATCCAGCGCCACCCCGGTCGCCGCGCGCAGCGGTTCGCGATCGCCCTGGAAGCGGTGGTGCACCAGTAGCGGCGTCCCCTGCTCACGGAAGGCGTCGGCCTCGTCCACCACGGCAGGCACGGAAAGACCGTGGCGCTCGAGCAGCGCGAACAGCTGCAGCCGATCACTGAGGGACGCCATGGCCAGGGGGTCCGGGCCGCTGTAGGGCACACCGATCATCTCGCAGTAGGCGGGCACCTGGCACAGGCGGCCTGTCCCCTGCAAACCGCCCGCGCAGTTGATCACCAGCCCACGGTCCGGCGCCCTGTTTCCGAAAAAGCTGCGCAGACGCTGGTAGAGCCGTGCATCCGCCTCGATGACGGCGACGCGGTGGCCGGCGCTGCGCAGGGCGTCGACCAGCGGCTGGACGGAGTCGAGCCGGTAGCGCCTGGGAGGCTCGCTGCCTTCGTGAGCCAGCACTGCCTTGTTCCAGCGGTTGCGCACGACCGCAACGGAAAGTCCCTCCTCCGTCTCGACGGCCGCCGCACCGGGCCGAAAGTCCTCGAGCAGGCGCCAGTCCATGAATTCGGACACGAGCACGGTGAGGGCCAGCTGCGTCACGATGAGCTCCGGGCAGGCCAGGGTCAGCTCGCGGAGCGCGGGGACCGACGCGAGCGCCGCGATAGCCATGGCCAGGAGAATCGTGGCACCGGTGCGCCAGGCGGCCATCGCGGTGCTCTCCCGCGCCACGGTATCCGCGATACTCTCGGCGAGCATGGCGAGGATGACGACCGGGAAAAATGCGAAGCTGGTCAGCGTGCTGGATTCGACCTGGGCGCCAAAGAGCAGGCCCGTGACCATGGTCGCCGCCACGATCGTGAGGATCGTCGCCACGCGGGCATAGAGCGGCATGCCGGATGCACGCATGAACGGCCGCACCACTACGACGGTGAGGGCAATGATGGCGATGAGAAGCAGGCTGGGCAGAATGCCGATCTCCTGCATGCCGATGGCGATGAGAATGGCGCGGAAGCCGAGCACACGCACGCCGAGGCTGAGACGGGTCAGCGCAACCAGCAGCGCCGCCAGCGGCAGCATCACGATATGCAGCACCGTATTACGGTCGACGGCGGGCACCCAGTGCAGCGAGAGATGGTCGTTGAACCAGGCGCCTAGCGCCGTGGCAACCGGCCCTGCCGAGCCTGACAGCGCCAGGATGCGCAGCGCCACTGCCGCCAGCGGCAGTACGGCCGCGGGCACCAGCAACAGCAGTGCC